>LNFM01006535.1_pt1 | contig 19123 bp, 23 predicted proteins | sample 596031 | NCBI WGS metagenome assembly LNFM01 (sample SAMN04254537, study PRJNA301005) | activated carbon metagenome | isolation source: dual media filters at the Ann Arbor, Michigan drinking water treatment plant | place: USA: Ann Arbor | reverse complement strand
GACCGGCAGTCTCACCAAAGCGACACGCATCGCGGCAGGATCGGGACAAGCGATCGGCTACGCGTTCATCTTCTTCGGGATCTGGACCGCCTTCGCCGGCAATTGGTTCAGCGGGCTCTGGCTGGCCTTCATCGGCTGGTTCCTCATGAACGCCGCGCAGGAGAGTGTGCTCCAATTGAGCATACGGTCGGCGCTGAGCGGACTGAGGGCGGAAGACATCATGGCGCGGGATTGTCCCACGGTGCCGGGTCAACTGACTCTCGCAGACCTGGTGCATGAGCATATTCTGCGGACGGGCCGGCGATGCTTTCTGGTCTCGCAGAACGGACGGCTCGAGGGCCTCGTGACGCTGCATCAGGTGAAAGCGGTGCCTCAAGCACGATGGGAAGACAGTTTCGTGGTTCAGGCCATGACGCCGATCGACCGACTGTACGCGGTGGCGCCGGAGACGCCGATTCTGGACGTCTTGGGGGGCATGGAACAGCACGATGTCAACCAGGTCCCGGTTACACAGGATGACCGGTTGCTCGGCATGATCACGCGGGATCATCTCTTGCGGGTGCTCTATGCCAATCTCGAGTTGGGTGCTCACAAGGGGATCGCTTTCGGCGCAGGAGATCCGAAGACGCAACCGGGCTTGAGCAGGAGGGCATGACCATGAAAGTCGTACTCGCGGTGGATCAGTCGCGCGATGCCACGATAGCTGCGCGGTTTTTAGAGACGGTCCGGCTTCCCCGCGGCACAGCCTTGTCGATCGTGCATGTCATCGAGGTCCCTCATATGGCGCCTCGTTTTCCGGGACACCAGCTCATGCTAGCCGACTGGCGCAAAGAGACAGCGACTGGTGCGCGGCGGCTGATCGACCGGATCTTGCCACCCCTCCGTACACAAGGGCTTCGAATGCGCCCAGTGGTGAAGGAAGGGTTGGCGGGGCCTGTGTTGCTGGATACGGTGGAGCGGACGCATGCGGATCTCGCTGTCGTGGGTCCTCACGGACGCTCGCGCATCGTCCGGTTTTTGCTCGGCAGCGTCACCGAGTTGCTCCTCAATGAAGCGCCCTGCGCGGTCCTGATCGTGCGCGGCCGTCTACGGGTCCGCCGGGAGCGCGGGATGCGTGTGCTGCTCGCGATGGACTTTTCCAAGGATGCCAAAGCCGCCGCGAGGTTTCTGTCCAAGCTGCGCCTCCCACGCGGGTCACGCGTGATGCTGCTGCATGTCGAAGAGGATGCGGACCGTGAGTTGGCTCGCATCAGCGGAATGGGGCGGGTCGACTTGACGCAGGCTGTCGAGCGGGCGATGCGTGATCGCAAACGCCGCACTCTGCGCATGCTGGAACAGATGGGGCGTCGGTTTACGCAGCAAGGGCTCGCCGTCGATCACGTCTTCGCGGAGGGGGCTCCCGCTGAAGAGATCCTCCGCGCCGCGGAGCGCCATCGCGCGGATCTGATTGTGATGGGCTCGAAAGGGCTCACGGGGCTCGATCGCTACCTGTTGGGAAGCGTCTCCCGGAAAGTCGCGCGCCATGCGCCCTGCTCAGTGTTGGTAGTCAGAAAGAGAGGCAGATGAACGCGAACGGACGGCAAGAAGACGGTGCGAGGCTTTCATGGGCATCTTGCTCTGAGATGTGTGGGTGGGTAAGGTGTAGGCGATGAAGGGACCGCAGGAACCACAACATGGCTTCGAGTTTCCGCCGGACGCACAGCGCTATCTGGTTTGGTCAAGATTCTTGCGCCAGTGGCCGACCACGATCTTCTGGAGTGCACTGGCCTACGTGGTAGTCTTCACCGGTCTCACCGTGGTCGGCGGACTCACCGAGGTCCGTCTTGAGGGGCTCTGGCTGGGGTTGTACTTCACAGGAGCGATGATCTGGGTGGTGACCCTGTACGTGGCCTTTTCCGGCTGGCTCAGGAGAAGGATGGGGTAGGAGGACATTCCCGATCATGCGTCGCAATCTTGGCAAAATAGAACGGTGGATTCGGATTGGTGTGGGACTGGCCTTGCTCCTTGTCGGGCTTTTGGCCCCGATTCCCCTTTGGGCTGAGGAACTGGCCGCTGCGTTGGGCATTCTGCTCGTGGTGACGGGCGGGGCGGGCTATTGCCCCCTCTGGCATGGGCTCAAGTTCAATACCTGCAAGTCGAACGCTTCTGAGTAACGGGTGGGAAACGCTCCAGTCATACCCTCCGCTTCTCTCCCTCGGACCGACCATCTCGTTTGGCACACCCTTTCTGTGGCTGATGTCGCCGTTCAGCTCACCGTCGATCCAACCCGTGGATTGAGCAGCGATGAGGCGGCACAGCGAATCGTCCGCTACGGTCACAACGAAATCCGCGAGCGGCCCCCGCGGCCCCCGTGGCGGATGTTCCTCGATCAATTCACGGATTTCATGATTCTCGTCCTGATCGGGGCCGCGATCATATCCGGTGTCATCGGCGAGCCGCCGGATGCGATCGCCATCCTCGTCATCGTGATGCTGAACGGCGTGATCGGCTTCGTGCAGGAATATCGGGCCGAGCGGGCCATCGCGGCGCTCAAGCTGCTCGCGGCGCTGTCGGCGCGAGTCCGCCGAGGGGAACAGGTGACGGACATCCCCGCGCACGACCTTGTGCCGGGCGATGTTCTCTTGCTGGAGGCCGGCAACGTCGTGCCTGCCGATCTCCGCCTCATCGAGACGGTCCAACTCAAAGTCGATGAGGCGGCGCTGACCGGCGAGTCGGTGCCGGTGGAAAAGCGAACGACGCCGATGCGCGAGGCGCAGCTTCCGGTCGGCGACCGGGTGAACCTGGCCTACAAGGGCACGCTCGTGACCTATGGGCGCGGGACCGGGCTGGTTGTTGCCACGGGGATGCAGACCGAGCTGGGCCACATTGCCGCCTTGCTGGGCCAGGAAGCCGCCGTTAAGACGCCGCTCCAGAAGCGTCTGGCCCTGTTTGGGCAGCGCCTGGCGCTGGCAGCCCTGGCGATCTGCGCGATCGTGTTCCTGGTCGGGGTGGTGCGCGGCGAGTCGGTGGTGTTGATGTTCCTGACCGCGGTCAGTCTGGCGGTCGCCGCGATTCCAGAAGCCTTGCCGGCGGTGGTGACGGTCTCGCTCGCGCTGGGGGCGCGCCGGATGGTGAAGAAGCGAGCGCTGATCCGCCGGTTGCCGGCCGTGGAGACCCTGGGGTCCGTCACCTACATCTGCTCGGACAAGACCGGCACGCTTACCCAGAACAAGATGCGGGTGGAGCGCCTCTACGCGGACGAACAGGCGGTGGACAACCTGACGGAGGTGCAGTCAGACGAGGACCCGTGGCGATGGCTCTTGCAGGCGATGGCGGTGAGCAACGACGCGGCGCGCAGCGAACAGGGAGCGCTGATCGGTGATCCGACCGAAGCGGCACTGTACCTGGCCGCCGAGCAGAGCGGTTATCTGAAAGCCGACCTGCTCGCCTGCTTGCCGCGCGTGGGCGAACTGCCGTTCGACTCGGATCGCAAATGCATGACGACCATGCATCGGGAATCATCCGGCCTCATTGCCTTCACCAAGGGGGCGCCGGAATATGTGGTCGCGGTCTGCGACATGGCGTTGAGCCGGCAAGGCCCGATCGGGCTCAAGCGAGCCGAGGTCCTGAACCAGGCCGAGCGGATGGCAGCGGATGGGTTGCGCGTCTTGGCCGTAGCCTATCGGAAATGGGCCGAACTACCAGTTGAGCTGAGTCCCGAGTCTGTCGAATATGGGCTTACCTTTTTAGGATTCGTCGGGCTCATGGACCCGCCACGCGCGGAAGCAGGAGAGGCGGTCGCGCTGTGCAAATCAGCCGGTATCACGCCGGTGATGATCACCGGCGACCATCCGGCGACCGCCCGGGCCATTGCGGCGCGTCTCGGGATCATCGACCACGACGGCGCGGTGGTGACCGGTCAGGACCTGGCTCGTCTTCCTCTCGAAGCGTTCGAGCGGCAGGTCGAGCAGATTCGTGTCTACGCGCGCGTGGCGCCGGAGCAGAAGATCACTATTGTCAAGGCCCTCCAGGACAAAGGCGAATTCGTCGCCATGACCGGCGACGGCGTGAATGACGCGCCCGCACTCAACCGCGCCGATATCGGCGTGGCCATGGGTCTCGCCGGCACGGATGTGGCGCGGGAAGCCTCGCACATGATCCTGCTGGACGACAATTTTGCAACAATTGTCGCGGCGGTGCGTGAGGGGCGGCGGATCTTCGACAACATCCGCAAGTTCATCAAGTACACGATGACGAGCAACGCGGGCGAGATCTGGACGATCTTTCTCGCGCCGTTTTTGGGCCTGCCGATTCCGCTCCTGCCCATTCATATCCTGTGGATCAACCTGGTGACCGACGGGTTGCCCGGGCTGGCGCTGGCGGTCGAGCCGGAGGAGAAGGGGCTGATGCAGCGGCCGCCGCGGCCGCCTCGCGAAAGTATCTTCGCGCACGGGATGTGGCAGGACATCATCTGGGTGGGGTTGCTCATGGGTGGCGTGTCGCTCCTCACCCAGGCTTGGGCCTATCGAACGGGCCATGCCCACTGGCAGACGATGGTCTTCACCACCTTGACGCTGTCGCAGATGGGCAACGTGCTCGCTCTCCGCTCGGAGCGAGAATCCTTCTTCACGCTCGGGCCGCTGTCGAATCGGCCGCTGTTGGGCGCGGTCCTGCTGACCTTTGCCCTGCAGATGGCCACGATCTATGTGCCGGCGCTCAATCCCATCTTCAAGACCGAGCCGCTGGACCCCGATGAACTGCTCTTCTGTCTCGCCATCTCGTCCGCCGTCTTCTTCGCCGTCGAGATCGAGAAATGGCTGATTCGGCGGAGGTGGCTGACGTGGTCATGAAGCAGGTGACGAGGCTGGGGACCGCGGCGCTGACCTGCCTCGGTGTGTTCTGGAGCGGGAGCCTGGTCGGTGCGACCTGGGATGAGTCTTCAGTGCAAGCCTCGCTCGCCGCCTATGTGCGCACCCTCGCCGGTGATCTTGGCCCACGGAGCTACAAGGATCCGGCCAATCTGAATGCCGCCGCCGAGTTCATCTTTCAACGCCTCGCGTCGTTCGGCTACGACCTCACCGAGCAACCGTATCAGGTAGGGGAATTGGCGGTCCGCAACATCATTGCCGAGCGGCGAGGGACGGAACAGCCCGATCGCGTGATCGTGATCGGCGCCCATTACGATACGGTGGCTGGTTCGCCGGGTGCCGACGACAATGCGAGCGGGGTGGCGGTGCTGCTGGAACTGGCGCGCCTTCATGCGGAGACGCGCTTCCGGAAAACGGTACGGTTCGTGGCGTTTACCCTGGAAGAGCCGCCCTTTTTCCGCAGCCGGCACATGGGCAGCCGCGTCTATGCGCGTTCGCTCAAAGAACGGGGAGAACAGGTTGACGCCATGCTCTGCCTCGAATCGGTCGGGTACTATTCTGAAGCACCGGGAAGCCAGTCGTTTCCCTGGCTTGTGTTCTGGCTCCGCTGGCGCTATCCGACGACCGGTAATTTCCTCACCATCATCAGCGATGCGAACTCGCAGCCGCTGCAGACCCAGGTGCGGGATGCGCTCACAGCCCACATGGATGTGCCGGTCGAAACCTACGCCGGTCCCTGGTGGATTCCGGGGGTGGACTGGTCCGATCATGGATCGTTCTGGAACGAAGGCTATCCGGCCGTCATGCTGACGGACACGGCCCTGTTCCGCAATCCCCATTACCATCGCCCGACCGATCTTCCGCACAGGCTGGACTATCGGGCTATGACCGAGTTGGTGCGCGGCCTCTCCGGAGCACTCACGGCGCTGGATGAGCGCCGGTGATCGGATGAACGCGATCGTTCTCCTATGGATCGCCGGGGCCATCGCGCTCTTGCCTTTGCTCAACCTCGGGCTCGGCGTCCATCCGCCCACGTTCAAGACCGAGGATGATCCCGGTCGGTACGGGCTGCCGTACGAGCGAGTTGCTTTTCAGACGACGGATGGACTCACCTTGCGCGGGTGGTTTATTCCAGCCGCATCGACTGAAGGGTCATGCCGAGAGCCGGGCGCAGCCGGCCGCCGCGTGACGATCGTTGTGGGGCATGGCTATCCGTTCGATAAGGCCAATATTCTGAGCCAGGCGCTCTTCTTGCGTGACCGCTTCAATTTATTGCTCGTCGACTTTCGCTATTTCGGCGAGAGCGAGGGATTCTACACGACCGCCGGCTTGCTCGAGACCCGCGACGTGCAGGCTGCGGTGTCCTATCTCAAAGACCGCACAGATGTCGATCCCCGACGGATCGGCGCGATGGGGTTCTCGATGAGCGCGGCGGCCTACATCTTGGCGCGGCACCCGGACATTAAGGCGATCGTCGCGGACAGCTCCTATGCGTCGCTGGAGGATCTCGTCGGGCGGCAGTTCTTTTTCTTGCCCGGTCCGACGAAGTGGCCGCTGGTGGCGCTCACCAAGGTCTACGGGCGTCTGTTGCTTGGAGTCGACGTCGGCGCGGCGGCGCCGGCGCAGGTGGTGCGTGAACTCAAGGCTCCTTTATTGATCATCCATGGCGAAGCCGATTCCCAAATTCCGGTCGAGCACGCGCGGGAGATCTACGCCAACGCCGATCCAGCGACAACCGAACTGTGGATGGTCCCCGGTGCGGATCATGGCCAGGCTCACATGGTTGCAGGGCCACGCTACGAGGTTCGTGTCAGCGCCTTTCTTGAACGGCATCTCTGCGGGACGGGGGCGTGAATTGGCCGGGGTGTGTGATGCGGTGGCGGGTTGACTTAGCACGAATCCTGTGAGGACCATTGATGGAGCGTTTGCTGCAGAACAGAGGTCCTCGATCCGTGCTGGCCCCCCTGCTGATTGCGCAGTTCTTGGGGGCGTTCATCGATAATGCCTGGAAGTTGATCGTGGCGTTCTTGGGAATCAGGAGCGTGGCAGAGAAGTTCGGAAATGCTGGGCCTGCGTTCGAAGCCGCGGCGCAGACGCAGGTAACCGTGGCGTTTCTGGTCTTAGCGTTGCCACTGATGCTGGTGTCGCTGCCGGCCGGGATTCTCTCCGATCGAATGAGTAAACGCACGCTAATCATTGTGTTGAAGGGGGTCGAGGTAGCGCTCATGGCAGGTGGGACGCTTGCCCTGCTGGCCGATCCGGCTGGCAGCCTGGTATTTCTTCTTATTGTGCTCGGTCTTACAGGGGCGCAAAGCGCGCTCTTGAGTCCCGCTAAATATGGAATTCTTCCTGAACTGCTTCCGCAGGAGCAACTCCCTGAAGGAAACGGTCTCCTGGAAATGTGGACCTTCTTTGCCATCATCTTGGGGACCTACTCGGGAGGCCTGTTGCTCGGGCTCGCAGGCGACGCACCCTGGCTGGCGGGATTGGCGTTAACCGTGCTGGCGCTGGCGGGGTTTCTGGTCTCCTGGGCGATCCCGATCGTGCCGCCCGCCAGATCGGAGGGTGGCGTGAGCGCCGCGGTGCGGGGCGCCTGGACTGCGATACGCGCCGACCGGGTTCTTCGGGGCGCGATCGCCGGGACGATTTCCTTCTGGGCCTTGGCGAGCCTGGTTAGTCAGGATATCCTGGTCTACGCCAAGGCGGTCTTGGGCCTCTCCGAAGCCATGGTTGGCCTGCCGCTCACCGTGCTCGCGTTCGGGATCGGAGTGGGAAGTTTGCTGGCAGGCAGGTTGTCGCGGGGTACGGTCGAGTACGGCTTGATTCCTTCTGGCGCTTTGGGCATCGCGTTGGTCACCCTGCTGATCGGTTTGCATGCGCCGGGTGTGGGGGGGACCTTTCTGTTGATGGCCTTGCTCGGTCTCGCCAGTGGATTGGTGGTCGTTCCGCTGAACGTGCTGATTCAGTGGAAGTCGCCGGGTGATCGGCGCGGGGCCGTGATCGCCTTTTCCAATGTTTTCGTGTTTGGCGGTGTCATGATCGGGTCTTTGAGCGTCGAGATGCTTTCCCGTCTCGGTCTTTCGCCGAGGGAAATCTTCCTGGCCGCATCGGGCATTGCGGGAGTTGGTGCGCTCTGGGCACTGTGGCTGCTTGGCCGGGCGTTCCTGGCGTTCGTGGCTGGAGTCGTTTTCCGGGTGGGTGGCGGTCTTTCGGATTCTCCGCAGGACCGCGAGTGAGACTGTGCGGTGTCCTGAACGCGTTCTTCCGGTCTTTGACGGCGTCCGGTAGGCCATGATGCATGGAAAGGCGTCGAGACATGCAAGGGTCGCGTGATTCGATCGCCGCGGTATTCTGCTGCTCAGTCAGCCTTCTGCTCTCGGCCTGTGCCTCGCCGGTCGAGGGCTGGAGGCCGCCGTCTCCGGACTCTGTCGCGCACACCATCTACGTGTCGCTCGATACGTGGCATGCCGTCATCGCCTTACCGGTTCAACCAGCAGGCTACGATCAGCCGTCGCCATTCAGTTTCGAGAAAGGAACTTCGCCACAGCACTCCTTACGCAGCACGCCGCATTTCTATGAAGAATGGGGCTATGCCGAGCGCGCCTGGTATGTGGAGGGCCGGCGAGGCCTAACCGGGATGTTGCGGGCGCTCTTCTGGCCGACCGAGGGGGTTGTCGAAGTCGGGCAGCATGAGCAGGTGTGGGCGGAGCGCACGCCGCAACCGCCTTCCGATCTCTTCATCTTTCGGGTGAGCGACGAGGGGGTTCGGCGATTGCGCCGTCACTTACGTTCGACGGTGGCAAGCAACACCCCCGTCGCCTCTTTTGATCAGTCCACCTTCTATCCGGCGGTCCGTTCCTACCATGTGTTGCATACCTGCCATCAGTATGCCGCGTCTGCCTTGCGTGAAGCCGGCCTGCCGATCTCAGCGTTCTGGGCCTTCAACCGAACCAGCCTCGCCTGGCAACTCCAACGCGCGGCACGGATGGCCGCTGAGCAAACCGGCCACGCCCTTCCTGTAAAGGTACAGTGACTGAGGTCCAGAGGCGGCCGTCATGTTGCATCAAGGTCGCAGCTTGTTGGTTGGGTCAGCGATCTCCGGTCCGGTCGGCGGGGTTGTCCCGATGTCTTCTCCCGTCGGGGGCGTGGTTCCGATTTCTTCGCCGGTGGGCGGACTGATGCCGATCTCCGCGCCGGTCGGCGGCGTGGCCCCGATCTCCGAACCGAACGGCGGCTGGATGCCGATGTCGAGTCCGACGCGACCGCCGGGTTCCAAGGTGCCGATGTCCGGCCCAGTGATGGCGGCGGTGATCGCTTCTCGCGGTGAGGGAAAGTCCTGCTGGATCGAGGCAATGAGGTCCTCGATGCGCCGGCGCTCCCGCGCAGCGCTCTCCGTATCATCGATTGTCTCCAGGGCCGCCTGGATTTCAGCCATCTCTTCCAGCCGTGCCTTGAGCTGGCGCAGCTCATGCCTGGCACGCACGACGGGCAGAATCAGGCCCTTTCCCTGGCCAGTCTGCAACAGGATGATCGGCAAGAGGTTCAATTGTTGTTTCAGAATGTGAGAGGCCTGCTGCTCGAGGTTCACGAGGAGGTCGAGCGAGGCGGGATGGACGGCACAACAGGCCAGAAACATCCGGTAGTCTCGGATGAAGGTGGCGACGACGCCGGCGTTGTTCTTAAGCGTGAGCCGAGGTTGCAAAGCGAGTCGATCTAGCGATGCCTCAAGAGCCGGTTCGTCGACCAGAGGGTAACAACCGGGCCGTGGCGCGGTGATGAGCCGTTCACGCTGCAGTTCGGCCGGACACCAGTGCAAGGCTGGGCTCGTGACGCCGCTGGCGGTGTCCTCCATCGCGATGGCAATGAGGAGCAGGAGACTGCCGATAAGCTGTTCTCTCTCTTTTCCTCGGTGCTGCTTCATAGGCTGCCGACCCCTGTGCGTGTCTCCAGAAGGCCGTTCGCTTCTCCCTCACCTGAAATGCAAGGGCAATACCATGATGACGAGTTTGTCTGGCTCGACGCCGCTGCCGAGATCTGTCACAGCCGTGCAGGAAAGAATGGCAGATGGGGAAAGAGATGGAGACAGAGTCAATTACGGCATCACGCGGATGAGGCCGCCCGGATCGTTGTCGCCTCGATGCTGAGGGCAGTAGAACCGGTAACAGGCCGCGCCTTCCGCGCACGGCGTCTCCGGGTCTCGTTCGATCTGGGTAAAGCGGACGCGGACTTCTACCGTCTCTCCGGGCGCCACCGTGATCCGTAAGGGTCTGGTGATGAGTTCGCGGGTCTCCGCCGCGATCTGTTCGAGCACGCCGGGAGCTTCGAAGGCATGGGTCCGGGTGGTGGGATTGTCGAGGACAAACCGAAGCCCTGCCTCAACATCGTGGCCACGGTGAATCGCCACCTCTTGCGGCGTCAAATTCGCCTGCTGACGCTCCAGTTCCTGGGCGGTGAACCGGAATGTCTCCGCCTCACCGATGATAACGGTGCCTGTTTCGAATTGGCATCTCGCATGCCAATGGATGCTACATCCAGAGTTTTGAAATGGATGCGCGGGTTTGACCGGCGCCCAGTCGGTTGAGCCATCGACCGTGCACGGGGTGTTCCGCCACAACCCCGCCTGTGGTTCTGCCCCAGAATGCTCCAGGAGGTTCACGGGCCGCCATCGCGATTCGCTCATTGTGTTGTGGCAGTGACTGGTGTTCACTCCCAGAGGGCGAGATGATGAGCCTCACGTTCTTCTGGCATCCGATCTGCAACGCTCCTCTGGTAGCTACGATTGTTCGGCAGCAATGCAGGAGGCAATGTCATGGCACGGAAAGCGACGGCGGCGGAATTAATCATGGAAGCGTTGGCAGTGGCTCAAGGAACGGGTTGCTTGTTCGAGCAGTTGATCGCGGCCTGCCCAGGGCTCTCTTGGAACCAGATCTTTTTCGAAGTGGACCGGCTGAGCCGAGAGAGACGGGTCCAACTCAGCCAAGAGAAACCGGGAATCTACCGCGTCAGATTGGCGAAGTCGGAGAGTTTCGCCTCGGCCGGCTCAGGGAGGCGTCCAGGGAGGGGAGAGGCGTCCACCGACGAGAAGCAGACCGACTACGATGGGTGCCGCCGCTGCGGGGGATTGCTGGTCCCGGAGCAACTGCCTGAAGTCTTGCTCGACAGCGGTCCGGTCAAGGTTTGGGGCTGGCGTTGCGTGCAGTGCGGACATGTTGTGGACCCCGTTGCTCAGGGGCGGTATGCGGAACAGGGTCAAGTGTCTCGCCGATCCACTTCACCACGGTTGCCGCAATAGGGCTATGCCGCTCAGCCTCGCTCCCCCAATCTCATGGAAAACCGAACATGGTGACCAGGGCGCGACCGAGGACGTTGTGGTTGTGTGTGCGATTAACAGGGCGACCGCGAGCCGTATGAAGTCTGTGAGCAGGATGAACGTGTGCCTGTGGATCACTGCGCTGGTCGTGGGAGTGTGCCTGGGAGAAGGGCGGGTGGGCGGCGAGAGCGGCTTAGGTCTGCCGCGGGTCTTTCAGCAGGCGCGGCTCGGCATGGGGATGAAGGAACTGCGTCGGCTCAAGCCTGAGATCGAGAAAACCAAACGTCTCGAAGGGAGGACCCGCCGAGGAAGTAGCGAGTAGCTGACAGCCGATAGCAAGCAGCTTCTTTCTGAATTCAAACCGCTCGCCATGCGATGTTCTCTATGCGCTATTCGCCGCCCGCCGTTCGCTGTCGGCTTGTGTCCGGGTCTGGAAACACCGCGCCGCACTCGATGCACAACAGCCTGCCTGTCGGGCGGCCCTGTTCATCGCGCTCGTCGTCGATCAACCGCTGATGCGCACAGGGTTGCCGCAGCGCCTCGCCGCGAATCTTCCGACCGGCCTCGTCAGATTCTGTCGTCATACGTGGAGAGGGATCATCGAACGTGAGGGGTCGCATTATACCTCAGCCTTCGGTGCGGTGACAGGGGCCTACTATCCAAGATAGATGGAGGCAAATGGCACTACCCTCCATACGTCCAAGCTGTTCAGCCAATGGCATAAACCCTGTGCGCGGGTGGGTCGGCATCATGATGCTCCAAACCATATTCTTGTAGCGGGCCTTCCAATCGGGAGACACGGATCGCGGTTCCGGCAATCTCGACCCCGTCCATGGCCTGAATGATCCGCTGGGCGTCGCCGGAAGCCGAGACCTCAATCACGGCGGAGCCGACCGAACGGCCATGGGCATTGACGACCAGCGCACTGCGGAGAAAGCCGGGACACAATGCGAAGAGGGTGGTCACATCGTGATTGGTCAAAAATGAAGGCAAAAGATCGACTGCCAAGAGGTGAGACATCGCGAGCTTCCTCCTTTGGGGGTGGTCGGTGCTGTTGGGCGCATACATTCACCATGCAATGCCGGTACCGATCACGGGTAACGCTGCGGCGGTCTCATGTCTCGCTGGTTAAAGATTCTGTGACGGGGAAGCGGCTGAGGAACCCGCAGCTGGTAATGTCCTAGGCCAGCAGTGCGATCAAGATCTCATCGCGGGTATAGGACTGTGCCCCAAACCTGGGGCGTTTGGCGTCAGGCCGCACGTCCTTGCTGACGCTTTCCTCCCCGCTCCATGGTCCCACCATTCTTCTCTTCAGCCTCGTGACCGTCTGGCGGTGGCTATCTCCTTGGTTTCTAGCACATTTCAACCAATCTGCACTCGCGCTGGATGCGGCATGCTCGCTGCACTGTCATGTTACGACAGCGCGGTGACGATACGGACGGCATCATCGTATATCGACGAGTGGGGGCAGGATGACGATGCAACAAATCGTGATCGCGCTTGCCGTGGTCGGTGGTCTTGTCTTGGCGCTCGGAAACCAGGCTTGGACCGACGAGAAAATCAGGAAGACAAAAGACGAGGCAAAAGACAAGATCGAGATGGCGGCGGCGAAGGTCACCATCGAGCAGGCTGTCAGGACCGCCTCCGAGAAAGTGCATGGCACGGTCATCGAGGCGGAACTCGAGAGGAGACTGGGCAAGCTTGTGTGGGAAGTCGAAGTCGTGACACCGGAGCGCAGGCTGCTGACGGTGCATGTGGACGCGAATTCAGGCCGCGTGCTTGATGTGGAAGAGAAAGAAGTGGAACGGGAGAAGCCGCGCGAACGCAAGCGGGAGCACCAGCCATGAATGACGGCGAGGGGGTGGAAGGCTTCGGATGAATCGATCAAAGCTGTGGGTGATGATGGTGGTGATGGGCGTGCTTTCGCTGGTCGGATGCGTTCGGCACTATACGGGCGAGCACCTGATGCCCTTCAAAGCAAGGGCTGTGATCAGCGGATTGGGGATCGTCGGAGACGCGACGCTCCTCGAAGAACGCGAAGGTCGGGTGCGCCTCTTACTGACGCTGACCGGGACGCCGGCCAGCAAGCTGACGCCGGGGCGTCACGGGATCCACATTCATGAGACCGGCCAATGCGAGCCGTTTTCCGGGGCCAAGGGCCATTTCGATGGAAACATGGACCCGGCAGTGAATCCTCATGCGATTGTGAGCCCCGGGCTGGAGAATCATCCGTACCATCTCGGCGATCTCCCGAATCTCTATGTGACCGAACTGCCGAACGGGGAGCGCAAGGGTTCGCTCCTCACGGTTTCCAGCCGTGTCGCCCTGTCGCCGGGACTGAATACGGTCTTCGACCACGATGGGAGCGCGCTTGTTATCCATGAGCTGGAGGACCAGTATCTTCCGGATCCACCGACCAAGGATGCGCCAGGCGGACCACGCATTGCCTGCGGCGTCATCGTGAAAGGATAAAAGGATAAGATGAGTGAGCCGGACGGAACCTGTTCATGAAGATAGAGCAGCGGGTGGGGCGTAAGACATGATCGGAGCGCTCATGGCGGGGTTATCGCATTCTTCGGCGTCATGATCATGGTGATCGGTGTGTGGGCGATCGCGTCGCCTCGGGGGGCCATCGGATTCCTCTCGCGGTGGCTTGCCTGTACCGGTGTGTGGGGTGGGGCGGTGCTCCTGGCGCTGGCCTTGTGGTTCGCAGCCGATACGTCGCGAATGCCGGTAGTGCTCCGCGTATTCGCCGTCGTGTCCTTGGGAGCGGGGCTCGCGCGGCCGGTGGTCGGTTCATCCTTGCTCCACGAGTGGATGGCGTGGGTGGCGGCGAGGCCTGATGGGTATGTGAGGGAGTGGGCGATGTTGGCGGGTGCTGCTGGGGGGGGATTTCTCCTGTGGGCGGTCTTTCCGAATGTGACGGCCAACCGGTTTCTTAGTTGGAGGGCTGTGACATGTGAGCAGACTGGTCCTCGGATTGTGCGGCATGGCTTGTCTGTAATCGAGGCCATGAATCGTCATGATCTGGCAGCCTCCCATCACGGACGTGCGTGCTCCTGGACAAGCTGAGCGAGCCCAACGATAGAGATATTTCGTCTTGCCGGTGAGAAGGAGAGGAGTAGCGTATGAAAAAGATACTGAGTGTATTCGTATGCGGATTGATGCTGTGCATGACAGTCGGATTGGCTCAGTCATCCGCAAGTACCGGTTCGCGCGTGACGATGCGGATCGTGCAGGGCGAGGTGGTCGCCACCAATCTCACGGAGGAGCCCCCGGTCATCGTGGTGAAAGTGACGATGCCCAACCGGGAAGAACTGATCGTCGGTGCGACGGTGCCGCCGGGGACTCACGTGACGAGAGGGAAGCGGGCGGTCACGCTCGCCGACGTTAAGACGGGGGAGCGAGTCGTGCTGGGCTATCTGAAGCAGCCTGACGGGCTGACGGTTCGCTCGATTCATGTCGAATGAGGAGGTCGCATGGGACAAAGATCCGTGATGTGTACAACGGGAACAATCTGGTGCGTCGTCCTGCTGGGCGTACTGACGGGATGCGCCGGACGGAGAATCAGCACCTCGGTGCAAGATCAGACCGTCGTGCCTGGTCCCTTGCCGAGGGTTGAAGCGCCGGTCGTCGAAGAATCGAAGGTGGTTCCCGTCGTGCGGGTGCCGCTTGCGCCGGGAGAACCAACGAGGGCGGAGCCGTCTGTTCCGCCGGAGCCGCCTCGGGTGGTGCAGTCTCCGGCACCGGCACCGGCTCCGGTAGAAGAGGCACGAGTGACTGAAGCGCCGATCATGGTTGCCCCGGTGCCTCCGCCTGTCCCGGCGAAGGAGCCGCCAGCCCCGCCCACTCCCGCGCTCCAGCCGGTGTCGCTGGCCGACGTCTATTTCGACTTCGATCAATATACCGTTCGGACCGATGCGCAAGCGGTTCTGGAAGCCAACGCGCGGATCTTGAACGGGGATCGCGCCGCGAAGATTGTGATAGAGGGCCACTGCGATGAACGCGGCACCCTGGCCTACAATCTGGTCCTGGGTGAGCGGCGGGCCAAGGCGGCGAAACGGTACTTGCAGGAGTTGGGGGTGCCTGCGTCGCAGATCGACACGGTGAGTTACGGCAAGGAGCGGCCCTTTTGCATCGACCATAGCGAAGCCTGTTGGCAGGCGAACCGCCGCGCGCATTTCAGGAAGCCGTAGGCCTGTCCTTCCCGCCTGTATCGGCGGCGGGCGAGAAGAGGGACGCAAGAGACGGGATGAGTATCACGCAATACGGAGGTCATGTATGAGGAGTCCGATCGGACGGTTCGTCGTCGGCATCGCCCTGATGGCCATGGTCGGCTGCGCCGGGAAGGGAGAAGTGATTCCCATTCATCTTCAGCCTGCTCCACTTGGTGCGGCCATAGCGGCCAAGCCGCCGGAGGCCGTGCGGGTGTCGGTGTCGCCTTTTGAAGATCAGCGCGACGAGAAAAATCGGCTGGGTGTCCGCACCCATCTGTGGGGAGGCGAAAGCCTGTTCAATGTGCCGGGCGGCTTGCCCAGTGAGGCGGCGGCGCAGGCGCTGGCGGACTATCTGGCGGCGAGAGGCTGGCAGATCGTGAAACCCGGCGCGACAGACAACCATGCGGACGTAATTCTCTCCGGCAAGATCCTGGACCTTTCAGTGGACGCCAAGAGCGGAGTCGGGTCGACGAAACTCACCGGCAGCTCCAGGCTGGCCGTTCAGGCGAGGAATACCGGCGACCAAAGCCAGGTGCGCATGACCTTGAGCGGCGCGGGATCGGATCGGGTGTTCTGGTTCGTGCCGGACGATGCGCAGGCGCTGCTCAACGACATCCTCAACGAGAGCTTCGACAAGCTCCTGCGCGACGTCACCGTCGAACACCGCAGGCTGCGGCTGAAATGACCGTCGCGACGGAGAGCCTTATGCGCCCGGTATCATGGGCGCATGCCGGGTGGCACGGTTGCTCTGTGCTCATCTGGCTGGTGACGGTGGTGCTGCTGACCGCTTGTGCCGGCCCGCTCAAACAGTGGGGCGCCGAGACCTCGCTGGTCGCCAAGGCGCCCTCGTTCGCCCCCTCGGCGCTGGAGAACGGGCGCGTCGCCGTGCTGAACGCGGTGGTGGGGGTCACGTTGGAAGGATTCGCGCATCAAGTTTCGCGCTCGTTGGGCGCCGCGTTCGAACAGAGCGGGCGTCCGATCACGGTCGTGTCGGCCCATGAAACGCTGAGCCTGATCAACGAGGCGGGCCTCGCGGTGGAGTATCAGGATATGGTCTCCGGCTACATCCGCACCGGGATTCTGCATCGCCCGGTACTGGAGAAGGTCGGGCGGGCGATCGAGGCCAAGTATGTCCTGCAGCCGACGCTGGCCACATTCAGCCAGTCGATGTCCGGACGGTTCTCCTTTTTTGGGTTGCGCCTGATCCAGACGCGCATTTCGATTCTTCGCCTGACGGTGCAACTCTGGGACACCGGCACGGGCAAAATCGTGTGGGAATCCTCCGGCGAAATGACGCTGGCTGGCGAAGATGTCCGCGAGTTCAGGATTCCCTTCGAGGACATTGCGCAACGGTTGTGGGAACGGATGCTCCGGGATCTGTGGAAGTGAGCGCGACACCGCGCAGGGAAGGTGGGAGCCGTGACATGGTCGAGAGCGGACCACTACGGGTATTCACTGATGTCAATGTGCGCACCATGGACTACCAGGTTCAGCAAGGCGACACGGTGCTGGCGATTGCCGGTCGGTACGGAGCGGATTGGCAGGCCGTTGCGCAGGCCAACGGTCTGAGGAATCCGGACCGCATCACTCCGGGCCGGCGTCTCATGGTTGAGACGAGGCGCATCGTTCCGGCGGTGAGAGAGAGTGGTATCGCGATCAACCTGCCTGAGGCGATGCTCTACGCTTTCGATCAGGGACGCCTGGTGTTTCAGGCCGGTGTGGGGATCGGCAAACCGGGCCGATGGCGGACGCCGACCGGGGTCTTCACGATCATTTCGAGGGAGCGTCACCCAACTTGGGAAGTGCCGCGATCGATTCAACAGGAAATGGAGGCCGAGGGGCGGGTCGTTCTGACGCGGGTGCCGCCGGGTCCGGACAATCCCTTGGGCGAGTTCTGGCTGGGACTCTCGATTCCCGGCTACGGGATCCATGGCACGATCGCGCCATCCAGCATCGGCCAGTTTTGGAGCCATGGCTGCATCCGTCTGCATCCGGACGACATTCGCCGGTTGTTTGCGATCGTCGCGGTCGGCACGCCGGGAGAGCTGGTCTATGAGCCGGTGAAGGTCGCCGTGAGCGCCGGGCTGGTGTACCTGGAAGCCCATCCGGATGTGTATGGATTCAAACGGCCGCGCCTCTCCGACGTGGAAGCAACCTTGCGGAGGCTGGACGTGCCGGTGGACTGGCATCGAGTTACGAGGGTGTTGGCAAAGCGCAGCCGCATGGCCGAGGTGGTCTCCCTGGAGACCACCTCGGGTCAGCGGGTCAGAAGAAAGGAATACCACGCATGAGTACCAGCTGCGGACGAGATCAGCGTCATCATCGTGGTGCCGGAATTCGGTGGCTCAGTCTGGTCGTCCTTGGCTGCTCTCTGGCCGCGTGCAATCACCTCGTGCTCGATCCGGCCCCGGTCGTGCCGACGACACAGTCCGTGCCCTATTCGGTGCGCCTGGAATTGACTGATGTGGGCGCCTTTCTGGTTCAGCCCGGCGCGACCATGATCGCGGACCCCCACTTGCAGAATCATGTTACGGCCACAATCCCGTCTCTTGAGCGGGCCAAGCCCCAGTGGGAACAGGCCATCAGCGAGTATCTGGCCGCGCGCAAGACGTTTCGACAGGTTGTGAAGGAGGGGCCCGCCGATCGACTGATGACGCTCCGGGTGTTCATCTACGTCGATCCGGGCGTCTCCTTCAAGTTCAAGCATGTCTATGTCGCCAAAATAGACGGCGCGCTACGGGATCCGCGCAATGGCAGAGCGCTCATCGAGTCTGTCGGCAAGGGCAAGGCGTTTGGCGAGGTGAGCCGGGATGGAAAGGACGACGACAAAGAACCGATCAACCGGGCGGTCCGCGGGGCGCTCAACGATCTGTTTGAGAAGCTGGAACGTGACAGGCGGTGGGACCATCTGTAAAGTCTGGTCGGCCGGCATGATCCATGGACGCGGCCGTCTTCGGCTCGACGAAAGGCGCAAGATTCGATGAGCACAGATTCTTCACTCCACGTGTTGTGCGCGACGGATGGGTCTCCCGCGTCCCGGATGGCGCTCGAACTCGTCCAGCGCTTTGGTCTGTGCGCAGCCTCGACCCTCACGGTGCTGTCCGTGTCGGAGTTCGGGGTCTCCTATCCAACAGGGCTGGCTGCGCTGGAGCTGCCGGAGGATCGCGGGGAGGCGGTGCTGGAGGAATTGAAACGGGAGGTGGTCTCGTCGCAGTGGCGGACCGTTGAGTATCAACTACTGCGGGGCCGTCCGGCCGAGACGATTCTCCTGGCGGCCAGGCGGCGCCGGGCCGATCTGCTTGTGGTCGGGGCCCATGGACGCGCGGATATCCAACAGTGTCAGTTGGGGAGCGTATTGCGCCGGGTTGTCATGTATGCCCCTTGTCCGGTGCTCGTGTTCAAGCGGCCGGTGGCGGCGTTGCGGCGGGTCGTGATCGGCGTGGACGGCTCCCGGGAAGCGGAGGCTGCCGCGGAGTTTCTGCTGCGGCTCTCCTTGCCCGAAGAGACGCGTGTCACGGTCGCTTCGGTGGTGCCCCCGCTTCCTCATCGGCGGATGCCGAGGACAACGGAGCGCCCGGCAGGGTTCCAACAGATTCGCGGGGACGTAGAGGAAGAAGCGCACAAGGTCGTGACGCAGGTGGTGGAGAAGCTCCGTTCGCAGGGCTGTCTGGCCAGCGGCACGGTCGTTTCCGGTCACCCAGGCGGTGAGCTGCTCACGCTCATTGAGGCGGTGCAGGCCGACATGATAG
>LNFM01006534.1_pt1 | contig 19127 bp, 18 predicted proteins | sample 596031 | NCBI WGS metagenome assembly LNFM01 (sample SAMN04254537, study PRJNA301005) | activated carbon metagenome | isolation source: dual media filters at the Ann Arbor, Michigan drinking water treatment plant | place: USA: Ann Arbor | reverse complement strand
GTCGAAGATCTGTTCCGACAGCGCGTCGTCAAGCTTCTGCGGGCTGTAGTGGAAGCGCGAGTTGCTGACCAGCTGCGCCATCCAGCGCGCGGCCTCGGTCTGCTGGGCATTGGGCTCGAGCGAGAGCGCGTCGACGCGGCTGCGCTCGGTCTTGGCCGACAGCGGCGCCAGCGGCAGCAGCAGGGCCAGCAGCAGGGGGGCGAAACGGGAAACCGGAGAACGCATGCCATGCACCTTGAGGTCGAGGTCGGAGCCCACGCGGGGCCGCGGACCGATCATGCCAGCCTGTCACCGTCGGGGCGACGGCTCGGGCGCACGAAATCGGCGAAGGACCGCACGGAGTCCGCAGCGGGGACGGAGTTCCCGCAAGCCTCCGGGGCGATTCAGACGTCCCTACCCTGCACCCCCGGATGTCGGCACTGCGTGTGCCGAAGGGCAGACCGGCCGCGCAGGGTTCAGAGTTCGACGAAACCCGCGTCCTTGGCCATGCGGTCGGCGTGGTAGCTCGATCGCACCAGCGGCCCCGAGGCGACGTGGGTGAAGCCCATGTCGAGGCCGATGCGTTCGAGCTCGGCGAACTCGTCGGGGTGCCAGTAGCGCATCACCGGATGGTGGTGCGGGGTGGGCTGCAGGTACTGGCCGATGGTGACCATGTCGACGTCGTGGTCGCGCAGGTCGCGCAGGGCGCCGACGACCTGGTCCATCTCTTCGCCCAGGCCCAGCATGATCCCGGACTTGGTGGCCACGTTCGGATGCTGGGCCTTGAAGCGCTTCAGCAGCTGCAGCGACCAGTCGTAGTCGGCGCCGGGGCGCACGTTGGTGTACAGCGCGCGGACAGTTTCCAGGTTGTGGTTGAACACGTCCGGCGGGTTCGTTGCCAGGATCTCCAGCGCGCGGTCCATGCGGCCCTTGCCGCGGAAGTCCGGCGTGAGGATCTCGACCTTGATGTGCGGCGACAGCGCGCGGGTCTCGCGGATGCAATCAACGAAATGCTGGGCGCCGCCGTCACGCAGGTCGTCGCGATCGACCGAAGTGATCACCACATACTTCAGACGCATGTCGGCGATCGTCTGCGCGAGCTTGAAGGGCTCGGCCGCATCCGGCGGCTTGGGCCGGCCGTGTGCCACATCGCAGAAGCTGCAGCGGCGGGTACAGACCTCGCCGAGGATCATGAAGGTCGCGGTGCCGTGGCTGAAGCACTCGTGGATGTTCGGACAGCTGGCCTCTTCGCAGACCGTGACCAGCGCGTTCTCGCGCAGGCGCGACTTCAGCTGCTGCACGGCATTGCCCGAGGGCAGGCGCACGCGGATCCAGCTCGGTTTGCGCAGGGTCGGCGCCTCGTCAAACTTGACCGGGCTGCGGGCGATCTTGGTTTCGCCGAGCTGCTTTTCGCCCATCACCAGCAGCGGGATCTCGCGGGACTCGGGCTTGGTGGCGATGTCGCTCATGCGGGGGTCGGCTCTGGGGAAGTGGCGACGGCGGCCTGCGCGGCGAGCGCGGTCAGATCCGGCGCAGGTGTCTCGACAGGGTCCAGCCCGAACACGCGGGCCAGGGCAGGCACCAGCACGGCGGCGGCGCCATCAAGAGTGTCGGGGCCGCCCAAGTCTAGCAGTTGGGTCACGGCCAGCCCCTGGTAGCCGCAGGGGTTGATGCGGGCATAGGGCGAAAGATCCATGGCCACGTTGAAGGCCAGCCCGTGGAAGCTGCAGCCGCGGCGCACGCGCAGGCCGAGCGCCATAACCTTGGCGCCGTCGACATAGATGCCGGGCGCGCCGTCGACGCGATGCGCCTTGACGCCCCACTGGGCGAGCGCATCGATGGTCGCCTTCTCGATGCGGCAGACCAGCTCGCGCACGCCGATGCCGAGACGACGCAGGTCCAGCAACGGATAGGCGACCAGTTGACCGGGACCGTGGTAGGTCACCTGGCCGCCACGGTCGACGCGCACCACCGGGATCTCGCCAGGCAGCAGCACGTGCTCCGGCTTGCCGGCCTGGCCGAGGGTGAACACCGGATCGTGCTCGACCAGCCAGAGCTGATCCGGGCTGTCCGGCCCGCGCTGATCGGTATAGGCCTGCATGGCCCGCCACACCCGCTCGTAGGGCTGACGGCCGAGACGACAGACATGAAGGGCGCTCACAACGTCCACTTGATGCCGGGCAGTGCGCGCAGCGCGGCGTGTGCAGCCTCGTAGTGCTCGCGCGCCTCGGCGTGGAAGGCGAGCGTGACCGACTGGTACTTGCCGCCCGAGGAAGCGCGCGAGCGCACGCTGTCGGGATCCAGCGCCAGCCCGGCGGCGGCGATCGCGCCGGTGACGCGCTCGACCCAATCGGCCGCAGCCAGGCCGACCGCAGTGATCTCGACGCTGCAGGGAAAATCGAAGCCGCGCTGCTCGGGCGCGCCGCCAAACGGCGAAGGGGGCTGGCTGGTCATCGGCGCATTATCGGGGCGACGCTGTCGATTCCCAAGCAAGGCCGGGGGGGCGCCCGCGGAGCGGCGAAGGCAGCCGGGGCTTCAGTCGTCCTGCGGCCGATGCCGGTTGTCGTGCTCGTGCTCCCTGCCCTCGCCGCCTTCGCGCCAGCGGCGGTAATCGCGGCGCGGCACGCTGTCGGCCAACTGTGCGCGCTCGGCGTCGGTGAGCTCAGCGGACAGCCGCAGCAGGCCGCCATGCACGCGCTCCGCCATGGCCTGCTCGCGCTCGCGCACCTCGGCCAGGGTCGCCGCCAACGCGGTGGCCTCAAAGGGTTGCGCACGCAGGGCTTCACGCACCCCGGCATGGGCGGCGCGCAGGGCGCGCAGGTCTGCGACGAAGCCGGCGCGATCGGGCGCCAGCGCAGCGCGGACCAGTGCCCGGCGCTCGGGCGGCAGGGCGCGCGCGATCCGCCGCGGGTCGGGCAGGCTGCGCGCCTCCATGGCCTCGCCATGTGCCGGCGCGCTGCGGACACGCCACCACAGTCCGCCCAGGCCCGCGGCCAGCAGCAGGTTCAGGCAGAGCGAGAGCAGCAGGACGATGCGGACGGGTGCGCTGAGCGTGCTCACGGCAGTTCCTCGCTGTCGGCGGGGTCGATCCAGGCCAGCATGAGCCAGCTGTCAATTTCGGAGTCTGTGTCCGCCTGCGGCGGCGGCAAGATCCAGACCAGGGCCAGGCCGAGGCTGAAGGCGCACGCGAAGGCCGGGCCGACCAGGCGCGGGCCGCCGAGCGCCAGGCCCAGCTCGCGCCACCATGCGCGGCGTGGCTGCGGAGCCTGCGCCAGGATGCGCGCGCGCAGGCCCGCCAACGGCGCTGGCACCGGCAGCGCGGCGTCCAGGTCGGCGTCCAGTGCGTGCGCTTGCTGAAGTGCCTCGGCCAGCGCCGGTGACTCCGCCGCCAGGGCCTGCACCGCCTCCTGCGCGAGACGCTCACCCTGTGGCCAGCGGCCCGGGTCCGCCCCATAGGCTGCGATCAGGTCCTGCACCCGGTTGGGGTTCATGGCGTGCCTCCTTCGGTCGCCGCAAAGCGCTGCTTGAGCGCGCGCCGCGCGCGCGCCAGCAGGGATTCCAGGGCATCGACGCTGACGCCGAGCGCCTGCGCGCACTCGCCCTGGTCCAGCCCTTCGTAGTGGAACAGCAGCAGCGCCTCCCGCTGGCGCTCGGGAAGCACCTGGATAGCCTCGCGCAGGGCGCCTTCGCGCTGGTCGAGCTGCAGGGCACCGTCCGGCTGCGCGGACTCGTCGCCCATCAGGGTGTTCTCGACGCTTTCGTCGATCGTCAGCTGCGGTCGACGCCGGCGCAGGCGATCGCGGCACAGGTTCACGGTCACCGTGTGGATCCAGGTCGACACCCGCGCCTCGCCGCGACGCCAGCCTGCCGCGGCCTGCCACAGCCGCAGGAACAGCTCCTGGGCGACATCCTCGGCCTCGGCCGGATCGTCCAACAGCCGTGTCGCCAGCCGGTGGACGCGGCCCAGATGCCGGTCCACCAGCTGGGTGCAGGCGCGTGGCTCGCCGCGCCCGGCTGCCGCCAGCACGGTGGCGTCCGGGTCGTCCTCGCGCGCTTCGCGGGGCGCGGCGGGCCACAGGCTCAGCATGGGTGCGGATCAGCCGCCGCTCGGGCCATGGCGGTGGCCATGGCGACGCCCTTCGCCGCGCTCGTGCCGGCGACCGAGTTCATCCGCCTCGATCACGCCATCGCCATTGCGATCCATGCGCTGCAGGCGCTGGGCATGGGCGGCAGCGAACTCCTCGGCGCTGAGCTGGCCGTCGGCATTGGCGTCGAAGCGTTCGAGCATGTGCTGCTGACGGCGGGCCCGGGCCTCGGCGCGGCGCGCCTCGCGGTAGGCCTCAAGTTCGGCGGCGCTGACCACGCCGTCGGCATTGGCATCCACGTCCGCCGCATGGCGCGCGGCGGCCGCATCGATCTCGGCCTGGTCAATGCGGCCGTCGCCATCGCTGTCGAAGCGGGCGAGCAGCTGGGCGCGCATGGCTTCAGCGCGCTCGGCGCGAGCGCCGGGCGCGGCATCGTCAGGCGCTGGGCGGGCCAGCGCAGTGGCGCTCACCAAGGTGCCGCCAAGGGCCAACACCAGCAGGGAACGGGAGAGTGTGGGTTTCATGCTCGCGACTCCTGTGCATCCAAGGCGGATTGCCTTGTGCCGTTCAACGCTGCAGCCCACGGGATCCGTCGCGCGAGGCTGCGGATCCGTTCAGCGAGTGCCGAGCTTCCAGCCCGTGCTGCGCCTCAGTCGGATTCCCACCACAGCATCAAGCCGTCCCAGGTGCGGCCGAAGAAGCCAGCCTCGGGCGCGTCGTCAAGCGCGATCAGGGGGCGTTCGACCAGGGTCTGCTCGTCCAGCACCAGGCGCAGGGTGCCGACCGCATCGCCCTTGGCGTAGGGCGCGACCAGCTGCTTGGGCACGTCGATCAGGGCCTTGACCTGCTCGTACTTGCCGCGCGCCACGGTGATCCGCAGCGGCTCGGCGACGCCAAGCTTCAACGTGCCGCGCTCGCCCTTCCACAGTTTCGGCTCGGCCAGCACGTCACCGCCGGCATACAGCTGGTGCGACTCGAAAAAGCGGAACCCGTAGTTGAGCAGGGCCTGGCTGTCGTCGGCGCGCTTCTTCTCGCCGGACGAACCCATGATGACCGTGATGAGGCGCATGCCCTCGCGCTGCGCCGAGGTCACCAGGCAATAGCCGGCGGCGCGGGTGTGGCCGGTCTTGATGCCGTCGACGGTGGGGTCGCGCCAGAGCAGCGAATTGCGGTTGTGCTGGGTGATGCCGTTCAGCGTCAGCTCCTTCTGCGAGTGCACGGCATAGCTCTCGGGGAAGTCGCGGATCAGGGCCTGGCCCAGGATCGCCACGTCGCGGGCGGTGGTGTAGAGGTTCGGGTCGGGCAGGCCGGTGGCATTGGCGTAGGAGCTGCCGGTCATGCCGAGCTGCTGGGCGTAGCGGTTCATCAGGCTGGCGAAGGCTTCCTCGCTGCCGGCGACGTGCTCGGCCAGCGCGATCGAGGCGTCATTGCCGCTCTGCACGATCATCCCGTACAGCAGGTCCTGCAGGCGGTGCTTGGAGTTCACAGGCAGGAAGCTGGTCGAACCGTCAGTACCGCCGCCGCCGCGACGCCAGGCGTACTCGGAGATCGTGACCTCGTCGTCCATGCCGACCTTGCCGGCGGCGACTTCGGCCGAGACCACGTAGCTGGTCATCACCTTGGTGATGCTCGCCGGCTCGACGCGGGCGTCGATGTTCTCGCCGAGCAGCACTTGGCCGGTGGCGTAGTCCATCAGCAGCCAGGCGGTGCCTTCGACGCTGGGCGGCTGCGGCGCGGGCGCCGGTGCGCTCGGCACCGGCACCGGGCGCGGCACGGGCTGCGGACTGGGCACGGGCTGGGGCGTCGGGGTCTGCGCCAGGGCGGCGGTGGCAAAGGCCGCGGCGCCGCAGAAGGCGGCGGCCAGCAGGCGCTGATGGAGTGGCTTCATGGATGTCCTCGCTTGAATGTCTGGGATCAGGGCCGGACCGGACGCGGCGTGCCGAGGCCCAGGGCCTGCACGCGCTCGACCACGGAGGTCTGGCGGTCGACGTCGATCGGTCCGATGCGTACGCGGTAGACCGTGCCGCTGCCGACCTCGGCGCGCTCGATCCGCACCGGCCGCAGGCCCGCGCGCTCCAGCTGGTCCTGCACGCGTCGCGCGTTACCGCGCTCGCCGTAGCTGCCGACCTGCAGCAGCACGTCGCCGGCCTCGACCAGCATCGGCGGCGGCGGTTCCGCGGCCGGGCGTGCGCCGGCGGCAGCACGCGCAGCGGGCGGCGCTTCGCCCACGCCCGCATGCATGCCCGGCGGGACGATCGCGCGCACCTCGACCGGGCCGGTGCCGCGGATGTGGATGCCGAGCTTCACAGCCGCCGCATAGGACAGGTCGATCAGGCGGTCGGCGTGGAAGGGCCCACGATCGTTGATGCGCACGGTCACGCTGCGGCCGTTCTCGAGATTGGTGACGCGCGCGTAGGTCGGCAGCGGCAGGGTCTTGTGCGCCGCAGTGAATGCGTACATGTCGTAGGGCTCGAAGCTCGAGGTCGGCCGGCCATGGAACTTGGTGCCGTACCAGCTGGCCACGCCGCGCTCGACATAGCCCTCGGCGCTGTCCATCACGTGGTAGCGGCGGCCGAGCACCACGTAAGGGCTGTGGTTGCCGTAGCGGGCGCGCGGCTCGGCGCGCGGCACCGGCTCGGGCAGGCCGCTGACGTCGGGCGGCACTTCCGGGCCGCCGTCGCGGATGTGCGGCGCGTACAGGCCACCGCCCTGCTCATCGGCGGGCTCGCCCTGCGAAGGCGGTCGACTGGGACTCGTCGGCGCGGGCCGCGCCGGCGGCACATGCCCCTCGTCACGGCGCGGCTTGGGCGACGATGCACAGGCCGCGAGCAGCAGCAGGATCAGGGTGGCCAGCGCGGGCCTGGCGAGCACGCGCAAGCGATGCAGCGCCCTCACGGTGCCAGCGGGGTGGCGCCGTCGGGGCGCGCCTGCGCGATCTCGCCGGCCAGCTGGAACACCGCCAGCGAGTAGAGCTGGCTGCGGTTGTAGCGCGAGATCACGTAGAAGTTCTTGAAGGCGATCCAGTGCTCGCGGCCGTCCGCGCCGTCGAGGTTGAGCACGGTCGCCGGCAGATCGGCGCCCACGGCATAGCGCGGCCGGTAGCCGCGCTCGGCGAGGTCGGCTAGGCCATGGCTCGCTTCCAGGTTGCCGGGGACGAACTCCTCGGCGGCCTCGAACTTCGCGGGCACCACCACCGGCTGGCCGCGCTCCCAGCCGTGGGCCACGAAGTAATTGGCGATCGAGGCGGTGATGTCGGGCAACGAGCCCCAGAGGTCGCGGCGGCCGTCGCCGTCGCCATCCACCGCGTAGGCGCGGTACGAGGACGGCATGAACTGGCCCCAGCCCATGGCGCCGGCATAGCTGCCTTTCGCGCTGTTGAGGTCGATGTCCTCTTCCTGGGCCAGCTTGAAGATCGTCGCCAGCTCGCTGCGGAAGAAGGCCTCGCGCGGCGGGTAGAACAGGCCCAGGGTGTACAGCGCATCGAGCACCCGGTGGCTGCCGGTGATACGGCCGTAGCTGGTCTCGACGCCCATGATCGCGACGACCATTTCGGCCGGCACGCCGGTGTCGGCTTCGATGCGCGAAAGCAAGGACCAGTGCTCACGCAGGAAGGCCCGACCATCATTGATCCGCCGCTCGTTCATGAAGATCGGGCGGTAGTCGCGCCAGGGTTTGGCCTCGGCGGGTCGGGTGATCGCGTCGATGATCGACTGCTGGTAGCGCGCCTCGCCAAGCCAGCGCTCGATGTCGGCCGGATCGAGGCCATGCCTGTCGGCTGCTTCGGCGACGAAGGCCGCCCGCGCCTCACTGGACAGCTGGGGTCGCGTCGAACCCGGCGCTACCGCAGGCAGCAGGAGGGCCGCGGAGACGGCGAGAACACGGGAAGCACGCAGGATCTGCATCGGGGACGGCACGCGGACAGCTGGAAACGCCGGCATCTTACACGCTGCGGCGCGAGGCTCCCCTTGACCTGCTGAACGCGGCTCAGCTCTCGGACTGGAACTGCGGCAGCGCGTCGAGAATGCGGTCCAGACGGTCCACAGCCGAGTCCAGCTCCAGCAGCGCCTGCCGCGCCTCGTCGGTGAAGGGCAGCATTTCGGCAAGGCGGAAACCGACCCAGTGCGCATCGTCGAGCTGGGCCTTGCCGGCGTCCGCGTGCGGACCGCCGAAGTGGTCGAGCAGGCGCTCCAGCAGCTGCGCCAGCAAGCCATGCTGGGGCGCCACCGGCTCGGCCGCGAAGTCATGCACCGACTCGACCTCGCCGATGATCAGGCCGGTGTCGCGCATGCGGGTCTGGCGCACCCGGAAGCGCGACTCGCCGACGCAGCGGAGACCCAACAGCCCGTCGGGCAGGGTGTAGAAATCGACAATGCGCGCCAGCGTACCGGTCGCCGCCGGCAGCGCCGGACCACCGGCTTCGACGCCTTCCAGGATCAGCGCCACGCCGAAGGGACTGCCGTCGCGACTGCACTGCCGCACCAGATCGAGATAGCGCGGTTCGAACACGCGCAGACGCAGGTCGCCGCCCGGAAACAGGACGGTGCGCAGGGGAAACAGCGGCAGGTCGCGGGCGGCCATTGGGGGAGTCTAGTGCAGCACTTCGCACTTGGTCGAACGCATCTGCGGCGCGCACGCGCCGCGGGTGGCCCAACGCGTATGCGTCACGGCTGCCCCGGGCGTCCGCGCTGCGACCGCCGCGCAAAGCCACCCTTTACATGAACCAGACGCCGCGCAGCGTTTCAAAGCAGGCCCGGACGCAGCCGAGCCCTGAGGCCGGCAGCTCAGGAATCGAAGCTGCCGCGGAACAGCGTGGCCTCGGCTGCGGTGTCGGCGACGGACTCGAACGACACCGAGCTGATGCGATCGGACTCCGGGGCGACGTCCTGCGCCATGCCCTGCGGCGACTCAGGCGCCGGTACGCCCGGACGCAAGCCGACCGCAACGACCCCCGCCAGCGCGAAGGACGCCGCGAGGGCAGCCCACAGCGGTCGCTGGTGGGGTGGCCTGCGGCGCAGAACGCGCAGCTCGCCCTGGAGGGCCTCGCTGTCGGCGCGCAGCCCGGCCACCGTGCGGAGAATGGCGGCCTGGGCGAGGTTCGCAGCGGCCAGGCTGAGCACCTCATCGCGCGACTCTCGGCTGCCGACGCCATCGAGGGCGGACAGCAGGGCCTGGGACTCGGCTGCGGGCGACTGCGCCATCGCGGCGCGGTAGAGCTCGGCAAGTCGGCGGGGGGCGGGTGCGTCAGTCATCGAAGTCATCCAGTCCAAGCGCCGCGAGGCGCTGCTTGATTTCGTCCAGCCCGCGATAGACCAGCTTGCGGGCGGCATCCAGGGTGAGATCGGTAAGGTCGGCGATCTCCTGCAGGGCATAGCCCTGCAGGTACAGCTGCAGCGGCAGCCGCCGCCGCGGCGGCAGTGCCTGCATGCAGGCCCGCAGGTGCTCGACGTTCTGGGCGTCGAGCGTGCTGCGGTCCGGACCATGGCCAAGACCCGGAAGATCGACGAGGCCTTCTTCCGTCTCCGGAAGCGCCTCGGTGGGACGCACCTGCGCACGTCGCACCGCGTCGACCAGGGCACTGGCCACCGTTCTCTGGATATAAGACGCAGGGAGTTCGGCATTTGGGTCACGCTCCAGCGTCTTCCACAGCCGGATGCGCACTTCCTGCTCGACGTCCTCGGGGTCGATTCCGTGCTGGCTCAGGCGGTTGGACTCGATCTGGGCGCGCACGCGCGCGCCAAAACGGGCGAGCAGCGCCTCCAGCCGGAGCTTGAGTTCAGCCTGCATCGGTCAGGCGTTCGCGCAGGCCGCGGGCGCCGGCGCTGCGGCCGAAGTACCCGGCCGCAGCGCGGTTTCGATCAGGTACAGCGGTCGCTGCTTGGCTTCCATGTAGAGGCGACCGAGATATTCGCCGATCACCCCCAGCGCCATCAGCTGCAGGCCGCCGAGGAACAGCACGACGGTCATCAGCGAGGGATAGCCCGCCACCGGATCACCCCACAGCAGGGTCTTGGTGATGATCACCAGCCCATAGACGAAGGCGGCCAGCGCTGCCAGCCCGCCGGCATAGGTGCCGATCCGCAGCGGCACGGTGCTGAACGAGGTGATGCCCTCGATCGCGAAATTCCACAGCTTCCAGTAGTTGAACTTGCTGGTGCCGATGTGGCGCGGGTCACGGTGGTAGCCGATCGCGCACTGCCGGTATCCCACCCAGGCGAACAGACCCTTCATGAAGCGGTGGCGCTCGCGGACCTGGCGCAGGGCGTCCAGCGCCTGTCGCGAGAGCAGGCGGAAATCGCCGGTATCTCGCGGCACCGGGGTCGAGGACAGGCGCTCCATCAGGCGATAGAAGCCGGCGGCAGTGAAACGCTTCAGCCAGCTCTCGCCTTCGCGTTCAAGACGGGTGCCGTAGACCACGTCATAGCCCTCGCGCCAGCGCGCGACGAAGTCGGCGATCAGCTCGGGCGGGTCCTGAAGGTCGGCATCGATGACCACGGCGGCGTCGGCATCGACTGCATCGAGCCCGGCAGTCAGTGCCAGCTCCTTGCCGAAGTTGCGCGACAGCCGCAGCGCGCCGCAGTGGGGATCCTCGTGCACCAGCGAGAGCATGACCTGCCAGGTGTCGTCGCGGCTGCCGTCATCGATGTAAAGGATCTCGCCCACGAGATCGGGCAGCGCATCGAGCGCAGCGCGAGTGCGCGCGTGAAAGGCGCGCAGGCCTTCGCCTTCGTTGTAGGCGGGCACCACTACGGTCAGTCGCGAACTCACGGGCGGGCTCGTTGCGGCGTCGGACAATCGGGCGCGCATGCTAGCAGGCCCGCGCTCAGGGCAGTCCGCAGCAGTCCTGCAGGTAGTCCGGTCCACCAAGCTGGCGCACCTGCCGCTGCACCCAGGCCGCGCGCCGCTGCAGCGCCGGCGAGGGTTGCACCGCGCTGTAGCTCCTCGGCGCCGGCAGCACCACTGCGAGGCGCGCGGATTCGACCGGGCCGAGGGCCGCTGCCGGCTTCGAGAAGTAGCGCTGCGAGGCGGCTTCGGCGCCGTAGACGCCCTCGCCGAACTCGGCCAGGTTGAGGTGCATTTCGAGGATGCGTCGCTTCGGCCACAGGCCCTCGATCAGCACCGTGAAGCCCGCCTCCAGGCCCTTGCGCGGCCAGCTGGAGGTTTCCCACAGGAACAGGTTCTTGGCGACCTGCTGGCTGAGCGTGCTGGCGCCGCGCCGGCGGCCGCCGTCCCGCGCTTCGTCCAGCGCGCTGCGGATCGCGTCGACGTCGAAGCCGGCGTGCCCGGGGAAGCGCTGGTCCTCGGCCGCCACCACGGCGATCGCCAGCTGCGGCGATATCGCTTCCAGCGGTCGCCAGCGGTACTCGGGCCAGCGCCCGTGCTCGATCCGGTAGGCCAGCATGAAGGCCGAACCCGGCGGGTCGATCCAGCGCAGGGCCAGCACCAGCACGACCGGCAGCAGGGCCATCGCCAACGTGGCCAGCAGCAGGCGGCGCAGCCAGGGTCGCCGACGGCGCGCTTGCGGCCGTCGGCGGCCGTCCCCATAGTCGCGGGCTGACTTTTTCATGGCAGCATCCTAATGGCATTCGACGACTCCACCCCCCTGGCGCCCGATGGGGGCGGCCTGCTCAGCCGCTTCCTGCTGGAGCGCAGCGGCCTGCGCGGCGTGCACGTCCGCCTGGGCGAAGCCTGGCGCAGCATCCGCGGCCGCAGCGCCTACCCCGACGCGGTGGCCGGCCTGCTGGGTGAGGCAAGCGCTGCAGCGGCCCTGTTCACGGGCCATGTGAAGGTCGAGGGCCGTCTGTCGATCCAGCTGCGCGGCAGCGGCGCCCTGCGCACGGTGTTCGCCGAATGCACCTCGGCCGGCAGCCTGCGCGGCCTGGCGCGCTTCGAAGCGCCGCTGCCCGAACGGCTGGATCCGCGTCACTTCGGCACCGACGCCATGCTCGCCATCACCATCGAGAGCAGCCTCGGCGAGAACCGCGAGCCGCAGCGCTACCAGGGTCTGGTGGGCCTCGATGCGGACAGCCTTGCCACGGCCTTCGAGGACTACTTCGGCCAGTCCGAGCAGCTGCCGACGCGGATCCTGCTGGCCGCCGACGGCGAGCAGGCCTGTGGGCTGATCCTGCAGCAGCTGCCAGGGGCCAGCGATGACGCCGACGCATGGCCGCGCGCCCAGGCCCTGTTCGACACCCTCGGCCGCGACGAGCTGCTGGCCCTGCCAGCCGAAACCCTGCTCTACCGCCTGTTCCACGAGGAGGGCGTGCGCCTGGTGGCGCAGAAGCCGCTGCGTTTCGGCTGCTCCTGCTCGCGCGCCCGGGTCGGCGGCATGCTGCTCTCGCTAGGCCGCCAGGAGGCCTTCGATTCGCTGCAGGACGGCCGGGTCGAGGTGATCTGCGAGTTCTGCGGCCAGCACTACCACTTCGACCCGGTGGACCTGGAGCAGCTGTTCGCCGGCGGAGGGAGCGGCGAGGCGGCGACGCTGCAATAGCGGCTGCTCGATTCGGGCGAAGTCCGACCGTGTCGCCCCTCGATCGGCATCGGCGCAGTCAGCGCGGGCGAGCGGCCGTTGGCGACCCGCGTCACGGCCATCGCCCCTTCGTCCCCGGCCCACCTAAGGCCTATTGCCCGCCGTGCCGCAGCACACGAGACTGCGGGCTTTAGGCCGTGGGGGCTTCCGATGTCAATGTCCAGACTGCCGGCCTGCCTGGTCGGTTTCGTTTGTTCTTTCGCCTTTGATTGCACCGCGACCGAGGGTTGGTATCGCGACCCGGCCCTGCATGAAGACACCGTGGTGTTCACCGCCGAAGGCGACCTCTGGCGGGTGCCCGCACAGGGCGGGCTGGCGCAGCGCCTGACCACCCATCCGGCCGAAGAGGCGCAGGCCGCGCTGTCGCCGGACGGCCGCACGCTCGCCTTTGTTGCCAGCTACGACGGCGCACCCGAGGTCTATGCGATGCCGCTGGCCGGCGGCCTGCCCAAGCGCCTGTCCTTCGAGAATGCGCGGGTCTGGGTGCAGGGCTTCGCGCCCGATGGCCGGGTGGTCTACGCCAGCGAGGCGGCGGTCGGGCCGTCGTGGATGCGCGTCCTGCGCCTCGTCGACCCGCTCAGCGGCATCACCGAGACACTGCCGCTGGCCGATGCCCGCGAGGCCGCCTTCGACGCCGAGGCCGGCCTGCTCTATTTCACCCGCTTCGGGCTGGCGGTGACCCAGGACAATGCCCGCGACTATGCGGGCGGTGCTGCCGCGCAGCTGTGGCGCTGGCGCCTCGGCTCGCGCGAGGAGGCCGAGCAGCTGCAGCCCGTGGGAATCCGCGAAGCGCAGCGACCGCTGTTCGCCGCGCCGGGGCTGGTTCTGCTCGGCGAGCACGCGGGCCGGGTGAACCTGTGGCGCTGGAGCGGCGATGGCGCCGCCGAGGCGCTGACACGGCATGCCGATTTCGACGTGCGTCGACCCAGCCTGCACGGCAGTCGCGTGGTCTACCAGCACGGCGCCGACCTGCGCCTGCTCGACCTCACCACCGGCAGCGACGCGCGCATTCCGATCACACTGAGCTCGGACCTCGTGCAGAGCCGCGAGCGCCAGCTCGGCGAGCCGCTCAAGCACCTGCAGAGCGCCAGCCTCGCCGCCGACGGCAGCAGGGTCGTGCTGACCGCGCGTGGTCGCGGCGTGGTGGCCGGGCTGGAACAGCTGAGGCGCGTCGAGATCGCAGCGCCCGACCGGGCGCGACTGCGCGAGGCCGTGCTGTCCGGCGACGGTCGCCATGTCCATGCGATCACCGACCTGGAAGGCAGCAGCGAGATTTGGCGCTTCCCGGCCGACGGTAGCGGTGGCGGCGAGGCGCTGACGCGCGGCGGCGACAGCCACCGCTTCCGTCTGTATCCATCGCCGGACGGCCGCCTGCTCGCCCACACCGACAAGGCCGGCCGGCTGTTCGTGCTGGATCTCGACAGCGGCCGCGATCGCGAGGTCGACCACGGCGAGTTCGCCCGCGATGACGCCTATGCCGAGGTCAATTGGTCTCCGGACGGTCGCCATCTCGCGGTGATCCGCGTCGACAGCGCGCGCCTGGTCAACCAGCTGGTGCTGATCGAGGTCGCGACGGGCCGCCGCGCCACGCTGAGCTCGGATCGCTATCCGGTGGTGTCGGCGACCTTCTCGCGCGACCGCGCCTTCCTCTACTTCCTGGCCAGCCGCAGCTATGCGAGCTCGGTACCCGGCCCCTGGGGCGATCGCAACACCGGGCCCTTCTTTGACCGCCGCAACCGACTGTATGCGCTGGCACTCGATCCCGAAGCGCGGTTCCCGTTCGCGCCTGCCACCGAGCTCGACCCGCCGCCTGCCGAGACGAATACCGCTGGCGATGAAGCCAAGGGCAGGAGCAAGGGCACGCCGGCGCCGTCGACCCTGCAGTGGGAGGGCCTCGCCGAGCGTCTGTTCGAAGCCCCCCTGCCGCCCGGCAACTACAGCCAGCTCGCGGCCGACGACAAGCGCCTGTACTTCCTTGACCGAGACAGCGCGCCGAACAGCCAGGCCGCGCTGCGCACGCTGGCGATCGGCAATGCGCCGCCCAAGCCCGACACCTTCGCCACCGGCCTCGCCGGCTATGCGCTCTCCGGCGAGGGCAAGCATCTGCTTCTGTTGAAGGCCAAGGGCGACAGCGGCGGCATCGGCGACGTGCTGATCATCGAGGCCGCGGCCAAGGCGCCCGAGGACCTGTCACGGGCTGCCGTGCGTCTGGGCGACTGGCGGCTGTCGAATGCGCCGCGCGAGGAATGGGCGCAGATGTTCGATGACGCCTGGCGCATGCACCGCGAGTTCAGCTTCGATCCGGCCATGCGCGGCGTCGACTGGGTCGGCCTGCGCGCACGCTTTGCGCCGCTGCTGCCGCGGGTGCAGGACCGCATCGAACTCGACGACCTGCTGGCGCAGATGATCGCCGAGGTCGGCCTGCTGCACTCGCAGATCCGCCCGGGCGAGTATCGTGCGCCGCCGGATGCGCCGGTGCCGTCGGCGCTCGGCGCGCAGATTGGCGCCGATGCCGAGGGCCTGTTCATCGAGCACATCTACCGCAGCGACCCCGAGCTGCCCTCGGAGCGCAGCCCGCTGGCGCAGCCGGGCGTCGACGCCCGCGCCGGCGATCGCCTGCTTGCGGTCAATGGTCGCGCCCTGCGCACGCGCGCGGAGCTGGCGCAGGCCCTGGTCAACCAGGCGGCACAGCAGGTGCTGCTGGAATTGAAGCGCGGGCCGGCGAATGCGCACCGCACGGTCGTGCTGCCGGTGCGTCTGGATCGCGAGGCCGCGCTGCGCTACAGCGACTGGGTCGAAGGACGGCGCGCACGCGTCCAGGCCGACTCGGACGGACGCATCGGCTACCTGCACCTGCGCGCGATGGGGCCGCAGGACATCGCCAGCTTCGCCCGCGACTTCTACGCCCAGTTCGACCGCGAGGGTCTGATCATCGACGTGCGCCGCAACCGCGGCGGCAACATCGACAGCTGGATCATCGAGAAGCTGCTGCGCCGCGCCTGGGCGTTCTGGCAGCCGCCGCGCGGCGCGCCCTACACCAACATGCAGCAGACCTTCCGCGGTCATCTCGTGGTTCTGGCCGATGCGCTCACGTACTCCGACGGCGAAACCTTCGCCGCCGGCGTGAAGGCGCTGCAGTTGGGGCCGGTCATCGGCACGCGCACGGCCGGCGCTGGCATCTGGCTGTCCGACCGCAACCGGCTGGTCGATGGCGGCACCGCGCGCATCGCCGAATTCGGCCAATTCGAGCTTGGCAACGGACGCTGGCTGATCGAAGGCCGCGGCGTGGCACCTGACATCGAAGTCGACAACCCGCCGCATGCGAGCTTCATGGGCGTGGACGCGCAGCTGGACGCCGCGCTGGCCCATCTGCAGCAGCGCCTGCGCGAGGCCCCGCTGCCGGCCCTGCAGGCACAGCCAATTCCCCCACGCGGAGCGCATGGCCACGACGGCAGCCGCTGAGGCGGCAAGCGTTCCATCGGCGGTCGGCGGCTCCGCATGCAAGAGGCCGACTGCTAGCATGCGCGGCTGCCCATGAGTGCCCTGCCCCCAGCCACCGATATCGACGCCTTGAGCCCAGCCGTGGACTCCCGGTCCGCGCCTGCGGCCGTCGAGTCGCGCGGCCGCAGCCTGCATGCGCGCGGCGTCGTCCTGCTGGCGAGTTTCGCCCTGCTGCCCAGCCTCCTGCTGCTGGGCGTGCTGCTGTGGAGCTATGTCGACAGCGCCCAGGTCCGCATCGGCAATGCGCTGGGCTCGGTCGCGGATGCGCTCGCCCTCGGCAGCAGCGGCCTGGTCGAACGCCACCTGACCGCGATCGAGCTGGCGGCCCGCCTGCCTTGGCTGGAAGTCGACAGCGCCAGCGCCGAGCGTCGCCTGCAGCAGCTGTCCCAGCGCAATCCGGAACTGCGCACCTTGCTGGTCGCCGATCCAGAGGGGCGGATCGTGTCGCTGCAGCGCGAATCGGAAAGCGCGGAAGCCCTGCGCAGCCGGGTCGGCGCCTCGGTCGCCGACCGCGAGTACTTCCGCGTCGCCTGGTTCGAACGCCGGCCCTATCTGAGCGACGTCTTCATCGGCCGCGGCCTGTGGAACGAACCCGTGGTCGCGCTCTCGGCGCCGGTGCTGGACGCCGCCGGCGAACCGCTGGGCGTACTGCAGGCCACGCTCAACCTCGATGTCATCCAGCGCCGACTGGGCGAACTGGTCGACCGCAGTCGCCAGGGGCTGCTGCTCGATCGCGCCGGACAGGTGGTGTTCGCCAGCACGGCGCTGGGCCTCAAGCCCGGCGTGTCGATGGAGGCAGACGCATTGCGGCAGATCGCCGGGCTACCCGGCACTGACGAGCCCGGCCTGATCCAGCTCGGTGGCGTGCGCCACTACGCGATGGCCGAGCGCACCGTCTTCGGCTGGACCGCGGTGGCGCTGCTCCCCGAGCCTGCCCTCACCGACGTGCTGTGGAGCGCGCTCAGGATGGCGCTGCCGGTGCTGCTGCTGTCCCTGATCGGCGTGTGGGTCGCCGCCCACTTCGGCGGCATCTGGCTGACCCGACCGGTACGGCAGCTGCGCCAGGGCATCCGCCGCCTGCAGCCGGGCCTCGCGGTCAATGCCGGCGAGGCGCTCGGCTTCAGGCTGCCGCGCGAGCTGCAGCCGATCGCCAGCGAAGTCGAAGCCCTGTGGCTGCGCGAGCGCGAGGCCTATGCCCAGCTCGATGCCGCGCTGCGCGAACGCGAGCACGAGATCGAGCGCCGTACTTCTGCGCTGCGCCGCGCCGTGGCCGCCCTGCGCGATGAGAGCCGCACCGATTCACTCACCGGCGTCGGCAACTACCGCGCCTACCGGCAGGCTATCGAGGAGGCCTGGCAGCGGATCGCCGGCAGCCGCGAGCAGATGGTCGTGCTGCAGATCGATATCGACCACTTCAAGCAGTACAACGACAGCTACGGGCATCCCGCCGGCGATCTGTGCCTGCGGCGGATCGCCGAACTGCTGCAGGGCGTGGCCCGCGAATGTGGCGCCCAGCTGGCGCGCAGCGGCGGCGAAGAGTTCTCCATGGTCATGGTCGGCCACGGGATCGAGCCCTGCGTCGCGAGCGCCCGCGAGCTGCTGGCCCGGGTCGAGGCGCTGGACCTGCCGCATGCGCGGGCACCGGCGGGACGCGTGACCCTGAGCGCGGGGATGGCCTGGGGCGCGTGGCAGCCGGGGACGGGGCCCGAGGACATCGTGTCGGCCGCCGACACCGCGCTGTACGCGGCCAAGAACGCAGGCCGCAACCGGCTGAAACTAGCGGCCGGCCTGCGCTGGCAGGGCGAATCCTCGGCGCCGTAATGCCGAACGCCGACGGGCGGCCCACCACCGCATCAGGGGCCGCGGATGGCCCGCTTCAGCGCGGCAGGATGCGGGCAGGACGCGCCCCGCGTACATTAGGCGCTTCGCATATGAGCACCCGCCATGTCCGCCCTGCCCCAGCTGCCGTCCGCTCCCGGAGCCCTTGAAGCCCACTTCGCGCCGTTCCGGAGGAACACGCTCGGCCAGGCGCAGACGCTGCGCACGCCCTACGGCGAGATGCCGATCGTCTATGCCGACTGGATCGCCAGCGGCCGCCTGTACGCGCCGATCGAGCGCCGCTTGAGCGAGGTGATCGGCCCCTTCGTGGCCAACACCCACACCGAAACCTCGACCACCGGCACCCTGATGACCCGCGCCTATCACCAGGCGCTGAAGAAGATCAAAGCCCACGTCGGCGCCTCGGCCGAGGACGCGATCATCTGCTACGGCTCGGGCATGACCGCGGTGGTCAACAAGTTCCAGCGCATCCTCGGCCTGCGCGTGCACGAGAGCTACCTGGACCGGGTCAGCCCGGCGCCGGATCAGCGCCCGATCGTGTTCGTCACCCACATGGAGCACCACAGCAACCAGACCTCGTGGCTGGAAACCCTGTGCGATGTCGAAGTGATCCCACCAGACCCCCACGGCGAGGTCGATCTGGGCGCGCTCGATGCGCTGCTGGCGAAGTACGCGCAGCGGCCGGTCAAGATCGCCAGCATCACCAGCTGCTCGAACGTCACCGGCCTGTCCACGCCCTACCACGACATCGCCGAGCGCATGCATGCCGCCGGCGGCCTGTGCTTCGTCGACTTCGCCTGCAGCGCACCCTACATCGACATCGTCATGCACCCGCCGGGGCGGCCGCAGGCCGGACTCGATGCCATCTACTTCAGCCCGCACAAGTTCCTCGGTGGCCCCGGCACCTCGGGCGTGCTGGTGTTCAACACCCGTCTGTACCGCAACCGCGTACCCGACAACCCCGGCGGCGGCACCGTCGATTGGACCAACCCCTGGGGCCAGCACAAGTACGTGGATGACGTCGAAGCGCGCGAAGACGGCGGCACACCAGGCTTCCTGCAGGCGATCCGCACCGCGCTCGCGATCCAGCTGAAGGAGCAGATGGGTGTCGCCCAGATCCTCGCCCGCGAGCACGAACTGCTGGACATCGTCTGGCCGGCGCTGTCGGCCACCCCCGGCCTGCATCTGCTGGCTGC
>LNFM01008870.1_pt1 | contig 19128 bp, 10 predicted proteins | sample 596031 | NCBI WGS metagenome assembly LNFM01 (sample SAMN04254537, study PRJNA301005) | activated carbon metagenome | isolation source: dual media filters at the Ann Arbor, Michigan drinking water treatment plant | place: USA: Ann Arbor | reverse complement strand
GGACGTGTTTCGACCGACGGGCAACGCGTGCGGGTGGCACAACTGCGAGGCCAACATCCGCGGGATGGGCATCGGCGGGCCGATTCCCCGCGCGGATTGGGGCTACGGGCGCAGCGCGCTCATCGAGTGCGAAAACGGGCCGCAAGGCGACCAGTGGCGCGCGCTCGGGTTCTGCGCGAACCCGCGGCTCGACATCGACAACAATTTGTCCGAAGGCATCGGGCTCCCCGAGAACATCAACGTCGACCGACCACGGGACGGCGAGAGCTTTCGGATCATGATCCAGAACTTCACCGGCACCGTCTCGCGACCGCTCGTCAACGTGTACTGCGCGGGCCGGCGCGAGGCGACGCTGGGAGCGCCGCCCGACGAGGTTCCCCGCTTCGAAGCCGCGCGCCGAGGAAACACCGACATCGGCGCCATGTGGCGAGTGGCCGACGTGCGAACGCGCGTCGACGCGATGGGCAGGACGAGCTGCATCGTGAGTCCGTTGCACCCGCCCGGCACCACGCGGGGCTATTGGGTCACCGTGCGCGACCCGCAGTTCTGACGGCGTCCGTCACGAACACCACTTTTCAAAACCGCACTCGATTCGCTGCGCTTCGCGGCGGATCTTGCTGTGCGACCGCGACCCGAGCGGGCGCTGATCGGCGTTTAGCGGCCGAGCCAGCGCGGCGCGATCCGCCGTTGGGTCACTTGTGGCGCTTCGCCAGCAGCGTTCGCAGCGCGGCGAGCTCGCGTTCGGCTGCCTCTGCGCGTCGCGTGGCTTCGGCCGCGCGCTGCGCTTCGGTCTCTGCGCGTTGCGCTTCGGTCTCTGCCCGTTGCGCTTCGGTCTCTGCCCGTTGCGCTTCGGTCTCTGCGCGTTGCGCTTCGATCTGTGCGCGCTGGGCTTCGGTCTCTGCGCGCTCGGTTGCGTCGCGAACCGCCTCGTCGTCGGTCGGAACGAACGCCTTGCCGTTTTCGTCGAACGCCACGCGGACCATGGGTTTGCCGTCTTCGCCGACGACGCGACGAAGCCAGCAGCCGAGCGTCTCGCTGTAGACCGTGGGGTCGTTGGTGGAGTGCGCGAGCACCAGGTTGCCGCCCTTCTGACGGCGATAGATCTGCCAGCGAATGCGCTTGCGGCTCTTCGCCGTCACCCAGGGGTCGAAGATGATGAGCTCTTTGGCGCCGAGCGTGGAGTACTGGACTGGCGCGTGGTCGTAGTCTTCGTGCCAGTCGTCGCCGACGATCTCGATCACGAGCGAGGGAGCGAAGGGGCCCTCCCACACCTTCCAGACGCCCACGAATTCATCGGGACCGGGGACGTCGAGCACATAGACATCGGGCGCGATGCGCTGCGTCGGGTCGCCCTTGCTCCAGTAGAAGAACTGGTCGTGCCCAGAGCGGACGTCGCGCTTGCGAAGCTGCAGATAGCGACGAACGGCGCGCCACAGGTGTGTCGACAGCCAGGTCTGAAGCTCGTGCTCCCCCATGTGATCCTCGGCGGGGTAGCGCACGATGTCGTGGTCGAGCGCCTTGTTTCCCATGCGATCGGGAGCATAGCACGGAGGCGCGCTGCCGAGAGGGCGGCCGCCGCGCGCGGGCCGACAGAAATCCTCGCGCTCGCCCGCAACTCGGCGCGCGTGGTAGCGATACGCCGACCTCGCGCGCGGGCCCCTCGCGTCCGCGCCGAGAAAGGGATGGAAGAACATGGACAGGGTGTTGGTTCGATGGTGTGGGTGCGCGCTGTTGTTGACCGTTGCTGCGTGCGCGCCGAGGCCGCCGCGGCAGTGCGATCCGGGGCAAGACTACTTTCCGTCGATGGACCTGTGCCTCTATCGCTTCGACGGGCCCAACCGACCCGACGTGATGGAGGCAGGAGCGGTCGACAGCGGCCTCGATGCTCGCGAAGACAGCGGGGTTGATAGCGGGGTTGATAGTGGGGTTGATATTCAAGTGACGTGCGACGCGGGCGCGGCGGCGTGCAACGGGTTTTGCGTGAACACCGCGACCGACCTGAACCACTGCGGAATGTGCGACAGGCGATGCACGACAACCGTGACCAACGCGCGAGCGACGTGCGCGATGGGCGCGTGCGGGTTCGAGTGCGACGCGGGGTTCGAGCTGGTGGGAGCGGCGTGCGAGGTGCGGGTTCCTCGCGCCATCGGGCCGATGACGAGCGCGACGGTGACGTCGCAGCGGCCCACGCTCGAGTGGGAGCTGCCGATGGGCGTGAGGGACGCTAGCGTGGACGTGTGTCGCGATCGGGCGATGACGATGGGGTGCGTGACGCTGAGCGCGACGGGAACGAGCGCGCGACCGACGAGCGCGCTCACGGCGGGGGTGTGGTTCTGGCGGGTGCGAGGGCGCGTCGGGGGCTCATTGGGCACGCGAACGAGCCCCGTGTGGTGGTTTCGCGTGGGCCACGGAGACGCGATGGTGGACACGTTTCACGGCGTGGAGCTGGACGTGAATGGGGATGGATGGGCCGACGTCGCGGCTGCCACCAGCGACGGAGGTGGCGAGCCGAGAGTGTTTGTTCACCACGGTGGAGTCGCAGGGATATCTACGACTCCGAGTCAAACCCTGGAGACGACCGACGGGCTGGAGAGGTTTGGCTGGAGAGTTGCGGCGGCAGGCGACGTGAATGGCGACGGCTACGTTGACCTGCAGATCTCTGTCATCAACGCGCTCGTCGGTGGACAGCGACTCGGCGCAGTTCGCGTGTACTACGGCAGCGCGACCGGCGTGGGTCCTGTTCACTCGATGCAACTCGATGGCGTCACCATGGGCGCGGGATTTTCGCGGGAGATCGCTCCTGGCGGCGACGTGAACGGCGACGGGTATGCAGACGTCGTGGTCGCGTCTTCCTTTCAGCAGGTTGGCGCGCTGGCGTCGGCTGGGCGCGTGTCGCTCTACTTGGGGTCTGCGACGGGTCTGTCGTCGACGCCGGTTCGAGTGTGGGACGGTCAGTACATGCAGGGATCTTTCGGGCTGCAGTTGGCAGGCGCCGGTGATCTGAACGGTGACCGGCGCTCCGATGTGATTGCTGCATCTGCGACGGCGAGTGTTGGTCCACGCACGGTCAATGGTGCCGTCTTCGTTGTGCTCGGTGCTCGCGTCGCGACTGCGATGATGCCGTCCATGGCGGTGGTCGGAGCGTTCAACGGAGCGCAGCTCGGCGAAGGACTCGCGCTCGTCGGCGACGTGACGGGCGATGGGTTGGCTGACGTTGCGGTCGGTGCGCCGTCGACGATGGGTGGTCTCCCCAACGCCGGACTGGTCGCTGTTCACCGCGGCAATCGTGTCGGATTCGAGCCGACGCCGATCGCGACGGTCGGCGGCTCCGAAGAGGGGACACGCTGGCACGCAGCGATGAGCGGTGTCGGTGACATCAACGGCGACGGGCGCGCCGACATCGCGATCGGCGCCGCTGGAACGCCGGGAAATCCGTTGGGCGCGGTTAACTTCTTCTTCGGGCGAGCGTCGGGCATCGACGCGTCCCCGAACGTCACGATCTTGGGCTCGGAAATGGGCGCGCGAACCCAGCCGCTCGGTTCGCTGCCTGCAATCGGCGGTCACCTCGACGGAGACGGGCTGGCGGACGTGTTGATCGTTTCGAGCTGCGCGGATTCGAGCGCATCGCTGCGAAGCGTCGGACGGATGCTTTGGTTTCGCGGTCGCACGACGGGTCCATCGAGCACCCCAGCGCTATCGCTGGATGGATCCTCGGGCCAATGCCTCGGAGGATCTGTCTTCGGACCGCAGCTCGCGTGGTGACGGCCCGACGCGCAGCGGCGTCCCTGCGAGCTGTGTCCCGCCGAGCCGCCCCAAGTCGCCCCCCACTGCGTCACTACATCACGGTGCGAGCGTGATCACTTCGAGCGAGTACGCTCCGCCGCGGGCGCCACCGCCGCCCATGAAGGGCACGCAGTCGTCGACGAAGATCCAGTAGGTGCCCGGATCGAGCGTGCGATCAAAGGCAGCGTTCTGCCCGTAGTAGTCATCCGCGCACAGAAGAACGGGCGCCGAACCCATACCGAAGTTCGCGTTGGCGTCGTTGCACATCGCGCCCTGGCGCACGTAGACCACGGGATCGAAGTTCGCCGCAGCTCCATTGAGCTTGACGAGCACGCGGGTGCGCGCTGTCAGCACCAATTGGTACGCGGCGTCGCGCCCTGCCTGCGTGTTGCACTGGGTGCAGGCCGCAGCGCCACCCATCGCGAACGCTGGCGCTGCCGAGTTCGCCGCCATCATCGCGGTGTTGCCGGTGAAGACTCCGCCGGTCGCCGGGATCGTGCGCGCGGTCATGCACGCTTCGTTGCCTGCGATCGCTGTGGTCGTAAGCGGCGCGATCGAACGCGCGCGAACCTCGAGGTTGCCGGTCGTCGCGTTGGTTCCTGCGTGAACGGTGTAGCTCGCGCCGGCCATCAACGCCGAGTAGCGTTGCCAGGTGCGCGGGCCGCCCGTCGCCGAGAGGCAGCCGGCAGCGTTCATGCGGCAGGGCTGCTGGAGCTCCACTGCGGTGCGAGCGTCGGTGGTCGACGCATTGGCTTCGACGAGCACGTCCTGTCCCATCGGGGCGTTGAACGAGTAGTAGCCGTCAGCGCGGCTCTCGGCGAAGCACGCGAACGCCTGATCTTGCGAGATGGTGCCGACCGCGTTGGTGACGGTCGGACCCGTCGTGCGCAGGTCGAGGGGTTCGCCGGGGCACATGTCCGCGGGACCCGCAGGCGCAGAGCGAACGGCGTTCACGCGAGCAGTGAGCGTTGGATTCGTGGTCGCTCGATAGTCAGCCACGATGAAGTACGTGCCCGGTGGCTGACGCGTGATGGTTCGCATCGCAGTGGCTCCGGACGCGCCGCTCGTGCACGGAGCGGCGAGCGACATGCGGTTTCCGCAGGCTGTCTGGACGTCGAACGCGATGGCAGTCGAGAATCCAGAAATCGCGATCGTGACGTCGCTGATCTCGGTGATCGTGTACGACATCACGGCGTCGCCGCGGGCTGTGCCGCCGCCGCCGCAGGTAGCGCCGATGTCCGATCCCGCCCGGAACATCGCGGTGTTGACCATGGTCGGCGTGTTGTTCGTCGGCACCGTGACACCGGGGCAGTTGTCACCTGGCACTCGCGCTGGCGACGGTGCGATCGTGGTGTCGACCTGCACCTGCGGGTTGACGCCTGTTGCGCCGGCGAAAGAGAAGGCCACCCAGTAGGTGCCAGCCGGGAGGTTGAGCAACCGCAGCGGATTCGCCATCGTGGCAGTGCCGCCGCTGGTGTTGCCGCATGCGCGCTGTCCGGCCATCGTGCCGCAACCCGTCGCGTTGAACACCGCGACGGTCGCCGCAGAGCCCATTCCGTTCGGCGTCAGGACGAAGCTCACGTCGCTCTCTGCCGTCAACACGAGCGGAATCGCGCCGTCGGGGCCCATCGACGTCTGTGCGCCTTCGCAGGACGCGGGGATTCCCGCCATGAGTCCGTTGAGATCGATCAAGCGTCGCCCCGCGGTGAGCGGAGCGCAGGGGCCCGTTCCCATCGCTGGGCAACTCTCATTGAGCCCGCTCGGCGGGCACACGGGTGGGTTCGGCACATCCGCGCCCGTGTCCGTCGGCGGCACTCCCGAGTCCGTCGCGACGCCCGTGTCCATCGAGACGCCCGAGTCCGTCGGCGGAACGCCCGTGTCCACCGGACCCACCACGTCGATCGGCGGAACGCCGGTGTCCGTCACCACGCCCGTGTCCGTGGGGCTCACGACGTCGTCGCCGATGCCAGTGTCTTCCGGCGCGACCACGTCGTCACCGATGCCAGTATCCTCCGCGACGCCGGTGTCTTCAGCGACGCCCGTGTCCTCGGGGTTGGGGCGGTCCGTTGGGGGCGTCGGCCGATCGGTCGGCGGCGTAACGATGTCCGTTCCGCCTTCTTCGCCGCCGTCGGCGGGGGTGGTGCTCGATGCGCAGGCGGTGAGCCACGCAGTGAGCGCGAGAAATCCTAGTGATCCACGCAATCTCATCGATTCTCCTTCAGGTCCGTTCGACGGACGCACTGACGAAAAAATAGTTCACGGTTGAGGGGCGATGGGTGTGTGCCCGCTGGCGCCACAACCTTCGCGAAAAATACTCGGGCGGCGCGCATGCTAACAAAACCGCTGGATCGCGGCGAAATCTCGACGCTCGTTTCGTCGCCCGCCCCTCGAATCACACCGCTCGGAGAGCCCTTTACGATGCGATTTGCTCTGCTCGGCGACGTTCACGCCTCGCCTCACCTCGCGGCGGCCCTCGACTTCGCTCGTGACCAGCGCGTCGATCAGGTTCTGTGCGTGGGCGATCTGTGCGACGGGCCTGGCTCGCTGCCGGACACCGTCGCGCTCCTTCGATCGCAAACCGCTGTTTCGGTCCTGTGCGTCCGCGGAAACCACGATCGCTGGCTCCTCGAAGACCGGATGCGAGACTTCTCGGACGCGCACTTCGTGAAGGACATCAGTGAAGAAGACCGCCGATGGCTCGCAGCGCTCCCCGCGGTCCGCGAGCTCGAGACCGGCAGCTCGGGCGGCCCGACCCTGGTGCTCGCGCACGGGCTGTTCGACAACGACATGACCTTCGTGCGCTCGCACACGACCGAGCACGAGGTGCGCGATACGCCCGCCTGGGAGCGCGGGAGAAAGACCTTTTCGAGAGCGCGCTGGCACGTCGCCGGTCACACGCACGAGCGCATGGTCCGCACGATCGACGGGCTCGTCATGATCAACGCCGGAACGCTTCACCCCGCGCAAGATCCTGGGCTCGTATTGTTCGACACAGCCGAACATTTCGTGCGGAGCTTCGACGTGACGCGCGAAGGCGCGATCGCATTTCGAGAGACGTTATCGCTGTCCTGACGCGTTCGGTCGAGTGCATCATCGCGACGGTCCCGCGGCGCTTCGCGCTGCAACTATGGCTACCAGAGGAGTTCGTCGATGAAGGGTCGTCCCGAAGTGCTCGCTGCGCTCACCGAGGTGATGCGCGCTGAGTTCACCGCCGCCAATCAGTACCTGCTGGGCGGAGCCCAGGCGCGCAACGGCGGGTTTCTCAAGCTCGCCACCAAGTTCGAGGCCGAGAGCAAGGGAGAGTTCGAGCACGCGCGGCAGGTCGCCGAGCGGCTGTTGTTCTTGGGGGCCACGCCCGATGGCCGCCCCCTCTCGGACCCGCAGCAGAGCGAGTCGCCCGTCGAGCAATTGCGCCTCGACCTCGTGATCGAAACCGCCCACGCCGACCGGTTGAACGCTGGCATCAAGGTCGCCCGCGAGCACGGCGATCACGCCAGCGCGCAGCTGCTCGAGTCGATCCTCGTGGCGACTGAAGCGCACGTGGATTGGCTCGAGACGCAGCTCGAGCTCGCCAAGAAGCTCGGCGACGGGCTCTACCTGTCGCAGCAACTCTAGGACGAAGCGAGCGCGATGAAGGTCCTCGTCATCAACGCCGGCTCGACGTCGGTCAAGTACAACCTCTACGAGATGGACACCGAGGCCGTGCTCGCGCGCGGCGTCGTCGAGCGCGTCGGGACCCCTGGCGCGCTGCACTCGTTTCGCGCAGGGGGCGCGCCGAAGGTCGAAGAGCCCGTGGCTGCGCCCGATCACCGCGCGGCGATCGACGCGATCCTCGCGAGGCACTCGCAGCAAGGGGGCGTCCTCGAAGACCGCAGCGACATCCGCGCGGTCGGGCACCGCGTCGTGCACGGCGGAGAAAAGCTCGTTCGCCCCGTGCGCATCACGGACGAAGTGAAGGCTCAGATCAAAGAGTGCGCGATCTTCGCGCCCATTCACAACCCGGCCAACCTCGCGGGGATCGAAGCCGCGCAGGCGGCGCTGCCGGACGTGCCGCACGTGGCCGTGTTCGACACAGCTTTTCATGCGGAGCTGCCGCCGTCGTCGTTTGTGTATGGCGTTCCGTACGAGCTGTATCTGTCGCAGTCGATCCGTCGGTACGGCTTTCACGGTCCGAGCCACCACTTCATGGTCGCGAGCGCCGCGGAGTTCTTGAAGACCGACGTCTCGCGCTTGAAGCTCGTGACCTGTCACCTCGGGGGCGGCGCCAGCGTCAGCGCCGTCGACGGCGGTCGCTCGATCGACACATCGATGGGAATGACCCCCCTCGAAGGGCTGCTCATGGCCACGCGCTCGGGCGACGTCGACCCCGCGTTGGGCCTGTTGCTCGCGCGGCAAGGGTTCAGCCCCGAGCAGGTCGACGAGCTGCTCAACAAGAAGTCTGGGCTGCTGGGTTTGTCCGGAGTTTCTTCGGACTTTCGCGACGTCGAGCAGGCCGCGTCCGAGGGCAACGACCGCGCGCGGCTGGCGATCGAAGTGTTCGTTCACCGCGTGAAGAAGTACATCGGCGCGTACGCGGCGCTGCTCGGCGGCGCCGATGCGATCGTCTTCACCGGCGGAATCGGCGAGAACTCCGCGCGCGTCCGTCGCATGGTGTGCGACGGGCTTGTTTATATGGGCGTCGCTCTCGACGAGGCGAAGAACGAGGCCGCGCGCCCGCGAGACGCGGGGGTCGGGGTCGTCGATGTGTCGCAGCCCCGCGCGCCCACCAAGGTGCTCGTGGTCGCGACCGACGAAGAGCGAATGATCGCCCGCGAGGTCGTTCGCACCGTGGTCGGCCCCACCGCGGCGCGCACGCGCGTCACCGGAGGAACGATCCCCGTTGGCGTCTCCGTGCGCCACGTGCACCTGTCACGGGCCGACTGCGATGCCCTCTTCGGCCAGGGCTACGAGCTCACGATGAAGCGACCGGTCTCGCAGCCGGGGCAGTTCGTCTGCCGCGAGACCATCGATCTCGTCGGCCCCAAGGGCGAGATCTCGCGGGTTGCCATCATCAATCCGCTGCGAAAAGAGACGCAGATCGAGGTCGCTCGCACCGACGCGATCACCCTCGGGATCAACGCTCCCCTGCGCGAGTCGGGCAAGCTCGACGACACGCCCGGAATCACGTTGCGCGGCCCCAAGGGAACAGTGGACATCCCCAAGGGTGTGATCATGGCCCACAGGCACGTTCACATGAACCCCGCCGAGGCCGAGCAGTTCGGCGTGAAGGACGGAGAAGCGATTCGCGTGCGCGTCGAGGGCGACCGCGAGACGACGTTCGGCGACGTGATCGTCCGGGTACGCAGCGATTTTGCGCTGGATATGCACCTCGACACCGACGAGGCCAACGCCGCGTCGCTCACCAACGACAGCGTCGCCTCGTTCGACGGTCGGCAATAGAGCGCGTCGGGCTCGCGCGCCCTAGCGATCGTCGCGTACACTCGACGCGAGGGTTGCGCCGATGGGAACAGGGGAAGACAACGCGCGAGACGGTACCGAGCCGGAGGCTGCGTTCGAACGACTCGCGGACGCGATCGAGCTGCTCGGGGCGTACGCGATCAGGCAGCGCACGCAAACCGACCAAGAGCAGCTCGGAGCTTTCGCGATCAGGGAGCGCACGCAAACCGACCAACAGCAGCTCGTGTGGCTCGAGCGCTTCGGGGCCGAGCAGCTCTGCTCGATGGTCGCGCGGCTGGCGTGCTCGCTGGCGTTCGCCGCGCGTCGCAGAGCGCCGCGAAGGGTGCAGTCACGAGAGGCGTTCGACGTGCTGCGAGACTGGCTGTCCGCTCCCGGCCTCGATGTGCGTTCGGCGATGCCGTACGTGTTCGTGACGAGCGACGAGCTGCGGACGTTCGACTCGTTCGTGGAGTTCGACGCGCTCGACGCGAGGCTCTTTCGCGGCGAATCGTGGACCTGGCAGTCGATCGCGCCGCGCGCGCTGCACCAAGCCATCGGCCGAACGATGCTCGCGCCGATCGAAGTCGTGCTGCCCAATCGGGTCTGCGTCGATCGCGCAGCGAACCCCATGCCGTCGACGGCTTCCGCTGCAGATTGGGTGGTCGATCGCACGTTCGGCGCGGCGCTCCGAACGTCCTTCGACCGCGGGGATCGATCGGTGCCGCTCGTCTCGAGTCCCCGATGTCGCACGGGAACCATGCTCCTCGCCGCGGTCTGCGCGATGCGGCGCGAGCTCGAGTCGACGCCGAGAATGACGATCCTCACCGAGGCTGCGCTGCGCGCTTTTGTCCGGGACCAATGTCGCGGGTACGACGACGATCCGCGCCTCGTGTCCCTCGCGCGGCTGGGGTTGTGGCTCGAGACCGGCGAGCTCTTGTCCGGTGACGATCTTCGAGCGGCGGTCGCGTACGCTGACCGCTACACACACGAAACCAAGCGCTCCGATGACGCACCAGCGTTTGTCTTCGCGGACGTGAGCAACGATCGCTCGAAGACGTTGTTCGAATCGGTGATGGCCGACGCGCGCGTCGGAGACACGGTGGGTGTCCTCGTCGACTGCGACGTCGCGGTTAGTCCGGCGATGGAGCCGCAACGAGCGGCCTGGGACTGCGACTTCATGACCCTTCGTCCGATCGTCGAGCCGCGGCTCCGGACTGCGATCGAGCGCCCGCGGACCCTGGCCCTGGTCGCGAAGCGGCACGAACACGTCCCCGGTGAGCTCAGCGAGCGATGGGCGTACACCCTCGAAGGCGCTTCGCCGGTCGATCGAAAGCTGCTCTTGTCGCTGTCGCTCGAGCCTCGGCTCTCGACGATCGCCGAGTCGAGCGGGCGGCAGATCGGCGGCAGCGGTCGCCCGGACCGCGATTGGCCCCGCGTGCTCGTCGACCGAGCGAAATCGCCGCTCGACGCGGTGCTCGTTCCCAGCGCGCAGAGCCCCGACGCGATGCTCTTCTGGGCGAAGGCCTCGGGATGGGACGGCTTCTCGCTCTACGCGCTGTTGCGCTCGACGCTGGTGCGTTGGCAGCGCGCGATGCTGGCGGAGTCGAGAGGAGGCACCCAGACGCACACGATGTTGGACGTGTTCGAGCTGGCCGTCGCTTCGTTTTGTGATGCCGCTGCCCTGCGCGAAGCGGGGGTGGAGCTCGCGGCGGCCCGCGACGCGCGAGAGATCCAAGCGGCGCTCGAGGCCGTCGACCAGGCGGCTGGCTTTCGAAGCGGCCTCGACGGAGAGAGCAAGGCGATGCTCTCGAAGTGGCGAGCGCTGACCGCGCTCCCCGAGGTGATCATCGTCGATGGATCCGCGATTGATCGTCCTCCAGCGGCCCCTGCGCAGTCCGGGCCTCGCGCCCCAGACGTCGCTTCTCCGCGCGTGACCGGCGCGCACGACCCTGGGGCGTTCGATACGCACACGAAAACAAGTTCGCCAGCGGCGATCGGACGAGGCAGCGAGTCTGCGCTGCGCGGTCGCGCGGACGACGGCAGGGCCGCGCCGGTGCCTGGCCCCAAGCGCAAGGGTTCGCAGCCCGAGGACGCCGCCGAGCGCGAGGCGTGGGCGATCTTGCGCGCAGCCGGGCCGGACGGGCTCACGCTGCGCGAGCTCGTGCGTCGCGCGCGGGAGCACGAAGAAGACGAGCTTCGCGAGGCGGTTGTCCGGCTGCTCGAAAGCGGATGGGTCGCTCGAGCGCTCGAGTCCGAGGGCGAGAGCGCGCTCGCGGATACGACGCCGCTGCGCGCGCTGGCGCGGTGACCTTCGGCTTCGATACACTCCTTCGATCAACGTGATGCCTCCGACGCGAGCGGTTGTTCTATCTGCGCTGAGCGCGCTGGTCGCGGCGTGCGGCGCTCCCGAGGCTCGTGACGGCGGTGACGTCGCCGTTGCAGACACGCGGGTCGGTGAGGACACGTCCGTGGTGGACGTCGCGGTCGACGACAGCGCGCTCGACGTGGCGAGCGACGAGCCCCGCGAGGACGCAGCGATCGCGGACGGGATGGACAGCGCGGTCGCCGACGTCGTGGATGTCGTCGCTGTCGGCGACGCGGGTCGCGACGGGACGATGACGCCAGACGCAGCGGACGCAGCTTCGCCCTCGGGGCCGCGGGTCGATCGATCGATGCCGCAGCTCTACAGCGTGATGTTTCGGCCCAGCGACGCCGACCCTATGGCGCGCGAGGTCAATGGAACGCAGCTCGCCTACCTCGACACCCGCGTCGCGCCGCGCGGTCGGCTCGTCGTCTACCTTCACGGCGCAGGAACGCCGACGACCTGCGGCTCGACCGAGCACGGCCGCGTCCTCGCTTCGTTTGGCTTTCACGTGTTGTCCCCCTGCTATTCGAGCGGCTACGGCGTCGGCAATTGCGGGGCGAACATCTACGGCTGTCGCCTCGAGGCGTTCGAGGGCGTCGACCATCATCCGTTCATCACGATCGCCCCTGCGGACTCGATCGAGCGCCGAGTGCTGCGCGGGCTCGAGCTGCTCGCGCGCAGAAATCCCGCGGGAGACTGGGGCTACTTCATCGAAGGCGGCCGTCCGCGCTGGAGCGCCATCGTGATCTCGGGGATCTCGCACGGAGCGAGCTCTTCGGGCGTCATCGCGCAGGTGCGTCCGGTCGAGCGCGCTGTCATGCTCTCGGGCCCGCTGGACACCGGGCAGGCGTGGCTCTCGCGCACGGGGATGACGGCGCCGGCGGCGCTCTGGGCGCTCACGCACACGATGGACTCGCAGCACATGGGGCACCTCGGGGCGTTCACGGCGCTGCGGCTTCCGGGGACGCCGACGTCGATCGACACGGGCGCCGCGCCGTGGGGCGGGACACACAGATTCATCTCGTCTGCCATGACGACGGACGGACACGGCTCGACGCAGGCGGGCGGCAGCTCGCCGCGCGACGCGATGGGCCGCTATCGGTTCGAGCAAGCGTGGCGCACGATGTACGGCGCGCGCTGACGAGCGTGTAAACGGTCAGCGCGTGGCGCTCGCGCTCGAATCGATTCGCAGGTGAGCTGCTGAATTGGTGTGTGTGCATGGACGACTGACGCCGTTGCGCGATGTCGCCGCCAAATCGCTCAGCGCGATCGCTCGGTCATGTGGTGTCCTCACACCGAGGGCATTTGCGCGAGGTCCTTCGCGAGTGCTTCGAGTTCGATCCAGGTGGTTTGCAAATGTGCCTCCGTGACTGCGCGAACCACGCTCGCGAGCGGCCGGTCGACCTTGCCCTTGTCGAGCAGATCAATCAGGGCTTCTTGTGCTTCATCGAGCGCCCAGTGCTCGTCTTTGGTCCACGACTCGATCAATCGCTCGAAGCGGCGCGCCACGCGCAACGCGTCCTTCACCACATCCTTTCGTGCGCGGCGCAGCGAGTCGCGGTCGAGCGCGACGACGTCGATCGTCGCTCGCCCCGCTGGGCTATACCCTTTGACAGACCCGTCCTCGTTGAACAGGAAGTGCTCTCCTGTCCGCTCGCTCGCGAATGGATGGAGCACCAACCAACCTTCGTCGCAGCAGCGGCTCGGGCACGCGCCCTCGAATCGCTCGAGAGTGTCCGCTGTGCGAGCAACAAACGCGTCCTTCCATCCGCTGTTGCACTGCGTACAAGCGAGCACGTAGTTCGACCAGCGAAACGCCAGCCACCAGTAGCCGGGCTTCGCTTCGCGAAGCGTCGAACGCGAAAATCGTCCCATGCGGTTCACTCCGCCCGCGACCTCGCGGCCGGGATTGGAAGGATCGAGCATCGCGATCGAGGCCTTCGGGCGGAGATGATCGAGCGCCCCGTAGTCAGTGAGCGCGCGATCACAGTAGCCGCAGCGTGTTTGCTGGTGTGTCACGAAGAGCGGCTTGTAGCGCTCGGATACGGCGCGCCATTCTGGGTCGAAGTCGGCCGATGTCGGGTCCCTTCCCGATCGAACGATGTTCGCGATCTTCTTGCGACCATCACGGACGAACGCGTCGAAGTCGCTCGGCTTCGGAAGCTCAGGCCAGAACCACATCGATCATCCCCTCCTAGCTCTTGCGGCGCTCCTCGAGCTTCTGTCGCACACGGTCGATCAGCGTCGAGCGAAGCTGCTCTCGTTGCTCAGCCGTGCTGCGCTCGGGACGGCTCCACTTCGCTGCCTCCTCGTCCATGAGCTCTTGCGCGACGCCGAGCGCAATGCGCTCGATCGCCAGCTCCGCGTAGCGCTCGGTGCGCGTGCGAATCTTCTGCTCGAGTTCTGCTCGTAGTTCGCCGTGGCCGTGCTCGCGCAACAGCCGTCGATGCTGCTCCATCCACGCGAGGGTCTCGTCGTCGAGGGTCGATCCGAGGCCGAACCACGCGCCCGTGAGCACGTCGTCCGCGTGCCGTCCCCTCACGGCAGGCAGCGGGTCGATACCCACGTCGCCCTGCTCGTCGCGGTGCACGCGAAAGAGCTCTCCGTCGCCGAGCTCGATCACCGTCTGCGGGTTGTGCGTCGTCGCGACGAAGCTCAGCCTGGGAAATACCCGCCGAAGCGACTGCACGAGGTCTCGCTGCCACAGCGGATGCAAGTGCTGGTCGAGCTCGTCGACGAGCACGACGCCAGCCATATGCTGGTGAAAATCCCGGTCGATCGGCCTTCTCGCGCGCTTGCGCATCGCGACCCAGCGGGCCATCAAGTCACTGACCCACGCGACCACAGACTGGTAGCCATCACTCAGGTGATGGAGCGCGATGTCGCTTCCGACAGCGGGCCCGGTAAACGTGAACCCGTGCTCGGCCGAGAGGCGAACGTCTTCGACGCCCACGGTTGCGAGCGCGTCCTGCAGCGCGGCGCGCAACGAGCTGTTGATGACACCCGCGTCCTCGCCGTCGAGCGTGCTCAACCAGTGCCTGGCGGACACCAACGTGTGCGAGTGATCGAACAGCGAGCGAATCGCCTTGGGCTCGTCGACTGCGGATGCTGCTGCGCCATCAACGGTGGCGCGCCAGACGCCGTACGCGACGACGAAGGGGCGATCGTTTTCTGTGTCACAGGTCCAGCTCTCGAGATTGGACGCGTCGATCGAGAGACGACACGCGGTCTCGCGCGTGCGGGCTCCGTGGCGAAACCAAACACGCGCGTCGCCTTCGCGGGCCGCTGCGCGAACGAGGCGAAGGCTGTCGTGGTCCGGCGCCTTTGGCGCGAAGAGCGGCGACCGCGCAAGACGCTGGTTTTTCCCACGCCGTTGTCGCCGAGGAGCACGATCCACTGTCCGCGCTCGCCGCTCACAGAGGCGAGAGGGACGTCTACAGACTCGATCGAACGGACGTTGCGGATCGTGAAGCGCTGAATCGTGACGAGAGGTTCGATCATCGCGGGCAGTGTGGGGATCGACGGGGGAATGGGCAGCTTCGAGCGTGTGATTTCATCGGGCGACGCGAAGGGACCTGGGAGGCGAGCGATGAGGCGCTGCACCACGACGGCTGCGAGCCACGAGACCGGATCGCTGGCACGAACGCGGATCGAAGCGGCGAGGAGCGACGTAAACCGGGGGAGCCAGTCGCTCGCTCGGAGGCCGGACGAACGCCAGACGTACTCGAATTCGGCGCGTTGGAGGGTCCGCGACAGGTAGTGCTCTGCAACGTCTCCCTGCGACGTGAGTACGGCGATCGCGTCATCGATCACTGCATCGGGCGCATCGGGGCAGCGGAACATCAATGCAGCCCAGGCTTCCGGCGACGCGCTGGGCCTTCGAAGGGCGAGGATGGTGCGCTGCTGGTCGGACGGCATCGCGAACGAAATCAGCGGTTCGAGCGCACGATGCGAGGCAGGACCGTCGATGTGAGGCGCGTTGTGAATTGCGTCGAAGATCGCGCTCAATTCATCGCCAGAAATTCCAGTCGAAGCGATTCGTGGAAGGAAGCAACTGGGTCGACGGTCGATCTCTTGATCCAGCGACGCGAAGAGCTCGACGACGTCTTGCGTGCGCATGCTCCTCGATGGAGCGAACGGCAACACAGCGAACTGCGCAGCGAGCCACGCAACATCGGGTGCGGACAACAGCCGCGCGAAGTACTCCAGACGTCCGTCCATCCCGTGGGCAAGCGAAGCAACGATCGCGCGCGAGAACATCGTGCGCGCCCGGACGGCGTGCAGCCAGTCTTCGACGTTGCCGAGCGTGCGATCAACGCTGCGGCGTGGGTCGCAGCCTCGAAACCAGAGCCAGTTCAGCGCCGTGTCCGCCTCTTGGATCGATCGCGGATGAACCTCTTCGTTCTCGCGCGCTGTCCAGCTCGCGTAGTCGCCGAAATCGCCGCGGCGCGCGCGATCGATCAATTCAGAGGCAGAAGCAGGTTCGTCCGCCACTTCACGCAGCATTGCAGCGAGCGGCCACATGCTCTCGACGGCGGCCGATCGTTTGTCACTCGGAGGTACGTTGCTCCAGCGATCGACTGCGGCTGCCAGCGTGTCGCGACACGGGCGCTGATGAAATTCGAGCCACGCGCGCCATGCGTCCCGGTGTTCGACCAGGTCGAGCATCGGCTCGGTGTCGCCCTCGGACAGAGTAATCGCGCCTCGTTGCACCGATCGAAAGGCGAGATCGAGTCGGGCTCCGCTGAGGACTTCGCTTCGCGGCTCTCGTTCGGCGGGCATCGCGCGACTCCACAACGCCCACGCTCCGAGTCGCACGGACGCTAGCGGCATCGACACCAGCGCCTTCGCCACGTTTGCGATCCACCAGGCCGAGGCGTCGAACGAGGTCCGCGTAGAGAGCACCCACTCCAACAACTCGCGAGAGTCTTCGTCTTGTCGCCCCAACAACTGCGACACCAACCAAGAGGATGCCCCCACGCTCGCTCGAACTGCAGCCTCGATCACGCGGCGTGCTTCTCGATCGTGATCCGTCTCCCAAAGTGCGATCGCATGCCGCAACAGGTTGTACGCTTGCCGATCGCGCACGCCCGTTGTGATCGCTGTGCACAATTGCGCGCGCAACGCGGGGTGGCTTGCAGAAAACCGCACGGCGATCTCCGCCCAATGAAGCGACGCTCGACGCGCCCGCTCCCACGCGCCCTCCAACGCGCAGGACCACAGCCGCTCCGCCGCGTCGGGCGCCCCGTCGAACGCTCCGCCGGTCAACACCGCAACGGCGATCTCTGTCCCCGTTCGCACGAGGCCGATCGCTTGCTCCACCGATGTGCCGCGCTCGTCGTTGCCCGCGCGGCAGCACTCGATGAGCGCGTCGATCATCGCGGTGTCGTTGCTGTCCGCCCACTGCGACGCGGCCAACACCAACACTTGTCGCCAGCTCTCGTGTGGCGCAATCGATCGCAAGCGCTCGACGCGCAGTTCGAGCGGAGCTGTCGAAGCAAACAACGCCCGCGATACGAAGTACTCCTGCACGAGCCTCACATCGAATCGATGTCGCTGGAGCTCGTACTGCGCGAGCAGGACCAACCGCTGCTCAGCGAAGAACAAGAGGTCTGCCACCAGTTGCTCGCGCGTACGCACATTGGACACGCGCTCACGAACGACCTCGCTCGCGATGCGTCGAAGTTCACCGGTCGAAACGCCGTTGGCAGCGCCGTCGCTGTCTGTCCGCACCTGCAACACCAGGGCGACCCGCTCGTGCAACGCGGCGACTGCCCAGCGATAGTTGCTCAGCACCGCGTGGCGAACGTTGCCGACGTTCTTGCGGGACTCGCGCGCGAGCAGCGTGTCGTACATGCGCTCGAACAACAGCGCGCGACTCGCAGGCAACGCGTCGTACGCGACGATCTGCTGGAGCACGATGCTCACGAAGAGCGGCGTCCGAAACAGCTCGGTCGCGTGTGGATCGTTGATCGCCCTCGCGACAGCGCGCTCGCAATGCTCGCGCTGCGTCGGTTGTTCGGCGAACTCGACCGCCACGAGATCGCGGAGCATCGCCGATGATTGCGCCTTCGACAGGGTTCTCACACGCAGCGTTCGCGAGCCCCTCGATGAATCCTCGATGTGGCGGGGTCGCTCTTCGACGAGCCCGTCGTACCCCTGCGGGCGACTCGTCACGACCACTTGGCGATCAGCGTGTTCGTCTCGGCTGACAGCATCGATCAGCAGGGCGATCCACCCGCGTGCGCGCCCTCCCACCACCTCGTCGAGCGCATCGAAGAGCCACAACGCGCGCCATCGCTCTGCACAGGCGCGAAGATCCTCGCCCGTCGCAGCATCGTCCGTCGGGCGCGCGAGCCCGTTCGTCGCAGCGGTCAGCAACACTTCGGCGCTGGCGTTTTCATCGGCATCGCTGGACACGAGCGACTCGACGAACCGCGGGAGATCCACCCGAAGCGCGAACCACAGTGGTCCACCAACGGGCACGATGGAGCGCGAGCGGCGTTCGATGAGCTCCAGCGACCGCGCGATGCTCTGCGCTCGAGCGGGCTCGAAGCCGAGATCGATCAGCTCGTCGACGCCGTGCAGTCCGGCCTCGCGAATCGCCCGCTGCCACGATGTGATCGCAGCCCACTGCGTCAGCGTAGATTTGCCCTGGCCGGGTCCGCCGAAGACGACCCAGCGCTGGCGGGCAACCGCGCTGCGATCCGCGGCATCCTGCGAGCGATGCGCGCACAGCGTCGCAAAGAATCCAGGGACAACCTCGTCGGTGCCCGCGCTGCGCTCGAAGCTGGACGCGTCGAGTTCGAGGTCTTGGTAGATGTGCGCGAGCTGAACGCTGCCAATGTCACCCGCCGTCGTGAGCACGAGCCGCGCGACGGAGTGTTCTTCGATCGAGAGCACCATCCATCGCGCCATCCGACGCGCGACATCGGCGCCGAGCTCGCGGCGAACTGCATCGAGTGAAAAGGGCTCGCTCACGTCGAGCGCAGTGTACGATGAACGCTTCGAAGCGCCGCCAGCATCGACGTAGAGCGCTCAGACTGTCAGTGATTTTCCAGGCTCCGAGCGTACGCCCCGCCCCTCGTCGGCACTCGGGAGCCAAAATCGGCCCAATTTTGGACCAACAGCACTGTTGGCCCGCGGGATCGAGCGATTTGCCTCGGATTCCTACGCGAGTGGCCGGGTTCCCGTCCCGCTTCTACGCTCGACTTCCGCCGCCCGCGCAACGCCCACCAACACAGTATCGCCTGTGAACCAGCGGCGAACGCACGGAGCGGGGCGGTGAGCTCGAGTGGGCTGTCGTCGTCGCTGCCCCACGGTGATCCACGACGAAGCTGTCGCGTCGTCGGCTGCTGCGGGCGTAGCCGGCGCGCTCCTTCGGCTCGACGATCGACACTGCTGCTATCGTCCTCGCCGTGATCCGACCGGAGACAAGCCTGCGGTTTGCATCGCTGTTGCTGTGCGGATGCGCGCATGTGTTCGGCGATTTCGAAGATCGTCCGCCGCGCCTGCGCACGACGCCTCACGGGCCGAGGCGGCGA
>LNFM01006533.1_pt1 | contig 19128 bp, 17 predicted proteins | sample 596031 | NCBI WGS metagenome assembly LNFM01 (sample SAMN04254537, study PRJNA301005) | activated carbon metagenome | isolation source: dual media filters at the Ann Arbor, Michigan drinking water treatment plant | place: USA: Ann Arbor | reverse complement strand
CGACGCCCTCGCCGAGCCGATCAACGCCATCACCGAAGCGGTGCGCATCGCGCTCGAGCAGACTCCCCCCGAGCTGTCGGCGGACATCCTCGACAAGGGCATCGTGCTCACGGGCGGAGGAGCGCTCTTGCGCAACCTCGACGTGCTGCTTCGCGAAGAGACCGGATTGCCGGTGATGGTCTGCGACGATCCGATCAGCGCCGTCGTCCTCGGCTGCGGCAAGTGCCTCGATTACCCGCAGCTGCTCGCGTCGGTCGCCGTCGGCTGATCGTATTCGCAGCGGGGCTTCGGGTTGGCGAGCCGCTCTAGCGGATCGACACGCTCGATCGCGCCGCGATCGACAGGAGTCTCGCGGCGACCGCGGCACGCTCGCACTGCTCGGTGAAGAACGATGGGTGTGTCTCTGCTTCGTTGACGCGCATCTGCGCTACGAGCGCGGCGACCCGCTCCTCGGTCCACGCGTCCGCAGGGGGCTCGGTCAGGTCGACGGCGTTGGCTTCCGAGAGGGCCAGCGCTTGTGTCGCGGTTCGCTCAGGCAACGTGGCTCCCTGCCGACGCGCGACGCGGAGCGCGCGCGATGGGCTCCGCGAGGACGTCTCGGGGATCTCGAATCGCGTCGAGCATCGGCCGAACGTGAGCGACCATCGGCGTTCCTTGCTCGGCGAGGCGGGCGAGGGCGCGCACCGCGGCGGTGCGGTCGTCGGGGTCTTCGAGGATCTCGACGAGCGCGGCGGCGATGAGAGACCGCGGGTCCTCGTCGATCGGGGTCGTCGAAATACGCTGAATTTCTCGGCTTCGAAACACCTTGTCGACGATGCGGCACGCTCTGGCTCTCGCGTCGTCGAGCGCGTCGCCCTCGATCGCCACCCAGCGTGCGGCTTGCGCCACCGATCGATCTCCGTCCTTGCGCATCGCGCCGATGGCCGCCGCGAGCTCTCGTGGAACGTGCACGTCCACCGCTGCGATCGCACGGCAGAGCTCCACTCGAACCTCGGGGCGCTCGTGCGAGAGGTGTGGCGCGAGCTCGGCCAGTCGACCGGCCATCCCGAGGCCCCTGGCGAGCGCGAAGGCGGCGTTGGAGGCCGTGAGCTCGGCGCGCGCGTTCATGGCTGCGACGACGGCGTCGACGGTGGTCGCAGTGGCGTCCCAGCGCACCGCCAGGGCGAGCGCTTGCGTGGCGGAATAACCAACTCCGTTGGTCTTCCACAAGCCGCTTCCCGGCGCGAGGTCGGGTCGCGTCTTGTCGTTGAGCGCCTTGACCAACGGGGGGACGTGCGGCCGAAGGTCGCAGGGTGTCGTCGCGCCGATCGCGGATCGCGATCGCGTCGATCGCCGCGAAGCGAACCACTTTGTCCTCGTGCGCGACGGCGTCGACGGTCGCGGCGGCGACGAGCGTCGCAGGGATCGTGCGGGCGGCGCCGTCGTGGAGCGGACCGATGTGCTCGAGCGGCTCCTCGGCGACGAGCGCGCGCCGCGTCCGCTGCAGGGCTCGATGAAGCGCGCGACGAGGAGCGCAGCGCGGGCGTCCTTCGCGAGCAGGGCCTTCCACGCTTCGAGGCCGGATTCGCTGGCGGTGGCCTGCTCGGCGAGCGCAGTAGCCGCGGCGATGCGAAGAGGGTCGCTCTCGGAGAGCGCGGCGATCAGCTCGTCTTTGGAGGTCTTCGAGCGGGAGAGGATCGATTGAAGCGTCACCGTGACTGCAGAAAGGTCTGCATGCGAGCTGGTTCGTAGCGCAAGAAGATCGTGCGACGCACCATCGGGGTCGCGTACCCGTGCACGTGACGAACGACGTACACCGTCGGCCGAGGCTGCGGCCGCGGCGGCTCGGGCTGCGAATCCAGGGACGACAACCACGAGGCGAGGATCAGAAAGGGAACGGCGAGCAGCACGAGGTCGCACTCCTGAGAGAGAGGGGAGGAGGGGGCGCTTCTCGAAACTCGCGACGCCTCGAGGCTCTTCCCGGAGACGATTCGAGTTGCAGAATTTAGACGAAGATCTAAATAGACGATCGTCGAACTATGTCCAACCTGTCGGCGACGTTCGCCGCTCTCTCGGACGAGACGCGGCGTCGGATTCTGACGCTGCTTCGCGACGGATCGAAGACCGCTGGCGAGATCTCCGCGGAGTTCTCGTTGACCAAGCCGACGATCTCGCACCACTTGAAGGTGCTCGAAGAGGCGGGGCTCCTGCGTTCGGAGCGGCGAGGGACGTTCATCGTCTACGCGCTGCAGAGCAACGTGCTCGAGGACCTGGCGCAGTCGCTCGTCGAGATGTCCGCGGCCCTACCGCGGAGAAAGCCCAAGAAGTACCCATGAGTCGCGCGGAGTCTGCCTTCGATCGGCTGAGCGTCGGATTGCTCGTCGCGACGACGACGATCACCGCGGCGCTCTACACGCGCCTGCCCGACACGATGCCGATTCACTTCGGCCTCGACGGACGCGCGGACGGATTTGCGCCCAAGTACATCGGCGCCTGGCTCCTGCCGCTGCTCACCGCGGCGCTCTGGCCCTTCGTACGATTTGGCGGGCGCTTGCTCCGGTCGCCGGCGCGCGAGCGCTACGAGCGCTCACCGATCGCGCTCGCAGCGCTGCTCACCGCGGCGTTCATGGCGGGCATCCAGCTGTGCGTGCTCGCTGCGAGCTTGCGCGACGGCTCGTTCGGGCGAGGGTTTGCGCTCTTGCTCGCGGCGTTCTGGTTCGCGATGGGGCTGATCTTTCCGAAGGTGCGGCGCAACCCGTTTCTGGGCGTTCGCGTGCGCTGGACGCTCGCTTCCGACGAGAACTGGGCGCGGACTCATCGCTTCGCGGGACAGTGCTGCTTCGTTGGTGCCCTCGTCGCGCTGCTTGGTGCGGTCGTAGGCTCGGTGGCCCTCGCGATCGCCGCGATCGTCGTCACTGCGCTCGCGCCGGTCCTCTACTCGTATCGAGCGGCGCGCGCCGATCGCTCGACATAGAGCGTAGGCGGCGCGGATGTAGGCGAGACTCTCGTCGCGGTCCGCACAGCGGACGCCATCGTCGCGTGGGAGCGATCGTCGCGGTCACGATTGCCGCTCGCGCGCGACGACAGATCTGCGATGATTTCGTGGGTCATGCTCGGACGCTCGAGACAGCTCGCGTCGATCGCGCTCGTTGCGCTTTGCGAAGCGGGATGTCGCGCGGCGCACGCGGCGTCCCCGAGCGAAGACGACGAGCGGCCTCGCGCGAGCGTGCCCGCGCCAACCGTGTCGTCCACCTCGATGAGCCCGGCGATGTTTGCGCAGTGGAGCGCCGAGAGCGCGCTCCGTCGCGCGCCGCGCGTTTCGCCGAACGCTCGCCGCGCGTCGAGCCCTTCGGCGCGGCTGGCTCCCCCGGTGGTGGACCAACACGAAGAAGACTCGTCCATGGAGGATGCCGTCGACCCTGACGAAGACGTCGCGGCGCCGGTGTTGCGAGGAGCGCTGCGGCCGCTCGCGTGCCGGGGATGGCGGAGAGCGGCGACCGACGCTCCGCTCGGCGAGTGCCCGGCGACGATGGTCGAACGCGTGCTCGCGTTTCATCCGGACGCCCTCGTTGTTCTCGGCGGCGGTTTACGACGCGACGGAACGGCCAACTGCGCGACCGCCGAGCGCGGGTACATCGCGGCGCAGCTCTTCGTCGCGCTCGAGGCGCGACCGATGCTCGTGTTCTCGGGGCACGCGAGCCGATGGATTCGGCGTAAGGTCGATCGCGCGGACGCCGCGTGCATCGCTGCTCGGATCGCGCAGGGACCGCTCGGACAAGAGGTTCCGCGGTGGGCTCGAGAGCAGGGCGAGCCGCGCGTCGGCGATCGCTTCGCGGTGAGCGAGGCCGAGTCGATGTGCGCGGTGATGCTGCGCGCCGTGCCCGAAGCGATGCGCGATTTGGTGATCGAGCGAGCGCGCTTCGATGTGCGCGCCGGAGACACCGTCGAGAACGCGCGCTTCACCCGCGGGCTGCTCGTCGAGCGCGCCACGCAGCGAGCGCTCGTGGTCACCTCGCCGTTCATCAACCCGCACACGATGAAGTACTATCCCCACGCAGATCGCGCGCTGCGCGCGTTTCGCGGGGTGCGTCGCGACGGGGGTTATGCGCTCGGCGCGATGGCGTGCCCGCGTAGCGCTCGGCGCGCGCCGTGGTGGGAGTTCGAGTGGGTCGAGGGGTGGGCTGGCCCGCTGCGGTCTCGGGACCTGCACGACGGCGATGGCCCCGCGCATCCGCGAGGGGGCGAGTAGCACGAAGCTGGATTTCGACCACTCCGGGCGCGGTGTTTGCCCTCGTCGCCCGATCGTGACAATTGTCGGGGCCCTCTCATGGATCCCCGCGGCCGATATCTAAACGCGCTCATCAGCGTGCTGCTGCTCGGGATTTCATTTTTCTTTTTGCGCACGAGCCTCCGCGATCCGGGCCAGCAGAGCGGACTCGATCGGTCGGTCTCGAGCGCCACGAGCTGGGTGCATTCGATTTCGGACCCGGTCGCGCGAGGCATCGCGGCGGTGTGGGACGACTACATTTTTCTGGTCCACGTTCGCCGCGAAAACGAGCGGCTCCGCGCGGAGATCGCGCGGTTGCGACAGGACGCGCAGCGCTATCGATCCGCGTTCGAAGAGAACCGACGGTTGCGCAGGCTCCTTCAGCTTCGCGTCGACACGCCGGTCGAGTCGCTCGCGGCGGAGGTCGTCGCCCGCGATCCGTCACCATTTTTTCGGGTCGTTCGCCTCGCGATCACCACGCAGGACGCGCCGCGACTGCGCGTGGGAATGCCCATCATCACCTACGACGGCGTCGTCGGGCAGATCAACTCGGTCGTCGGGCGCTACGCCAACGTCACGCTCGTCGCCGATTCGCGCAGCGCGATCGACGCGATGATCGAGCGCACCGGAGCACGCGGAATCGTTCACGGCACCGGCGAGCGCAATCGCTACAGCGCTCAGGTCGAGTACCTGCAGCGCACCGATGATGTTCGTGTGGGCGACGCGGTCGTGACCTCGGGCCTCGGCTGCCGCTTTCCGCCGGGGCTCTTGCTCGGGCGAGTGAGCGCCGTCACACGACGAGAGTTCGGGTTGTACCAAGAGGTAGAGATCACCCCGGCTGTGGACTTCTCGAGGCTCCAGGACGTCCTGGTGCTCGCGACGCCGCAGCAAGAGTGCCGCCCAGGTCAGCAGCCCAATCAACGACGGCCCGCGCGCTCGCAAGCGGGCGCAGCCGGAGGCACGTCTTGAGTCCGGACCCAGGCGCGCGATGCTGAACGGGCTGTTGCTCGCGCTCGGGTTTCTCTTGCTCGCCGCGCAGAACCTCGTCGCCAAGCTCTGCGACGCGATCGGCGTCGGCGAGTGGGCGTATCCGTCGCTCGTGTTGCCGGTCGTGCTCTGGCTCGCCGTGGGCGATGTGTCGCTCGGACGAGGATCGCTGCTGTCGTTTGTGCTCGGGTACTTCGTCGACGCGTTCGCGGGGCTCCCCTTGGGGCTCAACACGTTCGTGATGCAGGTGCTCTTTCTGCTCTCGCGCGTGGCCGGTCTGAAGCTCTTTCTGCACGGCAAAGTGTTTCAGCTCGTCCTCACGTTCGTCGCGGGAATCGCAGGGGGCGCGCTGACCGTTGCGCTTCACGTCGTCTTCGAGCGAACGCAAGGTCGGCTCGCCATCGGGCACGCGATGCTCGTCGTGCTCTCTCAGTCCGTGGCGACCGGGCTCTTTGCTCCGATCGTGTTCTCGATCCTGTCGCGCTTGCCGGGCGCGCCGACCACCGTACAAGCGAAGGAGAGCTGACGGCGCATGCAGATCACAGGACGCGCGGGAGTAAGCGAGTTTCGCGAGCGAATCCGCTACATGGCGGTCGTCGTGGTCTTGGGGCTCACCGTGCTCGCGCTGCGGATGTTCAAGCTGCAGATCCTCGACGGAGACAAGTATCGACGCGAGGCCGAAGAGAACATCCTTCGAATGATCTACATCCCGTCGACGCGCGGCGTGATCCGTGACGTCCGAGGGCGGGTGATCGCCGCGAATCGACCGGCGTACAACGTGTACGTCGTTCCTCGGTGGTTCATGCGGCGGATGGACGAGGTGTTTCCGAAGTTCGCCGAGTACCTCGGGCTCACGCGGGACGAGCGGGATCGCCTCGAGGCGCGCATCCGCGGCGTCGACGGTCGAAAGCGCGATCAGTACATCCTCGTGCGCGGGGACATCGACCGCGAGACGCTCGCGATCCTCGACACGCACAAAGACGAGCTCCCTGGCGTCTCCGTCATCGCCGCGCCGCTTCGAACCTACCCGTTCGGAACGCTCGCCGCGCACGCGGTCGGCTACATCAACGAGGTGTCCGCCGAGGACCTCCAGCAGCGGCCCGGCGAGGACTACCGCGCCGGCGATCGCATCGGACGCATGGGCATCGAGCGCGCGTGGGAGAGCATCCTTCGCGGGAGGCGAGGGTGGGTCCGCGTCGACCGCGATCACCGCGGGCTGATCCTGTCGTCGCGAGAAGACATCCAGCGCTTCGGCGCAGATCGCAGGCAAGACCCCGTGCCTGGACGCGACCTGGTGTTGACGCTCGACATGGAGCTCATGCGAGCCACCGAGCGCGCGTTTTCGCAGCGCGCATACCCGTCGGGCGCCGCCGCGGTCGTCGAGGTGCGCACTGGGCGCGTGCTCGCGCTGTACTCCAGGCCCGCCCTCGACCCCAACGAGATGACCATCGGCGTGTCGCTTCAGCGTCTGCGCGAGCTCTCGGACTCGCGAGGACTTCGCCCGCTCGTCGACCGCGCGATCTACGAGATGTATCCGCCGGGCTCGACGTTCAAGCCGATGACTGCGATCGCCGCGCTCAACGCCGGGATCATCGACCCGTCCGAGCAGATCCGGTGCGTGGGATACATCACGCGAGGCAACCGGCGCTTTCGCTGCGCGCACGGGCACATCCACGGGCTCGTCAATCTACAGAGCGCGCTGATCCAGTCGTGCAACGTGTACTTCTTCACCGCGGGCGAGGCCGCGCGGATGAACCGGATTCATCGCTCGGCGATGGACTTTGGCTTCGGGCGTCGCACTGGCATCGGGATCAACTCCGAGGCGGCCGGCTTCATCCCGACCGAGGAGTGGTACAACCGGGTGTGGGGCAGCTTCCGCCGCGGCTACACGCTCAATACCGCGATCGGTCAGCAAAATACCAGGACGACGGTGCTCCAGCTCGCGCTGGCGTACGCTGCGCTCGCCAACGGAGGGACGCTCTATGTGCCGCAGTTGATCGAGCGCGTGGTGTCGCCGGACGGCACGACGCTGCAGGAGTTTCCTCGCACGGTGCGACGGCGAATCGACGCGAGCGACACGCACCTCGCGCTCATCGACCGCGCGCTGCGGGGCGTCGTCGCTGACCCGCGAGGGACCGCCCACCTCGTCGACATGCCCGAGGTCTCCCTCGCCGGAAAGACCGGGACCGCGCAGGTCTCGCGGACGCTGCGCGAGGGCGAAGACCGAAGGCTCGCCGCGGACCACGCGTGGTTCGCGGGCTTCGCTCCCGCGGAGAACCCCGAGATCGCGGTCGTCGTCCTCGTCGAGCACGGAGGATCGGGAGGAAGCGAAGCGGCCCCCGTCGCCGCGCAGATCGTCCGCGATTACTTCATGCGCGTTCGTCCTGGGACGCCGATCGAGAGCGTCGCGCGGGCGAACACGCGCACCCAGCGCGAGCGCGAGCGGCAGCTGCGCGAGTGGCGCGCTCGGCAGCGACGACGACACCACTAATCAAACCATCCCGGTTTTGTCCCACCAACGCTTGCGACGACGAGATCGACCATGGCGATCGAACGAGGAATACGAGAGCAGTTCGACTGGGGCCTCTTCGTGGTGGTCTGCATCATCGCGACGATCGGCGTGGTCAACCTCTACTCGGCGACGAGCTCGCTCGCTGGCGTCCGCGGCGAGCTCTACGTCCAGCAGATCTACTGGTTGGCGCTGGGGTCTGGCGTCGCGGTCATCGTCGCGGCGATCGACTACAAGTACTACGAGCGCTACGCGTACGTCGGCTACATCGCGAGCATCTTCGCGCTGATCGCTGTGTTCGTGCTGGGAAAGAGCATCCGCGGCACGCACCGCTGGATCCAGATCGGCAGCTTTCAGTTTCAGCCGTCGGACTTCGTGAAGATCACGACCGCGATCGCCGTGGCCAAGCGGCTCAGCATGGACAGCCACGTCGAGAAGTGGACCCTGCGAGACCTCCTCGCGCCCGGCGCGCTCCTCGCGGTGCCCGTCTTGCTCGTGCTCGCGCAGCCCGACCTCGGGACGGCGATGATCGTCGCGCTCGTCTCGCTCGGCGTGCTCGCGCTCGCCAAGATCGAGCGGCGCACGTTCTGGATCTTGCTGATCTCGGGCGTGCTCGGCTCGGTCTTCATGTGGAACTTCGGCTTGAAGGCGTACCAAAAGGACCGCCTGACGAGCTTCATGGACGCCGACAAGCACAAGCTCGACTCGGCCTACCAGGCGGTGCAGTCGGTCATCGCGATCGGCTCTGGGAGCGTCTTTGGCCAAGGCTTCATGAAGGGCACCCAGAATCAACGCCACTTCATCCCCGACCCGTTTACGGATTTTCCCTTGGCGGTCTGGGCGCAGGAGTGGGGGCTGGTGGGATCGCTGCTGCTCCTGGCCTGCTACCTGTTCTTGATTCTGTGGGCGCTCAACATCGCGAGCACCGCGAAGGACCGCTTCGGCAGCGCCGTCGCCGTGTCCTGCGCCTCGCTGTTCTTCTGGCACGTGATCTTCAACGTCGGGATGGTCTCGCAGATGTTGCCCGTCGTCGGCGTCACGCTGCCGATGTTCTCCTACGGTGGCTCGAGCGTCCTGACGATGATGATCGCCGTCGGGCTGCTGATGAACGTCTCGATGCGCCGCTCGACGCTCTGATCGGCGGCGCGGTTCGTCTCCCGCCCGAGCGAAATCCCGCTGTACGCTCTGGGTCGTGTCTTCGATGCTCTCGAGCCAATCGCTGCTGGCGCTCGTCGGCGCGGTCGATTCACCTTCGCTCACCACCGTCGGCTTCGGTGTCGCGACGCTGGTCGCTTGGTTCGTGCTCGCGGTGTTGATCCCGAAGGAGCACCGGGGACGGCTGCGGCTGCCGCTCTTGATGCAGGGCATGTGGCTGATCGCGACGGTGATCTGGGCGGCGAAATTCTTCGCCGTCGCGACGCGCGATCTCTTCGCGGTGGTCTCGTCGGTGTTCGGAGCGCTCGCGCTCGCGCGCATCGGGTGGCTTCTGGTCATCGACGTGTTTCTGCAAGAAGGCCGCCGAATCGGCCTGTCGAAGCTCACGCGCGACCTCTTGCACGCCGTCATGTTGATCATCGTGGCGATCTCTGCGGCGCGCGCGGCGGGAGCGGACGCGCAAGCGCTGGCGACCACCGGCGGTCTCGTCACCGCAGGGCTGACGTTTTCTCTGCAACAGACGCTCGGCGACCTCGTCGCAGGAATCTTGCTCAGCGCTCGCGCCCCATTCGAAGTGGGCGATTGGGTCGCATACGACGATGACCGTCAGCACGTCGGCCGCGTCGTCGAGATCAACTGGCGCGACACGCGGCTGCACACCAACGACGACGTCGAGGTCGTCGTGCCCAACTCGACCCTGGCGCGCGCGTCGATCCTGGTGTTCACCCGGCCGCGGCCGATCAGCCGACGCATGGTTCTTTTCGACGTCGGGTATCAACACGCTCCGCACGACGTAGTCGACGCCGTGCGCGAGGCGATCAACGACCCGATTTCTGGCGTGCTTCCGACGCCGGCGCCGGACGTGATCCTGTCGTCGTTCGAGGGGAGCTCGATGCGCTACGCGGTGCGGTTCTTCATCGAAGACTTTCTGCGGCGCGATGCCATCGACAGCGACGTGCGCATGCGTCTCTGGTACGCGCTGCATCGGGTTGGAATCGACTTTCAGTTTCCGCGGCTCGACGTGGATGTGCTCAAGCCGACGACCCACGATCCAGAGGCCAAGATGCAGCGCCGCGCTGACGCCCTCGCGCGCATCGATTTCTTGGGAAAGATGGCCCACGAAGACGTTCGAGCGCTCGCCGAGGCGTCCAGGACGCGCGTGTTTCACCCCGGCGAGGTCGTCGTGCGCGCCGGCGATACGTCGACCGAGCTGTTCGTGCTGGCCTCGGGCGAGTGCGTCGTTCGCACCGACACCGGTCGCGAGGTGGCGCGGCTGGGCGCGGGGGATTTCTTCGGCGAGATGGCGCTGCTCACCGGTGAGCCGCGATCGGCGACGGTCGCCGCGGTCACGCCTTGCACGTTGCACGTGCTGCAGGCGGACGCGTTTCGTACGGTCATCGCGCGCTATCCCGAGAAGCTCGAGCAGGTCTCTCAGGTGGTCGCCGAGCGCCAGGCCGAGATCGAACGTCGTCGCGGAGCAGACCTCTCGTTGCAGCTCAAGGCGCAGCAGCAAGAGACCTTGCTCAGCCGAATGCGACGGTACTTCGCTGGGAAACCGGAGTGAGTCGCCGGCACTGTTAGCGCCTGGTAGCGCGCAACACCGCTGCTTTCTCGCGGTCGTCATTGGCGCGACGCGCGTCGCCCGTCGCGTCCCAACACTTTGCTCGAAGCTCGAGCGGCTGCGCGCTCGTCGGCGCGAGACGCACCGCTTCGTCGAGCTCGACGATCGCCTTGTCGTGCTCGGACTTGCGGTGAAAATACGTCGCCCTCGCGACGAACGTGCAGCTCTGTCGATAGCCGAGCTCGATCGCCCGCTCGAGGTCAGCGAACGCAGCCTCGCCGCGGCCGAGCTCGAGCAGGGCCTCGCCTCGATCGCTGAAGGCCTTTCCGTACGCCGGAGAGAGCGCGAGGGCGCGGGAGTACGCCACCACCGCGTCTTCGAAGCGTCCGACGAAGTGCAGCGTCGCGCCGCGCATCTCCTCGAGCTGCGCTCGACGGTTCGCATCGGTGCTTCGGCGTGTGGCGTCGGTGATCGCGCGATCGAAGCACGGCAGCGCGCGCGGGTACTGCCTCGCGTTGAAGTAGAGCAGCGCGAGGTCGCCGAGCGCCGATTCGGGGCAGTCGAGCGGCTGCAGCTGCAGCGCAGCCTCGAGGTCCGACGCTGCGTCGAGCGGCCGAACGAGCACCGTCCGCAGCTGCGATCGCCGCACGAGCGCGTCGGCGCGCCTGGGCGCGAGCCGAATGGCCTCGGAGAGATCGCGCTCGGCCGACAGCTGTTTCTGCGAGGCCGAATGAGCGGCCGCCCGCGCGAGCAAACATTCGACGCGATCGAGCGGATCGATCGTCGAGTCTGCCGCGAGCGCGGCATCGAGGTCGGCGAGCGCTTCGGCGGGACCCAAGTGCAAGAGCTTCGCGCGGCCGCGCAGCGCCACGAGCTCGGCGGTGAGCTGCGCGCCCGTCGCGGACAACGCTTCGATGATCGCCTGCGCCGTCATCGCGTCGTGAAACCACGCGAGGGAGCAGCGCGCTCGAAGCGCGGCGAGTCGAAGGTCTCGAGGGCTCGCCTTGGCCAGCTCCGCGGTGCTCGCGTCGAACGCTTGCTTGTCGTTGGCGCGGCGCGCCCAGCGCGCGAAGAGCTCGTGCGCAGCCGCCTGGGGGTCTGCGTGCTCGAGGTTCAACGCCTCGCGATGGGCGGCGATCGCAGCTCCTGCTGCTGCGAAATTATTAGAGATTCTGGCATGCCCGAGGCTCTCGAGCGCAGCGAGCGTCGCCTCGTGCGCGCCCTCGAGCGCGGCGCGCTTTCGCCGTTCGTCGAGCGCTGCGGCGTCGAAGTCTGCCAGGTGTGCGAGCGCCTCGAGAACGGTGATGCTCAGCGCGCGATCGGGCGCGTGCTTTCGGAGCGACGAAGCGGCTTCTTGCCAGCGTTGGCGGTCGGAGTAGGGGAACGCTCCGTCCATGAGCAGCGCGAAGAAAGCGCACGGCGGATGCTCGGGCATCGCGTCGAACGCCGCGTTGACGTGCGCTCGTGCTTCCCAGAGCAGAGCGCCCCTCAATCGATGGGCCGCCGCGGCGAGGCGGTCGATTCTGGCGCCGACGAACTCGAAGGTGGTCGACGCGACCGTCCCGAAGTGACCGAGGTCTTCGAGCAAGTCTGTGGGATCGATCGGAGTGGTGCGTGGAGCTCCAGCCATGCGAGGGGGCCGAGGGTAGGCAGCGGAAGGGCGTTCGTCGACCCGGCGACGCCGGCGATGGCGGCCCCGGTTCGTCGCTCTGTGGCTTTCGGCGAATCGTGCTCCGCTGTAAGAACCACTGTGATGCAACGCGAACCTGTCCTGTGCGCCGTCGTGCAGATGACCGCCCGCGACGACCTCGTGGCCAACCTCGAGAAGGCTGCGTCGCTTGTTCGAAGGGCTGCGCTCCGAGGAGCGAAGCTCGTCGCGCTGCCCGAGAACCTCGGGTTCATGGGGCCCGAAGAGGCGAAGCTCGCGACGGCCGAGGATTGGCCCCTCGGCGCGGCGAGCGACGACGCTGGGGCCGTGCGGTCGTGGGCTTCGGCCCTGGCGCGCGAGCTCGGCTTGTACCTCGTGCTCGGCGGAGTCACCGAGGCGAGCGCCAACGCCGGCAGGGTGCACAACGCGTGCGTGGTGGTCGACGATCGCGGCGTGATTCTGGCGAAATACCGCAAGATTCACTTGTTCGACGTCGAGCTCGCGGACGGGACATCGCTGCGGGAGTCGAAGGTGGTCGACCCTGGAGAGGCCATCGTGGCGTGCGACTCGCCGATCGGCAGGCTCGGGTTGTCCGTTTGTTACGACGTACGATTTCCGGAGCTCTACCGTCGGCTGGTGGACGCGGGCGCCGAGGTGCTGTGTGTGCCGGCGGCGTTTACCGTGCCGACGGGCCGCGACCACTGGCACGTTCTCTTGCGAGCGCGCGCGATCGAATCGCAGTGTTACGTGCTTGCCCCGGCGCAGTGGGGCGCGCACGGACACGGCCGGACCACCTATGGTCACGCGTTGATCGTCGACCCGTGGGGAACGGTGGTCGCCGAATGCGCGGACGGTGAAGGGGTCGCGTTGGCCGAAATCGACCTGGCGCGGCTGCACGCGCTGCGAGGGCAGCTGCCCAGCTTGAAGCACCGCCGACTGGTTGGTCCGTAGGCAGCGTTCGTGCGGGCTGCGCGCCCGACGTCGTCAGTTCGGGCGGACGACCGCGAGCCGCGCGGCGGGCTCGAAGCAACGAAGGTGGCCAGACTCTTCGCCGACGTAGATCGCGCAGTCGTCGTCGATGCGCAAGAGGTCCGGCACCAGCTCGCAGCCCGAGAGGTCTGCGATGGTCGCGCCGTCGCGGGGCCGGAGCACGCCGAGTGATGTTTGCGGGATGAACAGCGCGCCGGCGCGGAGCTGGCAGTCGAGGCGGCGCGGCATGTCGGATTCGCGAGGCGTTCCCAAGACGCGTGACCAGCGGACGACGCCTTGCGGCGCTTCGACGGCGCATACGCGGCCCGAAGGCAGATTCGCGACGAGCAGCGATCCAAACGCCGAGAGCGAGGCCGGACGTCCGCGGAGCGACGAGTTTCCGAGCGGAACTTCGAAGGCGAGTTCGCCGTCACTCGTACGAAGCGCGACGAGGCGCGGGCCTTCGGGGGCGGTCAGCACGACTGCGACGACGTCGCTCGTGGCGGCCGGGGCGCTCGCGGATGCGCCAGCGAGGTCTGCGCACCATCGCGTCGCGCCGGTGAACGCGTCGATCGCGAAGAGCTGTGCGCGGCCGCGGCCGTTGGCGCCGCCGATGGCGAACACGGTGTCGGCGTGGATGCACGGAGTGCTCGAGAACGGCGTGCTGGCGGCGACGCGCCAGACGGTCTCGCCGGTCGCGACGTCCAGCGCGGTGAGCGACGAATCGCCAGCGGCCGTGATGAGCAAGCGGCCGACGCGCTTGAACCGAAACGTCCCGCCAGCGCGCGCGGTGAAGCGCCACCGTGCTTCTCCGGTGTGCTGATCGAGCGCGACCAGCCGCCGCTCTCCCTCGGCCACGACGATGGTCTTGGGCAGGCCGACGGCGGTCACCGAGAACACCGCTGCAGGGGCGCCAGCGCGGGGTGCGATTCGAGTGCTCCAGCGGACCTCTCCGTCGGAGGCGTCGCGGAGCTCCGCCTCGCCTCGGGCGGACAGCCGGAGAATCGCGTCGCCGACGATCGACGTCGCTGCGCGGCCGATCGCGTGAGACCAGAGCATCGACCCGGTTCGGGTGTCGAGCGCGGCGAGCTCCCTCGCTCCAGGAACGACCACGCGATCGCCCAGCACTGCAACGCCGCTCAAGTCGATGCCTTCGATCTCCGCGCGCCAACGCTCCTGGTAACGGAGCCGACGGTTGTCCGTGTAGTCGGGCGTCGCGCGCTCGTCGACCGGCGTCTCGGGCATCGCGCTGGCGCGATACAACGCGGGGTCGTCGTTGAGCTTGTCGGTCGAATCTCGGAGGTCACGAGCGATGCGTCGCAGCGTTCGCGCGTCGACGCGCAGCGCGCGGAGGCGCAGGTTTTTGGCTCGCGAACGATCACAGCGCACCAGCGCGCGGGTCATGTCGATGGCGGCCTCGGCGACGGGCAGCGCGAAGTCGCGCGGGTCGAGGTTGGTCGCGGTGAAGGTCGAGCCCGAGCGGCCGTTGATTCCGAGGGCGAGTCGACCTTCTGCGCCGAGGCGAAGCGTGATCTGCGAATCACCGACGTTGGTGCGAGCGTGCATCGGCTTGCGGGTCGCAAACGCGTCGAGCAGCGGGCGGCAGAGGGCGACGAAGCGCTCGAGCTGAAGAAAGAGAAATCCCTCTGGGAGCTCCGAGCGGTGGCCGCGGGCTTCGACGGAGATTCTTCCGCGAAAGAGCAGGGCGTGAAGGTCCGAGACCAGTCCGCGTCCATCGGATGGCGCGGCCGGAACGATCGCGTCGAATCCGAGCTTCACCGCGCCGCTCGGGGACGAGCGCCACGCGACGCGGGTGTCGACGCCGCGACAGGGCAGGGGTGAGGGAGCGTTGGCGGCGCGCTCGAGCTTGTCGACGAGGGGCCTCAGCTCCTGCGCGTACGCGGCGGGGAGCGAGCGATCGAGCATATCGAGCGCGGTGCGGCACTGTTCGGCGAGCGCGTTGGCGTCCCACGGCAGGTCGAGCCAGCGGATTTCGGGCAGCGCTCCGGTGCGAAACACGCTCGCGAGGAGCTGGCTTCCGCGGACGATGAGACAGAGCTCCCACGGGCCGCCGTCGAGCGGGATCGAGCACTTCGCGACGCGACCCTCGAGGAGCGCCGCTCCTCCCGCCGCGATATCGCGGAGCACGCACGCTGCGTGGTCGGCGTCTGGCGCCGCGGGGAGCACTGAATCTTCGAAGCAGAGGGCGAGCTGTTGTTGCTGAGTCGACGCGTGAAGGGCTCGCTCCTCGGACGAGGCAGCGCGAGCGCGCACAGAAGCACTTACCCTCGCGGAGGCCGCGGGGCGCACGATGAGCTCGATAGACGCCATTGCGTGGTTTCGTCGAGCGCCTTGGAATCTAAAGGGTCGCCGCATCGCGAGAGCGGTGGCTCCCGGGCGGCGGAGGCGCCGGACGAGAGTCATCGTAGGCAGGTCTTGTCGCAGGACGAACTTTTCGACGCACTGGCAAGAGCTTGATTTCTTCTTTGTGTCGAAGAGTTGCCCGCGTCGGAGTTGACCAAAGGGCCGGTGACGCCGCGCGAACGGGCGTGACTGAATATGTCACACCGCTTCGAACCAGCGGATTACGTCGCGAAACGAGAGGGCGACGAGCGGCACGAGCCACGGGACGAGCGCGAGGTGGTAGCGGTCGCCGCCGAAGAACACGACGTGCGTCGCGAGCACGATCAACGTCGCGGCGGTGGCGGCGATCGCCGCGGGCGGCAGCTTCGAGCGACCTGCGAAGGGCACGAGCGCGAGCAGCGCGAGCAAGAGAAAGGCTCTCCACGGTCGAGTGATCGCGCGGCGCCAGCGCTGCTCTCGCGCGTCGTCGAAGGGCAGCGCGCGCGCTTCGCGCAGATAGCCCACAGGAAAGGCTTCGTACGAGAGGGTGTGGTCCAGCTTGACCGCGCCGAGCGCGAGCCATCGCACGGGATCGCGCCGGATCGATTCGCGTGCGACGCCTCGCCAGCAGCGATCACGAGCGGTCTCGCCGACGACGCCTCGACAGCCATCGTCCGCGGTGAGCGCGAGGTACCTTCCGTTTGCGCGGGGCACGGCGCCGATCGCGAGGTTCGAGCCTCCGTTGGTGCTGACGAACGCGCAGCCGTCGATGCTCCTGCAGTTGCGCGCGGTCCAGGGAAGCACGGGGAGGGCGGTAAACAGCGTCACGATGACGGCGGCGCGCGCGCGGGAAGCGAGCGAGCTGTCTTTCGGCCGAGCGAGCGCGGCGAGCACGGGCGCGACGAGCAGCGCCTGCGGTCGAACGTACGTCGCGAGCGAGAGCGAGAGACCGGCGACGACGAGCCACGCGGTGGGCGCTCCCCTTGGATCTCTTGCGAGCGCCCAGAGCGCGACCGCGAGCAGCGCGCCGAAGAGCGGCTCGGTCATCGCGGAGGAGGAAAAGAGCACGGATCCAGGCAGGGCGGCGGCGAAGAGACCCGCGAGGAGCGCTGGAATTCCGGGGCGAACTCGATGTGCGACCCGGTGAGCGAGGGCGACGGAGAGCGCTGACACCAGGACTCCGCTGCCGTGGAGCGCGGTGCGGCTCTCGCCGAACAGTCGGTACACGAGCCCCAAGAACGCGGGGTACCCGACGGGATAGAAGGCGGTCGGCACGGTGTCGCTCGACCGCTGAACGAACATGTACGTGACGTATCCCATCCCTCGGCCGATGGCCTGCCCTCCGCGCTCGTAGAGAACGCCGTCCCACGCTGGTTCGGGCGCGAGCCACGACGCGACGATCGCGCGAAGGGCGAGGGCGAAGAGAAAGACCGCGATGGTGTGCGCTCGAGCCTCGGCCACCAGCCACGATCGCACCGCGTGCGGTCGAGCGCTCTCGTGCTCGATGCTCATGTTGTGCGTCGCGCGTCGAGCTGGCGAAACGCGCCCCCGGCGAGCATGCACAAGAGCGGCGTGAACACGAAGTGGTAGCGATCGACGCCGAAGAAGACGACGTGCACAGCGATGAGCGCGAGGATCGACGCGAGCGAGAGCGTCACCTCGAGGGGCCGCGGTCCGGTGCGCAACGGTGCGATCGCGATGATCGCTAGCGCCAGGATGATCCAGTGATACGCGGTGATCATGGCGAACATCGCTGTGGCCGATTGGCCGAACCGCTGTTGCCTCGTCGCGTAGCGCAGGTACGAAACCGGGGTGCTCTCGTAGCCGAGCAGGTGTCCCACTTTGAGCGGCGCGAGGGCGAGCCACTGCAGCGGGTGTTCACGAATGCGCTGCATCGCGAGACGACCGAAGCAGCGGTCCTTCGCGACCTCGCCGCGCACGCGGAGGCAGGCCTCGCCGATCCGGAGGTCTCGGTACGTTCCCATGGCGGCGGGATCGGCGCCGATCCAGAGGTTGCTTCCGCCGTTGAGCGACACGAGCGCGCAGCCGTCGAGCTTGCGACAGTTGCGCGCGGTCCACGGGAGAACGACCGCGCACGAAGCGAGCCCGACGAGCACGAGCGCGCGAATCGTCCCCAACACACGAGGCGAAGACTTCGGCCGCGCGAGCACCGCGAGGACCGGCGCGACGAGCAGCGCAGGGGGCCTGACCAGTCCGCCGTAGCCGAGCAAGAGCCCCATGACGATGGCCCATCGAGCGCGGCCGGTGTCCGAGTAGCGCACGGCGCACAAGAGCGCGAGGCAGAGCACCGCTGCGCTCACGAGCTCGGTCATGTACGCCGAGCAATAGAGCACGCCGCCGGGAGAGCAGGTGAAGAGCAGCCCCGCGACGTGCGCGGGTACGGCGCCCCAGGAGCGAAAGCTCATCCGCGTCACCGACGCTGTGGCGATCGCTGACGAGACGACGTTGACCGCCCCTGCGACCCACCTCGAGGGACCAAAGACCCAGTAGAGCGCGCCGAGGAGCGCTGGATAGCCGACGGGATAAAACGCGGTGGGCTTGTAGGGCGGGAGGTTGTTCCAGGTGTCGACGAAGCCCATCCCGCGCGCGATTCGCTCGGCGGTTCGGTGGTAGATCGCCCCGTCCCACTCCGGGATCGGCGGCTGTATCGCGAGCCAGATCGCGCGGAGCAGGATGGTCGCAAGCGCCCAGAAGAGCGCGACGCGCCACGCGGCGCGAGGGTCCTCGGCGCGCTCCCCTTCGACGGTCATCGCGAGACCGAGAGCACGACGACGCGGCCTGTGCTCGTGGGCGTGGTTCTCTCGTGAACGAGCTTTGCGAGCGCGAGCGACCGCCTCGCCTCGGCGAGCTCTTCGTCGGCGCGGGCTCCCTTGATGAACAGCAGCCTCGCTCCGGATTTCGCGAAGGGCGCGGTCCACGGGATGAGCTCGTCGATCTTCGCGACGGCGCGCGCGGTCACCGCGTCGAACTTCTTCGCGAGGGGCGGTCGCGCCAGGGCCTCTGCGCGCTCGGCGCGAACGGTCACGTTGGTGAGCGACAGACTCCGCGCGACCTCTTCGAGAAACCAGGCTTTCTTCTTGGTGGCCTCGACGAGCGTGAAGCGCAGATCGCTGCGTACGATCGCCAGCGGAATCGCAGGAACTCCTCCGCCCGACCCAACGTCGATGACCGACGCTCCTGCGCCGAGCGATTCGAGCTCGGGCAGCAGCGAGAGAGCGTCGAGCGCGTGTCGCGTCCACGCTTCGTTCTCGTTGGTGATCGCGGTGAGGTTCATCCGCTCGTTCATCGCGAGCAGCATCGCGAGAAACGCTGCGATCTTCTTGGTGGCGCCGTCATCGAGCGCGACGCCGAGCGTCCCGAGCGCGGCCGCGAAGCCCTCGGGCACCGCGAGCGGCGTGGTCTCGGGAAACGATAGCGGCTCTCGCGTCTGTTCGCGGCTCATCGAAGCGGTCGAGAGCAGTACCACGCCGAGCGCTACGTCGTCCCTGGCTCGTTGGGGCGGACGTCGCTCGCTCTATCCGATGAGGCCTTCGTGGGTCTCGATGTGGTTCACGAGCGCGACGCCGCCAGCGACGATCCCCGCGAGCAACACGACCGAGAGCCCTGGAATCAGCGAGATCAACCACACGCCCACGCCGAGCCCTGCGACGACACGCTTGTGCGCTCCCATCCAGTTCAGGCGCGCGCGC
>LNFM01012144.1_pt1 | contig 19129 bp, 11 predicted proteins | sample 596031 | NCBI WGS metagenome assembly LNFM01 (sample SAMN04254537, study PRJNA301005) | activated carbon metagenome | isolation source: dual media filters at the Ann Arbor, Michigan drinking water treatment plant | place: USA: Ann Arbor | reverse complement strand
GATGATGGCGTCCAGCGTGCCGCGCAGGGCCCGCTCGCACTGCCCGGCCATCTCCGTCACCGCCGCGCGGATCAGGTCCATGTCGTGCTGCAGGCTCGCTTCGAGCTGGCTGCCCATCGTCATCGCCTCGCCCATTGGAGTGTGTCGGTGTGACGACCGTGTGACTCGGCGGTTCTGTCGAGGCGGCTGCGACACGGCCCCGGAGCGCCTGGCACGGTGGTCATGCCGACAGCGTACGCTCTGGCGGTCTGCTGCGCCACAACTCGACCGGGGGCCTGCACTGCCGCGCCCTCACGTGACCACCGTTGCCGCCTTCACGAACGCCGGATCGATCGTCACCCCCAGACCCGGTCCCGACGGCACCGTGAGGCGGCCCTTGACGGCGCGGAGCGTGGAGGTCTCCGACGAGACCGGCAGCGAGTCGTCGCTGCCCTTGTACTCCTGGAACGGGCCGGCGTTGGGCACGCAGGAGGCGTAGTGGGCCACGTAGAGGTAGCCCAGCCCCCCACCCGACATGTGAGGGGTGCACGGCAGGCCGGCAACAGCCGCCATGCGTGCGACGCGTATCGATCGAATCAATCCACCGAAGTAGAAGAGGTCGGGCTGGACGACGTCGACGCCGCGATGCTCGACCATCCAGCGGAATCGCCGCAGGCTGCTGTCCTGCTCGCCACCGGCGACAGGGATGGGCAGGGCCGCGGCGATGGCCTTCGTCTCGTCGTAGTGGTCGAAGGGGACTGGCTCCTCGAAGAAGGCGAGGCCATGCGCGTGCATCACCGCGCCCATGCGCAGCGCGGTAGCGACGTCGTACGAGCCATTGGCGTCGGCATGGATGGCCATCGCATCGCCGAACGTCTTGCGCGTGAGCGGGATCAGCGCCAGGTCGCGACGCGTCGAGGCGTCGTCGTAGCGCATGCGCGCGCCGAGCCGGAACTTGATGGCGCCCGCGCCGGTCTCCGCGACGAGCTGCTGGAGATAGGCGATCTCCGCCTCCGGCGTGTTGCCGCGATTGCCGCTGGCGCGATAGACCGCGACGTCGCGCCGCGTGACGCCGCCCAGCAGGTCGCCGATCGGCACGCGCGCGATCTGGCCCAGCAGATCGAGGATGGCGAACTCGATACTCGCGACGGGCACCCAGAACGGCAGGCCCTGCCACTTGTAGTTCGAGTTGGCGAGGAAGACGCCATCGATGAGCGCGTCCAGATCGCGGGCGTCCTTGCCGATGAAGAACGGCGCGACGCGGCGCGTGAGGATGGGCCAGGTCGTCTCGAGCACGTCGGGATGCCCGGCGGCCAGGCCCACGGCGCCGTCCCTGGATCGCACGCGCACCAGATACTGGTCGCCGGCCTTCAGCAGTTCGATCGAGGCGATGACGACCGGGCTCGTGAGCCGGTCGCGCCGCAGGACCGGCGCCGCGGCGGCCTCGATCAGCCGCGCCGGGTCGACGGTCGTCGTCGTGCCCTGCGTGTCGGCACGCTGTGCGGTGGCCCTCGATCCCGTGGCCCTGAGACCGGCTACGCCGCCAGCGAGAGCCCCCAGCCGGAGAAACGTCCGTCGTCCAGTCGTCATGGCCCCTCCTGCGCGTGCGCATGCGCCGCGGCGCCGCCCGCAGACACGCGGATGATACCGCCTGGCGCCTGGCACACGCACACGCAGGCGCTGAACCGACAGCCAGCCAGAAAGATCCGCCGGGGTGTCGGATTTACGCCACTTCTGGACATCGCAGTCAGCCCAAACGTCTGGTTTTGTTGAGATGTCGGCAGGGCGACACCATGGCATGGAAGTCGCTTGTACACGTGTCAACAAGGCGGCCACCCCCAGCAGCCGTGTTCCCCCGACCGCTCCGGCGGCCTGGCCGGTACAGACGACATGACGCGCACGGTGCTTTCCGCTCTCCTTCTCGCCACGGTGCTGGGCTCTTCGGCGGCGCACGCGGCCTCCTTCACGGTGACGGCGTCCGTGGGCGGCGCGCCCGCCGGCGTGACCCTCGACAATCTCAACTGGCTCGCGACGGGAGGGGCCGGGGGCACCAACGGCGGACTCACCGTCAGCTTCGTACCCGATGCCGGCGTCGTGACGGGGGCGAGGTCCGGGCGGTACGCCGCGCCGGTGTTCTCCAACCTCAATGGCGCCGCGTTCGGCGACACCTACAACGGGGCCAACCAGTCCCGGTACCTCACGTCGGGGCGGGACGGTGGTTCGACAGCGGGGGCCGAGGCTGCGCTCACGTTCGCCTCGTACCAGACCTACCTCGGGCTGTTGTGGGGCTCGGTCGACAGCTACAACACGTTGTCGTTCTACGACGGCCACACGCTGCTTGGCCGTGTCACGGGGTCGCAGGCCAGCCTCGTTGCTCCGAACGGCGACCAGGGACCAGGTGGGACGTACTACGTCAACATCGTCTCGGACACGGCCTTCAACAAGGTCGTCGCCACGAGCTCGTCGTACGCCTTCGAGTTCGACAACATCGCGTACGACCAGGCGCCGGCGGTCCCCGAGGCGACGACGCTGGTGCTGCTCGGTGCCGGTCTGCTCGGCCTGGCCCACCGCACGCGCCGCGGCCGCCGGTAGGCCCCGCGGTCGCCGCGGTCCGTCACGGGCGCTTCTTCAGGATCTCTTCGACCTCCGCACGGCCGACCGGCAGACTGTCGATGTTGGCGCGCAGCCACGCCGTGAAATCCGCCTCGATGGCCTCGCTCCATCGTCCGTCGATCTGTCCGGCCGTGTAGGTCCCCGTCCGCAGCCGCGCGATGCCGAAGGTATCGCGGAGGCGCGTCAGCTCCGAGGCCTGCACCACCCGCTCGGCCAGCTGCGGCGGGATGAAGATGACGCCGCCGTTGCGGCCGAGCACGACGTCGCCCGGCATGACGAAGGCCCCGCCGATGCGGATCGGCACGTTGATGCCGATCATCGTCGAGTTCAGGCGCGCCCCGGTTCGCGACGCACCGAGATGATGCGACGGGTCGTAGGCGCGCACGAACGATGTGAACCCTGCGATGGCCTCCAGGCCGTTGATGTCACGGATCGCCCCGTCGTAGACGATGCCGTTGCCGCTCCTGGCGAAGATGGCGTTGGCGACGTTGTCGCCGACCGAGGGGCCGTTCTGCTTCAGGCCGAAGTGATCGGAGACGTAGACATCGCGCCGCTGCAGCATGTCGACGGGCCAGGCGTTGGTGTCGCCGATGCGGCCCTGGGCCTTGCCCTTGCCCTCGATCACCTCGAGGATGTCCGGGCGCCCGGGGAGCCACTGGGACGTCAGCGCCCGGCCCACCAGCACCTGATCCGGATGGATCGACAGCCAGCCGTCGGCGTACTGATGCGAGAAGCCCGCCTGCGTGACCACGGCCCAGGCCTCCTCGAGGGTGACCTTGGCCATGCGGTCGAGGATCGCGTCCGGCACCTTCGGGCGTCCATCAGGCAGGCGATCGCCGGTCCAGTCGGGCGTGTACTCGACCAGCTGCGCGCTGGTGAGGACACCAGGCTGTGCGAGTGCGGCCGATGGGCTCGCCAGCACCGTCAGCATGAGCAGGGCCATTCGTGGGAACGTGCGCATCCGCGGGCTCCTCTTCGCGTCAGGTTGAGGTACTCTCCGAGGCCAACACAGTACACGAGAGGACCTATGGACAAGCACACTGCGGATCGCCGTGCGTTTCTCGCTGCGCTGGCCGTCTCGGGCGCGGCCGCCGCGTCGCCACTCTCCGCCTTCACCCAGGCCGTCGACAGGGCGCCGAAGGCCTCGGCGCCGTCGGCGCTGCGTATCACCGAGGTCAAGTGCGGGTACGTCCGCGGCAGCCTCTTCGTCAAGATCCACACCAACCAGGGCATCTGGGGCTGCGGCGAAGGCGTCGATGCCATCGGCGGTACGTACCACCTGGTGCAGTCGATCGGCCGGCGCCTGAGCGGCCAGAGTCCGCTCAACGTGCACCGTCTCTTCGAGCAACTGAGGAAGGGCGCGGTCTTCGGCGGCGGCCAGGCGGGCATGTTCGTCGCCGTGTTGAGCGCCGTGGAGACGGCGCTGTGGGACCTGGCCGGCAAGGCGCTCGGCATGCCGGTCTACCAACTGCTCGGCGGCAAGTTCCGCGATCGCATTCGCGTCTATCTCGATACGGCCCTGTATCAGTCGAAGCTGCCGACGCCCGAGCAGTTCGCCGCGGCCGCCTTGCAGGCCGCCGCCGACGGCTACACCGCCATCAAGTTCGACCTCGATCAGGCGACGGATCCGAACAAGTACGACACGTTCAACTGGACCGCCAGCCCGGGTGAAGTGCAACGCATGGTGGACCAGCTCACCGCCGCACGTGAGGCGGTGGGCCCGAAGGTCGATATCTGCGGCGACATGCACGCGCGGTACGACTACCCGACGGCGCAGCGGGTGGCCGAGCGCCTGGAGCCGCTCAACCTGATGTGGCTCGAGGAGCCCGTGCCGGCCGAGAACATCGACGCGCTCAAGCGCGTGGCCGACGAGACGCGCACGCCCATCTGCGCCGGCGAGAACGTCTACCTCGCGCACGGCTTCCGCCCGATGCTCGAGGCCGGCGCGGTGGACATCATCATGCCCGACCTGCAGAAGGCCGGCGGGCTCGGCGAGGGGCAGCGGATTGCCAACCTCGCCGACCTGCACTACGTCCCCTTCGCGCCGCACATGGTGGCGTCGTACCTCGGCGCCATGGCCGCCTGCCATGTGTGCGCGGCGGTGCCGAACTTCATGATTCTCGAGTGGCAGACCTACTTCGACACCAACCCGCTCTACAAGGAGATCGTGACGTACAGCGGCCCGCAGGTGGAGAAGGGCTTCATCACGCTCTCCGAGGCGCCAGGCATCGGCGTCGAGATCAACGAGGAGGGCATGCGCAAGCACGCCCTGCCAGGGGTCCCGTTCTTCGCCTGACGCAGCCCGAACAGGCCGTAGGCGTAGATGCGATCGGAGGACTCGCCACTCAGCAGCGTCTGGATGGCGAACATGGTGAACAGGTCGGCGGGGGCCAACCGCTCAGTCCACCTCGGCCAGCGTCATCGGTCGACTGCGTGTTGCAGTGATTCCGGGAGGGTGCGATGGAAGAACCACACGTATCCACGTGGCCACTGGTGATGACGGTGGCCGCATGCGGCCTGGTCTCGCTCGCGCTGCTGGGCCTGGCCCACAGCCGGCTCGCTGGCCGACTCGACCTGTTGTATCTCGAGGTGGCCAAGACCGCGCTGAACCTGCTGTTCGTGGGCATCGCCGCGATGCTGGCCCGAACCGTCGTGGACCGCTACGTCGCGGCGCGTGAACGCGAACGCGCGGCCCTCGAACGGCGCGAGGCCGAAGCCAGCGCGGCTCACGCGCGGCGTCTCGCAGCCCTGACGACGCTGACCAGTAGCTACTGGAACGTGAGGAAGTGCCTCACGATCATCGATGCCCACCGCTCCGCCAAGTCCTACGGCGAACAGATACGCCTGATCATCGATCACCGGCTGGACCTGCAGCAGCTCGACAACGACATCTGCGCTGGCATGCATGCGCTCGAGCAGCCGTTCAGAATCGGCAATGCGATTCGTGCGCTGGATGCCCAGCTCGCTCGCCTGACCGACGAGTGGCGAGAGAAGTACCTCATGCTGTCGCAGCAGCAGAAGGCAGACGAACTGGTCGGCCCGGAGGCCAAGAAGGTGCCCGCTGCCATCGAGGCCCTGCCCGTACTCGAGGCCTTGCGGGCCGACAAGGCTCCGGCCCTGCACACGCCGTTCGAAGACGCGGCGGGGCTCATTCGGCGCCAGGTGTTTCCCCTCGAAAGCGAAGGCGAGGCACCCGTGAACACAGGCGGCGGGGGGGCACCGCGCGTGGCATAGAATGCCGCACATCCTCCGGCTGAATCGTACGGCAACGTCCTCGTGGAGCGCGGGATCGGCATGAGCACCTTCTCCCTGGTCCAGGTCCCCGGCCTCGCGGGCGCCGTCACCATCGCCGACAACGTCTCCGGCCAGGCCGTGGACGTCGAGGTGAAGGATCCCATCCTCTTTCTCGCCACGCCGCAGGCGCTGTCCATGCAGGCCGCACATCGTCGTCGGCCCAACGGCGGCCACGAGGTCACGCTCACGGCCACCGGCCGCACCCTTGCGCTGGCTGGCGGCCACATCGCGCTGCAGTCGCTGACCATCACGCTGCACTTCCTCGATGGCGCGAGCCCGCAGTGGGACGCCGGGCCCGGCGGCATCCAGGTCAGTGGGGACGCCACGTGGACGACCACGCAGTACCTGGGGCTGGCCGCGGTGCCGCTGCGCATCGGCTATGCGCACACCCCGGGCGTCTCGGGCCGCTTCACGTTCTCGATCGCCAACCCGCCGCTCCCGCTGCCACTGGACGTCGCTCGCCTGGACGCCGGCGAGTTCTCGCTCGAACTGCCGGCCGACCGCCCGGTGGCCCGCCTCAGCCTGACCGGCACGGCGAGTCTCACCTCGAATGGCAGCGGTCAGGCGTCTGCCCTGCTCAATGGCGCCCTCGGGCGCGCCGGCACGCTCCGTCCGCTGCGGGGCCGGTACACGGTCGATCTCGCGCTGCAGGGTGGCCGGTTGCCGGCCGCCGCGCCGGTGGTCGGGGCACCGGCGTTGCAGATCGACATGGACTGGCCGCTCAACTTCAGCGTGCCGGCGCTGCCCAACCTGCCCGACGGTCTCGCCGTCGACCTCGGGTTGCCGACACTGCACCTCCCGCTCGACGCGTCCGGCCCGTCGTCGAGCGCGGCGTGGACGCTCGGCTTTCGCAACTCCGCGATCCGGTTTCCGGCCATGGCCGGCTTCAGTGGTCTTCGCCTCGACGGGGCGTTGATCTGGGCGTCTGGCGTCGGCAACCGGTTCACGCTGGCGCCGAGCGGCGGCGGAACGTTCGAGCTGCCGGACGTCCTCGGCATGCTGCTCGCGCGGCTGGAATGGGGACAGTCGCCGCTCACCCTCAGCCAGATCCGCGATGCCGCGGAGGGCAGCCTGCCGGAACTGGAGTGGCAGGCGCTCTTTGCCGATCTCGTGCCCAACCCGCTGCCGGCCACGGTTGCCGCGTGGGATGCCTTCGAGGTCGCGCTGCGTGGCGCGCTCGAGGCGGCCATCGCCGGTGGGATGGACGCGGCCCGCGTCTTCGCGATGGCCTTCCGCGGATTCGCTGCGGCGCCTGACGCGATCATCGAGCGTCTCTGGGCGGTGTGGTTCGCCATCGGCCGCGTGTCGGACCCGCTGGCGGCGCTGCCCGGCATGCTCGCGGCGCTGCTGGCCAGCGCTCCGGCCGCGTGTGACCGCGCGCTGAGACTCTTCTTCGCGGTGCCGACGGCCGGCGTCGACCCGGGGCGCCTCTTCGCCCCACTGCTCGACCATCTCGGGGCGCACCTGCATCCGTCGGCGTTCGATCTGTGGGGCCACGTCGTCATCAACGCCGTCGCCCACACGCCAGAGGGCGACCTCCACCTCGTCGTGCTGAAGGTGGTCAGCGCGATCCTCGCGGCGCCATGGTTGCAGCCGCTGTGGTCGGCCATCCAGACGGCGGAGGTGGCGGCCATCTTCGCGCTCTTCGCCAACGCCAACCTGTTCGGCGTGGACGTGATGCTGGCATTCACGGTGTTGCTGCTCGCCGCGGCCTCGCGCGGCCTGCGCGACTTCTTCCGCGGCACCGAGCCGTTCGCCAGCCTCCTGCAGGCCATCGTCAACTTCATGTCGACGCCGTGGGACGAACTGGACTGCGGCCGCTTCCTGACGTTCCTGCAGTACATGGTCTTTCCGCCCGCCGGGCTGACACCGGAACAGCGTCGTGCTCGCGAGGAGCGCATCCTGTGCGCCGCCAACGCCCAGCCGCTGTTCGGCATCTTCCTCGCGGTCTGCTACCTGCCGGTCGCGTTCCTGGTCAACCCCAACGACGCGCTCGACCTGACGCAGCGGCCCATCAACACCGAGGCCGGTCGCAAGGTGAAGACCTTCGACAAGGGCAAGTACCTCATCCTCAGCGACATCCATCGCGACACGCGCCGCGACAAGCTGCCGCCGTTGCAGGTCGGCTCGACCTACCACTTCTCCAACAACAAGGACCTGTTCGTTCGCGTGCTCGACTGGGCGAAGGCCGGTGGCTTCACCGTGCTCGAGGGCGGCGACTGCGAGGAACTGTGGTTCATCCGCGACCCGCTCGACCATCCGGTACCCGACCCCGGCACTGGCTACACCGGCTTCAAGAAGCAGCTCCAGGAGACGCTTGAGACGCACGCCGACGTCTACGACCGGCTCCGCGCGCTGCACCATGCCGGCCGCTACTTCCGGATCTTCGGCAACCACGACTCCTACCTGCGCGATCCGGACATGCTGGCGCTCCTCAAGGAGGTGATGGAGAAGCCCGTCAACGGTGTCGCCGGCAAGCCCTTCGACGTCTACGACTTCTTCGTCATCGACGGCGTCAAGCGGATGACCGAGAGTCGCCTCTTCGAGACGGTCGGCCGCGACGGCACGCTCTCGCTCGACACGCTGCCGGAGAGCATCGGGCTGGGGATGGATTCGCGCGACTACACGCAATCGTGTCGCATGCTGGTGACGCACGGGCACCAGTGGGACTTCTTCAACTGCGACAGCAACAACTGGCTGGGCAAGTTGATCAGCAACGCCGTGGCGACGCCGTTGGACCGCGCCATGGATCTGGCGATCGACGCCCGCGGCCTGGCGATGTCAGGCAGCCCCACCCTCGACTTCCGCGACGCGCTCGCCACGCTGTTCCTGTTCGACAACTGGCCCGGGCGGGAGCCGGCCATCAGGTTCGCCCACAGTGTGCAGCATCTGCCCAACGGTGCGCGTATCCTCTCGGACGGGCTGATGTACCGCGAGAGCGTCGCGGCCATCCTCGGCACCAAGTTCGCCGCCATCAACTTCCGGGCGTCGTCGGGCGTCGAGATCACGCCGCAGCAGTCGATGGCCGACGTGCGTGCCGGCCGCCTCGATCTCTTCGAGTACGCCGAGCGCCATCACTCGCACCACCTCTGCATCGGGCACACCCACAACCCGCAGAGCCAGCCCTACTTCCGGCTGCTGCCCTTCGTGCAGGAGCTGCCGGCGGTCCGCGACCTGGTGACGACACTCGACGCGTTCTTCCCAATCAAGAGCCAGTACTTCAACAGCGGCACCTGCGGCTGGATGGACGGCGTGGTGTGGGGAGTGCTCATCGACGGCGACCTGCCCGCCGATCAGCAGCCGCATCAGGCGCGCCTCGTCTTCTGGACCCACAACTCGGTCGAACCCGAGCGCATGGACTGGGAGCTGTCGATGCTGGATCCGGCAACCAAGGCGGCCATTGCCGCCCGCTTCCCGGCCTTCCACGCGCCGCGCGATGTCGAGGAGCTCACCGGCTTTCTCGAGGAGCTGTTCAGTCCGGTTGGTGATCTGCTCGCCAACTTCGGCTTCCCGCTCGGTTCGGGCAGCGACCGTGACCGCCTGAGGCTGACCTTCCCGATGCCGCCCGAAGCCATGCTGCCGGCGATGGATCGCGCCGCCTCGGAGACGACCCCCGTGGTGCTCGACCTGACCGATGCCGACGGCCGCGATCCCGCGCAGTTGGCCGCCGTGGTCGACAAGGTTCAGGCCTTCGCCATGGGCGCCCTCATGGCCGCCATGGGGCGCGGGCGCACCGAATCGACCGCGGCTCGCCGCGATTTCGTTCTGCGCCTGCCGGCCGGCGCCGCAGAGCCCCAGCGGATCGGCGCGTTCGCGGCCGAGATGGCCACCATGCCCGGCGCGGATCCTGCGCTGGCCCTGACGGTGGCCAGCCTGATGGCGCACCTGATCGAGGACTTCCCGCGCAACCTGCCGTTCTTCGGGACCGGCCTCGATCGCCTCGCGCCGCTGCAGCGCCTCGCGCTGTCGCCGCAGCCGGTCATCGCCGCAGCGATGTCCGTGCTGCCGCTGGTCAGGTTCGCGGGTCCGGCGGCCAACCCGCTGTGCCAGCCCATCGCCTTCCGCGCTGCGTTCAACGGCCACGAGCAGCTGGAGTTCACACTCACCGTGGGGGCGTGAGATGCCGGATGGAACGCTCAGGCTCCACGAGATCACCCTGCTGCAGGTGCCGGCGGCTGCCGGGCAAGCGGCGCGCCTCGCGCTCGAGATCTCGGGTGATCGCCATGGCGTGAGTCTGCTGGTCGGTGTCGGCAGCGCGCCCGACCTGGATCACCTGCTCGGTGATGATCCCCTCGATCAGTCGCTCCGGCAGGCAGCGCTCGGCGCCTCTGGCGGGGTCTGGTTCGGCACGGGCCTCGACGCGACGATGACCGGGGGGCTCCCGGATCGCCCCGTCTGGTTCGCGGTGGTGCGCGGCGATCGGATCGACGTGCTCGGCATCCAGCCCGTCGCGCCGTCCCTTGGCGTGGCTGGCGTGCTCGATGTCGAGGGGCGCTGCGTGCTGCGCACGCGCATCTCGACCAGGTCCGGGTCCGTCATCCGGGCCGAATGCACCCTGGCCGGTCGCCTGCGCTTCAGCGCCGACCTCGGCCCGCTCCGGATCACGAACGCCTCGGCTGGCTTCGAGCTCACGGCGGCGACGGCGTCGCTCGACCGGGCCTGGACGGGCACCCTCGCGTGCACCGTCGATACGCAGGGCGCACTGAACGTCTTCGGCGTGAACGTGCAGGCGCAGCAGGCCATCGAACTCACTGCCCGCTGCCACGCCGCACCCGGCGCCACGGCCTTCGTCATCGACGCGCTCGAGTACCGGCACACGCTATCGGACATCCGCTTCGCCAGCGGCGCAGTGCAGGTCGAAGCGCTGTCGCTCGCCGCGCGCCTCGGCGCCTGGGATGCCGGCGGCTTCGCGTCGTTCGAGGCCTCTGGCGCCGGCCTGGTCACGCTGCCCGCGGCCTTTGGCCCCGCGACCTCCGGCTCGCCCTCGCGACTCGAGGCGTCACTCCAGGTCCGGTGTCGACGCCAGGGACGTGGCTACAGCACCAGCCTCGAGGGGCAGGTGCAGGGCCTGCGCCTGCCGGCCGTGATCAATCCGCTCGGTCTCTCGGCCGCAACGATGCGGTTGCGCATCGATGGGGCAGACGTCCGTCTGGATGCCTCGATGCGCCAGTCGTGGCGGCAGGTCGCGGTCCGCCTCCGCACTGCGGGCATCGTCCAGTTGCCGGAGGCCACCGGGCTGCCCGACCTCGAGTGTGGCTTCCGTATCGAGCGGGCCGGATCGTCGGTGCGCGTCGCGCTCACGCTCGACGTCCTGGCGACCGGCCAGTTGTGGGTGCTGCCCTGGGCCATCGCCGACTGGCGCATCCGTCTGGTGGCCAGGCTCGCATCCAACGCGTGGTCGTGGGGCGCCGAGGGGACGGGACTGGTCTCGTCGCTGGCCCCGGTGGCGGCGATCCTGCCGCTGTCGCGAACACCGTGCACGTTCTCGCTGGCAGCCGTGGCGGGTGCGCGCCGTCGCCGGCAACCTGCCGGCGATCGGCCTGCCGCCGTTCCGGCCCGGTGGCGCGTCGATGCCCCTGCTCCAGCCGCTCTCGATCGCGATGTCGCTGTCGACGAGTCTGACGGTGAGCGTGCAGGTGCGCTTGCTGGCCACCCTCGCCGGCATCTCGGGCGCCGCGGCGCTTCCGCCGGACTGGGACCAGTTCCTCTGGCCGCTGGTCAGTGCGGTAGGCACTGCGACGGGGACCCTCACGATCTCGCTGCCCGCCACCGGGACTGGCGACGCCCGTCTGGCGGTCACCTTCGATGCGCCGTCCAGCGCCGCCGCATTCGACCCGTTGCGAGCGCTCGCGCGCTTGCTGCCGTCGCCGCCGTCGTCTGCGGCGGCCTCGCATCCGTCGCCGCCGCTGCTGACCATCACCCCGCGCCAGATCGCGTTGGTCGCCGACCTGCCCGCCACGGGCGAGCCGGTAATCGAGCTGCGCGCGTCGGCGGAGGCGGCGATCCTCGGCGAGACCTTCGACGCGCAGGTGACCTTCGCGGTCCGTCAGGACGCGCCGGAGGTGTCGATTCGTGCCGCGCAGCACGACCCCATCCTGATCCGCATCCCGACGCCTGGCAACGGCGCGCTGCTCGCCACGCTCCAGGTCGACTTCGACCGTGTCCTCGCCATGTATGCGATCTCCGCGGGGCCACGCCGCGCGCAGATGACCACCGTGCGGCAGCAGCTCGCGGCGCTCTTCGGTGATGCGACGCACGACACGCTCATGGCGTTCGAGATCGTCGATCTGGCGATCGCCTTCCGCGCCACCGCGGCCGATCCGATCGCCATCAGCGGCGGCATCAGGCTGGTCCAGTACCCGCCCGTGCTCGATGGACTGCTCGGCGGCCCATCGCCGACGCTGACGCTGGGCACGTCAGGTACCAGCGTCTTCGTCGAGATGGCGTCCGCGGGGGCGCAGACCGAGCCGTTGGCGTCGATCCCCGTCGGCGGGCGCGGCCACGTCAAGGTCTTCCTGCACAACCTGCGCATCGGCTATCGGTGGGATCCCTCGGCGGTGGAGTTCGCGCTGGCCTCCACGATCGACGCGCCTGACCTGCCGTTTGCCGGGGGAGTCGGGTTGCTCCTGCCGCGGCGGTCGACCATCGATGTCGCCATCGCGGCGCCCGCGCCGCCCCCCGTGCCGATTCCGCAGTGGCGCGCCGACTTCATCGGTCAGGACCGCCAGCCGTCCAATCGTGGCATCCAGCTCGTGTTCGGCCAGAGCGAGCAGAACCGTGCGCTGACCCTGTACCTGCGCGAGACGGTGTTCAGCCCGACGTTCTACTTCCTCATGCCGGGCTGCAGGATCGACGGTGGCGCCTATCTCGGCGCGCGCCCCCAGGACCGTGGCCCGAGCACCTTCCACTGCGAGTTCCGGCTCGGCGGGGCGCAGTGGATCACGATGAGTCCGGTGATGGGACTGCTGCTGAACCCGCTCGCCGCCTTGCCGCCGTTCCTGACCGCGAACCCGCCGTTCTGGGTCATCCCCGGTCTCCTGATGGGCGACGTCTTCACCGACGCGAGCGGTGCGACCGGCTTCGAGTTCAGCGCCAACCTGCCGCTGCTGGCCGGCATCGATGTGGTCTTCAAGCGACCGCTGCCGTCGATCACCCTGCAGATGCTGCTGGAGATCGCCGCCCTGGCCGCGCAGGAGTTCTCGGTGGAGCTCCCGGCGACCTCCTCGTTGAAGGCGCTGTTCTACGCCGAGCTGACGGGCTCGATCAGGCTGCATGCGCTCGCCGGGCTCTTCGGCACGACGCAAGGGGCGCTCACGGCCAGCGCCAGGTTCAACATCGTCGACCTGATCAACGGGATGCTGCGGCTGATCCAGTCGGGTCGCGAGGCCGTCGAAGCCGGAGCGCAGGCGGCGCAGAAGGCCGTCGACCTGGCGGCGAGGTCGCTCGAAGATCCCGGGCTCATCGTGCGCATGGTGCCGCGCCAGCACCGGGGCCTGGCGGCAGACACCGTGCTGACGGTGCCTGGCTTCCGCTTCGCCTGCCACCTGTCGGCCTGCCTGCTGCTGCCCGATGAGCTCGAAGCCGAGTTGATTGCCTACCACGAGAACCGCCGAAAGAAGGGCAAGGGCCTCGGCGCGCTGCGCGAAGCCCCGGCCGGGCCGGGCGTTCCACCCGCCGCGTTCGACTGGGACCTGCATGACCGCGTCGGTCGGAAGACGCTGGCCAACGGGACGACGTGGACTGGCGACAAGCTCATTGCGCGCCTCGGCCGTCAGGCAGGGGCCCGCCTGACGGCGTCGCTGGCCACGCCGGTCGAGACGATGAAGGAGCAGTTGGCGGTGAAGGCCTCGAGCGCGATCGTGTCGGCGCTGCTCGCGGCCCGGACCCCGAGCGGGCGCCTCGCCGTGCTGCGGCAGTGGGAGCTCGAACCCATGCGCTCCAACGTCGAACGCATCGTCGCGGCGTCGCGGCGTCCCGCCGACGAGCTGACGTCGCTGTTCCGGCAGGCGGTACGCACGACAGCCACCCTGGGTCTCGAGGTCCGCGCGACATCGCCGGGCACCTCCACGCAGGTGGCCGAGCGCCTGGTGGCCGCGGCCTTCGAGGTGGCGCCCAACGGCACGATCTCGGTGCGCGGCGGTCGGCGGCAGGCGATCCGGCAGGTGGGGCGCACGCGGCTGCTGGGGGCGCGCCTCGAGCGCTCCGTCGACAAGGCGATCGCCGAACGCCTGCCGGTCGGGCCCCTGAACCAGCGCGAACTGGCCGTCTGGCGTCGCGACACCACGCGCTTCCTTGGGTCGGAGGTCGACGCCGCGTCCATCCTCGGCTCGCGTGACAACGTCCCGGTCGACCGCGCGGGCCGTGTCATCGGGGACCTGGCGTCGGCGGGGTTCGATCTCGACTCGCTGTCCGGTGCGGACCTGCGCCAGTTCGAGGAGCGTCTCGTCGTGTTTCGCGGGCGGGACCTCAACGAGGGCCTGGGCCGGTTCCTCGACCTGCGCGGCCTCACCCCGGGCGTCCCAGCGGCCGAGGGCCGGGTCGAGGAGCGCCAGGGCTTCGTCATCCGTGCGCGTGCCGACGTCCGGCAGCATGCGCCCGACTTCGCGGTGACGGCTCCCGCCCGCAATGCCCGCTTTCAGGTGCGACGGCAGGGAGGCCTGCACCTGGTGGTGGTCCCCGGGCAGCCGCCGGTGGTCATCCCCGCGGCACTCGTCGCGACGCTGCCGCCCACGCCGGATCGCGCGCGACGCCTGAGGCAGTTGCTGGTGATCGAGGAGCAGCGGTCGACCCGGGCGCTGACGAGGGCAGAGCGCGACGCCCTCGAGTCGGATCCGTACATCGAGATTCGCGGTCTCTACCAGTCCACGCTGTTCGCCCGTCCGGAGTATCAGATCAAGGCGACCGGCGGCGTACGCGGATCGACCAGTCTTGCCGATCTCCTGCGTCGCCCCGACGGCACCTACGATGTGCCCACCTCACCCTGCGTGATCGCCGGAGCCAGGGTGGCACTGCGCATCGGCGAGCTGGCCTTCGATGCGCAGTTCTGTGGCTACGCCAGTCCAGGGCAGGCCGCGCCCCAGCGTGCTCCGATGATGCTGCTCTTCGCCCACACCGAGCAGACCATCCCCTTCGGCCCGTTCGCCGTTCGGCTCAAGGGCGACTTCCACCTTCTCGCCGGGCGCGACTCGTTCGCCGTCGGGGGCGACACCCTTGCGCAGGGCATCGGCTTCAGGGGATCCGCCACGCTCCTGCACGACTCACGCACGGTGCTCACCGGCGCCGCGACCACCAGGGCGGCAGTCAAGTCGGGCGAACGACTGCACCTGACGCTCGTCGTGACGGTTCGTCTCGACATCGCTTTCGACGACATCGCCATCGCCGGCGTCGACCTGGCCAAGGGCTGGATCACCCAGGACCTCGCACTGGAGATCGTTCTCGGGGCGCACCTCTCGATGTCCGTCTCGGCGGGGATCGACTTCCGCTACCAGACGACGCAGGTGACATGGCGTGACGAGGACCACTGGGTCTGCGGCTCGATCGGTCCGCTGCGCCACTGCCAGAAGATCACCGTGCCTGAACCGAACCTCGAGTGGGGACCCGTGCGGAGGGCGGACGCGACCCTCCACCTCGCGGTCGATTCATCGGCGCGGACGTTCCGGCTGGCCGTCTCGGTGCCGAGCCTCGGCCTGACCGACCTGGCGATTCCCGATTTCTTCACGGCGATCGCCTGACGGTCGCGCCGCCACAGCGTTCCGGACCACGCGACGCTCGCACCGAGTCACGACGCCGTCCGGGCTCACCTACTCGGCATCCGCCGCGGAGGGCAGCATGACGCATCGCCGCAGCGTGGCGAGTTGCTCATCTCGCGTGGGTTCGCTGGTGTTGCCGCCGAGCGGCAGCACACGACCGTCGCGCAGGGTGACCCGAATCGTGTGGTACGTGCGCCCTCGTCCGTCGGCACCGCCATCGGAGTGCCGGCCCGGCGAGAACGGACCGACGTCCGCGTACGGCACGGAGGAGAGCACCCGGCCGTGGCCGTCCTCGAAGCGCAGCGTGCGCGAGACGTTGTCGAAGTGCAGCACCGCCGGGGGCTGCGGGCGTCGCGCCGCCACGACGGTCACGCTGGCGAAGACCGCCGCCAGCGCGAACAGGACGTAGGCGTAGACGCGATCCGACGACTCGCCGCTCAGCAGCGTCTGCACGGCGAACACGATCATCAGGCCCGCCGGGATCAGCCATCCGTAGACCATGAACAGCCGTTCGCCATGGTCGATGGTGAAGTGAACGCCGGAGGCGTCGGCGCGGTCCAGTTGATACTCGGCAGCCATGGACGACGATTCTACTGATTTGCGGGGATGCAGATGCCCGCGGTGCCTACACTGCGCCCCTCCCCGGACTCTCTTTTGTCGAACCGCTTTGCGGTCTCGCCCGGTGGCAACATCCTTGCGGTACCTCTCGCGATTGGGCGGTCGGACGAACGCCGACCGTCGTCGATTTCTTCGAGGGAGACCGCATGACCAACGACACGACACATCGCGACGGTTCACTGACGGAAGAGGTATCGGCCTTCGGCCAACGCGTTACGGGCGCGACCAAGGATGCCGCAGGCTCGGTCACGGGCAATACGCGTCTCGAGCGTGAGGGCGAGCTCGAGAGTGCCCAGGGACGGGATCGGCAGGCGAGCAACGACGCCGTCGACAGCAGGACGCCGGCCGTGAGCGCCGATGCCTCGGGGGGCCGACTCGTCACTGGTCTCTATCGCACGCCTGACGAGGCCAGCCGTGCGTATGCCGACCTGACGAGCAGGCACGGCTATGCCTCCGACGACATCGACGTGCTGATGTCGGACGAGACGCGCACGAAGCAGTTCGCCGGCGCCGAGGCGGGCAAGGAGTTCGAGAGTGGCACGAAGGCCGCCGAAGGCGCCGGGATCGGCGGTGCGACGGGCCTGGGCGTCGGTGCGGCCGTCGGTGCGCTGGTTGCCGCGGCGTCGGCCGTCGCCATCCCGGGACTGGGGCTGGTCGTGGCCGGCCCCATCGCCGGTGCGCTCGCGGGTGCAGGTGCGGGCGGTGCGGCGGGCTCCCTGCTCGGGGCGCTGATTGGGGCTGGCATTCCCGAGGAACGGGCCAAGGTCTACGACCAGGGCATTCGCGACGGCGGTATCGTCCTGGGCACGCGCGCCCGCGACGAGGCCCACGCCGAAGCGCTCGAGCGCGATTTCACCACGTACGGCGGCCGCGACATTCTGCGGTGAGCCCTGGCGGTCCCCACCCTCGTCGGGCCGGGACCGCCCCCAACTCCACGCCCACTCTCGCACTACCCGCCACCGCCGACTCAGGTGTGTGCGTCGACGCACCGTGGGACGTTTGCAGGAGGGGACACCGCCCTGTTGCCAACGAGGTGTCTGGAGGGTCTGGACATGCACCAGCGTCACGCGTCGTCTCGCATCCTGTCCCTGGTGGTGGTGATCCTGTGGGGTGGTGTCGGGTCCGTCGTGGCCCAGGACGCCGCCCACGAACACGGCGGACGACCTCGACGGCTGGGTCGCGTGCATTTCCCCACGTCATGCGCCGCCTCGACGCAGGCCGCCTTCGATGATGGCGTCGCGCTGCTGCACTCCTTCTGGTTCTCGGCGGCCATCGCCGCCTTCGAGGGCGTGCTCGCTCGCGACCCGCAGTGCGTGATGGCGCACTGGGGCATCGCGATGAGCTGGTGGGGCAACCCGTTCGCGGCATCGCGCTCTTCTCAGGCGCTCGAGGCCGGGCGCGCCGCGCTCGCCGCCGCGTCCGAGTCGTCGCCGGCACCGCCGGCCGGGCGATCCGCGCCGACCGATCGCGAGAGGGCCTACCTGGCCGCTGTCGGCCGGCTCTTCGATCCGGCGCCGATGGCGCCGCACGCGCGGCTCGTGTCGTACGCGCAGGCCATGGCCGCGCTGTCCGACGCCTTCCCGGACGACGTGGAGGCTCGCGTGTTTCACGCGTTGGCACTGGCGCAGAGCGCCCCGCCCACGGACAAGACGTACGCGAACCAGCTCAAGGCCGGCGCCATCCTCGAAGCGGAGTTCGCACGCCAGCCGGAGCATCCGGGCCTGGCGCACTACATCATCCACAGCTTCGATGTGCCCGCGCTCGCGCCTCGCGCGCTCGCCGCGGCGCGACGATACGCGTCGATCGCCCCGGATGCGCCTCACGCGCTGCACATGCCCTCGCACACGTTCACCCGCGTCGGAGCGTGGCAGGAGTCCATCGATACCAACCGCGCCTCGGCGGCCGCGGCGCGCAAGGATGGCGCAACGGCCGAGGAACTGCACGCGCTCGACTATCAGGCCTACGCGTACCTGCAGCTGGCGCAGGATGCCGCTGCCAGACAGACCGTGGACGCCGTCCCGGCCCTGGTGCTGAAGATCGACACCAGGGGGGCCGGCAACGCCGCGCCGCCCGCCGCGGGCTTCTATGCCGCGGCGGCCATTCCCGCGCGTTACGCGCTGGAGCGAGACGCCTGGACCGAGGCCGCAGCGCTGCCCATCACGAAGAGCCCGACCCCGTGGGCAGATGCAGTGACGCACTTTGCCCGCGCCATCGGCGCCGCCAGGAGCGGCCAGGCCTCCGCCGCGCGCGAGGACCTGGCGCGCCTGGACGCCATCGCGCACACGCTGCATGCGTCAGGCGATGCCTACTGGTCGGAACAGGTCGCCATCCAGCAGCTGGCGGCGCGTGCGTGGGTGCTGTTGGCCGACGGAGCGGCGGACCACGCGGTGCTCGCGCTGCGTGAGGCCGCGGACCGCGAGGACGCCACCGAGAAGGCCGCGGTCACTCCGGGGCCGCTCACGCCCGCGCGCGAGCAGCTCGGCGACATGTTGCTCGGCCTGCAGCGCCCCATCGACGCTCTGGCCGCCTACGAGGCCACACTGGTCAAGGAGCCGGGGCGGTACCGTGCCCGCCACGGTGCGGCACGGGCGGCGATGGCGGCGGGACGGCGCGCCGAGGCCAGCACGCACTACGCGGCCCTGGTGGCCCTGGCGGGCTCGGCAACCTCCAGACCGGAGCTGGCCGACGCGCGGCGCCTGGTGGGGACGACGCCGGTGCACTGACCTGACCTGGCACGGTGTCGGCGATACAATCCGCCGGATGCCCTGGCCACTCCCCGAACTCGTGCCGTTCGCCACGCTGCTGGCCCTCGTCGCTGGCGCAGCGCCGATGCCTCGGGATGCGGTCGTGCCGCGCGCGTCACGCGTTCAGGAGGC
>LNFM01007773.1_pt1 | contig 19130 bp, 25 predicted proteins | sample 596031 | NCBI WGS metagenome assembly LNFM01 (sample SAMN04254537, study PRJNA301005) | activated carbon metagenome | isolation source: dual media filters at the Ann Arbor, Michigan drinking water treatment plant | place: USA: Ann Arbor | reverse complement strand
ACCCGTTCATGTCGGGCAAGCTCGAGAAGCCGGTGATCGCCGCGATCAACGGCTTCGCCATGGGCGGCGGCTTCATGCTGGTCGAGCGCACCGACCTGCGCGTTGCCGTGCGCGAGGCGGTATTCGAGGTCTCCGAGGCCAAGCGCTGGCTGCTCGGCGGCTACAATCACGGCCACATCGCCAACCTGCCCTATCCGGTGGCAATGGAGATGGCGCTCGGCTTCCGCTTCACCGCGCAGCGCTTCTACGAGATCGGCTTCGTCAACCGCCTGGTCGATTCCGCCGAGCTCATGCCGACGGCGATGTCGATGGCCGAACATCTGCTGACCCTGCCGCCGGCCTCGCGTGTGAACACGGTGCACATGATGCGCCAGATGCGCCCCGCCCCCGGCCCCGACCTGCAGAAGCTGGCGGCCGCTCTGCACGAGCACGGCGCGAAGAGCGACCTGATGGAATCCCGTGCCGCCTTCGCCGAGAAGCGCAAACCCAACTTCAAGGGCTGGAACGACCCGGAAGACCGGTATCGGCTGCCGACTCTCGAGAGCGTGAAGAAGACGTAGCCTAGTACGCCTGCCCCACGCATCGAGCGGCGACGGTCTCGATGATCGCGCCGCGGGTGTCGGCGTAATAGATGTAGGTCCCGGTCTCCAGTCCGCGCTTGATGCCGATGATGATCGTATCGCTCGGCACGATGTTGTTCAGCAGGACGAGATAGCGGTCCGCCAGCTGGACCGAGGCGCGCACCGGGGCGGCGCCATTGTAGATCACGGTCGGCTCGCCACCGCGGTTGACGATGGCGAACTTGGCACCGTCGTCGGCGACGCAGACCGACTGGCCGTCGACGTTCAGCGCCGGTACGGGCGCCATCACCGTCGCCTGGCCCGCCGTCCGGCCGGGCAGCGGCGCGGAGGGCGGCACGCCCCAAGGGGCAAGCTGGCTCGGCTGGTTGAGCGGCGGCACCGGCTTGGGTTTCGGCGTGGCTTGCGGCTTCGTCTCGACCGCCGGCTTCGGCTCGGACGGCCGCGCAGTCTCGGCCGCCATGACCTGCAGACCCGGCCCCTTCACCGCGCGCGTGGCAAGATAGCCGCCGACCCCGATGAAGGTCATCAGCACGATGGCGACGACCATGATCGAACGCCGCCGCGCCATCGCGGCGGCGTGCGGCAGGTAGGCCGTCGGCTGCGCGGGCCTGGGCGGGAGCAACGATCTGAACGGACGCCTTCTTGCCGGCGGACCAGCGGCGGGTCTCGTGACGGCTTTGGAGGTGGTCTTGCCGAACAGTTTCTCCGCGATCGTCGCTTTCGGGGCCGCCTTCGCCGCCCACGCGGCCGCGGCGACCTGTTCGCGCCGGGTCCGCTCGGCATCGAGCGCCGCCTGAACCCTTGAATCGTACCGCGCACGCGCGTCCGGATCGGAGAGCGTCTGGTAGGCGTCGGTGATCTGGCGGAAATTGAACGCAGCGAGTTCGGGATTTCCGGCCGCCACGTCGGGATGATAACGCTTGGCCAGTGCCACGTAGGCGGCACGGATCGTTGCCGCGTCGGCCGTTCTCGGCACGCCCAGCACCAGGTAATGATCGACGTCGATCCTCATCGCCCCGTCAGTCTACCGGATTCCGCCGCCGGCGGCCCGGATTTCGCGCATTGAATGTTTTTGCGGGGGACGGGCAGCCTTCCCCAGCATATCCTCCCGAAAACGGAGGAAACACCAATGGCCTATCAGTCGATCGAAGTGCGCAAACTGACGCCGTCCATCGGAGCGGAGATATTCGGTGTCGATCTCGGCAAGCCGCTCGGCAACCAGCAGTTCCAGGAGGTGCACGATGCGCTGATGGAGAACCTGGTGATCTTCTTCCGCGACCAGAAGATGTCGATGGAACAGCACAAGGAGTTCGGCCGGCGTTTCGGGCCGCTGCATGTCCATCCCAACGCTCCCATCACCTTCCCTGAGCATCCCGAGATCCTGGTGATCAAGGCCGACGAGCACTCGAAGCATGTCGCGGGCGAGGAATGGCACACCGACGTGTCGTGCGACCTCGAGCCGCCGATGGGCTCGATCCTCCATCTCACCGAGGTGCCGCCGGAGGGCGGCGGTGACACGCTGTTCGCCAACATGTACCGCGCCTACGACACGCTCTCCGAGCCGATCAAGCGGATGCTGCAGGGGCTGACCGCGCTGCACGACAGTTCCAAGGCCCACTACTATCGCACGAAGGCCACGGATCGCGACGACATCAAGTTCCCCAACGCCGAGCACCCGATCGTGCGAACGCACCCGGTGACCGGCAGGCAGAGCCTCTACGTCAATCGCGGCTTCACCCTGCGCATCCCGCAGCTCAAGCGCCCCGAGAGCGACGCGCTGCTCGAAATGCTCTACCGCCACATCGAGACGCCGGAATTCCAGTGCCGCTTCAAGTGGCAGCCAAACTCGGTGGCCTTCTGGGACAATCGCTGCGTCCAGCACCACGCGATGTTCGACTACTTCCCGCACCGCCGGTACGGCCACCGCGTAACGGTCTGCGGCGACAGGCCGTTCCTGCGCGTGAACTGACGTGGGGCGGGGCGGCCTCCTATATCCCTGACACCATGATGCGTTTCGCGACCAAAACGACCACGACCACCAAAACGACCACCTTCGGTGGGCCGGCGAGGACGTGCGCGTAAAGTCGAACGTGACATAGGACAACCTCACAGGCCCCGCCGGTTTCGGACGGGGCTTTGTCTTTCCAGGCGTCCGTCTCTCCGGCTTCAACGAAGGAGACAGACATGGGTTCTAGACCTCTCACAGTGGCGATCGTCGGCGCGACCGGCGCCGTCGGCATCGAGTTCCTGCGCTGCCTGGCCGAGCGCCGCTTCCCGGTGAAGGAGCTGCGCCTGCTCGCCTCCGCCCGCTCGGCAGGCCGCGAGCTGTCGTTCGACGGAAAGGCCCTCGTGGTCCAGGAGCTGACGGAGAAGAGCTTCGAGGGCGTCGACATCGCCCTGTTCTCGGCCGGTGGCGGCATCTCGAAGCGCTACGCCCCCATCGCCGTCGCGGCCGGCGCCATCGTGGTCGACAATTCCTCGGCCTTCCGGATGGATCCCGAGGTTCCGCTGGTGATTCCCGAGATCAATGCCGGCGCGATCGCCAACCACAGGGGTATCGTCGCCAATCCCAACTGCGCGGCGATCATCGCCATTACGCCGCTGTGGCCGATCCACCAGCACAATCGCATCAGGCGCATGAACATCGCCACCTACCAGGCCGCGTCGGGCGCCGGGGCGGCGGCAATGGACGAGCTGGCCGATTCGACCCGCGCCTATCTCGACGGCCGCGCCTTCAAGCCAAAGGTGCTGCCGCACCCCTACGCCTTCAACCTGTTCAGCCACAACACCGCGATCGATCCTGCGACCGGCTACAACGATGAAGAGACCAAGGTCATGCGCGAGACCCGCAAGATCTACGGCGACGAGGAGCTTCGGCTGTCGGCAACCTGCGTGCGCGTGCCGGTTCTGCGGGCCCACGCCGCCGCCGTCACCTTCGAGTGCGAACGGCCGATCGACGAGGCGCGCGTGCGGGCGCTGCTTGCCAGCGCACCGGGCGTGCGCATCGTCGATGATCGCGAACGCAACCTGTTCCCGATGCCGCGCGATGCCAGCCAGCAGGACGATATCCTGGTCGGCCGAATTCGCCAGGACCTGGGCGATCCGACGGGCCACTCGATCTCGTTGTTCGTGGCCGGCGACCAGCTCCTGAAGGGGGCCGCGCTGAACGCCGTGCAGATCGCCGAGCACCTGCTCGCGGCCTAGTACGTCCTCGTCTCGACCGCGGCCTGCTTCCGCGAGGCTGCGGTCGAGACGACGGACCGACCTACTTCTTCTTCGTGGGGCGGCCGGCGTGGCTCGCCTCGCCCATGCTCTTGACCAGCTCGTAGATGCGCCGGCGCACGGGCTCGTCCTGGATCTTGTAGTAGGCCCGCACGAGCTGCAGCGTCTCGCGCTTGATCAGCGGGTCCTTCTCGGTGGCAAAGGGGGTTCCCGCCTCGCCGAAACCAGTGCCTCTTTTCACCTTGGCTGCCATCGGGCGGCCCGAGAGGGCGTTCCCCGGCATCTCGTCGAAGAAGTATGAAACCGGAACGTCGAGGGCCCTGGAGAATTCGTAGAGCCGGCTCGAACCCACCCGATTCGCGCCTCGTTCGTACTTCTGGACCTGCTGGAAGGTGAGGCCGACGGCCTCCCCCAGCTTGGTCTGGCTCATGCCCAGCAGCGTGCGCCGCTGACGCATACGAACACCGACATGCGCATCAACGGGATGTGATTTGGCCATCTATCTCTCTTCCATAGTGTTCACGAGCCCGTGAGCCGGACCGGCGGGCGCCCGGCAAAACTCCTGCCCCGGCTTTTTGTACGCTTGGGAACGCTTTGCGGACCACGCGAAGCGTGTTTCGCATACGTACGCGAACTGCAACCCGACGTTGCCCCGTTCCGGACAATACGTCCAATATCGTTGTCGGCTCGCACTGATACCATTATGGTATCAACCCATGGACCTCAGAACGCTTCGCTATTTCAGCGCCGTGGTGCGCGAGGGTCATTTCGGGCGCGCCGCGGTTTCGCTGGGCATCGCCCAACCTCCCCTCACCCGTCAGATCCAGAAACTGGAACGCGAACTGGGGGTCGTTCTGCTCCACAGGAGCCAGAAGAAATTCGAGGTCACGGAGGCCGGACTGCTGCTCTACGAGCGCGCTCGGCGCCTTCTGGATGGTGCCGAACAGGCCGAAGCCGACGTCCGGCGCCTGGGAACCGGAGAGACCGGCAGGCTCGTCATCGGCTTCGTGCGCTCCACCCCCTTCACGATCCTCCCGGGCATCGTCGTCCGGTTTCGCGCCGCCTTTCCCGACGTCGAACTCGACCTGCGCGAGATGAGCAACCCGAACCAGGTGAAATGCCTCGAGAACGGCATCATCGATGTCGGCCTGCTGCGTCCGCCGATCAGCAGTCGGTCCCTGCAGATGGTGACGCTGATCCGCGAGCCGTTCCTCGCACTCGTCCCGGCGGGCCATCCCCTCGCCCGGCGCCGGACGACCACGATCCGGCAGCTCGCCGCAGAACCGTTCGTGATGTACTCCCGCGCCGGCTCGCCGCTGATTCACGCCCGCGTGATGGAGATGTGCCGGCGGGCCGGGTTCGAGCCTCGCATTGCGCAGTATGCCGACCAGATCCATACCGTCGCGAGCTTCGTCGGGGCGGGCCTGGGGGTCGCCCTCTCGCCCTCGACGGTCACCAGTTACAACATGTCGGGGCTACGCTGCCTTGCCGTCGCCGACAAACCCGCACCGCTGCCGGTGGTGGCCGTATGGCGTACCGGAAACGCCTCCGTCCTGGTGCGCAACTTCAATCGCATCGCCCGGGAGGCCGCCTCGGCGTGGCGGCCTCCGGAACAGCCGGGCTGAGGCAAGGCACCGTCAGTCGGCCTTCTTCGACAGCATCTTGAAGTCCGTGTCGAAGACGAGGTCGTGCTTCTGGTTGCCGCATATCGCATCATCGACCTCGAACTTGCCGGCCGGATGCGCCGTTGCCTTGTCGTCGTCGAACTCCATCTCCCCGCCCGTGCAGCCCGCCGCCTTGACGGCTGCCTCGAGCTTCGCCCGCTCCTGGTCTGTGACGGGGCGGTCGTTGGCGGTCGCCGGGAACGCGAGGCCGGCAGAGAGGAAAAGGACGGCAGGCACGGTGAAAGTCGAGCGCATCTGAGACTCCTCGGACTGGATTGCAGAACCAATGCAATGCATTTCCAGGCCAGGAGTTCCACGGCACCGCCCACCGGTGGTGAGATCAAAATCGGAACGGCCGCCACTCATAGAAATCGTGCGGAGGCCCGCCACGCGCCGCAACAACGAAGACCGGCAGCAGTTGAATCGCCCGTACGTGAGGGGACCTGAAAAATGGCAGCACGACCGAGCTGGGAGGGGCATCTGCGCCTTTCCCTGGTGGCCTGTCCTGTCTCCCTGTGGTCGGCGACGACCACGGCGGAGACGGTCCGGTTCAACCTCATCAATCCGAAGACCAACAATCGCATCCGCATGAAGACGGTCGACGCCGGCACCGGAGAGGAGCTGGCGCGCAGCGACCTGGTGAAGGGCTTTGCGGTGATCCGCGAGGCGATGAAGCGCAAGGGCATGGTGGCGATCGGCCGGCTCGTCATGAGCACGCGCGAGAGGGTCTGCGCCATCGAGATCGAGGAGGACGGTCTGGTGCTGACGACGCTGCGCACCGCCGAAGAGGTGCGCACCCTCGACGAGATCGGCCATCCCGACCTGCCCAGGCCCGACGCTCAGATGCTCGAGATCGCCGAGAAGATCGTGGCGCAGCAGTCGGGCCGGTTCGATCCGTGCGACTTCACCGACCGCTACGAGGATGCGCTGCGCGCCCTCATCGAGGAGAAGAAGAAGGGCAAGCCGGTGAAGAGCAAGCCGGTGCGGGAGGAAGCCGATTCCGGCGTCGTCGACCTGATGGCCGCCCTGAAGAAAAGCCTCGAGGGCGATGGCCCGGGACGCGAGCGCGCGGAACGCTTCACCGCCGCCGCTCGCGCCAACAGGAAGAAGCCCTCGCCGCGAGGGCGCAAAGCGGCCTGATCAGGCCGGCACGGCGCCGTTCAGGACGAACAGGACGCGGGCGATGTGGTCGGTGCGGTTGGCCCACGCATGGTTGGTGCCACGCTGGATCAGCACGTCGCCCACCGTCATCAGGGTCTCGCCGACATCCATCAGCGCCCAGATCTCGCCCTCGATGACGATGGCGTAGTCCACGCTGTGGGTCTTGTGGAAGCCGGGATGACGGGCGGCCCTGTCGTGCGCCTGCGCCGCGCCATACTGGCGGAAAACCTCGGTCTGGTTGCCGTAGTTGCGCTCCCGGTCGGGCGGGAACTCGACGATACGCACGACATTGCCGGCCGCCGGCGGCTCGAGCCGGAACGGCCGCGCCGTCGGATCGGGCTGCCCCGCGTCGTTCGACGCGGGAATTGCGTCGAGCAGCCACAGATTGGTCAATCCGACATTGGGCGAGTGCGACGGCGAGAACGGATGCGGCGCGGGCCCATCCTCCAGAAACACCGAGCGTCCCTCGCTGTCGTGGCCCGTCACGATCCGGCGAACCGGCTTGACCATGCGTCGTCTCCCAAAGGTTTCGACGCACTATGCCTCACCGCGCGGCGGCTTTCACCGCCGCGCGTTCGCAGGCCAGATTTATTGGCTGACCTTGCCGCCGGACACGCGCAGCAGCACGGGATCGGCGCGCCACGCCGCCGGAAACAGGCGCTTCAGCCCTTCGATCTTGGGCAGGTCGTGGCGAAGGATGTAGGGACTGTTCGGGTTCAGCGTCGCGTAATCCTGGTGGTAGGCTTCGGCGGCATAGAAGGGCGTGGCGTCGTTGAGCTGCGTCACGATCTTCTTCGGGAAGACGCGGGCCTGGTCGAGCTGGGCGATATAGGCTTCGGCGATCCGGCGCTGCTCTGGATCGATGAAGAACAAGGCCGAGCGGTAGTGCGTGCCGACATCGGGCCCCTGGCGATTGAGCTGCGTCGGATTGTGGGCCACCGAGAAGAAGATCTGCAGGATCTGGCCGTAGCTGACGACCCCAGGATCGAACGTCACTTCGACCGCCTCGGCATGGCCGGTGCGGCCCGACGTCACCATCCCGTAGACCGCCTTGTCCTTGGGACCGCCAGCATACCCTGAAACCGCGCGGGTTACGCCCTTCACATGCTGGTAGACGGCCTGCACGCCCCAGAAGCAGCCGCCGGCCAGCACCGCGGTCTCCGTCGCGGCCCCGGGCGTGCGCTCGTCGAGCGCCGGCGCGGGCACCACGACCATCGCTTCCTGCGCCCCGGCCGGCAAGACGCCGTACAGCGCCGCGCCCGCCAGCGCCAATCCCGAAAGGCGGAGCGCCGCGCGGCGGCCTCGATCGAAGCGGATACCGGTCATGGGTCCCTCCTGATGTTGCTGACCTGACGCTAGGTGGCCGCGACGGCGAAGGTCATGGCCACGCCGTTCATGCAGTAGCGCAGGCCGGTCGGCTTCGGCCCGTCGTCGAAGACATGCCCGAGATGGCCGCCGCACTGGGCGCAGTGCACCGAGGTGCGCTTCATGAAGAACGTGGTGTCGGTCTCGGTGCCGACCGCCTTGTCGAGCGGCGCCCAGAAACTCGGCCAGCCGGTCCGGCTGTCGAACTTGGTGGTCGACGAAAACAGGGCGTGCTGGCAGCCGGCGCAGGAAAAGATGCCCTTGCGGTGCTCGTCGTTGAGCGGGCTCGAATAAGGCCGCTCGGTCCCGTTGCCCCTCAGCACCGCGTATTGCGGCGGCGTCAGGAGCTTCTTCCATTCAGCATCCGTGCGGGTCACCTTGAAGGCCGCTTCGGCAGCGGCCGGCCGCGCGCGCCAGGGCATGGCCGCGAGCAGCGCCCCGGCGGCGATTCCGACGCCGGCCCCCAGCTTCAGGACGTTCCTTCTGTTCGGCAGGACGGAATTGGACATGACGGGCCTCCTCTCAACGTACCGTGAGGGCTTGCGGCATGTAGGCCCGGCCGTCTCCATATCCAAGCCAAGATATCGAGAGGCCGGCGTTACCGTCCCTCTCTCCTGTGTTCGTGCGGAAGACCGAGAACGTTACATCCGCCGGGCGACCGGCCGTGGGGTGGCGCCCCTAGCCAACGGCCACCGCCTGGTGGCCGTTGGCCGCGCGCGCGGCGGTGGCACGCAAAGTGAGGACGTCGGACTCGCCCACGGCGGCTCTCTCAGCCCAACTGTTGCTCGGGCTGCCGTCGCAGTCGGTGCCGTGCGCGACGAGGCGGCCGGCCGGCGGCCCGAAGTCTCAGATTTCGCGCAATCCAAAGTCTGAGTGGAACCTGATTTGCCCGAAAATGACTGGGTACGTCCCCGCCCAGCGAACGCCAACAAAGAGCCCCTGCAACGCGCGAACGACGGAGAAGTTGTCCTCCCGCAATTGACCCGCGCTGTACGAACGAGGACAAAAGTGGCATGCCCGCTAGGTCTTTGGCCAGCGCAATGGGACTCGTCATACGTGAAGACGAGTATGAGACTGCTGCCATCCAAGGGGAGAAAGTTAGCGTGATTGATAATGTCTTGCAGTGGGTGGATCTTTTTCTTCGGCCCCACTTGGCACGCTTCAGATCCGGCAAGCGGCGTCTCGAAGTCGTTTATTCGGACGAGGCGTCGGAACGGGAGCGCATCGAAAAGAACAATCCCCTGATACGCTAAGGCAGGTACTGCGTCCGGGGATCGATGGCATTGAGACGCGCGCACTCGCCAGGGTCCAGATCGAAACCGATGATGCGCAAATGATCGCCGAAGACCGACCAGTACGGGGCGACCCCGCCACGCGCGCCGACATCCACGACCGTAAAGGGCTGTTTCTTGAATGCCCCAGCTTCGACGAGAGCTGCCGTCATTCTTGGCGAGTAGTTGATGTGAAGACCAGACATGGCGCGAAATTAGCAGTGCGGCCGGTACGTTGATAGGGGCTTGACCCATGTTGAACATGGAAACGAACACCGGGACGGTCGCAAGACTCATTGCCTACGCGACGATCGTTACGGCCCGCTGCTCGACTGAAAGTTCCGCCACTTCTCAGCGAGGGTCGATGCACTCGACAGCAGCGACGCGCCGACGCCCAGATAGTTCGGCTGGTGGGCTGAGTTGAGGGCTCGGTTGCTCAACAGAATGCCCGAGTTGCCGTAGCCCACACCCGCGATCTGATGTTCGTAGGCCTGCCGCGCCGCCTGTGAGCGCAGGGTCAGGGCCTCCACTTCACCGGCCGCGGCCGTGTCACCCAGGACATCGGTCGGGCTGCCTTCGAGGTCGGTGCCCTGTGCCGCAAAAGCGGCCTGTTGCCGGCCGATCTGCTGGGCGGTCAGGCGCCGTCGGTTCTCTTCCGCGACCTGCCCGCGCTGGGTCGCATCGGCCGCTTGCCGGTGCATCAGCTCCTGGCTCTGCGCGGCGACCTGCGCCTGATAGCGAGCCTGAGCGGCATTTGCGCTCGCAGCCTGCGCCTGCGCGTTCTGCTGCCCGACCTGGCCGACCACGCTCATGATCGTGCTGAGCGTGGTCAGGGCAAGCGCCGCCGGCCCCCAGACGGGCTGCGGAATCCTGACCGCCGCGAAGCTGTTGCGGTGATAAAAGCCCTTCATGCGGCCTCCTTGTGAACGACGCGGAACCGGCCATTGGCAAGAGTGAATGGCTCACCGATTTCGAAGCCGAGCCAACGCAGCCAGCGGTGAGCGGCGGCATAGCGGTCGTCGACCACGTTACGCAGAGCACTGAACATCATGAGCCAGCGCGCCACCGTGCGGCGAGTCTCGACCATGAAAGCCCGGCGGTGGCTGGCGACCAGCGGTGAGCCGAGCAGCCATGGCACGCCCGTCGAACCGATCAGGCTGAGCGGTGACACGCCCGCCATGCAGATGATCCGGCCGTCACCGCGCCAGGTCCAGGCCTCGCGGGCGGCAGCGAGGCTCTGCAGCAGGCCGTCGACCGGCGTGACGCCGAGCGCCAGCACTTCCGCCCGATCCTCGGCGCGCAGAAGCGGCGCCAGTTCGTGGGCATCGTTCTCGGTGGCGGGGAGCATGGTGATCATCAAGCGATCCTGATGGCGGAAATAGTCGAATCCTTGCCGTTGCCACTGGCGTTGTAGGCGATGGCGCCGTCCGCACGGGATGCCGGGCTCACACTTATGCGCAGGTTGCCCATCGGACTCGAGATGTAGCCCGACAAAGCCGCTGCGCCACAGTACGTCCCCGCAACGGAAGTGATGGGTAGGCGACACGAAGCGACAACGGTCGTCCCGTCCCAAAGCTTCACATTGAAGGTGTCACCACCGACGGTGTTTGTGATGGTGACCGTCCCACAAACCAGCCAAGTTCCCTCTGTACCTTGTGCGATCGAGGGACCGGCAAAATACGTCCCTGTAGCAGTCATGTTGACGTTAGCGACAAGCGACGCCGTGATTGGCGCGGCGTCGAAGCCGCCATTGGCGCGCGGCAGAACTCCTGTGGCCTGGTTAGTGGCGAGGTTGACCGTCGGAGTGGCCCAAACGGGGGCAGCGCCGCTGATCCCGAGGAACTGCCCGCCGGTCCCGCGCGCGAGCCGGATATAGGCCGAGCCGTTGTGGGTGAGGATGTCCCCCGCCGTGGTCAGCTTGTCGAAGTCGCCGAGGTCGGTCTGCAGCGCCTGGATCAGGGCGTAATTGCTCTGTTCCGTCGCCGGGTCGCTGATGCTGCTCACGGTGTAGCGCCCGACGATCTCGGCGAGCTGCTGCATCTGCATCGTGATCAGATCGAGCCGGGTTTCGACCACCTCGGGGTAATAGCCGCCCTGGTTGGCCAGCACGGTCGTCTGCGTGTAGGGCACCGTCCGCACGATGGTCAGCTTCGTGCCGGTGGCGATCGGCGAGCCGGTCAGCGGATAGGTGACGCTGCCGCCGGAGCGGCCACCGATGCCGGTCACGCTGAACTGGCTGGCCGACAGGGTCGTCTCGACGTCGTCGGCGTCGGTGTAGATGACCGACAGGTGCGAGGCGTCGAGGATCGGGAAGGTGTAGGCGAACGACGTCGCGCTGGCGTTGCCGTTGTGAATGACCTTGTTCGTCGTGGTCGTAAGGGCCATGGATCAGGCTCCGGCTTCGATTCGGGGGATGATGGCGACGAGGGTTGCGGGGAGCGGGTTGGCCTGGCGGACGAAGACCCTCCCTTGCGCGTTCCATGACGGATCGATCAGCACCCGCTCGTCGCCGGTCGCCAGCATCGTCGGGTAGCCGAACGTCTCGCCCTGCCGCTCCTTGATGTCGACGAGGCGGTCGGACGTGGGCCCGGCGCTGAGGCCGCGCGTGTCCTTCACCCGCAACACGACCTCGCCGATGACCTTCTGGCGGCCCTGCAGCGTCGGTTGCCCGGCCTCGATGTTCAGCGTCTCCAGATCGCAGGTGTAGGCCAGCCCGGCCACCACCCGCCCACAGGCGCGGGGCAGCGTGATCGCGCCGTTCGCGACCGTGGCCGCCGGCTGCACGGAGCCGTCGCCGAGGATCGCCAGCGTGCGGCCCTCCAGATGCCAGAGCCCGCCCAGGGTCAGGGTGGCCAGCGCCCAATCGGAAACCGCCGTGGCCTGCAGGGAGGTGTGCGGCGCCGTATCGAGCGTGGCGCTGACATGGGTCGTATCGGTGTAGGCCGTCACCGTGACCGTGACCTGGTTCTGCCCGCTGCGGAGAATGTACTTCGCCCCGACCGAGGCCGCGGTGAACGGCGTGTGCCCGGCCGCCGTGACGGTGACGGTGTCGCCCGCCGCCCATGTGGCGCCGCTCAGCGCCAGCGTGTCGCCGGTGTCGGTGTTCCATCCGTTGTAGCCGACGCCGGAATCGACGCACCAGGCCGAATAGACGTCGGGGAAGTAGCGGCTCGCCATGCGCTCGATGTAGCGCGCCGTCTGGCCGCCCACCGTCCGCTTGACCGCCAGATACAGGATCGTCTCGCTGCCCTCCTGCACCGTCGCCACGCTCTCGACCGTGCCGTCTGTCACATGCCGCGACCAGGCGTAGACGTCGTGTTCCTTCAGGTAGGTGAAGCCCAGCAGGACGCCGTCGGAGCGCACGCACCAGATGATGCCGTCGGGATCGCGGGCGTAGGCCCATTCCTCGATGGTCTTGCCCTCGAACAGGTGGCCGGCGAGGATCGAGAGGTTGCGCCCCTGGAAGCTGTCCGACGCGAATTCATAGGCCACGTCGCGGACCTTCTTGCCCGAGGCCGTGACATAGACCGCGCTGCTTTCGGTGCCGATCGGCGGCACGTCGGAGACGCCCTCGTAGCTCTGCGGCTTCACGGCGCAGTTCGCCGGGGTCATGACATCGGCCTGCGCGCCGGCCCACGCCTTCCACACCGCGCCCGAGGTCCAGACCAGCAGGATGTTGAGGCTCAGCAGGTGGCGGATCTCGTTGACCTCGCGGCTGGCGATGGTGCGGGTGATGGCGTCGCTGTCCTTGGACGGCGTGCTGGTGTTCATGTTGTTGAAGGCGGCCGAGGCCGACGAATAGAGCGTCTGCGGCTTCTGGTTCGTGCGGGCGTACCACTGCCGGCCCTCGTGGTAGGTCGAACAGCCGGGATACTTGTCGGCAGCGTCGAAGGGATTGCGGTCCTCCGGCGGCGTGTCGGAGGTGTCCGGCGCCACGGTGGTATCGGTGAAGCCGGTAGCCCCCGCCCCTGCACGGCCGATGAAACCATAGATCCCGTTCTTGCCCTTGTAGACGTTGTAGGAGTTGGCGCCGGTGGCATCCGTCCATGTGATGGTCGAGGTCTGAATGCCGGACGAGACCGAGGCCGAGGCGACCGATTCCTCGCCGGTTTCCTCGCTGACCGCCGTGACGACGTAATCGAAGCCCGAGCCGGCCGAAGTGGTGGCCAGCGCCGTCGGCGGCTGCTGCGTCGGGGCGTAGGTGATGGCGGTCAGGGACCATGAGGCATGGCCGCTGCGGGTCAGGTTGCGCGGGGCGTAGGACGGGTGGGTGAGCGTCATCGTGTCGGCGCTCTGCACGAACTTCAGGCGCGGCAGGTCGGCCGTCACGTAGGGCGTCGCCAGGGTGTAGAGCCGCGCCACCGTGCCGCCCGAGGTCCAGGTGCCGTAGCCCGAGGTGTCGATGCCCACGGCAAAGGTGGTGGCGCTCAGGGCGGTGATCATGAGCTGGCGGCGGTTGATCTCCGTCATGCCCGCGACGTCCTGGATGAACACGGTATCGCCGGTCGAATAGCCATGCGCGCCCGAGGTGGTGACGACGCCGGGATTGTTCCGGGTGATGCCGGTGATCGTCACGGCGCTTTCGAGAACGTGGCCGCCGTCCTTGATCACGCGCATCTGCAGGTCGCCGAACTCCAGCACGTAGGTCTGCTCGGTGTTGAAGGCGAAGGGCACCAGCCGCGGGCGCTTGGCGGCGTTCAGCACTTGCCCGACAAAGCCCGTCCCCGCCCGGGTCGAGGCCCCGCCGAACGGGTGGATGAACCAGTTGAGGCAGGTCGCGAGGCCGACCTGGTACTTCGCCAGATCGACGCGGCCGTGCAGCGCGGGCGACAGTTCCCCGGCGGCGAAGCTCGGCAGGACGAGCGGCATGGTCATGACGCGCTCCCGTCGAAGCCGCGCACCGCGAGACTCTGTGGCAGCCGCTCCATGTCACCGGGGACAAGGCCTTCGTTAGCGCTGTCGGCCATGGCACGTTCGATGCGCTCCTGGGCCCGGCGCGCGAGGCGCTCGGCGAGCTCCGCCTTCTGGGTGATGGCGTGTGCAACGGAAGCGGCGAGACAGTCGACGAAGGCCAGGACGAAGCCCGGCGTGAAGCGTGCCGGGTCGGTCACCCTCTGGGCGTAGACCGCGGACACCTGGTCCTCGTTGCAGTAGAGGAAAGTGGCGCTGCCGTTGGAGGCGATCTCGAAGCCGGTCGCCGGCGAGCCGCAGACCCAGCTCGCGCCGCCGAAATCGAGCCGCCGCATCCTCAGGCAGTCGGACGGATAGGCGTAGCTCGACGCCCAGCGGGCCGGCGGTGTCCCGGAAGCGGCGAGAGCCAGCGAGACACGGTTGAAGTTCCAGTCGATCAGCGACTGGATTTCGTCGCGCACGGTGGCGTACCAGAGGTTGATCTGGCGCGCCTCGGTGCTGTTCTCGGTCAGGTCGGCGATCGTGGCGCGCGTGCCCAGCCGGCTCAGCGCCATGTTGGCGATATCGGTGTCGGTGGGCATCTCAGCGCCCTCCCCCCGCGACGACGGCCTTCTCCAGCGCCGCCGACTTCTGCGCCGAGCCCGAGCTGGAGCCCACCCAATAGGCGACGATGTCGCCGAACTTGGCGCCCAGGGTGCCGAGCAGGATGTAGGCGATCTCGCGCGAGGCGGCCGGGATCTCCTGGCGGACGACGAACCACAGCGCGGCCATGAAAGCCGCGGTCACGAGCAGGCTGACGACGACGGCACCCCACGCGATGGCGGAGCCTGCGCGGGCGAGTTCGACCGTCTGGCTGCGCGCGCTCGCCACGTCGGCAAGCTCGGCCTGCAGCGTGTCGAACGCCTGGCGGCGGGCATCGGCCTCGGCCTGGATCACCGCCATCCTGAACTGCAGGGCCAGGTTGGGATCGGCGGCGATCGCCCGCTCGATGCCGGCGGCGTCCGACGTGCCCAGGATGTCCTGCGCGATGCCGGTGACCTTCGAGACGGCAGCGCCGGTCTTGTCGCCCATGATCCAGGACGCGACGGTCGGCGCGAGGCCGAGCAGCAGCGGAAGAAAGGGCATCTAGGCCTCCTGCGAGAGAAACAGATCGCGCTCGGCTGCGCGACGGGTCACGAGGCCCGGCAGGACGCCGTCGGCGCCACGGTTCCAGCGCTTGAACTGCCCGGCCGCACCGGCCGCATCGCCGGCATTGAGCAGGCGCAGCAGCGTCGAATTGCCGAAGGCCGAAGGCCCGACATTGAAGACGAAGCTCGTCAGGGCATCGAACTGGCCTTGCGACAGCGGCACGTCGACCAGGTGACGCACCGCACGCTCCGCCGCGCCGAGATCCTCGCGCAGCCAGGCGGTGGCCTGCTCTTCGTCGCACGTGTCGCCCCGACGGACGCCCCGCGTATGGCCGTAGCCGATGGTCCAGGGCTCGCCGGTCAAGCGGTTGCCGGGATCGGGATAGGCCTCGGTCTCCAGACCTTCGGAGAGCTTGATCAGGTCGAGGCCCTTGGCGGACGTGACCAGGAGGGAATTGGCAGGGTGACTCATGGCGTCCTCGTCGTGGGAACGGGCGACCACAGGCGCTGCCACAGGCCGTCGATCTTGACGTCCTGCGCGTCGTTGCGGCGCTCTGCGGCGTCGAGCCGATGGGCATGGGCATTGAACCGGCTCTCGGTCGCGCCCTGCAGGGCGGCGACCTGGGCCTGCAGGCTGCGAACGGCGGCGGCCGTGTCGTCGAGCGTGGCAAGTGTGCGCTGCGAGAGCAGGACGAGCAGCGCCATGCCGCCCGCCACGATCCAGCGATAGGCCTGGACGCCGAGGCCGCTCTTGCCGCCGGCGCCACTGCCGCCCGGATGCTCGGCGCCGCTCATGCGTCGACCGACGGCAGCGCCGCAGGAAACGACGGATCCCCGCGGTCCAGCTGCTGCAACCTCGAGAGCCACGTCCGATGCGGCGCGTGCGCCGGATCGTCCAGCACCTCGGCACCGAGGATGAACACGCCATTGAGGCGCTCGACCGGCACGAGAGCCCGGCCTGGAGTGACACTGGACAGACCGGCGACGGCGTCACGATCGGCGCGGCCAAGCAGGATGAACATGGCCATCAGACCTGCGCCCCCACGGAAGTCGCCCAGGCCTGGACGTTGTTGTAGCGCGCGAGCCGCTGGCTGCCGTCGAGCTTCGCTCCCCAGGCCACGTATCCGACAGAGGCGGCGCGTGCCTGCGACACGGAACCGGAGACATTGGCGCCGCCCACATAGAAACTGTGCGACGGAAGCGACGCGCCGAGCGCCGACAGGGGCGTGACCTGCGCGAGGTCGACGCCGTTCTTGGCGCCGTAGACATCGTTTACGGTGCCACCGTTGCGGCCGAACTGGGTGAGGCCGGCGCTGGTCAGGGGGCTCAACGTGTAGGTCGCGCCGCTGCCGTTGGCGGAAACGTTGACGGTGCTCGCATTCCTCGGAAAGATGTTGATCGCCCGGTTCGAGCCCGAATTCACGCCGAGGGACGACGCCGAGGCGGTGACGTTCGTGCGCTCGTAGACCTCGGCATGCGCCGAGGCGAGGGTCATGGCCAGTGCATGGGTGGCCGGCACGAATCCCGTGTCGGCATAGCTGGTCGTTCCGTTGAACGTATAGTCCCGGTCGGCGGTGAATGTCGGCGAGTTGACCGCGGCGGTCAGGCGCCGCTGCTTCAGGGAGGTCAGCGCCTGCGCCGCATTCTCCGCCCAGAAGCCCAGGTAGTCGTCGGTCAGCGTCCAGAGGCCCGCCGTCTTCTCGCTGAAGACGAACTGGTCGACGACGATCAGGCGCGCGAGCGAGACCGAGCCGCCATTGGCGATGAAGGCGTCGCGCCACGCCAGCACGTCGGGATCGAAGGGCCGCGTGCTGCCGCGTGCCCTGTTGAGAAAGGCGATGGGCATGCTCAGGCTCCGACGTAGACGGTGAGCTTCTGGCCGTTGGCGCCGATCTGGGTCATGGCGCTCTGCGCCTCCTTGCCCGTGATCTGCACGGTGTCGCCGCCGGAGAGAGGAATGCCGGCATCCAGCGCACAGGCGCCGCCGGTTGGATCGATCGCTGCATCGGCGTTGGTCTTCGTGCTGCTCACGATGACGATCCGCCGGGTGGCATCGGCCGGAACCAGCTCGGCAGAGACGCCAGTCATTGTGACGGTGGACCGCGCGAGCGCCGTCCCCGTGAGATTGGTCAGCACCACGGGCAGCGGACTTGCCTCCGAGACGGGGATGGCGCTGCGCCGGACGGCGGACTGGTAAGCGATGTCATGAGCCATGGATTCTTCTCCTCGGAGTGGTGGGGCCGGCCCGAAGACCGGCCCCTCTGCCCTCACCGCACGTCGATCACTGGACGAGAACGACCTGGTCGCCGGGCTTCGCGGCCTTGACCGGCGCGCCGTCGCCGCGGCCGGCCAGCGGGTCACCGAAGATCGGCGCCTCGCCGGCGCTTCGGCGACGCGGCGCGTCGACCGGCACCAGCGAGAGGCCTGGCGGTCCTGACCACAGAATGCGCGCACCGATCGGGTGGAGCTGCACGCCGTCATAGAAGGGGTTGTCGATGACGACATACTCCGCCGCCTTCTCGTTCTTCTCCTGCCTGGCCATGTCGCTGCCTCCGTTCAGACGGTGAAGCCCGACGCGTAGGCCCTGCTGGCCTGACGGTCGTGGGCAAGGAACGCGGTGAACGTGCCCGCGGTCAGCGGACCGGTGGCCACCGTGTAGTTGGTGCGCAGGTAGCGCTCGGCATCGAGCGGCACCTTCACGCGCAGCACCTCGGCGCCCGCCGTCAGCAGGGCCTTGCCGATCGCGCCGGAGTTCGCGAGCACGACCGGCGAGGAGAAGCCGGCATTGTCGTCGGACTCCAGGGCAAAGGTGACCGTCGCGGCGCCGGCCGCGGTCACGTTCTGCGTGACCAGGATCACCAGCTCGAGCGGTTCGCCGTTGCCCATGTCGCGGGCGGCGCCCAGGTCGATGATGTCGGTGGACGCGGCGGTCGTGGTGACCGCCTGATCCGTGCCGAAGGTGTTGAGCTTGTCGTACATCATGATGAGGGTTCCTTTCCTGTGGCGCCGTCTACGACACGGTCGCTTCGGCGAGCGTGATCTGGTCGCACTTGCGGATCGGGATGCCGCCGAAGCTGTCGAAGAGGCGGCCGTCGCTCTCGTCGAGCGTGCGCCGGATGTTGGTGTTGTTGGTGGTGTTCGAGACCGCCGCGCCGAGGTTGCGCTGGATGTCCAACCACTGCTTCACGGTGCGGTTCATGTACCAGGCCGGCCGGCACATCTTGAGGTTCGGGATCTTGTTCATCGCCCGCATCATCAGCTTGACGAGGTCGGCCGGGCTGGAGCCGGCGAGATCCGACACGTCGATGTTGCCGATGCGCACGACATAGCGCCAGTCGCGCACGGTGAGGCCGGCGTCCCACTTGTAGTGCGTGCGATAGCCCTGGTAGCGGTTGCCGGCGGCGTCGAGCAGCGTCTGCTCGCCCAGGTCCTTCATCGACAGCCCGGCCTTGCTGCCCTTGGGGAAGATGCCGTGCACGGTGAGGTCGCCCCAGCCAACCAGCCAGATCGACGTGTTGTCGGAGCCGGCGCCGCCGCCGCTGATGAAGTTGTTGGCGGTCTGCGACGTCGCCGTGGAGGTCGTGTTGTAGCGCGGCGCGAACCCCATGAAGCGCTCGGGGTTGGTCGCGGTGTTGCCGTAGAACAGCACGCCCGCGAGCTGCTGCGTCAGCCCCTCGAGGAAGGCGCGGTCCTCGCTCAGCCGGTAGGCCGCGGTATTGCCATTGAGGTCGGCGAGCGCCTTGTCGATCTCCGAATAGGTCTCGAGCATGCCGCACGAATCGGTGATCTGCGTGCTCGTGCTCTTGGTCGGCACGATGCCCTCGTTGA
>LNFM01006532.1_pt1 | contig 19130 bp, 21 predicted proteins | sample 596031 | NCBI WGS metagenome assembly LNFM01 (sample SAMN04254537, study PRJNA301005) | activated carbon metagenome | isolation source: dual media filters at the Ann Arbor, Michigan drinking water treatment plant | place: USA: Ann Arbor | reverse complement strand
GGCAGCGCCAGACCCTGGAGATATTCGGCCAGTATGTGCCGAGCGATGCCGTGTCGCGACTGATCGACAACCCCGCCGACCTCGCGCCGCGCACACTACGCGGCTCGGTCATCTTCGTCGACGTGGCCGGCTTCACCCGTTTCTCGGAGGGGCGCCCGCCAGCCGAGGTAATCGTCACGCTGAACGATCTGTTCGACCTCATCACCCACGTCATTGCGGAGCGGAGCGGCGTGGTGGCGGGATTCGCCGGCGACGCGGTGTGCGCGGCGTTCACCCTCGCTGACGATCCTGGCGAGTCGGCGCGACAGGCTCTCGCGGCCGCCGAAGAGATCGCCAGCACGGTGTCGCAAAGCCGTTTCGGCTCCGCAAACCTTGCGGTCCGTATCGGTGTGGCCTCCGGCGAAGTTGCGGCTGGCAGCGTCGGCGGCCGAAGGCGGCGCGCATACACCGTCTACGGCGATCCAGTGAACGTATCGCAGCGACTGCAGGAACTTTGCAAGACTATGGGAAAATCGATGCTGGTGACGGAGGAGACTTGGCGGCTAGCCGGGGAGCCGGATCGCTATGTCGACCATGGCGTCATGGCAGTGAGGGGCCGCGACGGTAGTTTGCGCGTTTACTCGCATCGGTAAGATTCGACTACTAGCAGGCTGTTGAAGAAGTCTTTGAGCGGCGAGCGATGAAGGGGATGTCGTCGCCGCCAAGGAGGCAGATCTCGCCTTCGAGGGAGCCATCGTCCTGGAGGTCGGCCCAGCCATGGCCGCTTGCTTGCTCCATCTCGTCATTGCCGTCCCAGGCAAACTCGACGGCATCGCCCTCGCAGCGACCATGGATCGAGCCGGTGAGACAGTGCAGGACGAACTCACCGCGCCCGGCACCGAACAGGATGTAGGAGTCTGGTCCTGCCATGTCATGGTCCGGCGTCTCGACGATCTGCCACTTGCCTCGAACGCTCATGCCGGCACCGCTAGGAGCTTGGGCAGACGGACCAGATTGTAGGCTGCCAAGGCCAGGGTGAAGGCGGCATCTGCCCGGGCCCGTCCGCGAAGCTTGACCTTGGCGAGCCCCGCCGATGCCTTGATCCAGCCGAACACCTCCTCGATCCGCTTTCGGCAGCGCTGGCTGATCGCATAGCCCGCATGGCGGGTAACCCTGCGGTCGACCGATGTCTTGCGCGGCTTGCCGGTCGTGCTCAGATGATCGTCGATGGCAATGTGCGGGCTTACCGATCGTGCTCGCAATGAAGCCACGAACTCGGCCACGTCGTAGGCATTGTCCGCCCCCAGAGTGATGCGCCGCCTGCCGCGACGGCCATCGACCAACGTCAACGCCTCTGCGCGCTCGGCCGTGCCCGTGGCCAAGCTGGCGCCCCCACCAACCACCAGGCCGTGGCGGTTCTCCATCAGGGCGTGGCCCATGTAGCAGAGCCTGGCCGGCTGGCCGTCGCCCTTCTTGTAAGGTCGAGCCTCCGGATCGGTCGTGCTGCGGTGCGTCTCGTTGGAACGCTTCTCCTTGTGGAAGTTGCGCTCGGCATTGCGGCCCGAACCCGTGCTGTCGTTATCGTCGCCGTCCTTGCGGCGGAAGCTCTTGATCGACGCCCACGCCTCCAGGAGCGTGCCGTCCACCGAGAAGTGATCGCCCGACAGCAGACGCTTCACCTTCGCCTGGGCCAGCACCGCGGCCAGGAACCTCGTCGCGATCTCGCCTTCCAGCAGCCGGTCCCGGTTCTTCGAGAAGCCCGAATGATCCCATACCGGGTCGTCTACGCCCAAGCCCACGAACCAGCGGAACAATAGGTCGAACTCCATCCGTTCCATCAACTGACGTTCCGAGCGGATGTCGTAAAGTGCCTGCAGCAACATCGCCCGCAACAGCCGCTCCGCTGCGATCGACGGCCGACCCAGGCGCAGTGGGTAAAGCGCCGCGAACTCCGCCGTCAGATCGCCCGAAGCCGCGTTCGCTACTTCACGGATCGTCCGCAACGGATGGTCCGACCGAACCCGCGCCTCAAGATCGACGTAGCTGAACAACGACCCTGATCGTTCGTCCGATCCACGCATCACCAGCTCCTGGCAATATCCATGCGCAGTGAATCATTTTCCTCGATCGGCCGCGATGACTTTTTCAACGACCTGCTAAGGCGTCCTCAAAGACGCCTTCCGCGTCGGCCACAGGCCCGCGATCAGCAGCGCGGCCGCCACGATCGCAAATCCCGCCGACAGATAGCTGTGCAGGAAGATCGACGGATCGCCGTCGGAGATCGCCAGGGACTGGCGCACCGAGCGCTCGAAGATCGGGCCCAGCACATAGGCCAGGATGACGATGCCGAGGTCGAAGCCGTGGCGGCGGAGCCCGTAGCCCACGAAGCCGAAGACCACCGCGATCAGCACGTCGACCGGATTGCCGCTCGAGGAATAGACGCCGATCAGGCAGACGATGAGGATCATCGGTGTCAGGTAGGCGCGCGGGATTTGCAGGATCTTCACGAACAGGCCGATCAGCGGCAGGTTAAGGATCAGCAGCATCACGTTGCCGATGTACATGCTGGCCACGACACCCCAGAAGATCTGCGGCTGGCGCTCGAGGATGGTCGGGCCGGGCGTCACGCCATGGATGATGAAGGCACCGAGCAGCAGTGCCGTGATGGCATTGGCGGGAATGCCCATGCAGAGAAGCGGCACGAAAGCACCGGCGGTGCCGGCATTGTTGGCCGATTCGGGGCCCGCCACGCCTTCGACCGCGCCCTTGCCGAATTCTTCGGGATTCTTGGAGAGCTTGCGCTCCATGGCATAGGACAGGAACGAGGCCAGCACGGCGCCGCCGCCGGGCAATAGTCCGACGAGGAAGCCCAACGTCGTGCCGCGCAGCACCGGCGCCACCGAGCGCTTCGCCTCCTCGCGCGAGGGCAGGAAACCCAGCACGCCCGTGGGCGCCGGCAGGATCTTCATCTGCTCCGCCGTCTGGCGCGCCATGAACAGCACTTCCGAAAGACCAAAGAGTCCGATCGCCAGCGGCACCAGGTTGACGCCGTCGCCCAGCGCCAGGATCCCGAAGGTGAGACGCGGCGTCATGTTCATGGGGTCGCTGCCGATCGTGCCCAGCAGCAGGCCGAATGCCGCCATCAAGAGCGCCCGCGGCAAGGAGCCGGCCGACATGTAGGTGACCATGGTGAGGCCCGCGAGCATCAGCATGGCGTATTCCGCCGGTCCGAACTTGATCACGAGTTCGGCCAGCGGCGGCGACAGGAAGGAGATGCCGATGACGCCGACGGTGCCGGCAAAGAACGAGCCGAGGCCGGCAATGCCAAGCGCCGCCCCGGCGCGGCCCTTGCGCGCCATCTCGTAGCCGTCGAGGCAGGTGACGACCGACGAGGCCTCGCCCGGAATGCGCATCAGCACCGAGGTGACGGTGCCGCCGTAGGCCACGCCATAGTAGATGCCCGACAGCATGATGATGGCCGACGTCACCTCCATCTTGAAGGTGATCGGTAGCAGGATGGCGATGGTGGTGAGCGGGCCGAGGCCGGGCAGGATGCCGACCACCGTGCCCAGGAACACGCCCACGAAGCAGTAGAAGAGATTGTCGACCGAGAGGGTGACGGCAAAGCCCTGGAGCAGCGCTTCCATGGATCGCGCCGATCAGCGCACGAGGGTGTAGAAGGCGCGCTCGACCGGCCCTTCCGGCAGGTCGACCCGCAGCAGCCAGCCGAAGCAGACCAGGCCGATGAGGGCGGCGGCCACGCCATAGCCGAGCGCCGCGGCCCACGAGCGGCGCTCGGCGAAGCGCACGATGATGACGGCGACCACGACCGCAGTGACGGCGAAGCCCGCGTACGCCGCGCCCACGGCGAGGACGCCCAAGGCAACGGCATAGATCGCGAAGCTGCGCCCGGTCTCCGCGGTGCCCTTCGCCTCTTCCGTATCGCCGTCCTCGGTCGCGCCGGCGCGGCCGGGCGAGACGAGGACGATCAGGGCGAGCACGACGCACACGCCGGCCACGAACTGCGGGAAGAAGCCCGCACCCGGACCGTCGAAGCCCCAGCTTTCCAGACGCATGGATTGCCAGAAGCCGACCAGGGCGGCGGCCAGCAGCCCGAGGGTCGCCAGGCGCGTGCCGCCGATACGGCTCATGCCGGCTTCTTCGCCATGCCGGTTTCCTTCAGGATCGGCACCAGCTCGGTCTCGATCGACTTCAGCAGGGCGCCATAATCCTTGCCGTTGCGATAGACCGCCTCGATCCCGAGATTGGTGATCTGCTTCGTCACTGTCTCGTCCTTCATGACATCGGCCAGCGCCTTGTCCATGCGCTCCTTGATCGCCGGATCGACGCCGGTGGGGAAGGCATAACCGAATGGGCCGTTGCTGACGGCGTTGAAGCCCATCTCGCGCAGCGTCTTCACGTCGGGATAATCGGGCCAGCGCGCCTCGGCCGCCGAAGCGAGGAGGCGCAGCTTGCCGGCCTCGATCTGCGGTCGCATCTCGGTAACGGTCTGGATGACCGCATCGACATGGCCGCCGATCGCTGCCGTGACCGACTCGACGCCGCCCGGGAAGACGACCCAGCGGAACTTCGCGCCGGTCAGCTTGGCGAGCTGGAACATCGCCACGACGTTGGTGACGTTGTTGGAGCTGTAGGTGAGCTGCTTCTGCTTGCCCGCCGCGATCATCTCCTCGAGCGACTTGATCGGCCCGTCGGCGCGGGCGCCGACACCGTAACGAAGGGCGGCGACCTGGCCGATGATGTCGAACGCCTTCCAAGGCTCGTAGGTGACGTTCATCATGTTGGGCACGGCGATGTGGCTCGAAATCGCCACCAGACCGAACGTGTGCCCGTCGGGCGTGGACTGCGCCAAGGTCGTGGGTCCGAGCGCGCCGGCGCCGCCGACCACGTTCTTGACGATGACGGTGGCATTCAGCCGCTTCTCCAGTGCCGAAGCGATGATGCGCGCGGTGAGATCGGTGGAGGCGCCCGGCGCATTGGGATTGATCAGCGAGATCTCTCGGCTCGGCCACTTGCTCGACTGTGCGAGGGCAGGTGCCGCCCCGATCGCGACGGCAAAGGCAGTGCCGCCACGCAGCGCGGTTCTACGACGTATCATGCCAACCTCCCTTTGATGGTCGGCGACAGTGCGTGGCGAGGTCGCAGTGGGTCAAGGGACCAGTACCGGCCAGCGAACGTACTAGGACGCGCTACGAACCTCCGCCGAACGATCCCACAGGTTCGGCAGCTCCCGGTTGGTGTAGCCCGACACGAACAGCCTGGCCTCGCCGCTGGTGACGTCAAACGTATGCCGGCGCACCGCGCCAATGTTGCCACCATAGACGTGGATACTGAGCGAGCCGCAGTCGCTCAAGGCATTCGTCACCTGATGGATGTCGCCCAGCGCCGGCAGCAGCGCCTCGACATCGCCCGGCGCCAAGGTTGAACACTCTCCCACCGTCAGCGCGCCCGTCGCCGGATCGCGTGTAAAACGCTGCGACGTCTCGGAGCCGCGCAGCATGCCGACGAGGCCCCACATCCGATGATCGTGGACCGGCGTGCTGGCCGACGGCGCCCAGACGAAGCTCACCACCGAGAAGCGCTCGAAGGGATCGCACCAAAGCAGGTTCTGCGCGTAGCCATGCGGCGGGCATCGGGCCATCGATTCGGGCAGCCAATCGTCGTACCGTACGAGTTCGCCCAACAGCTTGGCTCCGACCTCTATGGTCGCCGCCTCGTCCTTGTCCTGCCATGCGCCGCCGACCAGGGAGGTCATGTCGCCGATGAAACGGCGCAGTCGGTCCACGCTCATTCGGCGGCCCCCAGCACGGAAGAGGTAGCGCTGCCGAGCGCCGGCGGCTCGCGGCGTTTACTGAGGGCCGTGCCGGAAATTTTCACGGGCATGCCGAACGTCTTCGTCTTCACGCCTCCCTTAGGTCCAGTCGGCAGCTCCATCTCCTCGACCCAGCCCATGTGCTGGACCTGGGGGTCGGCCAGGATCTGGCTATAAGTGTTGATGCGGCCCTGCGGGACGCCGGCCTTCTCGAAGGCGGCGAGCCAATGGTCGACGCCCTGCCTGGCGAACTCGACTTCCAGCAGATCTTTTAGCGCCACCTGATGCTCGGCACGCAGCAAGGTCGTCTTGAAACGCGGCTCTTCGAACAGGTCGGGCCGGCCCACGACTTGGGTCACCGCTTCCCACAGCTTGTTGTTGCCGGCGGCGATCACGAAATGGCCGTCGCTTGCCCTAAAAGCCTGGTAGGGCGCGTTGCGCGGATGCGCCGAGCCGAGCTTCTTCGGATCGCGGCCGGTGCCGAAATATTCGCTGGTCTGCAGCGCCGCCATGCCGAGGCTGCAGCCCAGCATTGAGGCGTCGATATGCGCACCCGCCCCGCCCCCCGCCACGCGGCGCAGCACCGAGACGATGGAGAAGGCGGCGTAGAGACCGGTGCCGGTATCGGAAACGGGCACACCGCATTTCACCGGCGCGCCACCCTCCTCGCCGGTCACGCTCATGATGCCGCTCATCGCCTGCACCGTGACGTCGAAACCTCCTTCGGCCGAGCGCGGCCCGCTCTGGCCGAAGGCCGAGATCGAGCAATAGACGAGCCCGGGCTTCTCCCCGGCGAACGACTCGTAGCCGAGGCCGAGGCGATCCATCACGCCCGGCCGGTTGTTCTCCAGCACGACGTCGGCGGACAGGATCAGCCGGCGCGCGGCCGCCTTGTGTGCGGGGTTTTTCAGATCGAGCACGACCGAGCGCTTGTTGCGGTTGATCGAGGCGAAGTTCTCGCTGTAGCCGTCATTGATGGGCGGCCACTGGCGCATCATGTCGCCCTCGGGCGGCTCGACCTTGATCACCTCGGCGCCCATGTCGGCCAGCAGCATGCCGCAGTAGGGACCGGCCAGGACCTGGCAGAATTCGACGACCTTTATTCCCGCCAGCGGCAGCATTGGTTTCTCTATCCTCTCAGCGCCGCGCGTCCTGGCGGCGCATCTTGCCGTTCCATTCGAGAATGGACCGATCAGCCGTTAGCAATACTGCGTCCTCAACCAGTGCAGTGGCAACGATGATGCGGTCAATTGGATCGCCGTGCAGTTCATCGAGCTCGGCCGCCAGCAACGCAATCTCGGCCGACAGCGGCATTTCCCTCATCCCCAACGACAGGAGGCGGCCGCGCCATTCTCGGGCAGTCGGCGGGCCCGCTACTCGACCACGCTTCAGAAGTTGACCGGCTTCGTAGAAGACGATGCTGGGAACTGCGATCTCGTCAGCGGCGAGCGCGGTGTTGCACGCCTTTCTTGCGGTCCTTCCGAGGCTTGGCAGATCCTCGGTCATCCACAGGACCGTGTGTGTATCGAGCAGGAGGGTCATCAAACTGTCCGGTGTAATTTCGCCATTCGCGATCCTCGTCGTAACCCTCGTCAAGAGGGCCGACGATGTCGCCGAGGATCTTGAACGTGCCCTTGGTCGCGCCGAGCAACGTCTTAGGCTTCTCGCGCACAGCGACGATCTGCACCTTCGCCTTGCCGCGCTTGGTGACGGTGATGGATTGCCCGCTCTCGGCGACCTCGTCGATCAGGGCAAGGCACTGTGCCTTGAAGGTGGAGGCGTTGATCTTCCTGTCCATGGCCGGACCCGATCTGCAATGTGACCATATGATATGGTCACATTTCCGGCACCGTCAACGTCGCGTGTCCTGGGCGGTGTAGCGCGGCCATTCGTGGGCAGCGATCTGGTCGAGCGACGGCGTCGGCTGGCCGAGGCGGACCTGGTAGAGCCAATAGTTCGCCAGCACGCGCTGCACGAAGTCGCGCGTCTCGTGGAGCGGGATCGAGGCGATGTAGAGCAGCGGATCCTGGCCGGCGTTCAGCGAACCGTCCCATTTCATCACGTTGCCCGGGCCGCCATTGTAGCCCGCCGTGGTCCGCACCAGATTGTTGTCGGTGTCGCTCAGAAGCTGCGCGATATAGGCCTGTCCAAGCGCCACATTGGTCGACGGCTCGTAGGGATTGCCGCCGCCGTGGTCGGGGATATAGCGGGTCGCCACCAGCCGCGCGGTGCCCGGCATCAACTGCATCAGCCCCATGGCGCCGACATAAGAGCGCGCCTTGGGATTGAACGCCGATTCCTGGCGCATGAAGCCATAGACCAGCGCGCGGTCGACGGTGAAGCCGCCCGAGGGTTGCCACGGCGGGATCGGATACATGGCGCCGTCGTAGCCCGCGATCCTGTGGCGCTGATCCCAGTTGGCATTGCCGACGCGCACCGAGAGGCTGGGCATTGCCGCCTTCTCCGCGAGGCTCAACACCGCCTCGACATATTGCGGATCGGCATCGATCGAGCCGGCGTAGAGTTCGCGCTCGGCGGCCGTCGTGGCGCCGAGTTGCAGCAGGGCGAGCGCGCGCTTGCCGGTGCGATCGTTGCGCAACTGGTCGGCTCTGCGGCGATCGAGGTCCGGCACCTTCCAGTCCGGCGCGATCTGCATGCCGAGCGCCTTCTGCGCCACCAGGCCGTAGAACGTCCGGCCGTGTAATGCCGCGCGCTTGAGATAGGGCGCGAACTTCTGCGGATTGCCGGCCAGCAGGTTGGCGCGCGCGGCCCAGAACGAGCCGGCGGAGAGCGTCCACGACGAAGCGCGATCGGGCGGCGCATCGGCCACGAGTTCAAAGCGGCGCGCGGCCTCCGCCATGTTGCCGCGGGTGAAAGCCGACATGGCGGCGTTCCAGTTGGCGTCGGGCGGCAAGCCGATCTCGACCGGAACCTGCATCGTGCGCTGCGAGTCGGCTTCGAGCGCGCGGGTGCGAATGCGACCGCGCCATAGTTCGACTTCCTGGGGCCCCAGCGTGTCGGCGGTCGACTTGCGATCGAGCAGAACGAAAGCAGCGTTGAAGCCGCCGTCATCGGCCATGGTCTGCAGGCGCGCGCGGAGTTCCGCGGCCTGGGAGGCGTCGGCACCGGTCACAGTGCGGGCAGCGGCGAAGCTCGGCGAGCCCGGCGTCGTGCCGACGAAGCTCGCCGGCGTGAGATCGCCCGAGCCCGGCGTGCGGCGCGCCAGCGCCAGCCTGTAAATCGCCGGCGCGTCGGGATGGTCGTTGTAGTCGCGCAGCCAAGCGGCGAGTTCGTCGTAGCGCGCCGGATAGCCCTGGCTCAGCAGGCGCTGGGCGCCGACATAGCCCATCAACGTCTTGTCGGTCTGCTTGGCGATCTCGGCATCGGCTTGGCCCCACTGACCAGAAGCCTGGGCCTGGAAGATGCGCCGGTAACGGTCGCGGCTTTCGGTATCGAGCACCGTTGGAAGGCTGGCCACGACAGGCGCCTCGTCGAGTTCGATGACAGGCGCTGCGGGCACGAAGACGGGGCGGCGGACCTGGGCCGCAGGTTGCGCGGCCGGACGGGCAGCGGGCCTCGCCGCAGGCTTGGCCGCCGCGGGCTGGGCGGCCGTCGCCGGTTTCGCGGGCGGCTTGGTCGTCGTCTGGGCCAGGACGGATGTCGCCATCAGGGTCGCCGCGCCCAGCAGAACACCGGCAAGGATCTTTTTCATGGTCTCACCGTAGTTGGACTTGCCGTGCGGCGACAAGCGCCCGATGGCTATACTGGGCCGGACGGGGGCCGAACGGAGGATCAAATGAACCTGCATCAAGAGCGTGCCGCCGCCGTGCGGCGCCTGGTCGACGAAGCTCGTCTGATCGAAAAAGCCGGCGTCACCACCGCGACCCTCGACAGGATCGGCGGCCTGCTGTCGTCGCTGGCCAGCCGCGCCGACCTCTTTCCCCAGGACGAATTCCCGCTCGGGCCCGACGGCGGCATCTATCGCCTGAGCGAGGATCCCGACCATCGCTTCGCGCTCTATGCTTCGGCCGGCGGGCCCGGCAAGAAAGTGCCGCCACATAACCACACGACTTGGGCGATCATCGCCGGCGTCCACGGTGCCGAACGCAACGTCGTCTACGAGCGCCTCGACAATGGCGCGCGCGAAGGCATTGTTCAGTTGCGCGAGGCGCCGGCGAAGGAAAAGACGCTCAAGCGCGGCGACGTCATCGCCTACCTGCCCGACGACTTCCATCACATCGAGACACCGATGGGATCGGGCAATGCACTCCACCTCCACTTCTATGGCCTCAGCCTCGAACATCTGCCGGATCGCGTCAGTGTCGACATGGCCACCGGCGCCGCCAAGCGCTTCATGGCCATTCCCAAGATCCTGACGCCGTTGCTCGCGGTGCAACAGGTGAAGGCGATGCTGAAGTCGGGAGAAATTTTCGCGTTCTTCGACGTGCGCGAGGAAGGCGAGTTCTCGACCCAGGGCCACCCGCTGTTCGCGACGCCGCTTCCCCTCTCCCGCCTGGAACCGCGGGCGCTCGCCCTGCTGCCCGACCCGCATACGCGCATCGTGCTGATGGACAGCGGCGTGGAAGGCCAGACCGGCCGCGCCGGCCGCGCCGCCGCAAAGCTCTCGACCCTGGGCTACACCAACGTCGCCGTCGTGAAGGATGGGCTGAAGGCGTGGCGCGATGCGGGCTACGAGGTCTTCACCGGCGTCAACGTGCCCAGCAAGGCCTTCGGCGAAGTGGTCGAGCATGGCAACGACACGCCCCGGATCGACGCCGCCGACGTGCAGAAGTTGCTGGATTCAAAGGCTGACATGGTGATCCTCGATTCCCGGCCACTGCCGGAATTTACCAACATGTCGATCCCCGGCGGCGTCGATTGCCCCGGCGCCGAGCTGGTCTATCGCGTAAAGGATTTCGTGCCGAGCCCCGACACGCTGGTCATCGTCAATTGCGCTGGCCGTACGCGCTCGATCATCGGCGCCCAGTCACTGATCAACGCGGGCCTCCCCAACAAGGTGATGGCGCTCAAGAACGGCACCATGGGCTGGCATCTCGCCGGCCTCAAAGTGGCACGCGGCGAGACCAAGAGTTTTGGACCGCAAGGTCCTGAAGCCGCGAAGTTCGCGCAGACGGCCGCTGCAAACATCGCGAAGAAGATGAGCATCAAGAAGATCGACAAGGCCGGCCTCGCCAAGATCGAGGCGAAAGGCGGTCCGCTCTATCGCCTCGACGTGCGCGATCCCGCCGAATACGCCCAGGGCCACCTGAAAGGTTTCAGGCACGCCGCCGGTGGCCAGCTCGTGCAGGCGACAGATCAATATGTCGGCGCGCGCAACGCCACTATCGTGCTGTACGACAACGACGGCGTGCGCGCCACCATGACGGCGCACTGGCTGATGCAGATGGGCTGGAACGAGGTCCATGTCCTCGACCACAAGCCTGTGCCGGCCGAGCTCACGACCGAGGCCGAGCCGCGCTACCCCAAAGGCTTCAAGGTCCCTACGCCCAAGTCGGTGACGGCAGCCGAGCTGCACACCTCGCTCGCGGCCACCCTGGTGATCGATCTCGACACCAGCCTCCGCTATCGCGACGGCCACGTGCCAGGCGCCTGGTTCGCCGTGCGTGCCAACTTGGCCAAGACCATTCCGGAAATGCTGGCGCAGCAGAAAGGTGTCACCCGCGTTGTGCTGGTCTCGCCCGACGGCGAGATCGCGGCCCTGGCTGCATCGGAGGCCGAGGCGGCGGCGGGCGGACTGCCTGTTGCGATCCTGGCCGGCGGCCTACAAGCCTGGCGGGACGCCAAGCTCGCGCTCGAGACCGGCCATATCAGGATGGCCGATCCGCCGACCGACGTCTGGTACCGGCCCTACGACTTCAAGCAGGACGTCGAGGCCGCCATGCGACAGTACCTCGACTGGGAGGTCGATCTGGTGCCGCAGGTGGAGCGCGACGGCGATGCGACCTTCGCGGTTTTGAAGGCTTCAGGAGGCTCCGGCGGAGGTCACTAACCGATTGGCAAACAACGGGAATCGGTTCCTTGACAGGGCCCGACCCACCCCCTAGACATCCGCCCGCAAGCGGAGGACGGGGGTAGTCTCTATCGACGTCGTCCGAGGGCAGAAGCGATGGAAACACCCGATCCCGTAGGCGACCGCCGGCGTGTCGACGATCTTGATGCCCGCCTGAAAACGGCGCGCGGAAAGGTCGAAAAACCGCAGCAGAACAGCGACAAGAGCGGAATGTCGCAGCGGCAGACGGGCGTTGCCTATCGTATCTTGGCGGATATGATCGCGGGCCTTTTGGTCGGGGGGTTCCTCGGCTACTGGCTCGACCGCTGGCAGGACTGGACGCCGTACTCGATGGTGGCCGGTCTCGTTCTGGGGTTCGTCGCAGGCGCCTACAATGCATGGCGCGCCATCCGGGTCTATTCGGATGCGGCGGCGAAGGGCGACGACGGGAGTCGGCGCCTGCCCTGAAGGCGGTTTGTGGGCGTTGATTGAGTGGGGAAGGCCTAAATGCACAGCCCGATGGAGCAGTTCGAGATCAAGCGACTGCTCGATTTCAAGATCGGCGGCCTCGACGCCTCTTTCACGAATTCCTCTCTCTGGATGATCATCGCCGTCATTCTGGCGACCGGCGTGTTCGTGATGGGCATGCGCCAGCGGGCGCTGGTGCCGGGCCGCCTGCAGTCGGTCGCCGAAATCGGCTACGAATTCATCGCCAACATGGTCCGCGACAATGTCGGCGACCAGGGCAAGAAGTACTTCCCGTTCATCCTGACGCTCTTCATCTTCATCCTGTTCGCCAACGTGCTGGGCATGGTGCCCTACTCGTTCACGCCGACCAGCCACATCGTCGTCACCTTCGCGATGGCGCTGTTCGTGTTCGTGGGCGTCACCATCATCGGCTTCGCCCGCCACGGGACGCACTTCTTCTCGCTCTTCGTGCCCAAGGGCGTGCCCTTCGCACTCCTGCTTCTGCTGGTGCCGATCGAGATCATCTCCTACTTCATCCGCCCGTTCAGCCTGTCGATCCGCCTGTTCGCCAACATGCTGGCCGGCCACACCATGCTGAAGGTGTTCGGCGGCTTCGTCGTCATGCTGGGCCTGATCGGCGGCTGGGCACCGCTCGCCTTCATCGTCGTGTTCACCGGCCTGGAACTGCTGATCGCCTTTCTGCAGGCCTACGTGTTCGCGATCCTGACCTGCCTCTATCTCAACGACGCCATCCATCTCCATCACTGAACGAAAACGAAAGGAACATCCCATGGACGCCTCTGCAGCCAAGCTCATCGGTGCCGGCCTCGCCACCATCGCCCTCGCCGGCGTCGGCATCGGCATCGGCAACATCTTCGGCAGCTTCGTGGCCGGCGCGCTGCGCAACCCGGAAGCCGCTCCCCGCGTGTTCGGCAACGTGCTCCTGGGCTTCGCGCTCACCGAGGCCGTCGCGCTGTTCGCGCTGGTCATCGCCTTCATGATCCTGTTCGTGTTCTGAGCCAGTCGGCTCGGGACCAACGATCATGCGTACACCGGTCTACAGCGCACTCGCGGCGGGCCTCGCCTCGTTCGCGGTGAGCGGCGCGGCGGCGGCCAAGTCCGCCGGCATGCCGCAGCTCGACTTCCACAGCTTCGCGCCACAGCTCGTCTGGCTCGTGATCGCGTTCGTGGTGCTGTACCTGGTGATGTCGAGGCTGGCGGTGCCCGCGATCTCCGACACGCTGGCCAAGCGGCAAGCCAAGATCCAGGGCGACCTGGACGCGGCCGAGAAGGCCAACGAGGACACGCGGGCGCTGGTGGTCGCTTACGAGAAGCGCATGGCCGACTCTCGCGAGGAATCGCGCCGGCTGCAGCGCGAGCAGGCGGAAGCTGACAGCGCCGTGGCCACGGCACGCTTCACCGAGCTCGGCGAAAAGCTCAACGGCCGCATCGCCGAGGCCGAGAAGCGCATCGCCGGTCAGCGCGACACGGTCATGGCCGGCCTCGAGCAGATGGCGGGCGAGATCGCCCAGAGCGCCTATGCCAAGCTCGCCGGTCAGCCGGCGGACGGGGCGGCACTCGGGGCCAAGGTCGCCAGCGCCGCGAAAGGGACCAGCCGATGATCGGCACTGCCTGGGCCGCCGGCGCCGACGCCGGCCAGGGTGGCCTGTTTTCCGACCCGGCCTTCTGGGTTGCCGTCGCCTTCTTCCTGTTCTTTGCCCTGGCCGGCAAGGTCCTGTGGAAGAAGATCACGGAGCTGCTCGACAAGCGCACGGCGGCCATCGCCAAAGCGCTCGCCGACGCCGAGCAGTTGCGTGCCGATGCGCTGAAAGCCAAGACCGAAGCCGACCGCACGCTCGCCCAGGCGGCCACCGAGGCCGGCGCCATCGTCCAGCAGGCCCGCGAGGAAGCGGCCCGCATGCAGGCCAAGGCCGCGGCAAATCTCGAGACGGCCGTCGCGCTGCGCGAGCAGCAGGCGCTCGACCGCATTGCCCAGTCGGAAGCCCAGGCGACCAAGCAGGTGCGCGACACCGCCGTCGACGTGGCGCTGTCGGCCACGCGCGCCCTCCTGCGCGAGCAGGTCGGCTCGGGCCGCACCCAGGCCCTGGTCGACGAGGCGATCGCCGAACTGCCGAAACGCCTGCACTGATCTTTCGAAATTCGGATCGCCCGCACAAAATCAATCGCGGGCTACCTGGTGCCCCCGCCGCAAGGCGGGGGCTTTTTCTTGGCCGAAGCGTCAATTCCAGGGGCGTGCCGCCGCGGGCGACGCGGGCAAACTCCCTGCCCGCGCCCCACGCGCATTTACACGACCGTGAGGCCGTTCGATGCCGTGTTTGCACGGCCTTCTCGCATTATTTGTGGACGCCCGAATGTAACGCGTTCTGTCCAGAAACCTGTCCAGAATCCCGCCCAGAATCGCGCTGGCAAACCGGTCGTCCGGGCCGACGTTCGCCGTCGGCGCTGTTTGCTGTTTGGGTCTCGTTCTTCGTTGTCGAGGGCATGGTCAGGACCATGCCGAGGCGCAGCGCTCTCTGAAGAGCCGGGTGGGCACGCCGGGGGGAGACCCGGTGGCACGGACGCCTCATGCTGGATTTTGGACCGGCAGGAGCGCCGATACAGCTCCGCCAGTCTACAGGAAATTCCCTATCACTTCCTGCTGAACCTGTCGAATCATCTCGAAAGAATCTTCGGTGCTGGCAATGCAGGCACGTCGGCTAAGACAACGGTTTGTAGACCGTCGGGATCCTGGCCAGGTCCTGCAGCAGGTCGGGCGGCAGGTCCGCCGGCTTCGACGAATTGGCGCTGGCGCTGACCCCGTCGACCAGGCCGCCGAAGCGCGCGTCGATCGCCTTGGCGATCTGGTCGTGGCGGCCGACCGCCGCGAACAGATGGACCACGTCGTCGGAGACTTCCGCCGCGATCTCGCTCCACTGGCCGGCCTTGGTCATGGCGTTGAGCTTGCGGCCAAGATCGCCCAGTCCGTGCTCCTCGAAGACCGGCCAGTAGGCCGGCGTCGAGCCATAAAAAGCCACGCGATAGCGCACCCAGTCGAACAGCTTTTGGACCGCCGCGTCGTCCTTGCCGGTGACGACGAAGCCGCCGCCCGAGATCTCGAACTGCTCCCGTCGCCGTCCCGACTTGGCGAGCCCCTCGGTGAGGATGGGCAGCACCTTGTTCTCGAGATATTTGCGCGTGCAGAAGATGTGGAGCTTGGCCCCGTCGCTTTCCTCGGCCGCCACCTTCAGCATGAAGGGGCCGACGGCGGCGAGGCCGATCCGCGGCGCCGGCCCATCATAGGCTTCCGGCACGAAGTTGGGCGTCATCAGGGTGAAGCGGTAGTGCTTGCCCTCGTAGCTGAGCTTGCCGTCGCCCTTCCACGCCGCCCAGATCGCGCGCACGGCCTGGATGTACTCGCGCATGCGCGGCGCGGGCGCCGTCCACGGCACGGAGAAGCGCCGCTCGTTGTGGGCGCGGATCTGCGAGCCGAGGCCCAGCGTGAACCGGCCGCCGGTGCTGGCGGCGAGATCCCAGCCGATGTTGGCCGCGACCATCGGCGAGCGCGGAAAGGAGATGGCGACGCCGGTGTGCAGCTCGATCTTCTTGGTCGCGACACCCGCCACCGCCAACGCCAGGAACGGGTCGTGCCGGTTTTCCTGGGTGCTGACGCCGGTGTAGCCGGCGGCTTCGATCGCCTGGGCGGCGGGGCCGACTTTGCGCAGGTCCTCCTGCGGGAGGGTGGTGAAGACCCGCATCTAGAATACTCCGCTTACTAGCTGGTCAGGGCGCCAATCGACCGAAACAAGCCTAGTGAAGTTGAAGTCGTGCAAGCAGCTCGTTCGCTGAGTCTAGGCGATCCTTAGAGGCTTTTGCTGCCTTGCGGACAACGACCTCTCTTTGAGCACCCTCGCGTGTATATCCCTCTTCACGCTCCAGATAACGGACGGTCGCGGCTAGCTCGAGCACAAGCGCTGAATAAGACTCCAAAATGGAGAGCTTTGTAACAACGTCACTTGCGTTCATCTCACCGATCTTCTTCGGCCCATCTTCACCAGTTCGATAGACGACATACGGTACTGAATGAAAGCCTGGCTTTTCCTCACTTTGAACGCGGGCCATCATCTCCGCAGCATCCATCGCGAGCGCTACGTCAGCAGAATACGGCCCGAAATGATGGTAATCATACTCAAAGCCGCTATCTAAGCCGCACGCATCCAACAGATACATCACTTTCTGAAGACGGGTCTTGCCAACTAGTTTGCCTCCGTTGAGTGCAATGATCCCAACAATGGTTCCAACAGGATCTGTCATGGATTCGCCTCCTTCCACAAGGCGTCGAAGTCCTTAAGCGATTCTGCTTCAGGAGCATAAACGCGGTAGATTTGCTTTGGTTTAATTGCAGCGATAATTTCCGAAATCGATGCGATGTCTCCTGGGCTACCACCATGGCCACTTCGGGCGACCAGAACCTTCTGTAACGCACCGCGATCATCGTAATCATAGATGCCGTAGGCAGAAAGCTTGGCCTGATCTTCGAGAACTTGTGTTCCAAGTTGCCCGCCAAATCGTTCGCGCATCCGCTTCAAGAAGCGATTGAGAGAATCGCCACCTCGCGTGTTCACCAACGCACCAACATCGAAGCACTTGTAGAGGCGACGACTGATGAGCCTTTGACAAATCTCAGCGAGCGCCTTGTCCTCCGCAGTGGCCATTTCAGAAACAGCGGACCAAACTGCGACATCGTCAAGCTGCAGATAGTCGGCGACATCTGGTGTTTGCTTTGCCAAGTACCTGACCAGGCGATGCTCTTTTTGAAGTCCAGCACTCTGGACCTTGCCATCGCGGACTAGCGAAGAGAGCTTCGTTAATGCAGCAGCAAGCATCCTCTCTGCACTTCGCGTTGTTTTATGTAGATAAACTTGAGCATACAGGTGATAGCGCGCGAGAATGTAGCTCTCGGCCGCATGAAGTCCTTTTTCGCTAAGATAAAAGCTTTGAACTTCTTGATAGTCTTTTTCTTCATCGACGCCGACGGTTACCAATCCAACGTCCAGACAGTCGAGAAGCCAGTTTGAGTCGAACATGCCACTTCCAATGCCTGCCATATAGCGATCGCGCGGCAAATAATCGAGGCGGTCTGCGTCGAACTGGCTGGACACTATAGAATCGTAGATGCTCTGCGGATCCTTGCGAGTTAGCACTTGCCCAATCGACTTTGCCAACGCCGGGTCATGCCGAGCGAGGACATTCTGAATTTCGGTGTCTCCCTCAATAATCTCTTGTGTCCATTTTTCGTGTTTCTTCTTCACGCCTCGCATTTTCTCTACGCCTTCAAAGGTATGGCTGAAGGCTCCATGGCCAAGGTCGTGAAGCAACGCAGCAATGAGCGCGATCTTCGCTTTACCGGAGTCGATTTTTCCAAGCTTTCGTTCGACGATCGCGATCAACTTCTTAGCGTTGTGATACACGCCGACGCAGTGCGAATAGCGAGTATGAGTCGCGCTCGGGAAAACGAACTCCGAAAAACCGAGCTGCTTGATACGACGGAGACGTTGAAACTCTCGCGTATTGAGCAACTCCCACGCGAGCATATCCGTGTCGCTCTTCACGTCGAAGACGATGAGATTATGGATTGGATCGCTGATGCGTTGTGTCTTCATGGCTCAAACCGTTGGGCCATAAGAACATAGAGGGAACGATCTGTGAAGAGGCACTACTTATAGTATAACACGTCCAAACAAAACACCATTCTGGCTACTCGGCCTGCTTCACTGGATCGTTCTCCGGGGGGTTGTTCGAGGGTTTCCAGCGCAGGATCGGCTTGCGCACCGCCAAGGTCTCGTCGAGACGGTGGCGCGAGGCGTAGAGTGGCGCTCCTTGAAGGCCTCGCCGGCAGTGCCGGTCCTGGCCTTGGCGGTGAGCGAGCGCAGGGCGCCGATGTACTGGTCCAAATCCTCCTTGGCCTGGTTCTCGGTCGGTTCGATCAGCATCGCGCCAAGCACCACCAGCGGGAGGCACATAGTTGTCGGATGGTAGACCTCGTCGATCATCGGCTGGGCGAAGTCGAGCGTGCCGACGCGGTGAGTGCACGTCCGATTCCGACCGCAGCCACCGGACCGGGATTTGCCGCCGACGATCACTTGCCTACACGTAGACGATCCTACGTATATGGCTTCACACGGAGCTTCCCGATGGCCCTGAATATCCGAAGCGGCGAAGTAAACCGGCTGGCCGAGAGACTGGCGGCCCGCAAACGGTTGACCAAAACCGACGCCGTGAGGCTCGCCCTGGAGAACGAGTTGCGTCGCCTCGACGAAGCGCTGCCGCTCAAGGAGCGTCTTCGCGTGCTCCAAGAGCGGGTGAGCAAGCGGCCGGCGACGGGTCTCGCAGCCCACAAGGCCTTCTATGACGAGCTGAGCGGCGAAGGCTGATGTTCGTCGATGCCTCGCTGATCGTCGTCTCCATGCTTAGGAAGCGCGCAGCGCCATCTCGAAGCATGGGAGCGAGCACAACGTGTGTTGCCCATGCTTCGAGACGCGCCCAAGGGGCGCTCCTCAGCATGAGGTTGATGTTGGATCAGCCTGGAAAACGGCGGCAAGGCGTCAATCGGCGGCTTCCTTGAAGTTGTTCGAAGGCTTCCAGCGCAGGATCGGCTTGCGGGCAGCCAGGGTCTCGTCGAGGCGGCGCCGCGGCGCATAGAGCGGAGCGGCCTTGAACGCCTCGGCCGCCGTGCCGGTCCTGGCGCGCGCGGTGAGCGAGCGCAGCGCGCCGATGAACTGGTCGAGATCCTCCTTGGCCACGCTCTCGGTCGGCTCGATCAGCATCGCGCCATGCACCACC
>LNFM01011877.1_pt1 | contig 19131 bp, 16 predicted proteins | sample 596031 | NCBI WGS metagenome assembly LNFM01 (sample SAMN04254537, study PRJNA301005) | activated carbon metagenome | isolation source: dual media filters at the Ann Arbor, Michigan drinking water treatment plant | place: USA: Ann Arbor | reverse complement strand
GGTTGTGGTTGGTGTAGACGCAGATGTCGGCGGCAATCTTCATCGCCTTGCGGGCGATCGCCTCGGCATCCATGCCCTCGACGTCGATCAGCGCCCGCGCGGCAGAGAGCGCGTAGTTGCCGCCCGAGCCGATGGCGATGATGCCGCCCTCCGGCTCCAGCACGTCGCCGGTGCCCGACAGCAGCAGCGACACGTCCTTGTCGGCGACGGCCATCATCGCTTCCAGCCGGCGCAGGTAGCGGTCGGTGCGCCAGTCCTTGGCGAGTTCGATGGCGGCGCGCAGGAGCTGGCCGGGATGGCGCTCGAGCTTCGCTTCCAGCCTCTCAAAGAGCGTGAAGGCGTCGGCCGTGGCACCGGCAAAGCCCGCCACGATCTGGCCGTTGCCGATGCGGCGCACCTTCTTGGCGTTGCCCTTGACGATGGTCGGGCCCATCGAGACCTGGCCGTCGCCGGCCATGACGACGTCATTGCCCTTGCGGACCGAAAGGATGGTTGTGGCGTGCCAGCCGGGCGAGGGGGAATTTTCGGAAGGAGCGGACATGGCACCGTAAATAGTCATTCACGGCGGCAAATCAATCGCCATGCCCTTCCCGGCGCCTGCACGGGTCATGCTAACGTGAAGTCATGAGCGATCAGGATCCCATCATCGTCGTTGGCGCCGGCATTGTCGGCACCGCAGCCGCGCGCGCCCTGCAGCGTGCCGGCCATAGCGTCACCCTTCTCGACAGCGCCGAGCCCGGGCGGGCAACCTCCTTCGGCAATGCGGGCTTTCTCTCGCTCGACAGCCTGATCCCGCTGGCCAGGCCCTCGACGCTCAAGAGCCTGCCCAGGATGCTGACCGACCGCACCGGGCCGCTCACGCTGCATACGCCCAGCCTGCCCTGGCTGCTGCCCTGGATGGCGCGTTTCGCACTGGCGGCTCTCAGCAAAGCCGAGGTGCAGAAGGGCAAGGACTCCCTGAAAGCCCTGATGGTCGAGGCCGACATCGCCTGGAAGGCGGAGATCCAGGCGTCGGGCCTCGGCGAGCTCTTCCAGACCAAGGGTGCGCTCTACGTCTACGAAAGCGAGGCGGCCTTCCTCGCCACCGACGAGATGCGCGGCCTGCAAGCCGGCAAGGGCACCGACTTCGAGATCGTCGACGGCAATCGCGCGCGCGCGCTGGCGCCCGGCCTCAGCCCGCACATCGTGCGCGGCATCCACTATCCGAACGGCACCCACACCATCAATCCCTACCGCGTGGTCGAGACCCTGGCCGAGCGCTTCGCCGCCGACGGCGGCACGATCCTGCGTGGCCGCGTGCGCGGTTTTAGCCGCGACGGAAATCGCGTCACCTCGGTGCAGATCACCGACTCCTCATTTCCGGCCAAGGCCGTGGTCATCGCCGCCGGCCGCGCCTCGGGCGAGCTGACGCGCCTGCTGGGCTTCAACGCCCCGCTGGTGGCGGAGCGCGGCTATCACGTCATGGTGGCGCCCGACAACCTGCGCTTCGACCTGCCGGTCAGCCCGCCCGAGCGCGGCCTGTTCTTCACGCCGATGCAGGAAGGGCTGCGCCTCGCCGGCACCGTCGAGCTGGCCGCACCGCATCAGCCGCCGTCGTGGCCGCGCGCCGATCTGTTGATCAAGCACCTGAAGGACATCTTCCCCGGCGTCGGCGGCGCGGAACAAAGCCGCTGGATCGGCGAGCGGCCGACGCTGCCCGACTACCGCCCCGCCATCGGGCGCGCGCCGCGCCTGGCCAACGTCTATTGCAGCTACGGCCATCAGCATCTCGGCCTGACCCTGGCCACGGCGAGCGGCCGGCTGATCGCGCGCCAGATGGAGGGCGAAGCACTGGCGGACGCGCTCGCAGGTGTCGATCCCGGCCGCTTCGGCTAGGCTTTTCCGACGCCCCGGTGTCGGGAAAGTCGTGTCGGAAAATTTAGCACGTTGATCCAGAAGGCTTTTCGCCGGCCGTTTTCCGACACCCTCATCACGGGGAAGCACCCGACAACAGGGGTGGATGGGTCGCTTGCCACTTTCTCGCCCAGCCAACGCAACGTCCTCACACAAGTCACGTTTACCCCGCGACTTTTCATGAGGAACAAATCCATGACCGACCAATCGCTGGCGAACGGCAATCTTGGCGCCGCCGTTTCTGAAATCAAATCGGCGGTTGCCGGCAAGGCGGAAGAACTCGCGGGCCGTTCGACCCAGGCCGGCGCCGACGCGGTCGCCGGAGTGGCCAAAACCGCCGCGACGCTGGCGGATTCGCTCAGCGAGCAGTCGCCGGCAGTTGCCGACTATGTGCGCTCGACGGGCCAACGAATCGACCGCTTGGCCGACGATCTCCGCGACAAGTCGGCGGGCGAACTGCTCACCCTGGCCACCGACTTCGGCAAGCGCCAGCCGCTGACGCTGCTGATGGGTTCGGCCATCATCGGCTTTGCGCTCGCACGCATCGTGAAGACAGGCCTGGAAGCACCGGTGACGGGTGCCGCCAAGTCGCAGGCTGCCTTGGGCATCGATAACTCCAATGCAGGAGTTGCTTCGTGATCGGCGAGGAACGCCCCCTGGGCCAAGCAACGGAGCGGCCCGGCATCGCCACCCTGGTTGCCGATGCCCTGTCGCGCAGCGCCGATCTGCTGCAGACCGAGTTCCATCTTGCTCGAGCAGAGCTTGGCGAGAAGGCGGAAGCTTTTCGCGCGAGCCTGATCGCCGGTCTTTCGCTGATGATGATCGGTTGTGTCTTCCTGATCGGCGCCGTCGTCCTGCTGCTGCAGGCCGTCGTAGCGGCACTCATGCAAAGCGGCGTCTCGCCGCCTCTCGCCATCCTGATCGTTGCCGGCGGATCGGCCCTGGGCGGCATTGTCGTCCTGATGGCCGGCCGCAAGACGATCGGCAACGTCGATCCCACCCCCGAACGCACCATCAAGTCGCTCGAGCGCGATGCCCGCATGGCAAAGGAGAGCCTCACATGACCAGCGCCCGTCTACAACGCGAAGCCGAAGTACATCGCGCCGGCCTTTCCAACACCTTGGGCCAGCTCCGCGAGGGCATGACCGCCCAGGCGCTTTCCGCCGAGATGATGGGCGTCGCACGCGAGACGTCGCTCTCGCTGGTGAAGAGCCTCGCCGACTCGGCGCGCGCGAATCCTGGCGCCGCCTTGCTCATCGGCGCCGGCCTGACGATGCTGCTGACCCGCACCACGGGCGGCGATGTCCTCTCGACCGCATCCTCCGCCCTGCGGGCGGCAACCGTTGCCGGCACGGATGCCGCTGTCTCCGCGGCCAGCGGCGTGCGAACCGCGGCCGGCGCCGTTGCCGACACCGCCTCCTCGGTGGCGGGGCGTGCGACGGATACAGTAACGGCAGCTGCCAACAAGCTTGGCGGCGCAGTGACCGATACGGCTGCCTCGCTGAAGGACAAGGCGACGGAAACTGCCGAGCAGCTTCGCGCGAAGGCGACAGGTACGGTCGATCAGGTGCGCGGAACGCTCGGCAATCAGGTCGACCAGACGGTCGGGCAGGCCAAGGAAATGCTCCATGACGGCCAGGACAAAGCCCGCCAGATCGAAGGCGACGCCTCCAGGCTTGCCGCCGATACCAGGCAGGCGATGACACGTCTCCTCGAGGAGCAGCCCATCCTTGTGGCTGCTATCGGCACTGCCATCGGCGCGCTGTTAGGCTCCGCCCTCCCCGTCAGCCAGGCCGAGCGCTCGGTGCTCGGCAAAATAAGCGCCGACGCAGTGGGCGCTGGACGAGAGGCGCTCGACAAGGCGAAGGACGTCGTGACCGAAGAGCTGGCTTCCGCCCATCTCGGCGACAAGGTCGGCGAAGTCGCCGGACGCCTTGTCGACACCATGGTGTCGGCGCGTAGCACTGCCGCTTGAACGTAACGCCGGGTAACCTGAAAACCCTGATCGACAAGGTCCTCGGGAATTGTCGGTCAGGGAGCGACCAGTGCCCAAGCTCTCCCGGTCTCTTTTCATGCACCGTCACGCCGACGGCCACCTGCTCGTCGGTCGCGTGCCGGCCGATAGTGTTGAAATTGGCACAACGCTGAGCCGCTCGAAAACCGTACTGTCGCCGATCGATTGGCCATGCTGGTGGGAGCGAAAGCGACATCGAGATGTCCGGAGTGGATAAGCCGGAAACTGCTCACTCTGGACGCCACGCCGAGTAATGCCATCGTGGCTGACAGGCAAGCGAGCTTGACGCCCTATGCAGGAGCGCTGACACCTCAAAAAGAGCTTGGGAGGTCGGCTCGGGACGAGGCTTCCTGCCAGAAAGTAGAAATGCCTTCACCTCCGCCTCGGCTCAAGCCGGCCCGTCATCACTTGTCACTGGCGATTTTCCTCATGGTGGTCGCAGCGATGAGCATCAGCGTGGCTTGGTTGATTGCGCTTCCACGCGCGGGGTAAGGCGCCGGCGCATGGCACCGCAGGGTTCAACCGCTTCTCACGACAGCAACGTCTTCACGATCCCCAGCGTCGGATCGACCGGAGGCGCGGCGATCCTTTCATAGTGGCCCACCGGCACCGGCCGCAGCGCGGCGCGCGCGCGATTCTCCCAGGCGGTGCGCATCGAGCGGTAGCGCAGCGACAACGCATCCTCCTCGCCCGCCGCCGAGATATCGCCCAGCACGTCCAGCGGCGAGCCCAAAAGATCGCTGCCCTGGGCCGCGAGCCGGGCTTGGGCGGTGCCGAGCTGCAGCGCCGTCTTCTGCCGTGCGGCATCGACGTTGGCCGCGCCCTCCTGCTCCGCCAGCCGCGCGCGCTGCTCGTCGAGCGCCGGCACAGGGTCCAGGCCTGCTGCGCCTGCGCGCGCTGGACCTGCTGGGCGACGGTGAGCGCCGTCGAGGCGGCGGCGGTGATGAGGGCGACGGGATCGCACATGGGAATTTCCTTTGATCGCAGAAAACAGGCGCAAGCGTTCGCGCGGCAATCGCCGCGGCGTCGGCGAAGGGGGTTGGCTTACCCGCTTCAGCCTTGAACGATCGTCACCTTGCCGTTCTTGATATCGGCCGTCTTCGCAGCACCGCCGCTCTTCGGCCTGATGCGGACCGTCTGCACCGACGTATCGACCGGCTTGAAGGCGGATTCCTTGTCGTTCGAATCCGACACGCCGAACTTTCGTCGAAGCTTGGCAATCGACAGATCTTCGTCGACCTTCATGGTGTCCCCCTTGTCTACAGCTGCGGCGCTCGCGAATCGGGGGCCGGGCCTCTCGACGATCTGCCACCCGGGCATCTCCCGCGCCACGACATCCGCCGCGTTTGCCTTCGAGGAGCGCGATTTTCCAGCAGGCATGATGGACATCCTTTCTGGTCCTAATATAGGGCCTTACCAGCCCAATCCCAAGCAGGTGAACTGCGCGAAATTCTTCAATCGGCGGGCGGTGGTGAGGGGATCGAGCTTGGCGCGTTCGCTGACGGTCCAGGCCAGATAGTCCTCCTTTGCGAGATGGAGGGACTGCGCCGCGCCCTGCCCCGGCTTCGCGAGTTCATCCCAGAAGCTGCCGTGCAGGCGGGCGGCATAGTTGACCTTGGGATCTGGATTCGGGCCGGAATAGTGAGCGCCCGTGCAGCCGACATAAGCCACGGCACCCGCCTTGAGGTAGGACAAGGCAATCGAATTCCGGGCCAGGCGCGAGGCCGGCATGGAGCCGACCGCGTCCTTTGCCTTGCCATCGACGATCAGGGCGCCCCAGCAGCAGCCTGTGAACACCACGCCGTCGAACTTCGCGGGCACGTTGCCGATCGTGAAGGCGATGGGGTCCGGCTTTCCCGGCTCCTCGCCGGTGAAGGTACGGGCATCTTCGTCGTCGCCATGCAGCATGAAGTAGTGACAGCGCGCGGCCACGTCGGCAGGAGTGATGCTGCCGGCCAGATGGGGATGCGAAACCGCCAGGGCGCGGCTGCCCTTGATCCTGGGCCAGATGCCGGCAGCGAAGGGACGCATCACGTTCTGGATGCCGAAGCGATCCGCCGCCTCGAAAGGACCGGCGCGCAGCGCGGACAGGAAGAGGTCGGGATCTCCGGCGTCCGGAATCCGTGACACCGGAAACTCGGCCACCGAGTCGCCGTCCCTGTCTCCGTAGAGCTTGTCGCTCCACACCCAGAATTCGTCCTGGTCGTCCTCGACGTCGCTTCCGAGCAGGCCGCGAAGCTCCTTGCCCAGCGTATCGGTCCGCACAGACGGCACGACGTCGTATCCGCCGAGCAGCACCACGCCCTTGAAGGCCGCACCACCGCTCAGTGCCTGCCGCGTCTGGTCGAGTGTGCTGTCACCCTTTGCGCTGTGCAGAGTCCCTCCGGCGTGCTCGATCGCCTTGAAGGCCTGGTCGGCCGCCTCGCCGATGTTCTTGCGCAGACGGTCGCCGTCGGTGACGAACAGCAGTCCCTCCAGCGAGCGCGGCAGCTCGACCGCAGACGGCGTGCGAGGCGGGCGTTGCGGCGGCGCGCGATAACCGCGCCCGCGGTCTCCCGGCGGCAGAGAAGCGGCCGGCGTCCGGATGCGGATGTCGACGCCCGCCACGCTGAGATCGATCGGCGCGTTGGGCAGGTTCACGATGACGATCTGCACGCCACCGCCGGCGACCTCGCTCGCACCCGCGACAACCGACGTCGGAACGACCGGGGCCAGCGGCGGTGCCTCGTCGCGGTCCGTGTTGGGCGTGAAGTCGTTCAGGCGACCCCGGGTCTTGGTGATCGCCTCGGTGGCGGGCAGATGCGGCTGCACGGTGATCCCGCCGTTGCGGTCCGTGCGGGCGAAGCGGATACCGCCCCTGCCCTTCAGCATCTTGAGCACCCCGGCATTGGGATGGGATTCGTCGAACAGGCCGCCGCTATGGACCAGAAGCTCGGGATTGCCGATCTCCTCGAGGAATTCGTCGTCCTGGCCATTGTGCGCGGTGTGATGTGTCGTCTTGAAGAGCTTGTAGGGTCCGGCCTCGACGACGCGCTGGCGCAGCTTGGCGATCTCGTCGTCGACCCCCTTCACGCCGGGCTTGCTGAACTGCATGTCGCCGGCCAGCAGGACTCGCGCCTTCGGCGGTCCGAAGGCGAAGGTGATGCTCTGGCAGTTCATCCCGTTGCCGCGCGAAAAGCCGCTCGAGTCTGCTTCGTCGGCCACGATTTCGCGATAGAGGCCGAGAATGCCGGCGTCGCCGTGCACCAGGGCGTTGTCCGCCGCATCCTTCGCCTTCTTGTTGCTGATGGAAATCTGCTCGGCGCAAAGCACGAGCTGGTCGAGGGACGGGCCGAGCAGTTTCGCGCCGGTCGGCGCCAACAGTTTGGCAAGATCCGGTGGCAGCGCCTTTCCCCGATAGGGAACGACCGTGACGCCCCTGGCTTTCAGATCGGCCACGAAAGCCAGGTAGCGCCCTTCGACTCTCGACACCGCGTCCATGAAGTCCTGCAGTTCCGCGTCGTCTAGATTGCTCGCGTCTTCTTCACGCAGGAGTGCTGCCAGCCGCTCGGCCGGATCGGCGGCATCGCTGGCGCTGTCCTCGTCCTCGGCGCGCCCGAAGCCCAGCTTGGGATCGGTGATCAGCGCGTATCGGGGATCAATGACTCCTTTGGACACCAGTTCGGGCAGGCAGCCGATATGGTCGGCATGGCCGTGCGTCACGACGATGAGATCGATGGCATAGGGCCGGGGGCCTTCCAGAATGTCCGCTAGCTGGTCGGGTATGGAGGCATAGCCGGGCTGCCCCTTGAAGTCGCGGACATGGCTGCCGTCGATCAGGATGCGGATCTTGCCGAACTCGACGAGGGTACATTCGCCATACTGTTCGCCGCCGACGTCCAGGAAGTGATACGTGCCGTTCACGACGGCATCTTCGGACGACGAATCGACGACGCTTCTGGTATCGGCAGCCATGGTTTCCTCCCCAGGAACCCGAAAAGTCTGTCAGATCAACAGGACACTCGCAATACGCGCAATAGTATTACACAGGACAATTACCAGGTCGTGACACTCAATCCGGCTACGAGGGTCAGAGAAAACTAGGCCGCCTGCAGCGCCTGCATCGGGCTCACGTACTCGGGCTGCAGCCGCAAACCATCGAGTTCGGCGAACGGCGGCGGCGGGATTTCGCCGGCGCGGGCCATGATCTGGAAGACGCGGCCGATCAGCGGTTCGAGCAGATCGTCGTGCAGGCGTTCCAGCACAGGGCCCAGCATCACCAGTTTTTCGGCGCGGCGTTCGGCGACTTCGGTAGCGGAGCGGACGTCCTCCAGCTGCGTCGCCATCAGGAACAGGTCGACATAAAACGCGGCGCGCACCGCCTGCTGGCGTTCGCGCATCGCGGCGGAGAACTCGGCCAGCGGCGGCTTGATCTGGTAGGCGGGTTTAAAACCCACGCCCGAGGGATCGGCCACGTAGGTGACGGCGGCCGGCGTCGAGGACGCGGCCTGGCCGCGCAGCGCCGGCGAGGCCACCATGGGCGGGTTCACCATCTTGTCGAGCGTCTGGGCGAAGCGGAGCTGCATGTGCTGCAGGCTCCTGGCGTCGGGCAGCGCATCCATGCCGGGCGAGCGGCCATAGACGTCGTTGCCGGCGAGATGCCAGCGCGGACAGAGCGCGGGGAATTCCTCGAAGCCGCCGACGTCCAAGAGATTATCGTTGGCGCCGCCCTTCTCGAACCAGACCGAGCGGAACGGCATGTGCCGGTTCGAGCGGCCGAAGCCGCCGGCCTCGCCGAGCGCGCGCACCTCCTCGTTGGGCTCGACGGCATGCACGACCTCGACCTCGCGGTCCCAGTCGCCCCGATCGTAGCGCTCGCGCACAACCTGAGAGACGGAATCGCGCCCAAAGCGCTCGACGAGCTGGAAGCTGGTCATGCCCAGCGTGCGGTAGAGCGTGTTGACGTTGCCGCGCTCCGACGCCGCCAGCCAGTATTCGCCCGCGGTGAGCGGATAGGCGCGCACGATCTCCTTCGTATCCTCCGTCACGAAGAGCGCGGCGGTGCCGAACACCGCCAGCTCCTCGTAGGCGACGGCCAGCGCGTTGTAGAGGTTGGAACGCGCGAAGACGCGGAACATGCGGGCCCCCACGTCGTCCAGCCAGGCGCGGACCTCGGGCACCGAAGACAGCGCGGGGCTGCCGATGCCGAGGCGAAACCACGGCCGCGCCGGCGAGGTGAGGCCCGCCATCAGGCCGGACGCCAGCGTGCGCGCGGCCAGCATGGCGGTGGAGTCGAGGAGACGCGCATTGCGCTTGCCGCCGCGATCGGAGCGGTGCGCCGCGCCCAGGAAGGCGCCGCGGCGCGGCAGGATGTAGGTGCCGAGCTCGCGCCAGTGCGCGAACCAGGTGGCACGCTCGCGGTCGAGCGCACCCAGCCGCCGCTCGCAATGGCGGCGGAGTTCTGACGATTGCATGTTGTGTCCTTTGGTCAAATCTCCTCCCCCGTCAGCGGGTCGCGGTTATGGCCCTTATGGCCATAACCGCCAGGTGGCCCGTCTCACGGGCCGAAGGGGTCATGAGTCGAGCAAATATTGACGATTGACGTATCTCGTCAATCCGCATAGCCACCCTTGCCTGAAGTGACCCGCCATCCACTCAGCCTCGAATGTCGAAATCGTTGACTATCATTAGTACAGGAAGACCATATGAGCAGGCCTCCCATTCACCCCGGCGAAATCCTTGCCGACGAACTCGGCGAGTTCGGCATCACGCCCACCGAACTGTCACGCCAGATCGGCGTGCCGCCGAACCGCATTTCCCAGATCATCCAAGGCAAGCGGGCCATCACCGGCGACACGGCGCTGCGGCTCGGTCACTGGTTCAAGAGCAGCGCCGAATTCTGGCTCAACCTGCAGACGGCTTACGACCTGCGAGTTGCGTCAAAGGAAGTGGGCCGCACCATTGCGAAGCTGCCGACGCGGCCGGAGAAGCGGGCTGCTTGAAGCGGGCGAGCATATTCATGGTCGGCCGCCAGTCTCCTCCTTGAATGCACCCCTAAGTCCTTCGTCGACTTTCACCTTCATGAATGATTCCGTCACCTGTCCAATTTCTGTGACAAGTTCTTCAAATTCTCGCGTTCTCTCCTGACCAACGAAAAACTCGTAACTGCATCTTGCCAACATCGTATTGAGTTCTGCTGGCAAATCACCGGACATTGCACCGCGATGGCCAAGGAGTACGCGCCGAGATGTGATCGGCATGAAGATCAGATTCGCACTCTCATTCGGCGCGTAGGCGAGCGGACGAGCATCCGCTACATCACGACCTTCTATTGCAACACAATCAGGCAATAGAAAATCATAGGATGATTCCCGAACCCGCCAGATCATGCTCCGAAGGGCTTCAACCCGCAGGTCAGGCGCCAGACTCTTCGCGAGGGATGCGCGGTGGCCTGACGCGGCCATTTCCGGCACCTGCTTAACGAGTGTCGCGACCGCAGCTTCAAGCTCTTTTACCTGAGCTTCCTTCTTGAAGTTCTCCTTCATGCCATCGAACATCATCTTGAAGAATGCCTTCCTTGGGATGCCGCGAGCGCGAAAGCCACTTTCCTGGTAGGCCTTCTCAATTGTGGCCTTAACCTCACCTGTCGGCTTCGGTAAATGGTAGCCCAACATTCGCCAACGCTTCGCAGGGTCCAAGAATGTTGCGGCCACACCCTGCGCCACCTGTTCAGCGCCAGCGGCAAATGACTGGCGAAGTTGAGCAGTTCTGACGGTGAGATGGACGACTATCTCGGCCGCCCTTTTCCCGTCCACTTCCTTTTCAATTGAGCCGGTGCGCAACTCGTCGATGTAACCGTCCAGTTGTTGCTCATAGTGGGTAATACGGTCGTCGAGTGTCACCTCGCCTTTTGCCGCGAGCGGCGAATAGAAGAACCTCTCCGCTCCAATTCCGTGTGTTGCGGTCTTGAAGATCTTGTCTCGCCTGTAGACGACGACTTGGATTGCCTTGGCCTTGTTCTTTCGGCCAAAACCTCGAAGCATAATTTGCGGGATCGTGTGCTGGTTACTTCCAGACATTCACTGAGCTTATCGCGCTACACGGTGGATTGTTTCAGGTAGGGCTTTGCGATCCTTGCTGATCGCTCGCCAACACTAGCCCGCCGGTCGCTTGACGATGGAGAACGCCGCCTCTCGATCACTAAAGAACGTAGAGATCGATATCCAGGTCGAGCTTCATCTCGACCATCCTCGCCATCAGCTTGCGCTCAAGACCCAGTGCCGGCCTATCGCCGTTCCAGGATTCCACCGCAAACGAAAGCACGGCTTTCGGCCAGCCGAGCGCTTGCAGCTTCGCGAAGTCCGGCTTCAGTTGGTTCAGCAAGTGCGCTGCATGCTCCTCCTGGGTAGCCGTCAGCGGCAGGCTTGACCAGAAGCGCCAGCCTTTCGTCTTGTAGGCGCGGCGGCCCGAAGGCATGAGGTCGCCGACATCCCACGTCGCCGATGGTTGGACGCCGAAGGCCGCGCTGACATCGTCGTGGCTGCAACTGTAGTTGATCAGAATGAGAGAGCCTCGAACGTCCGTCCTCATCACATTGTCTTCGTCGCTCATCGCATGCTCCTACTTATAGTTCCGAATATTGTCGTGTAGCGGCTCGGCTTCGCCTTTGCCGTCTTGCCTGCCACCGTAGATGTTTCCGTGGCGATCTTTGAACAGGTCTACCGGCCCCGTCGTGTCCTTTTCCTTTTCCCCATGTATGTCGAAGCCACCTTTCTTCAGCATTCGTATTTCTCCGTCGCTCAGCCTCGTGAGATCCTTGACCCTGACGGGCGTCGCCTCGCCATCCTGCCGCGGTTGTGCTTCGTCGCCGGTGGCCGACGCAGCCGGCCCGGCCGTGTCCGGCTGAGGTTGCGCCGGCGGCGAGGGCCGCATCAACCGTCGTGTGTTCTCGATGGCTTGCTCGTACGGCGACAGGGGCCGTGGCGGATTGTTGTGTCCGGGGCCGGGCGCAGGCCGCGGGTTGGGTGGCGCAGGCGGCCTTGACGGCGGCCGGCCACCACTTGCAGGGACGATATGCTGCGGATCGAACGGGTCCGAGGCCTCCGGCACGACGGCGGCATCGGCCATGCCGCCGATGGCGCGCATAACGATCCCGTCGATATCCCGCACGTTGGCCGCGCGACCTTCTAATGTCTCGAAGCTGTGGAGCCGGTCACGCGCGTCGGCACGAGCCTCGGCCGCTTCAGGCCCTTCGCTATCGATGCCCAGGGCCTTGAGTGCCCGGTCGATCCCGCGCCGCACCCGGTCATAGCGTGCGAGGTTCGGATCGATCCGCCCCTCGGCGATGGCCTTCTGCACGCCGGCGAATCGTGCGTGGTCCTCGTCATCGAGCGACAGCCGATGGCGATCGAGATCGGCGCCGGCGAAGGCGTCGGGCTCGTAGATCATCTGCTGCTCGAGTCGCTCGAACAGATCCCGGTCGGTTTTGAGGCGGCGGTCAATGGAGAGAGCTTCGAGGCCCCGCCATTGATCTGAGGCCAACCAGTCGCGGATTTCTAGCGGTATCGCCAGCACCGAACCGTTGGGGTTCTTGCCGACCCAATCCAGCGCGGCGACACCGGCCTCGGCCTGCCGCTGACTCCACTGCCGCTCGGCGTGGCGATGGGCATGCGCGGCGACCTGGGCGATGCGGGCTCGCATCTCGTCGGTCGCGTCGTCCGGCGTGAGTTCGACGGCGCGGCTTTCGAAGACCTCGGCGCCGGGCGGCCCCGCCGGCTCGATCGGGATGCCAGCCAGGTCGCGGTCGATGTCGCGGTATACGGCGGCCTCGCGCGCCCGGACGAAGCGCCGGTCGAGCGCGGTCTGGCGCTCGGGATCGATGATCGGGCGGGCGTGCTCGTAGAGGCCCGAGGCGCCGTCGAGATCGTACTGGCCGATCGCGGCCTCGACCGCGCCGGCATAGAGGTCACTGAGGCTGCTGCGTGCCTTGGTGTCGGTTTCGGCGGGATCCCAGCCGCGGCGTTCGCCCTGATGGCGCAGTTCCTCGACCGTGGTCCGGCCAAGCTTCTGCAGATAGGCCGGGTCGCGCCACGAAAACGACGCATCCTGTTTGAGCCCGGCGATCCGGTCGGCGACACTGGCGTCGTCGACTTCTATCGTGGCGCGTTGCGCCAACTGACCAAGAGTCCCGGCGGCCCAATTCAGCCGCGTCTCGATCAGCGGCGCCAGGATGCTGCGCTGGCGTGGGCCCATGGCTTGGGACAGCGTGCGCTCCTTCAGCTCATGGAGCGCCGGCAGCGCACTGGCGACGGCTTCCAGCGCCGCCTCTCCGCTCAATGCGGCAACGCCGGTCTCCGGGTGGTGCAGCACCGCACGCACGCTGGCGGAAAACCCGGTGTCGAGCTGGCGCGCGAACATCTCGTCGATGCGGATCGTGTGTTCGTCAACTGGCCAAGGCTCCGCCGCGGGCTCTGCCTCCGGCAGGCCCGGGATGAGGATGCTTCCCATTCGGATTGTCTCCTTTCAGGCAAAAGAAAACCGGCGGGGGATACCCGCCGGTCGGTCGTGTCATTGCGGGAGCGTGCTCCCAGCTACTCGTCGAACTCGTCCTTCTCGTCCCAATACTCGTCGGTGAAGTCGCGATAGAGGTCGTACTCGGTCACGCAGTATTCCTGCACCGGCGGCAGGTCCCAGCCCGCCGTCACGGGGAGCGCAAAGGTGAGCGCCAGCGCGTCGGCGATGTCGGGGCTGGCGAGACCGCGCTTCTTCATGTCGTCCTTCTTCTCGAGCTGGATCTCGCCTTTGGCGTTGAAACCGTATTCGACGCCGGTGAGGTCGGCGGCGAGATCGGGGTCGGGCGCGAGGCAGCCGTGCTCCAGCCAGCCCTTCACGCTGCCCCAGATCTCGGCGCGCTTGTTGGCGTAGCGTGGCTTGGCGCCCGCCTCGTCCCAGGCCGCCGCGGCGCCGCCGAAGGCGATGCCGAACACGCGCGGCACGCCGAGCTGGCGCAGGCGATCGACGACGCCGGCGCCGACGCCGCCCTCGTCCACGAACACGGCGGCCACCCGCTCGGCCGCCGCGCGCTCGGCGACGCGGCCGGCGAGCGTCATCAGGTCGAGGCCTTGGTGCTTCTCGACCGGCCACGACTTTGCATCGCGGCCCTTGCGCAAAAAGATCACGCTGCGGTCGTCGCCGAAGCGGGCGACGTCGACGCCCATCACGAGGGGCTGGTGACGATCCGCATTCGGATCGGGCTGGCGCGCCATCGCGGCCTCGACCAGGTCGGCGCCGATGAGCTGCATGGAACCCGCGCGCGGGAACCTGCCCTGGACGCGGACGCGCATGAAGTCGGAGTCCTCGCCATAGTCGACCAGCCAGCGCGCAAGCTGGACCTTGTCGGTGAGCGAGACGTCGCGTGAGTCAACCTGCTGCGTGAGCCAGCGCGCACGGAAGCGGTTAAAACATTCGAAGAAGCGGCCCGCCGTGCGCGTCGGGTTGCCGAAGACGACCCAGACGATTTCCGTGTCGGCGTCGGTGAGCGCGCCTTCCGCCGTTTCCCAGATTGGGTCGGCGATGGAAGAGGCCTCGTCGAACACGAGGAGCACGCGGCTGCCCTGGTTGTGCAGGCCGGCGAAGGCCTCCGGGTTGTGCGCGGCCCACGGCACCATGTCGATGCGGCCGGCGACCTCGCCGGCCGGCTGAGCCGCCAGCGCGGTGGCGCCGAGCTGGCAGGTGGCGTGCGTGAGCGCGAGGCGATGCCACTTGGCGAGCTCCGCCCAGGTTTTTGTCTTGAGCTGGGTCTCGGTGTTCGCCGTCACCACGCCGCGCGTCGCGGGATCGGTGGCCAGCGCCCACAGCAGCAGCCAGGCGACCAGCGCCGACTTGCCGACGCCGTGGCCGGAGGCGACGGCGATTCTTGCGGGGCCTTTCCCTTCGCTCAGCGCTTCTCCGACCTGGCGCAGCACGTCGGCCTGCCATTTCTCCGGGCCGGTGTGGTTGGCGAGCGGTCCTCCCGCCACGCCCCACGGAAAGGCCCATTCGACGAAGCCCAGCGGATCGCGGCGGTGGGCGTTCAGCCGGCGCGCCATTTCCTCCAGAGGATCAGCGGTCATGACGGCCTCTCTTCTTTGATGGCAGCGGCGGCAGCGCCTTGCCGAGTGCGGCCATGCGCGCCTCGGCCTCGCGCAGACGGCGGGCGAAGTCGGACATGCCGGCCGGATCGGCCGTGGCCGCTGCGGACGGCCGGGCATAGACCTCCGGCCGGTGGGCCTTCAGCAGGAACTGCAGCAGGCGGCTGTCGGGCCGGCGCACGCTGCCGACCTGCCGGCCGCCCTGCCACACCGGCGTCTCGTCGCCCACGGTGGCGCGCACGACGGCATGGTCCTGCAGCCGGTCGAGCCCGAGCTGCAGGGCCGCGTCCCAGCGGGCGGCGAAGTCCTTGTTGCGCCGGCGCAGCGTGTAGAGCGTCGAGCGATGAAGCCCGGCACGCTGGGCGGCGATGGCGACGGCGCCCGTCTCGGCCAGTTCGTCCAGGAAGGCTTTTACGCAGTCCTGCGACGCCGGCGGCCGGCCGCGCTTGCGGGCGGAAGCGGACATGGGTTGTCTCCCTTCAAGACATGAAAAAGCCCGCCTCGGCGAAAGAGCCGGGCGGGCTGGAGGGACGGACACGCGGTCCGCCAGAGTAGGTTTTTTCTTAGCCTATTCCTGTCGAACCTGCAACTTTTCCTGAAAAGAAAATATGAACGGGCGTTCAGGCCGTGGACGCACATGAGCGCGCGGGACGCGCGCGGTCCAGAAGACTCATGATCTTCCGGACCGCGCGCATCTTGCGCGCTCTCATGATCTACCCGCCGTATTGAAGCAGGACCTCGCCGTTCTTCTTGAGCCAGCTCTGCGGGCCCTCGATCGGTCCGTCGCAGAGCGTGCGGGCCAGCGCCCAGAAGCGGGGGCCGTGATTGAGGTGCACGAGATGGGCGACCTCGTGCGCCACCAGATAATCCAGCACCTCGGGCGGCGCGAACACCAGCCGCCATGAGAACGACAGGGTCGCGTCGGGGCCGCAGCTGCCCCAGCGCGAGCGGCTGTCGCGCACGGTGATGCGCTTCACCGGCCGTTCGACGCGCTGGGCCTTTGTGTGGACCAGCGGCACCAGCCGGGCCTTCAATTCAGCCGTCAGCCAATCGCGCAACCGGCGCGGCAGATGCTCGGGCTTGCCCGCGACATGGATTTCTAGCCCTTCCCGCCACACCGTGCCGCGCCGGTCGGTGCGGTGACGAATTCGATGCGGCGCGCCGAAAAACGGCACCTCGGCGCCATCGACGAAGGGTTTTGCGTCCGGCAGGCACTTCAGGCGGGCCGCGATCCAGCCCGCCTGGGCCTGGGCGAAATCGACGGCCGTGCCGCGCGCCATGCGGAGCGGCGCCGTCAGCACGATGCGCCGTCGCGCCGAGTCGACGCGCAGCGACGCACGGCGGGGCATTGTATCGCCGGCATGAGCAATGGTCAGTTGCTCCGGCTCCGGCACGGCTTTAGGCAGGATGAGACGACGCACGATGTCCGACAACGACATAGTCTGAATCATACAGCAGGGAGACTCCTGACGTGAGCCTCGATATCGCCCCCTTGGATATCACCCGCCTGCGCGCCGAAACCCCGGGCTGCGCCCATGTGCTGCATCTCAATGCGGCCGGTTCCGCGCTGCCCAGCCAGCGCACGCTTGACGCCACGCTTGGACACTTGAAACTGGAAGCCGAGATCGGCGGCTATGAGGCGGCCGACAAGATGCGCGAGACGCTGGACGGGTTCTATCCCTCGATCGCGCGATTGATCGGCGCCGAGGCTGAGGAAATCGCCTTCGTCGAGAACGCCACGCGCGGCTGGGACATGGCGTTCTATTCGCTCGACTTCCAGCCGGGCGACCGCATCCTGACCTGCGTCAGCGAATATTCGTCGAACTACATCTCCTACCTGCAGGTGGCGAAGAAGACCGGCGCCGAGATCGTGGTCGTGCCCGACGACCGGCATGGCCAGATCGACCTCGGCGCCCTGGAACGCGCGATCGACAGGCGCACCAAGCTGGTGTCGATCAGCCACGTGCCGACGCAGGGCGGGCTGGTGCAGCCGGCCGAGGCGGTCGGCAAGATCGCCAACGATGCCGGCGTGCTCTACCTGCTCGATGCCTGCCAGTCGGTCGGGCAGCTGCCGGTCGATGTCCGGAAGATCGGCTGCGATTTTCTCTCGATGACCGGCCGCAAGTACCTGCGCGGGCCGCGCGGTACCGGCTTCCTCTATGCCAAGGCCCGCACGACCCAGCATATCGAGCCGGTGTTCCTCGACAACCATGCCGCCCGCTGGACCGACGACAACGGCTACACCGTCGTGGGCGATGCCAAGCGCTTCGAGAACTGGGAGCGCTACTTCGCCGGCGTCATCGGCCTGAAGGTGGCCGCCGAGCAGGCCAACGAACTCGGCATGGACGCGATCTGGGCCCGCCTGCGCGAATTGGCCGACGGGCTGCGGGCGCGGCTCGCGCCGCTGAAGGGCGTCACGGTGACCGACCTCGGCCAGGTGAGGGGCGCCATCGTGACCTTCGCGGTGGCGGACGCCGATCACAATGCGATCAAGATGGCGCTGCGCCAGCAGGCGATCAACGTGAGCGTGTCGACGCAGTTCTCCTCGCGCCTCGACCTCAAGGGACGGGGCCTGCGCGACGTGCTCCGCGCCTCGGTGCATGTCTACAACACCGAGGAAGAGCTGGATCGGTTCGTGAAAGCGCTCGATTCCGTGCGCTAGCTCTCCCCCTAACGGCGGAATGGCCATACAATACCGCCAACAAATCGAGGGGAGCTTCGTCCAATGCCTGTGTTCTTCGTATGTGCCGGTTTGATCGGCGTGCTGGCCGCGATCCTGACAATGAACATCGCGCGGCTCCGGGGAAAGAAGAAGATCAACCTCGGCGACGGCGGCGACAAGGAGATGCAGGCCGCCGTCCGCGCGCACGCGAATTTGATCGAATTCGCGCCACTCTGCCTGCTGCTGATCTATTTCGTCAGCGACTTCTACGGCTTTCGCATCGTGGCCGGGCTCTCGATCGTCCTTCTGGTCGCCCGCGTGCTGCATGCCGGCGGCATGCTCGGCCTCGTTCCCCAGGGCCGCCTCCTGGGTGCGCTGGGCACGACGCTGGTGCTGGCGGCAAGCTCGGTCCTGGTCGTGATGGTGGGCCTCGGCCTCAAGCAGTTCTAGGACACGGATCCGGGGAGCACTGGGCGGAACGATGGACGCGCCGGTCACGGTTCCGCTTTGGCTGTTCCTGCCGATTGCCGCGTTCGCGCTGTGGTCGCTGCTCGACCGGCTGCTGATCCCGAGCGGCCGCTGGTTCCTGCGCCGCCGCCTCAACCGGCTGATCGACCGGGTCAACCGGCGGCTCGATGTCGAGATAAAGCCGTTCCAGCTCACCAAACGCCAGGTGCTGATCGACCGGCTGGTCTACGACCCGCAAGTGGTCGCCGCCGCCAACGACCATGCCCGCGAGAGCAACATCCCGCGCGAGGCGGCGATGACGGAAGTCCATCGCTATGCCCGCGAGATCGTGCCGACCTTCAACGCCTACGTCTATTTCCGGGTCGGCTATTCGATCGCCCGCACGGTGGCGCGCTTTCTCTACCGCGTTCGCCTGGGCTTCGCCGACGCGCGCACGCTGGGCGGCGTCGCGCCAAACACCGCCGTGGTGTTCGTCATGAATCACCGAAGCAACATGGACTACGTGCTGGTGGCCTTTCTCGCCGCCGAGCGCACGGCGCTCTCCTACGCGGTCGGCGAATGGGCGCGCATCTGGCCGCTACAACAGCTCATCCGTTCGATGGGTGCCTATTTCGTACGGCGTAACTCCAACAATCCCATTTACCGGCGCGTGCTCGAGCGCTACGTCCACATGGCGACCGAGGCCGGCGTCGCGCAGGCGATGTATCCCGAGGGCGGGCTGTCGCGCGACGGGCGGCTGCGCGAACCCAAGCTCGGGCTGTTCGACTACATGCTGAAGTCGTTCGATCCCAAGGGAACGAACGACATCGTCTTCGTGCCGGTGGCGCTGAATTACGATCGCGTCCTGGAGGACCGCACGCTGCTGCGCGGACTGGAGAAGGAGGCGCCCCGGCGCAGCGCCTGGTTCGCGGCCAGGACCGCGCTGGGCTTCTGGTTCAGCCAGATCGGCCTGATGCTGCGCGGGCGCTGGTTCCGCTTCGGCTATG
>LNFM01006530.1_pt1 | contig 19133 bp, 20 predicted proteins | sample 596031 | NCBI WGS metagenome assembly LNFM01 (sample SAMN04254537, study PRJNA301005) | activated carbon metagenome | isolation source: dual media filters at the Ann Arbor, Michigan drinking water treatment plant | place: USA: Ann Arbor | reverse complement strand
CGCCAACCTGCTCGCCCTGCAGACCCGCCAGCAGCTGTCCACCACAGCCCTGTCGCTGTCCGCCCAGGCCGACCAGGCGGTGCTGCGGCTGTTCGGCTAAACGGCCTGAAAATCCTAAAAAACGTCGGCGGCGGGGCCAAAAAGCTCCGCCGTTTTACGTTTGGTTAACCATGATCCGAAACGATGGCTGCAATCGAAAAGCGGGAAACGACAATGGCGCTGAAAGTCGAATTGAAGCCGGGAGAACGCATCCTGATCGGAGACAGCGTCATCACCAATGGCGACCAGCGCACGCGTTTCCTGGTTGACGGGACCGCGCCGATCCTTCGCGAAAAGGACATCATGACAGCCGAGCAGGCCAACACACCTGCCAAGCGAATCTACCTGTCGGTACAACTAATGTATATTTCCGGAGATCCGGTCAGGCACCATCAAGTCTATTTCAACCTGATGCGCGATATCCTGCAGGCAGCGCCAAGCGCCGGGAAATACATCGCCACCATCAACAATCAAATCTTAACGGGCGATCTGTACAAAGCGTTGAAATCAGCCAGAAAATTGATCGACTACGAGCAGGAGCTTCTCCAACATGCAACAGGCGGCCCAGGCGTACGGAGCAGTGGCACGTCAGATCGCAAATCCACGTGATCTGGAATCCAGTTTGCTGCTCAAGGCTGCGTCCAAACTGCAGGCCATCCACGACAACTGGGACGACCAGCGTCCCAATCTGTATGACGCACTGCTGTACAACCGCAAGCTCTGGACGATCTTTCTGGCGTCGGTGACCACCGGCGAAAATCCCTTGCCGGTCGAGATCCGTCAGAACGTCGCCAATCTCGGCGTGTTCGTGATGAGCCAGACCATGTCGATCACGCAGAATCCGCAGCGCGAGCGCCTGCCGAGCCTGATCAACATCAATCGTGAAATTGCCGCAGGTTTGCGTAGCCAAGCCTGATGTCCTTCGGGCGGTCATGCAATAAAGCCCGCGAGTTTGTCGCGGGCTTTATCTTTTGAGCATGGTCGAGGGATCGCGGCGAGCGGAGCGATTCGCAATCAGAGATATTTGATGATGGTGGTCTGATAGAGCATCGAGGTGGCCCGCAATGACGCCTCCAGCCGCGTCTGCAGCGTGAGGATCTTCGCCGCCACTTCCTCGGTCGAAACGCCCTCGACACCTTGCAGGAGATCTTCCAGCGTAGCCTTGGTCTCGGTGTGCCGCTCTTTGGCGGCCCCCATTGAGGTCTGGGCGCCAACCAATTCGGCCTGGATCATCTCAACGCTTTGTGTGCCGGGGGGCACGCCCAGTGCCAAGCCAAGCCGTTCGGACAATTCCGTGCTTTTGAGTTGAATATTCGGATCGGTGTCCGACATCGGCATCACCGCCATCACGGCGATATGCTGCAATTGCCAGCGGATGCCTTCCTCGTTGCCGCGCAAGCCATACGACACCGTGATTGCCTGATCGACGCGAGCGGTCGCCGTCGAACGGGCGGACTGGCCGCCGGCCTCGCCGGTGTACCAGAAGACGGTGTCGGCGGTGGTGCCAGACGTCAGCCCCGTTGCCGTGGCAGGCGCTCCGTTCACTCGCAGCGGCGGATTGGCATCGTCCATGTTGAAGAAATTATTCGAGGCGACGATCGCCGATGCGGCCGAGAGCGAGGTGTCGGCAAGCTTATCAATCGCCGCCGTCATCGCGGTCTGCAGATTCGCGGCGGTAATATCTGAGGTCGCGCCGATCGAGAACTCTCCAGCCTGGGGCGTTGTCGACGCCGTTGCGGTCAGCGTGATTGTTTCCGACGTACCATCGGGCAGGTCGAAGGTGAGCTGGACCTTTTCGCCGGCGTTCGGATTGACCGCGCCGACATCGACCGACATGGCCGGCGGCGCACCGACCGGTCCAGTGACCGTCGATCCGGTCAACGATGATGTAATATTGGCCAGCTTGAAACCAAATATTGTGGGCGGCGCCTCTTCAGCAACCTGAACCGACGTCAGCGACGGCGCCGTGAGGACCAGCCGGCCCAGCCCGCTTGCGCCGAGATCGGCCTGGTTCCGCTCTGTGATCAGCTGCTGGAGCCCCGCGCGGATGCCGTCGCCGTAAAGAATAGTGTTGGTGGTGTCGACCGCCGATACATCGCTGGCCAGACCGGAAAAGATATAGCGATCGCCGACCTGAAGATTAAGCAGACCGAGAATCTCGTCGACCGCGTTCTTAGCGGTTTCCTTGGCCGTCGTTCGCTGTATCGAGGAGTTGATCTGGCCGGCGACCGCCTTCATCTCGCGGCCCAGTTCGCCGATACGTGTCAGAGCCGATTGGGCGATGTCGACCCGCACCCCGACATTGCCGATCGTGTCATTATAGCTGCCAATTGCGGAGAGTTGCGACCGCAAGCTCACGGTCAGTCCGCGATCGAGTCCGATGCCGGCATAGGTATCGGCTTTCTTGCCGGTCGCCATTTGTCGCTGCAGGTCGCCTAGTTGTGTCCGCATGTCGACGAGCGACTGGACCATCAGCAACGATCGCGCTCCAATGCCGCCAATACTACTCATCTGCCCCTCACATCCTCATCAGCGTATCGAGCATGTCCTTGACCGTGGACATCACACGCGCGTTGGCACCATAGGCCGTCTGCAGATTCAGAAGGTGTGCCATCTCCACGTCAATATTGACTGCCGCACCCTCCGCGAACCGCTCCTGAAGGGCATTGACTACGACCTGTTGTCCCTCCGCCAGATTGCCGGCATTCTCCGCAGCGGCACCCTGAAATCCGATCACCTGTCGCATGTAGGAGGTGAGCGAACCGGAAAACGGATTGTTCCGCGCACCGATTCCCGCGTCGGGTGAATAGGTCAGCGACGCGGTCACCATCTTGTCGTAGATGAAATTCGGTCGGGTTGCATCGCCGCTCGGAGTCCCGGTCTGGTAGACCACGAGCCTGGACGGATCTGACAGCAAGGCCGGATTGATCGAGATGCGGCCCGAAAAGCCGAGACTTTGCGGCCCCAGCGACGTAATGGCACCGGAATAGGCGAGCCCCGCGTCTGTAAAGAAAGGCAAGGCACCGCTGCCGCTGTCGAAGGTCGTGAGCGTGCGCGTGCCGCCCGCGGCATCGATATTTGAAGTATTGCCCGCACCGTCGTCGACGACGCGCAGCGTCGTGCCGGCCGGATTGGAGAAGACGATCTGGCCGTTGAAGTGCGTGGTCAGCGCGGTTGCGACCGCCGCCAGACCACCGGAAAAATCGATACCGATGACCTCATCGTTCGGATCGGCGGTCGCGTCGTTCGACAGCGGCAGCGCATTCGGATCGTCGACCCGGACGACACTGACCTTGCGCTGCTGCCCGGACATGACGTCGGTGTAGGTCACGCTGATAACGTTGCCGGCGAGCATTCCGTTGGTATCGACATCAAAGCCGGCCGGCGGGCCTGCCACGGGTGCGGTCGGCATCGCCAGGCCCGAAAGGGCGGAAGCCATGGCCGAAGCGATCTGATCCAGCTGGGCCTGCGCCTCCACCAAGATGTCGTCGCGCAATTCCATATAGGCGGCAATTTCGCCGGACCGGATCGCCTTACTGGCGATCAGATCCATCGCGCCGCCGGTCGCCGATGTCAGCGTCAACGTGCCGACGGTCCGCTTCGCCGGATCCTCGTCCCATCTCGATTCGGCCGTCACCGTGCCTTGTGCGTCAAATCCCAGATTCGCGGCATCCACGCCGACCAACTGAATCCCTGAGCCGGTGAAAATATTGATCTGGTTGTTATCGGCCTCCAGCACTCGAATATCCATCAGGTGCGAGAGCTCGTCGATATAGGCGTCGCGCTGATCCATCAGCGTGGCGGATGCCGCGTCTTTCGCGCCATTTCCCGAGAGCTGCCGATTGATCGCAGCGATCTGCCGCATCGCATTATTGGCGCGCTCAACCGAATCCGACAGGCCAAGCTCGGCATCGCTGCGCAGACTCTGAATTGAGTTGCTCATGCTATTGAGCTGCTGGACCATGACCTGCGCCATGTTCAACGCCGTCGTGCGCGCGGTCGTCGAGTCCGGACTTGTCGTCAACGCCTGCAGCGATGTCGTGAAATTGTTGAAGGACGTTTCAAGGGTCGAATTCGCGCCCGGCTCGCCAAAAATACTCTGGATGCGGGAATAGTAATCGGCGCGCATACTCGCATAAGCGCCGCCAGACACTTCGGCTCGCAACTGGCGCTGAACGTACTGATCGAGCTCCCGATTGATCGAGGCGATACGCACGCTGACGCCATTGGCGCCGGCGGCGGTCGTGGACTGAACCGCGGTCTTGCGCACATAGCCGGGCGTCTCGGCATTGGCGACATTGGAGGCGACCAACGCCAGCGAGGATTGCGTAATCCGCAGTCCCGCCACCGATGTTGCCAAAGCCTGCGAGAGACTCATGTCGTGTCCTCAGGCGCTACAGAACCGCCTCAATCAGCGCAGCATGTTCAGCAGATCCTGAACCATCTGATTTGCCGTGGTGATGACCTTGGTGTTGGACGAATAGGCCTGCTGGGTAATGATCAGCTTGGTGAACTCATCCGCGATGTCGGTGTTCGAGCCCTCAAGCGAGGAGCCGACGATCTTTCCGGGCGCGCCATATGTCGGCGCGCCGGATTCATCGGTCACCTCGAAGGCGCCGCCATCGATGCGCTTGAGGTAATTGGCGCCGTTGAAATCGGCGAGCGTGATTTCAGCAAGGTCGATGGTGCGACCGTTCGAATAGCTGCCGACCACACGGCCCTTGTCGCTCACCGACACGGTCTGCAACTCGCCTGCGGCGTAGCCGTTCTGCGTGAGCAGGTTCACCTTGACGGTGCCGTTAGAGTCGGAGAATTGTGTGATTCCGCCGGCACCGTGAACCATCTGGATGTTGCCCAAGACAATGCCATCGACGGTGACGTTAGGCAGTGTCAGAGTCGCAACCAGAGGACTCATCTGGCCGTTGGCGCCGAAGGTGTAATTGATCCCGGCATTGCGCCAGGCAACAGCGGTGCCGGTGGCGGTCGAACTTTCCTGATAAAACAAATTCCAGGTATCGGTGCCGCCGGTCGGGGCGCTGTCCACCTTGGCCCAGCGCAACTGGATATTCACCGGCGAGCCGGCCACGTCGTAAGCCGTGATCGCGCCACCGCCGATCGAGTTGTCGATAAACTGCGACAGGTCGTTGCCGACCACGGTGCCGTTCGCCGGCAGCGCATTCAACGTCTGCAGGCCGAAATTCTGCGGATCGGCGGTTCCGGTGATGGCAATGGTGAAGTCCATCTGCGCCGCGGTCACCGTGATGTTGCCAGTACCGGTATTGACACTTGCAGTGCCAAGCGCACCGGGCATGGCGGCCAGAGTCGTCTGCAATTCCTGCAGAGTCGAAACTTCACCGGGGTCGGGGCCGAACGTGATGGCGAACGGCGTGCTGGTCCCCGGAGGCGGGCTGGGATCGGTGAAAGTGAATGTCAGAGTCTGGCCATCCGAAACGACATTCTGGGTGAGCAGATTGGTCGCGTTGGTGGTGGCGATAGTCAGACCCAGCTCCGTCATCAGGGCGGCCGGCGGCGAGCCGCCAATCTGGACGTTGGTATCGAAGTCACCGCCAGTCAGGACAAGCGCGCCGCCAACCAATGACGCGGTGATCGGGATCGGCGTCGGCAGAGCGGCAGCCATCGCGGCGTTGATCGCATCCCGGACCTGGGTCGGGGTATCGCCGATAGCAACCGTGACATTTTCTCCGTTAATCTGGAATGTGCCACCATTTACAAGGGTGCCGGGCAGCACGGCACCACCAGTCACCACGGCCACAGCGTCCGGCGTGATATTGGCGCCGAAGCCAGTGAAGGTCGCGGGCTGGTTGGGTCCGGCAACGGGATTCGCCTGGAAGGCCGCCGGATTGAGCAGTTCGGAGCCGAGGACATCGTCATCGTAGTCCGCGGTTTTCGGCGTGCGCGCGAGGTTGGCGCGATATTCCACCGTGCTGGTTGCCTGCGCCGGCAGGAAGTCGTTCTGGAATTGCAAAAGTTCCGGCACGCTGCCGACAAGATTGCCGGTCGTGGAATCGACCGGAATGCCCATCAGGTAATAGCCGGCGCCGTTGACCAGATAACCGTTCTTGTCGACCTGGAAGTCGCCGCGGCGGGTGTAATTCTCGATGCCGGCAAAGACCGGATTGTTGTCGACGAAATTGTCCGGCTTCTGCACCACGAAAAACCCATCTCCATTGATCGCCATGAAGGTGCCGATCGAGGCGCTCTGGATGTCGCCCTGCACCGTGTTGGTCGCGCGGGAATTCGCGACCACCGTGCCGGCGAGCTGTTTGGAAGGTGTATTTTCCGGAATCAGGTCGACGAAGCTCGTGTCCATCCGCTTGAACGCGGGCGTCTGCGAATTGGCGATATTGCCGGACACGTTTTCCAGCGCGAAAGACTGCGCGCGCATGCCGGTGACGGCGGTGCTGAGAGCGCCGAAGATACCCATTACATCCCTCCAGAGCGAACCCGGAGCGGCCATCCGGAAAAAGCCAAGGCCGCACGTTCATTGCTTGCATCGCAAGCCGCGTGCCACCAAAATTATTTAATTTTTTCAATTACTTAAGAAAAAGAACGGCCGGCACGGGCGTCCCGTGCCGGCGTCAAAATGCCTAGTCCCGGCAGGATTTGCCGGGCGATTGCGGCCGCTCAGGCCGCCTTTTCGAGGAAGAACTTCATCGCCACCCCGTTCATGCAGTAGCGCAGCCCGGTGGGTCTCGGCCCGTCGTTGAAAACATGTCCGAGATGGCCGCCGCAACGCCGACAATGGACTTCCGTGCGCGTCATCAGGAGCGAACGATCGGTTTGCGTGCCGATGGCCTTGGGCAGCGGCGCATAGAAACTCGGCCAGCCGGTCCCGCTTTCATACTTTGTCTCCGACGCGAATAGCGGCAAATCGCAGCCGGCGCACACATAGACGCCCTTGCGTTTCTCCTGATTGAGAGCGCTGGTGCCGGGCCGTTCGGTGCCGTGCTCGCGCAGCACATAATACTGCGCGGGCGTCAGCAGCCTTTTCCATTCCTCAGCGGATTTCGCGATCTCAAAGGATTTGGCGGTCTCGGCCTGTGCACCAACGCCAAGCCAGCGCGCGCCGACAACGGCCGTCGCGGCGCCTGCAAGCAGTGTCAGCACAGTCCGTCTGGTCGACATCGGATTTTCCTAGTGCGTCGGCGACTTGCCCCAGATCTGCTCCAGCCGCTGATCGCGGCCGCAATTCCAGCGGTAGAATTTGTATTTGCTGGCATTCTTAAGATAGTAGTCCTGATGATAATCCTCGGCCGGATAGAACTTTGTGGCCAGCACGACCTCGGTCTGGATCGGCAGGGTGAACTTGCCGGATGATTCCAGATCCTTTCTCGATTTTTCGGCCAGCTTCAATTGTTCGGCGTCGTGAACGAAAATGCCGGAACGATACATGTCGCCCGAATCGCAGAACTGCCGGTCCTTCGCGACCGGATCGATGTTGCGCCAGAACACTTCCAGCAGTTTCTGATAGCTCACCTTGCCCGGATCGTAGACAACTTCAACGGCTTCGGCATGGCCGGTGCCGCCGCGCGCCACTTGCTGGTAAGTGGGGTTGGCGACCTTGCCGCCGATATAGCCGGATGTCGTGGAGATCACGCCGTTGACCTTGTCGAAATCGGCTTCCACGCACCAGAAGCAGCCACCGGCAAATGTCGCCTTGGCGGTTTTCGGGACCGACTGCGCCCACGCCACGCCCGTCGCCGTCAACCCCGCCGCCAGCACGATCGCAAAAAAACGGTTCATCGCAAGCCCTATCTGGTGAGCCGGTACGCCGGCGGTTCGCCACTATATATCCGTCGGAACAACTTGGCGCATTACATTGAGACGCTCACGTTCCGCTCACAATTTCGCGACCGCCCGGTCAAGCCATGAAAACGTGGGGCTTCTTGCCCCATCCGCCGGGGCTGTCTAGTCTAGAATTGGCACGGAAACAGGACCAGGCAATGCGTTTTGAAGGCACCAAAGGCTATGTGGCAACCGACGATCTGAAGGTCGCGGTGAATGCGGCGGTGGCGCTGGAGCGGCCGCTCCTGGTCAAAGGCGAACCCGGCACCGGCAAGACCGTTCTCGCGCTGGAAATCGCAAAGGCGATCGGCGCGCCGCTGATCGAATGGCATGTGAAATCCACCACCAAGGCGCAGCAGGGTCTCTATGAATATGACGCCGTTTCGCGGCTGCGCGACAGTCAGCTCGGCGACGAACGCGTCAAGGATATCCGCAACTACATCAAGCGCGGCAAATTGTGGGATGCTTTCGTGTCCGACGAGCGGCCCGTGCTTTTGATCGACGAGATCGACAAGGCCGATATCGAGTTCCCCAACGATCTCCTGCAGGAACTCGACCGCATGGAATTCTTCGTCTACGAGACCGGCGAGACCGTGAAGGCTCGCCGCCGGCCGGTCGTGGTCATCACCTCGAACAACGAGAAGGAATTGCCGGACGCCTTCCTGCGCCGCTGTTTCTTCCATTATATACGCTTTCCCGACGACGACACCATGCGCTCCATCGTCGACGTGCATTTTCCGGGCATCAAGCAACGGCTGGTGGCCGAAGCGCTGAAGCTGTTCTATGAAATCCGCGATGTGCCGGGCCTGAAAAAGAAACCGTCGACGTCGGAACTGCTCGACTGGCTCAAGCTCCTGATGGTCGAGGATATCGGTCCGGAGACCTTGCGCGAACGCGATCCGAAAAAGCTGATCCCGCCCTTGCACGGCGCACTGCTCAAGAACGAGCAGGACGTGCATCTGTTCGAGCGTCTTGCATTTATGGCGAGACGCGAAGGCCGCTAACAGGAGCGGCTAGTCCTTGGTCAGCTTCGGGACCCGCTTGCGGCTGGCCACCTGCTTTGCACGCTTGTCACGAACGCGCTGACGCAGATCGCCGACCGGCGGCTTGGCGCTTCTGGGCACGTTCCGTGCCGTCTTCTCGGCGTCCCGTTGCCGCTCGCGCTCGGCCTGGCGGGACGCGCGCGCTGCAAACCGCTCCTTGGTCCGATATGTCCAATATGACGCCTGCGCCACGCCGCGCCCCAACATCCCGCCGGCCCAGATCATCTCGAACGGCAGGAACAGCCGCCAGGCAGTGTCGCCCTCGACGATCGCGCGCGCGATCATGTTGCCCGCCATCGCGGTCGTGTTCAGGCCGTGCCCGCCAAAACCGCTGGCGAGCCACACACCGTTGATGACTTCGCCGATCTGCGGCATGCGATGCACGGCATTTCCCAGCGTCCCGGTCCAGGCATATTCGATCTCGATGTCGCCCAGTTGCGGGTAGACTCGACGGATATCGCGCCGCAATCCCTTGGCGAAACGCCATGGATCGGCATCCCATGTGGTCATCCGGCCCGACCAGACCAAACGATCATCCACAATACGATAATGGTTGTCGGCCCAATCGGTGTCCGAAACGGAGCCGCGATATTCGATCGCCTCGCCCAGTTTCTCGCCCAGCGGCCTGGTCGCAACGACATAAGTGCGGATCGGCAAAAGGGTCTGCGATATGTCCGGCATGACCCGGCCGAGATGCACGTTTCCGGCGAGCACAATATGGGCCGCGCGGACACGCGCGCTAGAGGTCACGACACGCTTGCGCACGCCCGCGGGATCAATCGACAACACCGGCGTCTCTTCGAAGATGCGGACACCCGCCTCTTCCGCAAGCCGCGCCAGCGCCAACGCATAATTGAGAGGATGAATGTTGAAGGCTTCGGGAAAATCGATGGCCTGAAAGTAGTACGGCGTTTTCAGTTTCGACCGCACCTGTGCGGTCGACAAGACATCAACATCCGATCCCAGAGCCTGCAGCAGCTCCGCCTCCGCCTGCATGTCATCGCGGCGATCGGTCTTGGAGACATATAGCCAGCCGTCGCTTGCATCGGCCGCGATCTCGTGTTCGCGAATGGTCTCGCGGATGTAGGCGAGTCCCGCTTTCGACAACGCCCACAGCGCCTTCGCATGATCCAGGCCGACCCGCTCGACGATGATCTCCGGCGACTGTCCGAAGCCCGGCAGCACAAAGCCGGTATTGCGGCCCGATGCATTCCATGCCACGCGGCTGGCTTCCAGCACCGCCACTGACCAGCCGCGGCGTGCGACTTCGCGCGCTGCGGTCAGTCCGGCCAGCCCGCCTCCGATGACGCAGACATCGACATCCAGATCGAGGGCAAGCGGCGCGCGCGCCGGCGGCAGAACCGCCGTTGCGGCAAACACACTCGATCCGTAGATCGCGGTTTCAAGCGCGCTCATTACAAGTCCACGGGAATTGAAAATATCCGGCCCCGATCTCGCATGCTAAACTCTTGAAAACAAGTCACCGGCCTCGCACAGGTCACCCATGCGCCGTCTCATGCTGCTTCGTCACGCCAAATCCGACTGGTCGCAGGGCGGCCGCGATCACGATCGTGACCTCTCCGAACGCGGACGGATCGCCGCGCCGAGGATCGGCTCCTATCTGGCCGAACATGCGTTGGTTCCCGATTGCGTCATCGTCTCGACCGCCCGAAGAACGCGGGAAACCTGGAAACTGGTGGCCGCCGCCCTGCCCGCCAAGCCAAGGCCGGTATTTGACGAACGCATCTATGAGGCGACGCCCGATAATATCCTGACCGCTATCAGGGAAACCCCCGCCTCCTGCCGATGCCTGCTGGTGGTGGGTCACAATCCAGGCTTGCAGGCGCTTGCCCTGCGCCTGATCAAGGGCGGCAACAAGGATGACCTTGCGCGGCTGATGGACAAATTTCCGACCGGAGGCCTCGCCATCATCGACATCCAGCAGGATGACTGGTTCAGCCTGCACGCCGGCTCGGGACGGCTGGAGTCCTTCGTCACGCCGCGGGGGCTTGCCGACGACACGTAAGCCGTACGAACGAATTCCCCTCTCCTCCGCCCGGCCGGCGTGGCATGATGCCGGGGTCGGTCCACCACCACAGGAGGGGACGGTGTTCAAGACAATCCTGGTTCCGGTCGATCTCGCCGAGCCCGAACTGGCCAAGCCCGCCATCGACACCGCGGTCGCGATGGCGCGAGCCTCGTCCGGTTCTGTGAGGCTCATCAACGTTCTGCCAATGACGCCGGTGATGCTTGCCGAATATGTGCCGCCGGACTTCGACACACAGCAGCGCAAGACGGCGGAGGACGCGCTCGCCGCGCTTGCGCGAGATTGCGGCCTTGACGCCAGGCATGTGTCCGGCATCGTGCGTCAGGGCGGCATCTATCATGAGGTGATCGAGGAAGCCAAAGCGCTGCCGGCAGATCTCATCGTCATGACATCGCACCGGCCCGACATGCGCAGCTATTTTCTCGGCTCCAATGCGGGCCACATGGTGCGCTACGCCACTTGCTCGGTTCTGGTGCTGCGCAGCTAGCTTTTGACTTTCGGCAGGATCTCATCGGGAACCGCGTCCGCGCGATAATGCCGCGGTCGGTTACGCCAGAAGAAACCGCCGATCTGCCACATCAGCAGGAGGAAAAACCCGACGAGAAACAGCGAGGCCGTGAAGAATCCCTGCAGCAGGGAACTGATCAGCAATACACCTACGCCGACGGCGATCGCGACGAAAATGACCAGGCCCGGCCAGTACAAATACGGATTGGTCCCTGCTTCCAGTTTCGGCTGCCCCGCGGCTCCTGCAATACGCCGATGCAATGCCATGATGAAATCGCGATAAGGCCGATCCAGCCGCTCCTGCTCCATCAGCCCGCGCCAAGATGCCGATGCGATAGTGAGTTTGGGCGCCTGCGGCGACCATATCTCGGCAATGAAACGATAGGACTGCATGGTCACGGGACGGAACGACAGCCGTACCGTCTGGATGTCGCGATACGGAATACTGCCGGCGCGGCGACCTATGGACCAAGCAAGCCGATCAGGCTGCAGGCGGAATTCCCACGCGGCCCCCATCAGCGAGGGCTTGTACGCATAGACCTGATCCGGCGTCGGCTCGCCTTCGCCGGTCGCATCGTTGCTGGCCTGTGCCTGATCCATTCCCTCTCCTGCCGTTACCATGGATCAGGCTGTTAGCGCACATGACCAAGGCAGGCAAAAAGTGGAGCGCAACGGCTGCGGGCGCCAGGTCGGACGGTATCTTGGTGCCTCCGCCCCATGCTCCTAACCGGGGAAATTAACCTCAACAAATAATTAATATGCCGCGTCCGCTCTCGATTTGTATTAACAATTGAGAACAGCTAGCGGCAAAACGACAACAAAAGCCGGCTTTTTGGGCGTGAACAGTTGCGTATGGGTTGGGGAGTTACATCATGAGCAAGTTATCGGCATTTTTTGGCCGAACCCGCTTGTCCAGCGGCACCGAGCATTCATCCGGCCTCGCAAGCACGACCTCTCAATCACCCATCGACGAAGCCGGCCTTGCCACCATGGGCAGCCGCATCGGCGCGGAAAATGAGGGCCTGCGTGGGCTCCTGATCGAAGCCTCCCGCAAGATCGAAGAACTCGACATGCTGAAGGTCACCTTCGGCAATATCGTCGGCCCGGTTGGCGACATGCTGCGCGAGCTGGAGCAGGAAAAATCGCAGAATGCCAGCCTGCGGAACCTCCTGGCGGAGGTCCGTTCCAATCTGGACGCACTGCGGATCGAACATGCCCAGACCGAAAAACAGCGTGCGTCGCTCGACCAGGACAACGCCGTGTTACGGCAGGACCTCGCCGCGACCCAGGAGGACGTCCAGAGCCTGGAAGCGATCCGCGGCGAATTGTCCACCGACGTCGCCGCTCAGCGCGCGCAGATCAGCCATCTTGAGCGGCAACTCAATTCGGAATCCAGCCAGCGCCAATCGCTCGCCGACTCCCATCGCCTTCTGGGCGAGCAGATGCAGGCTTCCGACAAGAAAAATGTGAGGCTGGAAGCCGACATCGAGAGCCTGCGGGAAAAGCTGCTTCTGTCCGACGAGGAAAAGCAATCGTTGCAGAAATCGCTCGATCAGAGCATCGCCGAGGTGTCCCGCACCGCTCGCCGGCTCAGCGAAACCGAAAGTCTGCTGGCCGCGGCACGCAGCAAAATTGCCGAGCTCGACACCGTCATCGCGGAAAACGAAGCCGAACGCAGCAACCTTCAGGTTCGTCTCGACGAGGCCAATGAACGTCACCAGACCGAGGTCAGCGCGCTGTCCAACCGGCTCGGCTCGCTGCAATCGCGCGCCAGCACGTCGGAGAAGCTGCTGGCCGAGGTCAGACAGAATCTCGTCACGCGGACCGAGGACATCCGGGAATGGGAACGCAAGGCTGGCGATTCCGAGGCCGCGCGCGCCGCAGCCGACAAAAAACTGCGCCAGGTCGAAGCCGCCAATGACGGCCTGGAACGCCAGGTCGCCGAGCTGACGCAATCCCGCGCCACGCTGGTCGAACGTTCCGGCACCATGACGAAAACCTTGAAACTGCGCGAAGCTGCCCTTGCGCGTGCCGAGGAGAAAGTTGCCACCCTCACCGTACGCGTGAAGGAACTCGAGGGCGATCAGCAGGCGTTGCGTGAAACTGACGAAAAGCGGTTTGAAGAACTGAATTCGGCGCTCGGCCGCGAACGCATGGCGCGCGCCGTCGCAGAAGGCGCGCTTGCATCATCCCGTCGAGACTTTGCACGCGTGCAGCAGGAAATCGCCACCATCAACACCCAACGGGTGACAACGACCAGTCAGCCCCCACAAACGCCCGCCGCCCTGGCCAAACGCGTCAGGTCGTTCAGCAAGGGTGGACGCCCCGCAACCGAAGCCGCGCCGAAGGCAAAGAATGGCAAAAAGCCGTCGGCCGACGATCAGATCGTCAAGAACTGATTTTTCCGCTGCTGCTCAAATAAAAAAGGCGCTGGTTATCCCAGCGCCTTTTTCTTGACCGTCATGCCGTCAGCTTGCGGCCTTGCGATTGACCTTGCTCTCGGCAATCGTCGTCAGCTTCTTGTCGGCTGATTTTTCCTCATCCAGCGTTTTTTGCAGGATGGCTGCACAATCGTCGCGCCCGAGCTGATGCGCCCATGCCACCAGCGTGCCATAGCGGGTGATCTCGTAATGCTCGACCGCCTGCGCCGCCGCGATGATGGCGGCGTCGAGGACTTCCTTGTCATCCACGTCGCCGGCGAGTTCCTCGGCTTCCTCGATAATGCCGTCGATGGCCGGGCAATCGACGCCCTTCGGTTCCTTACCATGCAGCTTGAACACCTGCTCAAGGCGAACAATGTGGTTCTTGGTTTCGCCGAGATGATTTTTCAATCCCGTCACCAGATCGCGGTCGGTGGCCTTCTCGATCATGTCCGGCAGCGATTTCAGAATCTGGTTTTCGGCGTAGTAGATGTCCTGAAGCGTGTGAACGAAGAGATCGTCCATGGTTTTGATATCGGCGGAAAACAGGCCCATGACCGGTTCCTTTCAAGTCGTTTTGAAGTGATGCGCTCGGGAACAGGAGACGGTCGCCGCTCCCGTTGCCGACCAACGTTCAAGCGGCGCCGAGGTTCCGGCTTCCATGGTGAGAGCGAATTTATCGGGCGGAACTGAATCTTCGCCAGGTCCGTTGGTGCAGAATGGGATAGTGTGAATATTGGCTTGGTGCAGCGGATGAACCCTCACGACCGACGGAACAATTCCGGAGAGCATCGCAGTCCAGATTCCCGACCCGGAGAACAGACGCCGCGGCCCTTCGATACCAGCGAGTTGAGGGAGACTGTTGAAGGAGATTCCTGCGCCCCGTTGAAAATGATCCTCCTTGTCGTGAGTGGTGGGCTGTCGCGGACCTGGAACCGTTCTCGGCGTGAGGTGTTGTGCAATGCAACTGTCCGTATTGGATTCCATGCCCTCCCAGCCGACCAAGGCGTCGCAATGCCGGCGCAACGCCTATTACTGCCAGATGCTCGCAACGGATGCCGCCAGCGAGGCGGATCGCGCAGCGCTGATAACCATGCGGCAAGCATGGCTGGCGCTCGCCGACAATGAGGAGTGGCTGGCGGGATCCTCGGAACCAAACGGTCACGACCACACAGGGAGATTTTCGAGATGGCCCGACCAGCACGCACCGCGCAAAAATCCGACATGGTGTCCACCTTCACCGGCTTGATCGCGAACCATCCGCGGCTCAGCGCAGCGGTCGCGTTCCAGATAGGTGTGCTGCTCGGCCAGGCGCTGCCGGGCCGCGCCGGCGCCTTGACCGCCTTGAAACGCAGCATCGGATCGGCCCCGGACGCACTCGTGTCGGCCCTTCCGGATTCCAGTCGGCTTAGCGGTTCGGCCTCACCCCGCAGAACGCCTCGAAAGCGCAAGCAGAAAGCGGGCCTTGGCCGGCGCAACAAGGCCTGAGGAATTCCGCCCGTCCAGCGGTTTGAACCTTCATCCCTCGGCCGGCGACCAACACCTATCGCAACGCCGATGACGGGGCGGGTCTCGCTGCGCCATCGACTTTGAAAAAGGTGTACGGCCATGAAAATCACTTCTTTGACCCTCGCGGCCATGATCGCGGCGATCGCTTTCATCTCGCCCGTCCTTGCCGCCGACAAGCCGGCCGGTGTCACCGCCGGACAGACCGACGAGTTTTCCGGCGCCCGCAAGCGCGTTCACGCGCGCGCCTACTCGCCCTTCTACAAATATGTCGATCCCTATACCGGCGAGATCATCACCAAATATCGTCCCGATTATCTGGTGCCTTCGAGCGATTTCGAAGGCGGCGACTATGCCGGCGAATATGCTTATCGCAGAGCGCTCGGCCAGTGCGTCGAGGATCTGGGTTACGGCCGCTTCAAGGGCTGCTGACCTGCACACTGATCGGTGTCCGGCGCGGGCTTTTTTAAGGGCCGCGCCTTCCGTTGAGGTCCTCTGACACACAGATGTGAGACGCAACCGCCCCGATTGCGACTTAGTTTTGTATGATGGCTGGGCGACAGGGCGCGAACCATCGAAAGACGTTCAAGCGGGACGCCTCACTGATCGAAAGGCAAGACCATGCTCAGATCTTCATTGCTTCTTTGCGCTGCCGCGCTTCTCGCGGCGCCGGTAGCGGCCTCAGCCGACACGGCCTCCGGGATTGAAACGGCGTCCCCGCTTCAAATCGAAGAATGGTCCGCGGCAAGCAAGCCGAAACGCAAGCGCGCGGTGACCATCTATCGGAATTATCCGCCATACCCGGCTTACGGCTGGCGCGTCGCCGATCCGTCCTTCGACCAGTATGGACGGCCGTACCGCAATCCGTTCCCCGGCCAGTGCATGATCGACCTGGGATATGGCCGCTGGGAAAGCTGCAGCCAGGTCCGCTGATTGCCGTCGAACTCCGCACGCAAAAAAGCCGGCCATCGCGGCCGGCTTTTTCGTGGCGCAAAGAGCCTGGCGCGAAGCCTTAGCCCTTCTTCTTTTTGCCTTTCGGCCGATCCCAGCCGTAATAGTCGAACCAGTAGTTCATGGCCAAGCCACCGATGATCGGCAGGGCGCAGTTCGCGGTCGACACAAACACTTCGCGCTGCGTCAGCGGGCGATTGAGGACGATGGTGCCGACGATCGGCGACACGGCCGCACAACCGATGGCGGACGCGCCATAAGCGAAGCCGGAGTTGCCGACAGAGCCGAAGGACCGAGAGCTGTCCTTGATCGCGAAATACGCGCCGGTAGCCGCGCCGCCGACGACGAGATTCGAGGTGGCGAGACGCGGGTCGCGGACCTGCCAGGGACCGGTCCACCAATAGGCCCACGGAGCGGCCGGGGTGACTACCACCTTCGCCTTCTTCTTCGCAGCTTCAGCCGTACCGCCCATCAACATGAGGGCCGCGGCGAGCGCCGCGAAAATTGTACCGATCTTCTTCATAGAAACCCCCCTTTGCCGCCGGTCGGTATGGATCCGGTCAGACAGGACTGAACCGGCGGACAGTCCGCCGATCTCGGCCGCATGTTGAGATTATTTGCGCGCCAGAGTCGAGCCGCCCGGCCTGCGTTTTTCACAAGTGTTGCACGCAAACAACGCTTCCGAGGCCTGTTTTCCGGCATTTTCTGCACATCCGTTCAGGTCCGGACCGGCGTCTGCAACCGCCGCGCGAGCGCCTGATAGAGCCGCGACGACGCCGTCACGCCGAGCGCTCCGCCGAACAACCCGATCAGGCTCCAGATCACCTTGAGAATGCGCGATCCCTCGCCCAGAATCGCCGCCGCCAGCAGGCCGCCCATCAGCAAGGGCAGCATCGTCAACAGGATGATTCCAAAAATGCGCCAGAAATTGCCGCGGCTGTCGGCATAGGCATTGGGCCAGTCCGCCCCCGGCGCATCCACCGCGATCGCGGGAAACAGGATGATCATGCGCACCGACACGATGAAGAACAGAATCATCAGAATCGCCCCCAGCGCCGCAAGGAAGCCGCCCGCCTCCGGCCGCATGCCAAGCAGGGTCGGCACGGTACCGGCCAGCGACAGCACGACGGTCCAGCCGAAAAACATCAGAAACCGCGGCTCGGACGGCGCCAGCCGGTAGCGCGGCGTGATCTCGCCCAGCACGACGAAGCGATGAATGGCGATGAAAATCGGGGTAATGAAAAAATTCCACACCAGGCTGATGACCGTCGATGCCAGCAGCACCCCGGTCGACAGACTCTCGTCCGCGGTCGGCGACAAGCCCAAGGCGATTTCGACCGCCACATAGGCACAACTCGCGATCAGCCCGACCAGCAGCATGTCCGGCATCGCCGTCAGCGCCGCCCGCAAATCCGAATAGGCGCGCGCCACGCTGCGAAACACCGGCGGTTTTGCCGGCGGCAGGCTGGCGTCGGGGATCTGCGTGGAGGACATGAATGCCTTTGTCTGCGTCGTAAACAACATCGCCGGCCACGGCGATTCGGAACCCGCGAACCGATTCGGCAGGCCGTTCCCCGCCGATCATGTGAGACTTTGTTAACTTCTATCCCCCGTTTCGGCGCTTTCCGCTAGGCTAAAGACAAGTGATTCGAGGCGTCGCTTCGGGCCGGGCGGATACGGCGCAGGGAGACTTACGCACATGAGCAAATTCGGGGGCTTTCTTGGCCGCAAAGCGGGATCGGACCATGCCGATAACGTCGAACAGCTCCACATGCGCGCTGAAACCGAGCATGCCGGAGCGAACGGTGCCGCGCCGCTCGACATCGACGACGAATTGTTCTCCCCGCTCGCGCTCCAGCTCGGCGAAGAAAACGAGACCGTCCGCAATCTGCTGATCGACGCCAGCCACAAGATCCGCGACCTCGACGCCATCCGCGACGCCTTCGGCCGGCTGGTCGAGCCGGTCAGCAAGACGCTGAAAGCCTACGAGGAAGAAAAGAGCGAAAAGATCAGCCTGCAATCCACGCTCGCCGAGATGCGCAACGCCTACAACAAGACCCGCGGCGAACTCGCGGCTTTCGAGAAGAAGTCCAACGCGCTGGAAACCGAATGCATCCGCCTGCGCCAGGATTTCTCCATCACCCAGCAGAATTTGCGGACCGCCGAGGCCGCCAAGGCCGAACAGGCGGTGGAATTGCAGACCCAGCGCGCCGCGATCATCGAACTCGACCGCCGGCTGAAGCATGAAATCGCCGAACGCGAATCCTTCCGCGAGGAACATCGCCGCCTCGGCGACCGCCTCGCCTCCGCCGACAAGCGCATCTCGCAGGTCGAATCCGAGGCCGAAACCGCGCGGCAGAAGCTGGTCGTGTCCGAGCGCGAAAAGGCAACGCTGCAAACCTCGTTCGACAATGCCAGCGGGGAAACCGCGCGGCTGTCGCGCAAGATCGTCGAGGCCGAGAATACGGTCGCCGCGATGCAGGGCCGTGTGCGCCAGATCGAAGCCAGCTTCACCGAACTGAGCTCCGACCGCGGCCGCATCGCACAGGCGCTCGACGAGGAGCGCCAACGTCACCAGAACGAGACCCGCGCCCTGCAGGCGCGTTTCGAAGCGCTGCAGACCCGCGCCATCACAACCGAGAAACTGCTCGACGAGGCGCGCGCCGCGCTGCTCGCCCGCGCCGACGACATCCGCACCTTCGAGCGCCGCGCCATCGAGGCCAACCTCACGCGCAACGCGCTGGAGGCCCGGCTGAGCGAGATGCAGAACGCGGACGCGCAGCGCAATGCGGAACTCAACGACGCCGAGCAGGC
>LNFM01007209.1_pt1 | contig 19135 bp, 18 predicted proteins | sample 596031 | NCBI WGS metagenome assembly LNFM01 (sample SAMN04254537, study PRJNA301005) | activated carbon metagenome | isolation source: dual media filters at the Ann Arbor, Michigan drinking water treatment plant | place: USA: Ann Arbor | reverse complement strand
GGCTTGTCGGGATGGGTGCGGGCGTGATGATAGGGATGCATGAGGGCCGCATAAGAGCGGACAGAAAGTCCGCTCGCAAGCGTTGACCCGGTTCCGCCCATCGGCTTTATTCGCCGCGCACGACGATGTGCCCCCGTGGCGGAATTGGTAGACGCGCCTGACTCAAAAAGTGGTTTGTCTACCCTGCGACGTTTAGCGCGGTGGTCCGAAAAGACGTTTGATTTTCGAGGGTTGAGCGGGTACGGCAAGGCATATCGTGGCGGTGACAACCGCGCTAGGTGCAAAATGGGTGCAGAGCGCGAGGGAACTCGCGGCGGCGATCGGCGGGCGTGGCGGAACTGGTAGACGCGCTGGATTCAAAATCCTGTTCTGGTGACAGAGTGTCGGTTCGATTCCGACCGCCCGCACCATCATGCAATTCGGGAACGACATTCGCGATGCGAACGGAAGGCCTCACTCGGGTCAATCGCATTGAGCCAGCAATTGCGAGCCATAAGCAACTCTGCGCCATTCCTAGCCTTGCCAAGGTCGGGGTCGAGGGTTCGAATCCCTTCGACCGCTTCAATTTTCTTCAAGTAAATCAGACGCCGAGAAGAGTCCTTCGGGATCTTCTTCTGCTTCCCCGCCTCTGGCACGACAGCTGGGGAAGCAGAGGGAGAAGCAGACCGAAGCGAAACGCAGCGGGCTCTCTGCCGCCTTCCGCAAATATTGCATCCCCAAACACGCAGTTCTGCCTGCAGAACTTGCGACAATCGGAGCGGCCATGCCGTACCGCGAAGGCTCTCTGCAGATGCCATGCGTCGCTCGAGTGACTCCTCGTCAAGAGCTTCGGTTGGCTCATCGACATGGAGACGCAGCTTCTTCGTTCAAATGCGTAAGCGCACGATCCTTGCGTTGCACGTTGCAAATATCTATTTGGCGAAAAGATTCGGTGGCTTCAGAAAAAACAAGCCGACGCCACATGACCTGAGCCCCAACTTTCATCCAGTCGGGAGTAGAATCCGTTCGTTATTTGGACCTGTGAGGTCCGGTGTTGCAACAGGCCGGGGCGCGAAGCCCTCAGGTAAGCGCAGCGCCCCGGCCTGTTGCGGAACAGAGGCGTTGCGAGCCGCATAGGCGACCGGCGTCAGATTGCCGAGCGCACTGTGGGGCCGTTCGGTGTTGTAGTCGCGCCGCCATTCCTCGAGCTCGATCCGTGCCTGGGCGAGCGTGGTGAACAGCGTCTCGTTCAGGAACTCGTCGCGCAGGCGGCCATTGAAGCTTTCGATGAAGGCATTCTGCTGCGGTTTGCCCGGCTCGATGTAGTGCCATTCGAGCCCAAGGCCTTGCGACCATCGGAGCATCGCCAGGCCGTTGAACTCGGGACCATTGTCGGAGACGCATTGCCGGGGCAGTCCTCGCTGCCCGATCACGGCCTCCAGCTCGCGGATCACCCGACCACCCGGCAGCGATGTGTCGGCCACCAGGCACAGGCTCTCCCGCGTGTAGTCGTCGACCACCGCCAGGATCCTGAACCGGCGGCCGTCACTCAGCGCGTCGTGCACGAAGTCCATCGACCAGCGTTGGTTCGGTCCTCGTGCCGGGACCAACGGAACCCGCGTCACCGCAGCCCGCTTGCGTCCGACGCGCCGGCGGACCTGCAGCCGTTCCTCGACGTACAGTCGACGCAGTCTCTTGTGGTTCATGTGAACGCCCTCGCGCGACAGCAGAACCCGTAACCGGCGCCAGCCAAAGCGACGGCGCACTGCCGCCAACTCGCGCAAGCGCGTGCGGACAGCCTTGTCGTCCGGTCGACGGCTTTGGTAGCGGACCAGGGCCCGGTCCACCCCGATCGCGCGGCACGCCCGCCGCTGGCTCACCCCATGCACGGTGCACAGGTGCGCCGCAGCCTCCCGCTTCGCCGCGGGCGTCACCATTTTTTTGAAGCGATATCCTTCAGCATCGCCACGTCCAGCATCGTCTCCGCCAGCAGCTTCTTCAGCCGACGGTTCTCGTCCTCCAGAGACCGAAGCCGCTTGGCCTCCGATACCTCCAGGCCGCCGTACTTCGCCTTCCACTTGTAGAACGTCGCGCTGCTGATCCCGTGCTTGCGGCACACGTCCGACGTCGCCGCTCCTGCCTCGTGCTCCCGCAGGATCCCGATGATCTGTTCTTCCGTGAATCGCGTCCGCTTCATCGTCCGTCTCCCCTCGAAGGCGGACTCTACTCATTTCTGGAGGTGATTCAGGGGCTCAGGTCACACACACTATAGCGACATCCGCAAAATTGAATGCGGGCCAGTGATGGTCACCAATATGAAAATCGAGAAAATCAGTGACGGCGCCCCAGCGAATTCGATCCGCGATGTTGCCAAGCGCGCCACCAATTATGAGCCCAACTGCAGCGCCCCTCAGTCGCGTGCGTGTTCGCCAGAGGTAAATGGAAAGTACCGTGACAACGGCCAGCCCAAGGAAGGCAAGTACCCACCACGGTAGCCAGGTCAAAAAACCAAAATTCTCGCCGCGATTGCGCGAGAGCGCGATATTGAAAACCGGCAAGACTTCGATGCCTTCTTCCAACCGGGAATAGGACGCCCTCGCAGCCCCCTTGCTCAGCTGATCGACGGTGTATGCTGCAAGAGCGCAGGCTGAGCCCACTTTCTGTGCCGACCCCGTCATGCCGCGCTGTGGGCCGCGCCATCGATCTTCGCGACGCACGACGAGCAGTTCATGCTTGTCACGCGGTATCGCACTGGAGAATCGACAGTCGTTGCATGCATGCTGCCTGCACTTGCTTTTTGGCGATCAAGTATACATCCTGTAGTGGCTACAGAAACAAGGGCTCGGTTGCCATGATGCGTATTGGGGCGCTTTCAAAAAAGAGTGGCGTTCATATTGAGACGATCCGCTACTACGAACGCGCCGGCGTCCTGCCAAAGGCGCGCCGCACTGCCAACGGCCGCAGAACGTACAGCGAAGAAGACGCTGACCGACTTGCGTTCATCCGCCACGCTCGTGAACTGGGATTTGATCTCCCGGCCGTCCGTGCTCTGCTCGCGCTGCAGGAGCGGCCCGAGCTGTCCTGCGAGGCCGCGTCGAAGTTGGCGTCTGCTCAGCTGTCGGCGGTCGAAAGCCGTTTAAGTCGCCTTGCTTTATTGCGCGATGAACTGAAACGCATGGTGCGTGCTTGCAAGAACGGCCGCGTCAGCGACTGCCGCGTGATCGATGCGCTCACGAAGATGCCTTGACCTTCACTATTCAAGAGGTGGTGGAGGTGGCGAAAGTTCTATGTTGAGGACTCCCCCATCCAACACAGGAGCCGGCGCGCGCGTCACAATCTGCGGTACCGCAATGAGAAGCGCGACGGTCAATAATTGCAGTACCAAGAAAGGGACCGCCCCCCAATAGATTTGCGAAGTAGGAACAAAGGACGGCGCCACGCTTCTGAGGTTATACAGAGCGATTCCAAATGGCGGATGCATGAACGATGTTTGGAGATTGACCGCAATCAACACCGTGAACCAAACCATATCGATGCCCAAGCCCCGAGCGATCGGTGCGATAAGCGGCAACACAATGAAAGCGATTTCAAAGAAATCCAAAAAGAACGCCAGAAAGAAAATCGCGATATTGACGAATACAATGAAGCCCACTTGACCGGCGGGCAGAAACTTGAAGAGCGATTCAATCCAGAGATGACCTTCAAGGCCGCGAAAAACCAGGATAAAAAACGATGCTCCAAGCAATAGAAAAATGATGCCAGAAACCAGTATGCCGGTGACATCCATTGCTTGACGCAGGTTGCGTCCCGTTAGTTTTCCAGTCACCAACCCCAGGAGCAACACGGCGACAACTCCGATGGCCCCACCCTCGGTAGGTGTCGTTACTCCAAAAAAGATCGCAGCCAATACAGCTGAAACGATTCCCAATGGGAGGGCCGCTGCACGCAGAACTTCGGCAATTGCCCCCGACTGAGCTGCGCCGTTCTGTTGCAGAGTAGAAGGCGCGCGCTCAGGCCAAAGCCGTGTCACAAGGAAAATGTACAAAAGGTATGAGCCGACCAGTACCGCTGCTGGAAGAAGCGCACCGCGGTAGATTTCCTGCAAAGATACCTCTAGCTGTTCAGCCAAAATGATCAGAACCAGACTAGGCGGAATGACTTGTGCAAGTGTACCGGAAGCGGCGACTACGCCCGTGGCGAGCTTTGGATCATACTTGGCGCGCAACATCACGGGCAGCGATATGAGCCCGATGGCAACGACTGAAGCTGAAACGAATCCGGTAATTGCCGAGAGCGCCGCACCAACAATAATCGTCGTATAGGCTAAGCCACCCGACAAGCGCCCGAACAAGCGATTGAGAGCAACGAACATATCCTCGGCTATGCCCGTGCGCTCGAGCAGCATTCCCATGAAGATCAGAAGCGGTAGCGCGAGCAGGTTATCGTTGTTGAATGTCCCTTGAATGCGAAAAAGCATATTGGTCAAGAAAGCAACCTTGAAGTGTCCCGCGGTGATACCGATGACACCGAATACGCCGGCGACTGCCGACAGGGAGAAAGCAACGGGAAACCCGGCGAAGAGGGCTATCACGAGGCAGAGGAACATGGTCGGCGCGAGGACCTCAGTCATTTCATCGGTCCTCAATAAGCCTATGCCGGCGTACTGGCCGTGGAAGAATGCCCCTCAAACATGCGAGGCAGCGGATCGCTTCGGCGAGCCCCTGCAGCGCGAGTAGAAAAAAGCCGGCGGGGATGAAGCCCTTTATGATCCACGCCGGTATGTCGCTCGTGCTATCCCGAGTCGCCCGGCTTTCGCCGGAAAGAAAAGCCACGATGAATTGCGGCAAGCTGACCCATACGAGGGCCGCACAGACGGGCAGAAGGACAAAGCAAATGCCAATGAGATCGAGCCAGGCAAGGCCTCTTTCGCCGAGCCGTCCCGCAAGAATATCGATCCGCACATGCTCGTCTCGTTGGAAGGTGTAGGCGGCCATCAGCAGCACGACCGCCGCGAAAAACTGCCATTGAAGATCGAACGCCGAAGGGTACGCTAGCGAGAAGAATTTTCGACTGAGAGCGTTGATGGTGATGAGAACAGCATTTGCGAGCAGTCCCCAGCGCACGAACTCAGCGACGGATTTGTTCAAACCGTCGATCCCCCGCGCCAGGCTCAGCAGCATCCCCATTTCAATTGCCCACACCTGTCATTATTGCCTGCAGGCTCCGCTCGCGCCGTATTGGTATGGTGCATCCTGTACCGACTAAAGGATCAAGCGAAAACAATGAAGCAATTTGGCGGGTCATCGAGGCAGCTGAGGCTCGCAATTGCCTGCCAGATCATTGGCTGGTCCTGCCGCGACCCCGCCACTTTTGGCCGCTTGGAGCGCAGTATAAGTCAACGGACATGCGACCTTGCTCTCTTTCGCAAAGTCGTCCGATCACTTGAGTTACTGCCGCGTTTCCTTCCCATTCGCTGCGGCACGACGCTGATTGTACCAAAAGCCGGTCAGCAACAGCGCCGCCATCGCGACTTGTGCTGCAATGCCTTGAGCGGTCGGGTATAGGCCAAGCGCTTCCACGCGGACGAAGCCCGCCAGCGGACTGACAGGCAACCAACCGGCTTCCTGCAAGGCCGATACGCCTTTGCCGATCAGTACGACGCACAGCACGGCGAGCAGCGCCGAACTGTAGGCGAAGAACTTCCCGACGGGCAGCACACGACCGTAGCGCATCAAACCCCAGGCGATCCCCGCCAACACAATGATCGCCGTTCCCGCACCGGCCATGACCGCCCCGCCATTGTCCTCGTTCCAGATGGCCGTATAGAACAGGATCGTTTCGAACACCTCACGGTAGACGACAACGAAGGTGAGCCCGAACAAGCCCCAGGCGGATCGTCGCGAAAGCGCATGGCCGAGCTTATCGTGAATGTAGCGCTGCCAGGCATTCGCCTGGCTCTTGCCATGCATCCAGATGCCGACCCACAACAGAATGATTGCCGCGAGCAACGAGCCGAAACCCTCGGTAAGTTCGCGGTCGGCCCCGCTGATGGCGATCAGATAGGTCGCTGCCGTCCAGGTTACCACGCCGGCGCCCAGCGCCGCGATCCAGCCGCCATGGACATAGCGTGCCACTTCGCGTCGCTCCGCTTTGCGCAAAAGGGTGAGCATGACAACCACGATCAGCAGCGCTTCAAGTGCTTCGCGCAGCAAGACCGTGAATGCGCCGAAAAAGCTCGAAGAGGCCGTAGCCTGATGGGGGTCAAGCGCCGCTTCGGCGGCGCCGAACAGACCGTCCAGCACCTTGGTTTGAACGCGCAGGTCTTCGACCGCTGCCCCACGCTTGACCGCGGCACGTAGTTCGCTCATCGCGCCTTCGATCTGTACCATCAAAGCATTGTTGCGGATCGACAATAGCGGCTCGACGGGCTCGAACCCGTCGAGGTACGCCGACAGGGCCAGGTCGGTCGCAGCGCGGCGATCGCCTTTTTCATAGGCAAGGATCGCCTCGCCGAGCCGGGTACGAGCCAGCGCGAGCGAGGCACTCGCCGGTTGGACGACTGCTCTGGGATTGCGGCGCAGATAGGCCGTGATCTTGTCAGCTTTGTCCTCGCCATGGCTGGCTGCGAGCGTTGCCGGTCTTTCGTCGATCAAGCTGGCCAAGGTGGTGCGTCGGCGGAGATCGGCGTCGGCCTTCCACAACTGCTGCCCGCTGACGACATCCGCTGTCGGAAATGCCAACGCGCCGACATACAGGGCCAGATCCCAGCGGTCCTGGGAGGGTAGATGCGCGAAGCTTGCCATGCTGGTGCCGTCGAGGCCCTGCTCGATCACCAGATGGAGAGCGAAAATGCTGCGCTCGCTGGCGCGCTCCTTGTCAGTAAAGTCGATGGGAGGTGGGCTTAGGCCGGCCGAGGCAACGCCTTTGCCATTGCCGGTGGCGCCGTGGCAACTCGTGCAATGCTCGTCGTAGAGGGTCCGCCCACGTGCGTAGTCGGGGACGGCGGTCGGCATCAAGGGGACAGGGTAGGCCTTGATCAAGTCCACGGCGAGTGATCGCGACAAGGTGGCGATGTGCTCGGGCTCCGCTTTCCGGCCAATTGCGATCTGAAGGTCAGCGGCCTGCTTCTGAAGATTCGCCTTTTCGCTGGAAGGCGGCAAGTCGTCGAGCCTTTCCTTAACCGAACCGGCGAATTCGACCATCTCGGCATATTCATCCTTGCTGATGACCGTGCCGTCGCGAACAGCCTCTCGGTAGTCGACGGCCATATAGTCGAGGAGGCGCCAGATCGTCAGGACGGAGGCCATATCTGCGCGGGCGGCGAACACCAGCGTCAGGTTGGCAGAGAGCAACAAGCAGATCGTCAGTGCACGAATGGTCATCTGTTCATCGTTGGCGTTGCATCGCTAATGCGACTGATTTGCAAATACTAGTTGATCATTGGGAAGTCGTCGAGCCGAGTGTCCAAATTTGAATACTGACGAGCCAGAAGCCTCCACCTGACGACAAGCCCGCCGCAGCTCTTCGCGAAAGGACGGTGGCGCTGTTGAAAGGCGGAATGTCGGAGGCGATCGACAGGCCACCCGATCTTGTGCGAGTCATTCGACAAGTGGGACTTCGGAGTCGGCGCCAACGATCGTCAGCAAAATGCAAGCTTGATTCTGTAGCTGCTACAGGATGCATGGTCCCGGGATCGAGATGGATCGCCATGCCCCCTGACCCGACCTTCACACCCGCCGCCGGCCGTCACTGGCTCACGCCCTTCTACGACTTCGGAGTGGCAGCGCTTACCCGCGAGGATCGATGGCGGAGCACTCTCATCGCGCAGGTCCGTCCGAGAGTCGGCGACGTAATCGTCGACGTAGGCTGCGGCACGGGATCGCTTCTCGTCCGTTTGGGAAAGGCTGTGCCTTCCGCCCAGCTCATAGGGATTGATCCCGACCCTGGAGTATTGGCGCGTGCGCGCAAGAGAGTCGCAACCGCTGGCCTTTCGGTCGAGCTTCGCACTGGCTTTGCTCGGCAAGTGGCCGAGCTGCTGGACGGACGACATGCGACAAAGATCGTCTCCAGCCTCGTGTTCCATCAGGTGCCGATGGAAGAGAAGGTGGCGGCGCTCGCCGCAATGTGCGCGGCGCTTGGGGCGGGCGGTGAAGTTCACATCGCTGACTATGGCCTTCAGCGCACACGTCTCATGCGAGCCCTCTTCAGGGGGCTTATCCAGAATCTCGATGGAGTCGTGAACACCGAACCGAATGCCCGCGGCATCCTGCCGGACCTCATGTGCACAGCCGGATTGCGGAGCGTGGAGGAGACGCTTGTCATTCCAACGATGAGCGGCTCGATCTCGCTTTATCGGGGAATCCGCGCATCATGATGCGAAACGCTCCCCCGCTGCCTTGAACAACCTGCGCCTGGGTCCGCCGCCCATCGCTCCGTTCTTTGCCGTGCGACTCGGCTTCAATTCAGAGGTTGGATATGTTCATTGTCCTCGGTGTCTGCGTCCCGCTCATCAGCGGATTGAACACGTCTGTCGATCGCTCTCAAAAAGGGAAGGTCCTGTGAAGATCGGAACGATTCGCGCGCCGGCGATACGGGACAGCGCGCTCTTCCTCGCCTGGATGATCGCGCTCGCATCCACGTTGGGCGCGCTCTTCATCGGCGAAGTCATGGGGCAGACGCCCTGTCTCCTCTGCTGGTATCAGAGGATCGCCATGTTCCCCTTGGCGGTCATCCTGGGCGTTGGATGCTATTTCGGGGATATGGGGGTTCGTCGCTATGTACTCCCGGTCGCGGTACTTGGCGCCCTGGTCGCGCTGTGGCACAGCCTTCTCTATGGTGGAGTCGTCCCGGAAACGGTGCAGCCATGCACGCGCGACGGTCCATCCTGTGCCGGGCAGGATCAGACCATTCTCGGCGTTCTGCCGCTACCCTTCCTGTCGCTCGCGGCCTTCTCCGCGATTGTTCTGCTTATGGCCATACCTAACAAAAAGGCCTCCCCATGATCCGCCGTACTGTCGTCATCGGGACAGGAATCGCGGCCGTCGGTCTGTTTGCCGGCGGAGCGCTTCTGTATCGTCCGTCGCAAACTCAGTTGCCGGGGATTGCCACGACCAGTGGCGCAGCCCCCTTGATACGGCCGCATGCTCCGGTGCTCGGTCCCGTCGATGCGCCAGTGACCATTGTCGAGTTTTTCGACCCGGCCTGCGAGTCATGCCGCGCCTTCCACCCAGTCGTGAAGCGGATCATGGCAATGTCCCCTGGGAAAGTGCGTGTCGTGCTGCGCTATACCGCGTTTCATCCGCCGTCGGAGGATGCCATACGCATCCTCGAGGCGGCCCGCTTGCAAGGAAAGTTCGAGGTCGTGCTGGAACGGCTCTATGAGACGCAGCCCCGCTGGGCACCGCATGGCCGCCCGGCAGATAGTGCTTGGTCGGTGCTCGATGGCACCGGCCTGGACATTGAGCGTGCCAGAAAGGATGCGGCCTCGCCCAGTGTGGCTGCCGTCTTGAACCAGGATGCCGCCGACGTGAAGTCTGTCGGCGTCCGTGCAACCCCCACGTTCTTCGTCAATGGAAAGCCGCTCCAGGAATTTGGCGCACGGCAGCTTTCCGACTTGGTCAAGGCGGAGGTGGAGGCCAATTAAAAGAAGCTCCGCGCATCCTCCTTTGAGTAACGAAGGCTGAGGCTGTGCCCGGGCTGCGCAGTGACGGGCTTTCTTGCACACCGAACTTCGCGAATTCAGCGAACAAGTCGAACGGCTTTGGCACCGTCATGGTCTCCAACGCAATGTTGCTGACTGGAATAGCATCTGGAGGTTAACGAGAATTTCGGACTTTCCGGCCTGCGCCTCCTTTCCTTGGCTGCCCCGGACCGGCCAACGACGAATTGCACAATGATCAACAACATCGCCACTGCGCCACACAGTATTGCGAGCATCGCCTGAGGCGGCAGCGGCTCTATGAGTCCGATGTGCTCGTAGTAGCGAAGCGTCTAGATATTGTCGCCCGTGCGTTTGGACAGGTTCCGATGGCGATCATTGGGGGTTGATTCTGTAGTGGCTACAGGAGGTACCTTTAGCAGGTGCTGGAAGTGTGTGAACCCGAGAACGGATATGATCGAGCATGTCGTAGGCCTGATTTGGGACGCCTGGCGCGCTCGAAAGAGCGGCGCCGGCGCCATCGCGCAGCGCCAACGCACCCGTCTTGCCGATATGATCGCCCATGCCCGGGCCAGTTCGCCATACTACGGTGAGCTATACCGGGATCTGCCGGATCGGGTTGAAAGCACCGAGCGGCTTCCAGTTACCGACAAGAAAATGCTCATGGAGCGCTTCGACGAATGGTGCACCGACCGTGCCGTGACGCTCGCGGCCGCACAGGCAGTTGTCGACGATCCAGGTCGGATTGGAGAGCGGTTCCACGGAAAGTACACGCTGGCTACCACCTCAGGCACGACCGGCCGCCGCGGGATATTCCTGACCGACGATCGCACCATGGCGGTCGTGGCTGCCATGATGCTCCGCTGGATGGGTGACTGGCTCGGCCCGAGCGACATCCTCAAGATCATCGCTCGCCGCGGGCGATTGGCGATGGTCATGGCGACGGGCGGCCATTTCGCGTCGGCCGTTGCTGCGGCACGCCTGAAGAAGCGGCGCGGAACACGCGTAGAGGTGCTCTCCGCGCACCTGCCGATGGCGGAGCTTGTTGAGCGGCTGAACTGCTTCCAGCCGGCGCTGCTTACACCCTACGCCAGCATGGCTGCCCTGTTGGCCGACGAACAGGAAGCGGGGCGGCTCCATATCGATCCCGTGCTGCTAGCCCTCTCGGCCGAAGGGCTGCCGCAAGCGGAGTACGGGCGAATTGCGCGCGTTTTCGATGCCAAGGTCGCCAACAGCTACGCCGCCTCGGAATGCATGTTCCTCAGCTACATGTGCAGCGAAGGCTGGCTGCACGTTAACGCCGACTGGGTGGCGTTCGAGCCGGTCGATGCCGACTATCGGCCGGTCGCTCCCGGCACGCAGTCGCACACGATCCTGATCAGCAATCTCGCCAATCGTGTGCAGCCGATCCTGCGCTACGATCTCGGCGACAGCGTCTTGCAGCGGCCGGACCCGTGCCCGTGCGGCAACCCCTTGCCCGCAATCCGCGTACAGGGTCGCTCCGCGGACGTTCTCACGTTCCGCACGTCGGGCGGCGATGTCAGGTTGCCTCCGCTGGCGCTCACCCAACCGATGGAGGCTGTCCGCGGAGTAACGCTCTTCCAACTCGCGCAGTCCAAACCGGAAAGGCTTGAATTACGTCTGCAAATCGCGCCGGCTGCGAATGCAGACGCCGTCTGGCGCGAGGCCGAAGCAGGTCTTCGGAACGTGCTTGCCGAGCATGGGCTAAAACACGTCGTTGTCGAACGCGGCGGCGAACCCCCGGAACAGGGGCGCGGCGGAAAGTTCCGGGAGGTGATTCCGCTCTCGGGTGCCCGCACGTAAATCGATTTTCAGGGAGACTGTCGATGAAGGGAAAGGAAATTGCCAAGTTCGTCGCCGGTTTTGCGGCCAACCAGGTGCTCACTCATGGAGCCTTAGCGACTGCGGGCATTCAGTTTAGTCTGCTTGGGATCGCCTATGACCAGCGGCTTAACACCATCGCTGCTGTCGTTTGGGGGATCATTCTTCTGCTGCTCATCTACTATGCCTGGGTCAGGAGATGACGAGCACGACTCAGGATGACATGCCTGTAAGAGAGCCGGACATGAACCATGCCCAGTACTCTCTCTAGAGTTCTGCGGTCCCCGATCCTGGCGACTGGCGCCCTGGTTCACCCAAAGCTCGCTGCCGCCACAATGCGGGCATAATCTCGATGAGGACGCATGCTTGATCCTGTAGCGGCTCAAGGATGTAGGATCGTCAGAGAAGCAGGCGAGACCTAAGCGGAGCTCGGCTCACGCCGATGACGGAGACCGAGATGAAAAGCGATGTTGGGACGATTTCGGGCGCACTGCGGTTCAAAGTGGACGGCTTGGACTGTCAGAACGAGGTTCGTGCCCTTCGTGCGGCCGTGGGCCCCGTTGTTGGCGGCGACGACAAGCTGTCGTTCGACACGAAGGCCGGTGTCATGGAGGTAGTGCCCAAGGACCCTTTGGCGATCGATCTCGTCACGCAGGCGGTCGCCTCGACCGGCATGCGCGCGCATCTTCTGCAGGAGCCGGTGCAGCAGCCTGCACTGCCGCGGCTCTTCCGTGTCGAAGGGCTCGACTGCAAGAATGAAGTCGCCATCCTCAAGCACGAGATCGGCCCGCTGGTCGGGGGCGAGGCCTGGCTGACGTTCGACACCGCGAAGGGGCTCATGACGGTCGCGCCGCAGCAGCAAGCGACAGTCGACGATATCATCGGCCGCGTCGCACCGACCGGCATGCGAGCGTCACTCGTTGTGGACGGCACGGCCGAGGCATTGCTCTTCCGCGTCCACGGTCTCGACTGTAAGAACGAGGTGGCGGCCCTCACGCGGGAACTCGGTCCGCTCGTCGGCGAGGACAAACTCGCCTTCGACACCGCGCAAGGCATGTTGACGGTGGCCCCCCAAAGCCTGGCGGCTGCCGACGCGATCGAGGAAGCCGTGGCTCGAACGGGCATGCGCGCCGAGACTTGGTCGCCGCCGGCGGCCTCGTTCGCTGCACCCGCGCCCACTGGAGTCCAAGAAGATGCGGCAGGTGGTGCCGCCGCCGAGTTGCAGGAGGCCCTGAGCCCGCCGATCCCGACCCACTTGCCCGGTCAAGTCGTGTATCGCATTCACGGCATGGACTGTGCCGATGAGATCGCGGCGCTGAAGCGCGAGGTCGGGCCGTTGGTCGGGGAAGACAAGCTCGCCTTCGATCTCCTCAATGGCCGCATGTCGATCGACATGACTCCGGATGCGGCATTCGAAGCCCGTATCGAGAAGGCGGTGGCACGCGCTGGTCTGCGCGCCGAGCCCTGGATTGAAGGCGCCACCAGCGAAGCCGCGCAGGTCGAGGAGCGCCGCAGGCGCCTGCAGTCGTGGCTGACGACCGTGAGCGGCGTGTTCACGGCGCTGGGCTTCGCCGTCCATGCCTGGTTGGGCGGCGGCGTCATCGCGGCTTTCGAGGCGGGCGAACACGGCTTGGGATCGACTCCGCTGCCCAGCGTGGCGCTCTACACACTCGCGATGCTATGCGCCGTGCGCTACGTCGCCCCCAAGGCCTGGCTCGCGGCAAGGCGGCTGCGTCCCGACATGAACCTGCTGATGGTGGTTGCGGTTGCGGGCGCCATCGGTATCGGCGCCTGGTTTGAGGCCGCGACCGTTTCGTTCTTTTTCGCGCTGGCACTGGCGCTTGAGGCCTGGAGTCTCGGCCGCGCGCGTCGGGCGGTTGCTGCCCTCATGGAACTTGCGCCGCCAACGGCCCGCGTGAGGCTCGAAGACGGCTCCGAACGCGACATCCCGGCGGCCGAGGTTCGGGTCGGTGCGCGCATCATCATTCGGCCGGGAGACAAGGTACCGCTTGACGGCCGGGTTGCTGCCGGCGAGAGCGAAGTCAATCAAGCGCCGATCACCGGCGAGAGCGTTCCGGTGCTGAAGTCGGAGGGCGACGAGGTCTTTGCCGGCACCATCAACGGCGAGGGTGCACTTGATGTCGTGACCACCAAAGCGGCAAACGACACGACGCTCGCCCAGATCGTCCGGATGGTCGGCTCGGCGCAGAGCCGACGCGCGCCCAGCGAGCAATGGGTGGAGAAGTTCGCGCGCGTCTACACGCCGGTCGTGATGGTACTCGCCGTTGCGATCTTTCTTGCACCGCCCTTGCTCTTGGGCGGCGCCTGGGACGTCTGGTTCTACCGGGCTCTCGTGCTTCTCGTGATCGCCTGCCCCTGCGCCCTCGTGATTTCGACGCCGGTGACGATTGTGGCGGCACTCGCCGGCGCGGCGAAGCAGGGCGTCCTGGTGAAGGGCGGCACCCATCTCGAAACGCCTGCGCATCTCAAAGCCATCGCCATGGACAAGACCGGGACGCTAACCGAAGGCCGGCCGCAGGTCGTCGAGATCGTGCCGCTTGGAGGCCGCAGCAAAATGGAGCTTCTCGGCGTGGCCGCTGCCCTGGAGGCGCGCAGCGGGCATCCGATCGCTCGCGCCATCCTGGCCAAAGCCGCCGATCTCAAGATCGCCGCCGAGCCTGCCGAGGCTGTCCAAGCCGTCGTTGGCCGAGGCGTCACCGGTCGGGTGGCCGGCCGCGAGACGTGGCTTGGCTCGCGCCGCTACATCGAGGAGCGGGGTATCAACTCAGTTGTAGTCCTGCAGCAGGCCGACGCCCTTTCGAGCGCCGGTCGCACCATTGTCGCGGTCGGCGCTGGCCAGGAGGTCTGGGGCCTCGTCGCCGTGGCCGATGCCGTGAGGCCGGAAGCGAAGGGGATTGTTACTGCGCTTCACCGTGCCGGCATCAAGCACGTCGTGATGCTCACCGGGGACAATCGGGCCACCGCAGAAGCGATTGCGAAGCAGACAGGGATCGATGAGGTGCGGGCGGAACTGCTGCCGGCCGACAAGGTCGCGGCTGTCGAAGATTTGGTGCGACTTTACGGGTCGGTTGCCATGGTTGGGGACGGGGTCAACGATGCTCCGGCGATGGGCCGCGCCAATCTTGGTATCGCCATGGGCGCCATGGGCAGCGACGCCGCCATCGAAACAGCCGATGTGGCACTCATGTCGGATGATCTTTCGAAGCTGCCCTGGTTGGTGCGCCATTCGCGCGCGACCCTCGCGATCATCCGGCAGAATGTTGCCTTCTCGATTGCCGTGAAGCTGCTGTTCACCGCGCTGACGGTGATTGGTCTCGCGTCTCTTTGGGGCGCCATCGCAGCCGACGTCGGGGCATCGCTGCTGGTCGTTCTTAACGGCCTGCGCCTGCTCAATCGCGGTCAGACAGGCACTCGACAGAGCGGTCCCTCGGGCGGACATGGAGCCTCGGCGGACCAGCACCAGGCTTCCGCGATCACCGGGACGGCCCGGGCTTAGCTCAGGGCCAGTCCGATGTCGCCCGGCCTGGGTGCCGAGCGACTCAGGATGGCGACGCACAATGAGGAGTGATTGATCGTGGCCTACACGATGTTGATCCGACGCGCTGCGCTGGCAGGCACGACCCTGGCTGGCGCTCTCGCGCTCGATTTCGTCACAAAATGGCTGATCCTCAACATTGTGATGGTGCCGCCGCGCCCGATCGAGATCACCCCATTCTTCAATCTCAGGCTCGGCTTCAATACCGGTGTCAGCTTCGGGCTGTTCCGCGAACTTTTCCTGGAGCACCCCCTGATGCTCGCCGGAATCAAGATGGTGATCGTGGCTGGACTTGTCGTCTGGGCCATGAGGACCACAAAGCCGTCAGAGACGATTGGTCTTGGTATCATTGCCGGCGGTGCTACCGGCAATGTGGTTGATCGGATCCGTCAGGGTGCCGTGACCGATTTCCTCGATTTCCACGTCGGCGACTGGCACTGGCCGGCCTTCAACATGGCTGACGTGACAATCGCAGCCGGTGCCGCCCTGTTGGTCGCAGGTTCTTTGTGGCGGGCCAAGTCGGCGGCGCCGAAGTCGACCACGGCAACGCCGCCGCGTCCGAGTGCCCGTTCCTAAACTACATCTGTGAGCAGGGATGGCGTCGCCATGCCGGCAGGCGTTGCCGAGGAGTTGGAGCGTGTCCAATTTGGCGAAGCTTGGAAAGGCGTCCAGACGGATGCCGCGCAGTTCCAAGAAGAGTTCGTAGAGCCTTGCCCTGTGCCCCTTCGTCACCTGCGCGACCATGCCCTCGCCGGGCGCCAACTCCTCCGCGCATCCGCGCAGATAGAGGCCGACGAGAAAATAGCTGAGGCCCGAGAACGGGCCCGTCTGGCTGCTGAACTCCAGTCGAAGGTACAAGTCGAGGCGGCGGAAGCGGCCCGTATTGCAGCCCAAGAGGCACTCCAGAGCCCAGCTCAATGAGCGGCTGCAAGAACAGCGCGAGGCCCTGGAGGCCGATAAGACAGCCGCGATCAACGCCGAGAAGTCGGCCACGTTTGAAGAGCGCCAGAAGTTGGCCAACAAGGTCGAAGAAGTGCAGCGCGCGCTTGAGAAGAAGACCGCTGAGGAGCTCGGCGAAGGCGCCGAAATCAATCTTTTTGAAGCGCTGAAGGCTGAGTTCGACGGTGATCGCATCGTGCGCGTGACCAAGGGGCAGCAAGGCGCAGACATCCTGCACACCGTCATGCACAACGGACAGGAGTGCGGCACGATCATCTACGATTCGAAGAACCACAACGCATGGCGGAAAGATTTCGTGACCAAATTGCGGTCAGACCAGTTGAGTACCCAGGCCGACCATGCCGTGTTGTCGTCCAGCAAGTTCCCGGCCGGCGCCCGGCAATTGCATATACAGGACGGCGTCGTGATCGCTAGCCCGGCGCGGGTTATCGCCCTCATCCAACTGATTCGCGCTCATCTGGTTCAATCTCACACCCTGCGCATGAGCAACGCCGAACGGACCCAGAAGACCGCAGCCCTGTACAGCTTCATCACTTCTCAGTAGTGCGCCGACTCGTTTGCGCGGCTCGACGAATTGGCGGAGTCGCTGCTGGATATTCAGACGAAGGAGGTTAAAGCCCACGAAAACGTCTGGAAACAGCAAGGTGTTGCCATACGCGCGGCCATGAAAGTGCAGGCTGAATTGCGCAATCAGATCGACTCGATCATCGGTACGGCGACCTCGCCGGAGAGCCCTCAATGACGAACCCGCAGGTCATTCCCGACCGCAACAATGTCATCAATCTTCAGGAGCGTCGGCTCGACCGTAGCCACGAAGCCCGAGGCGGCGCAGCCAAGCGTCGACTTGGCCAAACGCATCCTGCTGCCACTGCTCCGGAGTTCGATCTCCCAGGATCTGGCTCGCCTGAACGAATTGGCGGACGCAGGTGGGCCCGAAATCTTCCACGGATGTGAACTTTGCGTCGATGAAGCGGTACCCGGCCTCGCCGCTGGCTTGGGCCAGAATCACCCGACATTCCCCGGCCAGCACCTCGGGACCTCCCGGGTAGTTCCGGATGCAGAAGTAGATGTCGTAGGCGTCCTTCTGCTTATACCGGCCGTTCAGCGCATGGCCTTTCATGGCAAGCAACGCCGGGATGGAGCAGACGGCCACCTCCACCCGATTGGTGCCGCCCTCTGGCATCGGCCCTTCGATTGCCACCATCTTGTAGAAGGTCGTCGCCAGATCAGCGCCGTCTGCGCGCTGCACCGCGAAGTTGCTGATCAAGGGCGGCTTGTTCTTCACGATCTCTGCGTCACGCGGCATCAGGAAGTCGACAATGATCTCAATGGCGGGCCCACCGTCGGGGGGCTGAACGGTACGCGCAAGCTGGAATCGGCGCAGGCCCTCGCGTTGCCGGTAGCCGTTTTCCTGGAGGGCCCCCACAAGCGTCGTGTACTCCCCGTCACCCAAAGCTTCCGCATCGAGGCCGAGATCAACGTCGAGTGTACCGACATGGGGCATGTCGTCGATCACGGCGAACCTGCCTTTGAAGGCGCCGAGGATCTGGCCGATCTCCACCAGGACGGACTTCACCGCAGCCGTGGTCCGATCGTCATAGTCTGTCGCCGATTGCGGTTTGCCGGGCGTCATTTCCATGACAGTTTCTCTTGTCTCAAATGATCGGCCGCTTCCCGGCCCCGCTCTCCCGCCTGCGCGAGGTCGAGGTAGGTCTGGACAGGACTGGTGCACACTGCGCCCGGCGCCGGTTCGACAACGTCGAGGAACAGACCACTGTCCTTCGGCACCATGACCACGACATTTTCGCCCTTTTGAGCGGAAGCCAGCTTCAGGTCCCTCTTCAGCCAGTCTATCGCATCCGACTCGGCGTAGAAATAGTGCGTACCGGTCCGGCCATAAGGCGCCAGCCACTGCGCCGCTGAGAACGATGCGAACGCGATCTGCCCGCTCCCGGAATTGCTGCCCAGCGCATGGCGTGCCGCGTCGTCGAACGGCCGGCCATGCAGTGACGTGTAGTATTCCTCGCGCCTCGCGACTGGTGATTCGTAGTCCTCTCGCCACGCGTCGAGCAGGGCGTCGGGCTTACTGAGAACAAGTCCTCCTTCGGAAAGCTTCGCCCATTCCTTGTCGATCAGTGCCGACCGCACATTGCTCACGTGTCCGAAGCTGACCTGGGACTCGCCGGCAAGGTCGGCCACTCGCCATGCCCGATCTGGGTTGCGCAACAGCACGCGCAGGATGCGAGCTGATTTCGGCTTGAAGAGGGATCTGAGTTCACGGCGCTCCGCTGCTGGCTTTTTGGCTACCTGCCGTTCGATGAACACGCCATCGAACACCAGCCGGGCATTGCCCTCGAGATCGAGAAATCCCACCTTCTCGTTCCGGCAGAGGGCTTGCGCTTCGGCCGAGAGGTAGGGCGCGATGAAGATCGGCAAAGAGCCGGGCTCGTGATGGGCCACGTAGTTGCGCAACTGCAGCAGGCCCGTGCGGACATGTCGAGGCTGCCCGCTCGATTTGACTTCGCAAACGATCGAGTAGCGCTGGCCGGAGACGTTGATCCTCGCGAGAATGTCGATGCCGCGATCCGGTCCGCCTGGCTCGATGCTCACGTCGCGAATTTTGATCGCGGGCACTTCCTCCAGAAGCGAGGTCAGCGCTCTTACGGCCTGCTGTTCCAGGCCTTTCACTGAATTGGACATTTTCAGCATTCGCTGAAAATACATGGTGCGGTGAAATTCTGTCAATCGGATTTCAGTATTTGCCCTTATTTCAACAAACGCTGAAACACGGTGCCACACTGAAAGCAAAGAGCAGTGGTTACTATGGGCGCATCCGGCTTTGCCGGAACGAGTCCCTAGTCGGCCCCTTACGGGGGGTAGAGGCCTCCCGAAGCCGCCCTTCGGTAGCCGGAGGGAAGGGCGTCATCGCCTTCGGTGACGGCCCCTCGCAACGAGAAATCGGGCTGGCACACCTTCCGTTCTCGCTCTTTCCGACAATCGAGAGGGAGAGGGCTGCGCCGGTTTCCGTGACGGAATTTCAGGTCGCGAGAGAGTCTCCCGGCCGTCCGTCGCGGAGTATCCCGACATGGCAAAGGCCGTTCAGAAGATCATCCTCAGCGCCTCGCGCGACATCCCCTTCA
>LNFM01006529.1_pt1 | contig 19135 bp, 11 predicted proteins | sample 596031 | NCBI WGS metagenome assembly LNFM01 (sample SAMN04254537, study PRJNA301005) | activated carbon metagenome | isolation source: dual media filters at the Ann Arbor, Michigan drinking water treatment plant | place: USA: Ann Arbor | reverse complement strand
AAGAGGCAGCCAGTCAACGCCAGCGTCAACGCCATGATCTCGATGCGCATCAGAAGGGACTCTGCTCGGGGCTTGCGTCGGGGGGGGGCACGAAGGGGGGCTCGATCGTCATCGCATCCGGCGGCAGGCGCGGACGCGAGTCCGTCGGGCGGCGCGCGTCCTTCGGACGCCCCCCGGCGGGGATGGGCGGCGCAGCGATCGACGCATCGATCGGCGCATCGTTCACGGGATCGAGCGCCGGCGACGCATCGACCTCGGATGCATCCGCGACCGGCGACGCGATGAGGGCCGGCGCGTCGCTGACGACCGCCGCCCGGGCATCCGCGCCCCCATCCATGGGCGCTGCCACCCGGCTCGCATCAGGTCCCGACGAGCGCATGACGACGGCGATGGCGGCGAGCGTGACCGCGATCGCCAGCACGAGCACGACGATGGGCCACCGTCGGCTGCTCGGGGCGCTCACGAGGCTCGCGGGTGCCTCCGCGCGCGATGGGGAGGCAGCCGCGAACTGCTTCGTGATGATCGCCTCGGACGAGCGAATCGGCGGCATGCTCTCGACGGTGAGCCGGTCGGGCGGGACGGGCCGGCGGTGATCGAACGCTGGCTCCGTGTAGGCTCGCTCGTCACGCGCCGTCTCGAGGGCCTGCTCGAGCGCTTCGCGCAGCTCGGCGGCCGACTGGTAGCGGGACCGCCGATCCTTCTCGAGTAGCCGGTCGATGACGGCGCCGAGCGCTCGGGGTACGCCGGTCGTCCGGGGCGCCGCCATCGTGCCGTGGGCGGCAATGAGCTCGGGGATCGAATCGCTGACGAAGGGCGCCCGCCCCGTCGCCATCACGAACAGGATGCAGCCGAGCGAGTAGAGGTCGGCGCGATGGTCGACGGACTCGCCGTTCGCGACCTCGGGCGGCATGAACGTCGGGGTGCCGAGTAGCGCACCCGCGCTCGTCATCGTCGCCGACGTGGTGTCGGGGGAGAGCGACTTCGCGAGACCGAAGTCGAGGACCTTCACCAGGTCGCGCCCCGTGCCGAGGATCATGATGTTGGCCGGCTTGAGATCGCGATGGATGATCGGCAAGGCGTGCGCCCCCTCGAGGGCATCGCAGACCTGCGCGCCGATGCGAACGATCCGCGCGGGCGTGAGCGCATGCTCGGCGAGGATCAGATCGTGGAGCGTGCGCCCCGCCACGAGCTCCATCACCAGATAGAACAGGCCATCGTTCGTCTGCCCGAAGTCGAGCACCGAGACGATGTTGGGATGGACGAGGCGGCTGGCGAGCTTCGCCTCGCGAAGGAAGCGCTTGATGGAGGCCGCGTCCTTCACGAGCCCCGGGGAGAGCACCTTGATGGCGACCTCGCGCCCCATCGCGTGCTGGCGAGCGCGGTACACGGCGCCCATGCCGCCCTGCCCCAGCTTCTCGCCGATCGTGTAGCGCCCGTCGAGCTCGCGCCCGACGAGCGTGTCGCCGGGAATGGCCAGCCGAACGAGCCGCGTCCCGTCATCGGGGCACAGCTCGCCGCTCGCGAACACGGCTTCGCATGTCGCGCAGTACAGCTCGGCGCCGGGATTCGTGAGCTCGCGATTCATCGCGACCAGCCAATCGTGACGACCGCAGCGTCGGCGCTCACGCTCGCTCCGAGCTGGGGCCCCGGGTCGTGCCGGCGCATCGCGAGCACCGCGCCGACGATGGTGACCGCCGTGCCGGCCGCGTAGAGACCGATCGTGACGTTGCGTCGCGTCTCGAACGTCCCCAGGAGGGCGTCGTAGTCGGGGCCGCTCGTCGCCGCCGCGAGCTCGGTCCGCGCGGGGCGAACCGCGAACACGTGCACGAGGGCCCCCGCGACGAGTACCGCCCCGCCGGTCGCCAGCGTGGGAAGCGCCCACGGGTGGCGGGCCCCTGCCGACGGGACGTCGACCGGCTCGCGTCTGACTGGTGGCGGAGGGGGCTCGATGGAAGGGCCGACCGTCGACGTCGGGCCGACCGGAGGCGCTCCGAGGGGAGGATCGCCCCCGGGCTCGCCGGGCGTGGGCTCGCCGCCCGTCCCCGCGGCCGCGCGCGCCTCGAGCGCCTTCGCGAGGTCCGCTTCCTCCTTGGCGACCCACGCCGGGACGACCCACGCCGGGGACATCGCGGCCGCGCGCGTGCGACAGCGCTGGAAGCCGTCGTCAGCCTCGGCGAGGGCGCCGCGTCGCAGCTCGGCGAGGGCGATGAGGCAGTCGTGCTCGGCATGGGGGGCCGCCGCTTCCGCGGCGCGAAACGCTGCGATCGCGCCCGCGTAGTCACCCTGCTTCGCCAGCCCCTGGCCCGTGGCGACGGCGTCGGAGCGCGCATCCGCCCACGCGGTGCTCGCACTCATGGCGATCGCGAGCGCGACCGGCGCCAACCTCATCGCCGGGGAGAATACCCCACCTGGTCCTGCGACTAGAAGGCGGACTCGAACCCGGCGAGAAACCGGGGGTGGCCGGCCGTCGTCCGGTTGGTGGTGTCGAGGGGAAACGCGAGATCGAAGCGGAAGAGCTCGCGCGAGGTCTGGGGCACCAGCAAGCGAAATCCCACACCGACGTTCTGGTAATAGTGCATCTCGCGGAGCGTGTCGGCGGCCGCTGCGCCGTCGTAGAAGAGAACGCCGCCGACGCGGAACACCCAGAACGGGAACGGCAACGAGCGAGCCTCGAGGTTGACCTTCAGCAAGCGCTGACCGGCGAACTCGTTGATGGAGAAGCCGCGCAGGCCGTCATCGGAGCCGACGGTGAAGAAGGTGTTCTGCGTGTTGTCCCAGAGGGTGGAGAGGCTCGTGAGGGCAACGATGCGGCCGTAGCCCAGCGTCGGCGTCGTGATGCGGACGGACCCGCCGGCGCTGTTGTCGATGAAGTCGCCGCTCTGGCGGCGCGTGCTGATGCTGGCGCCGAGCCGCCAGAACCCATCGCGGCCCCACGGAAACGTCCAGCCGCCCGAGGCACTGGCGCGCTGAAAGTTGTTGTCGCCACCGAGGACCTTGGTGCCGATACCGAGCGAGACGTCGAAGTCGGGGCCGAAGCGGACGTCCTCGGCGAGATCGAACGTCGAGATGTTCCGCAACGTGTTGAAGGTCGGCGTGAAGAAGCCGTACCCGATCGACGCCACGGAGGCGAGCTCGGAGCGAGGGAAGACGGCGTCGATGAACGCGGCGGCTTGCGCCTCGGTGCCGGGGAACGACGAGAGGAGCTCGGGGCGCTGGCTCGACACCCCATAGGAGAGCGACAGCTGGTGCTTCACGCTCTCGCCCCACTGGCGTGTGCCGTACGCCGACACGCCCCAGCGCTTCATCCGGTAGATGAAGGGCAGCTCCTCGCTGTCATCGACGAGGTCGGGCTCGAAGTTGACCTCACACTGTCCGCCCTCCGGACAGTGCACGGTGCGCAGCGAGGTCCCCCGGAACGAGCGGTCAATGGCATAGCGATGCGAGAACGACATCCCGGCCCCCCATTTCGATGCGAGGGACCAGAGCTGCCGGGACACCGAAACGGTGCTCTGCGAGCCTTCGCGATTCCAGTCGCCATCGAAGAGGTCGTCGCGATTGAGCACCGCGTCGACGCGCGCCCGGAGCTCGATGTACTTGCCGAACAGATTCTTGTCGACGTAGAGCGGCCCGGTCGCGATGGCCCCCTGATCCATCGTCACCGCGAGCGCGGCGATGGCGCGGGTTCCGAGGAAGTTATTCTCGGAGATCGACATCGAAAGGTTGGTCAGCTTGCCTTCCTGGAACGTGTACTGCGTGTTGAGACGCAGGCTCCAGATGTCGCGCGTGACGACGAAGACATCGACCTGTCCGGCGACGGCGGTCTGCACGGGCAAGAGGACGACCACCGACGAGAACGACGGATCGCGAAGGCGCCGCGCGGTCTCCATCGTGCGCTCGGTGGTCCACAGCTCGCCCTCCTGGAGGACGAGGTCCGCGCGGATCGTGCTCTCCTGCGTCGTGTAGTGAAGCCTGTTGAAGAAGCGGAGGACCTTGCTGCCCTCGGCGAAGACATCCTCGTTGTAGATGTAGATCTTGCCGACTGTCTTGCCCCACGGCGCGGGCTCGATGGTGAGGCCTCGCGCGGCGAGACCACGCGTGACGCTCGCGCGCTCGAGCGATGACAGCGTGGCCAGCCAATCGCAGCTCGGGTCCTGCGTCTCGCAGAGCTTCTGCGCCGCGTCGCGGGCCGCGCGGTCTGCGCGCACGTCAGCGTGGACCCATGCACATGGGATGGCCAGCGCTGCCGCGACAGCGCAGGCGATCCACACCAAACGCACCCTCGCATCCTACACGGCTCGTCGCAGGAGTAGGATGGGCAGCGTCGTGTACTGTCCCGTCTGCCACAGTGACTATCCCGCGGACTGGAAGGTTTGTCCGAAGGACACGACGAGCCTCCTGAAGGCGGCAACGATCGGCAAATACGCGATCGATGGGCTGCTGGGCGTCGGCGGCATGGGCGCGGTCTACAAGGCCCGGAACCCCGACACCCAGGGGCGCGTGGCGGTGAAGGTGATGAATGCCGCCGTGGCGGCGGCGGAGTCGGGGCGCGCCCGGTTCCAGCGCGAGGCCGCGGCCGTGGCCGCGCTCCGCACCGTGCATGTGACGAAGGTCTACGACTTCGGCAGCGAGCCGGACGGCACGCTCTACCTCGTGATGGAGCTCCTGGACGGGCATCCACTGCGCCACGAGATCAAGCCCGCTCCCGAGTACATGGATCTCGCGCGCGTGCAGATGGTCATGAGTGGCGCCCTGAAGGGCCTCGCCGCCGCCCACAAGGCGGGCATCGTCCACCGCGACCTCAAGCCCGACAACATCTTCGTCACCGAGACCGACGACGGCGAGATTCCCAAGCTGCTCGACTTCGGTATCGCCCGCGTGAAGACGTCCGGCTCCGACCTGACACGCACCGGTAGCCTCATGGGAACGGCGTCGTACATGGCGCCCGAGCAGGTCGCCGGCGACGTCGGCGAGGTCGGGCCCTGGACGGACGTCTACGCGATGGGCGCGATCCTGTACGAGATGCTCTCGGGCGCGCCCGCGGTCGACGGCGACACCATCACCGGCGTGCTCCATCGCGTGCTGACGAGCGATATCGTCAAGCTGCAGTCGGTGCGCTCCGGCATCCCCCAGGCGGTCTACGACCTCGTGGCGCGGTGCATGGCGCCCGAGATCAAGGATCGCCCGCAGGACGCCGAGGCGATGCGGACCGCCTTCGTGGCTGCCCAGCTCGTCCCTCCGGGCGCGGCCGTGCCGCCGCCGCACAAGACGAAAGAGAACAAGCTCAGCGAGCTCGCCGTCGCTGCCACCGAGAGCGGAGACCTCGTCGAGAAGGCCAGCAAGGCCAGCGGCCAGCAGAGCCGGAAGGACGGGGCCACCCGGGACCTGGGCCCAAGCCAGGTCCCGATCGAGCCGGTCGCTCCGACCCAGCCGGTCCACACCCCGACCTCGGCGCCGATACCGCCGCCGAAGAAGTCGCTCGTCGTTCCGCTCGTCGGCGGCCTCTGCGCCGTCGGCGCGGTCGTGGCCTATGTCGTCGTATCGAATCGCGAGCCGCCCGCGCCCCCGCCGCCCCCGGATCGCCCGGTGGTGGTGGTCGACGCGGCCGTCGCGCCGGCGCCGGTCGCCGATGCCGCGCAGGTGGCGGTGGTCGTCGATGCTCCTGCGGATCCCAACGCGGGCCTGATTCACTTCAAGGCCGGCAAGTACAAGGCCGGTATCCCGAGGGGCAAGGTCGCCGACGCGCTGCCCGTACGAGATGTGCCGGTGCGCGAGTTCTGGATCGATGCGCACGAGATGACGATCGGGGAGCTCGCGCGCGCCCTGCCCGACCTCGACGCCGCCATCCGCGACAAGACGCTGCATGATCCACCCACGCTGCCCGCGCGCTTCGTCGACTGGCAGACGGCGAACGCCGCGTGCCAGGCCCTGGGCAAGCGCCTCCCGACCGAAGACGAGTGGGAGGTCGCGGCGATGACGACCCCCAACATGCTTCATGGCGCCCGCCTGAAGCGCACGAACACCGACGAGGATCTCTCGGCGGAGAGCACCGACTGCTCCTCGGATGGCCTGTGCGAGATGCTGGGCGGGCTCCGCGAGTGGACGTCGAGCCCGTGGAAAGGTGGGGCCCGAACGGTGCGCGGGGCGTCGTACCGCGTGCCTCCCGACCCGCAAGTGGCATCGATCTTCGCGCGCATCGGCTTACCGCCGGCCACGCGCGACAACGAGATTGGATTCCGATGCGCCAAGTAGTCCTGACGCTGATCGTGCTCGTCGCCATCGTTGCTGCCACGCGGGACGCAGGGGCTGACATCGTCGCGAAGTGCGCGGACGCCTCGTATGTCTTCACGGAGTCGGGCTGCGTGAAGCGCGTCTCGAAGCCCAAGTCGAGCGAGGCCATCTACGAGGAGGCGCTCGACGCCCTCGAGCAGAACGGCAAGCGCGCCTTCACGCTGTTCGAACAGACCTGCAAGAAGAAGCACGGGAAGAGCTGCTTCCAGCTCGGCTTGCTCTACGCGTCCGGGCGCGACCGCGTCGTCATCGCCGACGAGCAACTCGCGAACACGTACTACGAGCAGGCGTGCGCGCACGGGGAAGGTCGCGGCTGCCAGCGGCGGGGGTCGGTCGAGCGGCAGGGCGATCGCCCGCAGGCCGCTCGCGAGTGGTTCGACAAGGGCTGCAAGCTCGGCGACGGCGCATCGTGCGCGTACCTCGCGTTCATGTTCGAGAACGGCATCGGCGGCGCCGTGGATGCGGCTGGCGCGAAGGAGACCTACGCGAAGGCGCAGAAGCAGCTCGTCGCGAACTGCAAGACGATCGGCGAGGCCTGCCACGTGCTCGGGTACCTCGCGGAGGCGGCCGTCGGGGAGAAGGAAGATCTGACGAAGGCGATCGGCGCCTACAAGCAGGCGTGCGCGAAGAGCCACGGCGAAGGCTGCGCCGCGCTCGCGCATGCGCTCCAGAAGAACCAGGGAAGCGCCGCCGAGATCGAGGAGGCGTACCGCAACGGCTGCAAGTTCGAGCACGCGGAGTCGTGCGTCGACCTCTCGATCCGGATCTCGGAGCGCGACCCGAAGCACGCCGAGATCATTCCGCTCGCCCAGCATGGCTGCGACCTCGATACCCGCCAGTGCTTCACGATCGCGCGCTGGTACGAGCGCGGCACCGGGCTCCCTGCCCCCGACGACGCGCGGTCGACGGCGACGTGGAAGAGCACCTGCGAGGCCGGCAGCAACCAGGCCTGTCAGATCTACGCGAAGCGGATCGCGGCGGGTCAGGGTGCACCTGCCGATGCGGCCCTCGCGCTCGAAGCGAACCGCAAGTCGTGCGCCGGCAACTGGGCCGAGGGGTGCAAGCAGCTCGCGATGCAGCTCGCCACCAGCGGTGACGACGACATCGAGGCGTACCAGGCCGCGCTCAAGGGGTGCGGCGGCAACAACGCGCACGCCTGCTATGTCGCCGGCTTTCTCGCGAAGAACAACCGCCGCGGCCTCGCCAAGCAGGACGAGGCCGACGCGGCCCGGGAGGCCGTCGGCTGGTTCGTGGAGGGCTGCGACGGCGATCCCCAAGCGAACTCGCCCCACGCGTGCCACGAGCTGGGACTCCTCCAGCAGAGTGGGCTCGGGACGACGCAGGACATCCCGGCCGCGTACGCGAGCTTCACCAAGGCCTGCTACGACCCGGGTGACGTGGTCGTGGCTGCGTGCACCGAGGCCGCCCGTATCGCGCGCTCCGGCGAGGGCCTCCCCGCGAAGGATCCGAAGGCGGCGGTGAAGATCGGGGCACGCGCCTGCGCCTTTGGCGACATCGCCGAGTGCAACCTGATCGTGCGCGCTCACAAGGACGACCTCGCCGGCGCGCTCGACGAGCTCGCGGCCCGCTGCAAGGCAAGCGACGAGATCTCGTGCATCGTCGAGGGCGACCTCCGCGCGCAGGGCTCGGCCAGCGACAAGCAGCTCGCGCTCCAGACCTATGCCGCGAGCTGCAAGCGCGGCTCGCAGCTCGGCTGCTTGCGCGAGGCAAACCTGGTCATGCAAGGCATCGGAGGCCCCGCCGACCCCGCGCGCGCGACGGCCATGCTCACGGAGCTCTGCCAGGCCGACTATGGCAGTGCCTGCCAGTCGCTCACGCTGCGCATGCACGCCATCAAGGACTTCGTCGCGGCGCTGCAATGGGCCCAGAAGGGCTGCGCGCTCGACGATGCCGGCTCGTGCACGATGGTCGGCTTCTATCACTTCGTCCCGCAGCCCGGCATCGCGTGGGACACGAAGATCGGCGCCGACGCGCACGAGAAAGCCTGCAACCTCGGCGACGCGACCGGCTGCGCGAACATGGCGGAGGTGTATCGGTACGGCTTCTCGCGTCCCGTCGATCCGAAGCAGGCCTACGAGTACGGCAAGAAGGCGTGCGAGATGGGCGCCCAGTTCGGCTGCGCCGACATGGCCCACTGGCTCTCGATCGGCCAGGGCGTCGGCCGCGACACCAAACAGGCGATCCAGCTGCTGCGCGCCGCGTGTGAGGATCCGAACCCACCGCCCACGTCGTGCACCGAGCTCGGCCAGCTCCTCGAGCGCGAGCAGCAAGGCACGCCCGCCGAGATTGCTCGCCTGAAGGGCAAGGGCTTCTCGATCGTCGAGAAGGAAGCACTGACGAACAACAGCTACAAGTGGTGGCTCGGCGCCTACTACCTCGAGGGCATCGGCACGCCGAAGGACCCGAAGCGCGCGCTCGAGCTGTTCGAGGAGAGCTGCAAGGGCTACTGGGCCCTCGCCTGCATCGACGCCGGCAAGATCCTCTCGGTCTCGGCCGACGTCTCGGATCGCGAACGCGGCAAGAGCTACTTCGAGCGGGCCTGCGCCGCTGGCGTCGACGAAGGCTGCAAGGGCATGGAGGGCAAGCTCGCCGGCCCCACGCCCGTCCGCCAACCCAAGGGGTGCGGCTGCAGCGGCGAGGTGCTTCCCGGCGCCCACGTCGGCATGATCGCCTTGGTGATGTTCGTGCTCGTCGGGCCTACGCGCCGACGACGCCGTGCGTGACGCGCGGATTCTTGCCGAGGTCGTGCACGAGCGTGACCTTGGCAAAGCCCGCGGCCTCGAAGCGCGCGCGCACCGCCTCCGCCTGATCGAAGCCGTGCTCCACGACGAGGGCGCCACCCGGTACGAGGTGCGCTCGCGCCGCCGCGCAGATGCGGTCGTAGAAGACGAGCCCATCCGGCCCGCCATCGAGTGCGATGACCGGCTCCGCCCGCACTTCCGCCGCGAGCGTGGGAATCACGGCCGACGCGATGTACGGCGGGTTCGCGACGATGAGATCGAACTGCTCGCCCGCGACCGGGACGAACAGGTCGCCGACCCGCACCGTCACCCGATCGGCGACGCCATTGCGCTCCGCATTCTTCGTCGCGATCGCCGCGGCCTCGGGCGACACCTCCGTCGCGACCACCGTCGCGGCCGCCAGCTCCTTCGCGAGGCTGATCGCGATCGCGCCCGAGCCGGTGCAGAGATCCAGGACGCGACACGCCGCCGCCCGATCCTCCCGCAGCCCGCGGGCCGTCTCGATCAGCGTCTCCGTATCCGGTCGCGGTACGAGCACGTGCTTGTCGACATAGAACGGCAGCCCCCAGAGCTCCTGCTCGCCGACGAGGTACGCCACACACTCGCCGCCGAGCCTTCGCTTGATGAGCGCGCGATACGCCCCGAGCTCTGCTTCGCCCAGGGGCTTATCGAAGCCCATATAGAGCTGCGTCCGCGAACAGTTCAGCACGTGGGAGAGGAGGACCTGCGCCTCGAGGCGCGACGCGCCGATGCCCGCCTCGGCGAACCGCTTCGCCGTCCAGTCGAGCACCGCGAGCGTCGTCCACACCTGCGTCATGGGCACGGCTCGTATAGCAGAACCACATCGGCGTGGTTGATCCCGGTCGGCCCCGTGACGACGAGCGCACCGATCGCGTCGAGAGCGGGCCCCGCGTCACGGCGCTCGAGAGCCCGCGCCGGATCGACGCCGACCGCGAGCATGGCCTCCCACGTCTCGCCGTCGACGAATGCGCCCGCCGGTGTCGGGCGTGACGCGGGCGTCGGTCCATCCATGCCGTCGCTACCGACCACGAGGGCAGCCCGCCTCGTTCCGCGAAACCGGAACGCGAGCTCGAGGGCCAGCTGTTGCGCGCGCCCGCCTTCACCCGCATCTGCCGGAACCATCAGCGTCGGCTCGCCGTATGCCACGGATACGCTCGCTCTCGCGGGCTCGGCCCCGACCGGACACGCCGGACACGCCGGACACGCACCATGGGTGTCGCAGGGGTCCGACCCCTGCGACAGTTGGTCGGCGACGGAGCGCACGTCGCCGGTGAGCGGCGGCTCGATGAGTCGTGCGCCCAGGCGTTCCGCGAGGTCCGCCGCGAAGCCGCGGATCGAGGCGACCAAGATCGTGCGATCGGCCGAACGCTCCGGTGCGACCGTCGGGCCCGAGCCAACGACGGCAACATCGTCGCCGACCACGTCACTCGCGACGAGCGTGAGGATGCGGCCCGGACACGCACGGGCGAGCTGGCCCCCCTTGATGCGCGAGAGCGAAGTGCGGACGCGATTGAGCTCGGCGATGGACGCGCCGCTCGCCATGACCGCACGCGTGTGGGTGACGAGCTCGTGCAGGGATCCGCGCGGGACCTCGCAGAGCGCCGAGGCGCCGCCCGAGATCGCGACCACCACCTCCTCGTCCGGGGAGGCCCCCGAGACCAGCGCCAGGACGGCCCGCCCCGCGACGACGCTGCGCTCGTCCGGAATGGGATGACTTCCGACCATCACGTGCCATCCTTCTGGTGCGTCGCCTGCGACCGGTGCGACGACGATCCCGCGCTCGACGGGACCGATCCCACGCGCCATGGCGAAGGCGGCCTTGCCGAGTGCGACGGCGAGCCGCGGCCGTGGCCCATCGCCACGCGCCACCGTCACGCGCGCGGCCGGATCCGCCGCCCGTAAGGCATCTGTAAAGGCGCGCTCGAAGTCGCAACGGATCGGCGATTCCACGTGTCTACTCAAGGTGAAGCTTCGTCGGGTAGGGCCGTGTAGGCGGGCGCTTGTCCGACCTTAGACCTTCCGTCGAACTGGCGCGTGGAATGTTGATGCTATCCTCGAACGTTAGACGGGTTGGTAGCGCTTCGCGCCGACCGACGTAGGAGCCCACCGTGCAAGCTGGGGAACGGACCGCATCTGCTTCTGCCGACCTAGGCGCTATCAAGCGTCTCGTCGATAAAGCCCGGTTTCGCGTGCGTAGCCAGTGGGCGATCGAAGGTGCGGTCACCGCGACCGTCATCGCGGCCGCTGCCTCCGCCGCGATCATCTTCGCGATGCGCCTCGGCGTCATCTCGACGACCGCGGGCACGGGCCTCCTGATCGGCGCGGGCGCTGTCGTCTTGCTCGGCGCCGTCATCAAGGCGTTCCGGCCGCTCGATGATGAAGCGGTCGCGCGCCGCATCGATCGCGCGTCGAACCTGGCCGACCGGTTGTCGACGGCGATCGCCTTCAAGCGCACGTTCGCGGCGGGCGTCGACGAGGACGTCGAGACGAAGGAGATGATGGAGGCCGCGATTCGCGATGGCGTGCGAGCCGTGCCTCGCGCGAACGTGAAGGCGGCGGCCCCATACTCCGCCCCCAAGGAGCTGCGCGCGGCGCTCGGCTTCCTCGTCGTCTCGGCGCTGGCGGCGGGCCTCGCCCTCCCCTCGCCCGATCGCACGGCGGTGTTCTACAGCATCGATCCTGCCTTCGGTCCGCCGGGGGTCGAGGTCACGATCCATGGTGGCAACCTGCTCACCGGCGTCGCCACTCCGGTCGCGATGGCACCGGCGGCGTCGAGCCTCGGAGCACCAGGTGCCCCCGCGGCGACGGCGACGATCGTGCGCCCCGTCGGCTTCGTCCCCGAGGGGGCGTCGATCTTCATGTCCACCGAACAGGGTGGCCGCCCGGTGCAGATCCTCGACTGGTCGGCATCGTCGATCAAGGTGAAGATTCCCGCCGACGCACCGCTCGGGCCCACGCAGCTCACGGCCCACGTGAACGGCACCAAGGTCGGCCCGATCGCGTTCACCGTGGTGGACCCGACCGACGAGCGCTATCACAAGGAGAACGCCGTCCTCCTCGATCCCGACGAGCGGGCGTACGTGGAGGCCATCCTGGCGGAGCTACGCTTCCTCGCGAAGAAGGAGCACATCGAGGAGCTCGAGAAGTTCGCGGACACCATCGAGCAGCTCTTGAAGGATGCCGAGGAAGGCAAGATCACGAAGGAGCAGCTGCTCGAGGCGCTCGCGAAGGCCGAGGAGCTGCTGAACCAGGGCAAGGAACCCGATCAGGCCCAGGTCGATCAACAGATGTCGGAGCTCGGCAAGGAGCTCGCGAAGGAGAAGCTGACCGAGGAGCTCGGGAAGGCGCTCCAGCAGAACGACCTCGAGAAGGCCGAGGAGGAGCTCGAGAAGCTCGCCGCGAAGCTCGACCCGAGCGAGAAGGAAGAGCAGATGAAGGAGCTCGAGGAGAAGCTCAAGGACCCGAGCCTGAGCGAGCAGGAGAAGAAGGAGCTCCAGGAGAAGCTGGAAGAGCTCAAGAAGCAGAAGCCGATGACCGAGAAAGAGAAGCAGCAGCTTCAGGAGAAGCTCGAGCAGGCTGCCAACAAGATGCAGGAGCAGCAGAAGAAGCAGGAAGAGAAGCAGCAGCAAGCGCAGCAGAAGCTCAAGGACGAGATGAAGCGCCTGCAGAAGCAGAAGGACGAGGCGAAGACCGAGGAAGAGAAGCTCGCTGCCGAGCGCCAGCTCCAGAAGAAGCAGGACGAGCTGAAGAAGCTGGAGAAGGAAGAGCAGGAGAAGCAGCAGTCGGCGCAGCGCGAGTCCGTGAAGCGGCTGCAGCGCGATCTCGAGAAGGCCGCCGAGTCTCTCGAGAAGCCGAAGGACAAGCAGGAGAGCCAGGAAGAGCAGCAAGAGCGCGAGAAGCAGGCGTCACAGAAGCTGAAGGACGCCGCACGCGAGACCGGCCGCGTCGACCAGGACAAGCGCAAGCAGGCGTCGCAGAAGAAGCTGTCGTCGCAGATGGACGATCTGCGCGAGGCGATGCGCCGCGCGAAGCAGAAGAGCAACAAGGGTCCGCAGGACCGCCTGAAGAAGCAGAACCAGCAGCAGGACTACGCGGAGCGTTCGCGCGGCAAGAAGGGCAACGGCGGTCAGTCGTGGAAGCCCGGCCAGGGCCAGGGCCAGGGCCAGGGTCAGGGCCAGCCCGGTCAGGGTCAGCCCGGCGGTCAGGGCCAGCAACCGGGCGGCTCGCAGTGGGGCACCGGCCACGAGGAAGACATGACCGGCGACGCCACGGGCAAGACGGGCAACCAGAAGGACCAGGAGCTCCAGGGCAAGTCCGGCAAGGAAGGCGGCTCGACGCGCGAGACGATCCTGTCCGCCGCGCAGAAGGGCTTCGCCTCGAAGAAGTACCAGCAGGTCTACGCCGACTATCAGCGCATCGTCGAAGAGGTGATGCGAACCGAGAAGCTACCCTCCAGCTACAAGTATTACGTGAAGCGTTACTTCGCGAAGATCCACCCGAGCGGTGCGCCCGAGGAAGTCAAGGAGACGACGAATCCATGAGCACGACGACTGCTGCTACTCCGAAGGACGTCGAAGAGACCGTCAAGGCGTTCACCGCCGACCTCCGCAAGCTGCGCGAGGAAATTGGCACCATGATCGTCGGCCAGGAGACGATCGTCGAAGGCGTCTTGATGTGCCTCCTCGGCGGTGGTCACGCGCTGCTCGAGGGTGTCCCCGGCCTCGGCAAGACGATGCTCGTGCGTACGCTGGCGGAGACCATCCACGCCACGTTCTCGCGCATCCAGTTCACGCCAGACCTCATGCCCGCCGACATCGTGGGCACGAACGTCATCGTCGAAGAGCACGGCGTGAAGAAGTTCGAGTTCTCGAAGGGCCCGATCTTCGCGCACATCGTCCTCGCCGACGAGATCAACCGTGCCACGCCGAAGACGCAGTCCGCCCTGCTCGAAGCGATGAGCGAGGGCTCGGTCACCGTCGCGAAGCAGACCTACAAGCTCGAGAAGCCGTTCTTCGTGCTCGCCACGCAGAACCCCCTCGAGATGGAAGGCACCTACCCGCTTCCCGAGGCGCAGCTCGACCGCTTCTTCTTCAAGCTGATCGTCCAGTACCCGAAGAAGGACGCCCTCCACACGATCATCGACCGCACGACGGCGGACAACACCCCCAAGCCGAAGGTGGTCATCGCCAAGGAGCGCATCGTCGAGATGCGCGAGCTCGTGCGCAAGGTGCCCCTCGCCCGCCAGATCCAGGACTACGCCGTGCGCGTCGTTCTCGGCACGCACCCGGAGAACACGGAAGCCACGCCGATGTCGAAGCGCTTCCTGCGCTACGGCGCGTCGCCACGTGGTCTCCAGGCCATCATCCTCGCCGCCAAGATCCGCGCGCTCCTCGAGGGCCGCTACGCGGTGGCCATCGACGACATCCGCCACGTGGCGTCCCCCGCGCTCCGCCACCGCCTCATCATGAACTTCGAGGGTGAAGCCGAAGGCATCGAGCCCGATGCGATCATCGCCGAGATCCTGAAGGCCACGAAAGAGACCTGATGGCTCAGTCAGGGCAGTCGGGGTCGTTCGCCGCCGCCAGCGCGTCGATGACCGGAATGAAGGCTCGGGCATCGTCGCGCAACAAAGCGGCCGATGATCGCTCGAAGCTCTTCGACGAGAAGTTCCTGAAGACGCTCGAGCACCTCCACATGGTGTCGCGCAAGGTCTTCGCCGGAAACCTCCGCGCCGAGCGCCGCACGCGCAAGGTCGGCTCCGGCATCGAGTTCGCCGATCACCGCACGTACTCGCGCGGCGACGACTTTCGCTACATCGACTGGAACCTCTACGGTCGCCTCGACAAGCTGCTGCTGCGCCTGTTCGAGGAGGAAGAGGATCTCCACATCTACATCCTCGTCGACGTCTCGGACTCGATGGCCATCGGCTCGCCGCTTCCCAAGCTGCACTATGCGATGCAGGTCGGCGCGGCCCTGACCTATGTCGGCCTCGCCAACCTCGATCGCGTCGCGATCCTGCCCTTCTCCGACAAGATCATCGATCGCCTGCCGCCCGCCCGCGGCAAGAACCGCATCTTCCGCGTCTTCGAGTTCCTGCGCTCGTGCGACATCGGCGGCAAGACCGAGCTCGGCGAGATCATGAAGGACTTCGTCGCGATGAACAAACGCCGCGGCCTCGCCGTGGTGATCAGCGACTTCTACGATCCCGAAGGCTTCGAAAAGGGCCTCAACACGCTCCGGTACAACAAGTTCGAGCCGTTCGTGCTCCAGGTCTACGACAAGAAGGAAGCCGAGCCGAACCTGCACGGCGACCTCGCGCTCGTCGATTGCGAGACCGGCGACACCCGTGAAGTCACGGTGTCGAAGTCGATCCTCCAGCAGTACACCGAGGCCCACGAGAAGTACTGCAAGTCCCTCGAGTCGTACTGCACCAAGTACGCGATGCCATTCTTCCGCACGCACACGTCGATTCCCTTCGACGAGCTCGTGCTGAAGATCTTCCGCAGCGGAGGATTCCTCAGGTGAGCTTCCTGGGTCCGTTCGCGCTCACGACGTGGGCCTACATCGCTGGCGGCGCGGCGCTCCTCGCGGTCACGGCCTACATCATCAAGATGCGGCGGCGCCGCTTCGAGGTGCCGTTCTCGTTCCTCTGGAAGCAGGTTCTCGAGCAGAAGGACGCGAACGCCCTCTGGAAGCACCTGAAGCGGCTGATGTCGCTCTTGCTCGCGCTCCTCATCATGGGGCTGATCCTGTTCTCGGCGCTCGACCCGACGCTGGGCGCGGTCGACCGCGAAGCACGTAACGTCGTGGTGCTGCTCGATGCCTCGGCCTCGATGCGCGCGATGGACGGCAACGAGGAGGGTACGCAGAGCCGCCTCGACGCCGCCAAGCAGCGCGCGAAGGAGCTCATCGACTCGATGGGCGGCGGCGACATCGCCATGGTGATGAAGGTCGATGGCCAGGCGACCCCGATGTCGCGCTTCTCGTCGGATGCGCCGATGCTGAACAAGATCATCGACGACATCCAGCCGAGCGATACGCCGGCCGACCTGACGCGCGCTCTCGGAGCGGCCGCGGATGCCCTCCGCGACCGCAAGAATCCGCTCGTCGTGCTCGTCACCGACGGCGCGTTCCCCGAGGCCCAGCTCGGGCTCGCGACGTGGGATGCAACCTCGAAGGATCTCGCCGCCGTCCAGCTGAACGGCATCGACGTGCGCTACCTGCCCGTCGGCCGCCGCAGCGACAACGTCGGCATCATCGCCTTCAACGTGCGGCGGTACATCGCCAACAAGGCGGCCTACGAGGTCTACATCGAGGTCCAGAACTTCGGCAGCGAGCCCGCTCGCCGCCAGGTCGCGCTCTACAACGGAGACACCGCCGTCGACGTGAAGCCGATCGAGCTGATGCCCGGCCAGCGCCTGAAGCAGATCTATCCTCGCCTGCCCGCCTCGGGCGACAACAAGCTGCGCGCGTCGCTGCGCCCCGTCGACGGCGCCGGCGGCTCGGACCCGTTCGCCCTCGACGACACTGCCTACGCCCTCCTCCCCGAGAGCAAGAAGCTGAAGGTCCTGATGGTCACGCAGGACAACCTCTTCCTCGAGGGCGCGATGCTCGTCTACGACAATGTCGACGCGATGAAGATCACGCCCGAGGAGTACGACGCGAAGCCGTCCTACGCCGACGGGATGGACGTGGTGGTCTTCGACGATCATACGCCCGCGGTCATCCCCGCACCGCCGACGAGCCTGCTCTACTTCCACCCGACCGGCCCCAACAGCCCGTTCAAGATCGCGGGCGAGCAGGCGAACCCGCGCATCACCGACGCCGACGAGAATCACCCCGTCATGCGCTGGGTAACGCTCTCCGACGTCTACACCGACAAGAGCAACGTGTTCGCGGTGGACGCGGCGAAAGGCGAGACCGCGATCGCGTCCAGCGTGCGGAAGACGATCATCGCCGCCAAGCGCGAAGGGCGCCGCAAGGTCCTCGCCATCGGGTTCTCGCTGCCGGCCGCCGGCCGCGAGAGCGCCACCGACCTCCCCCTCCGCGTCGCATTCCCGATGATGCTGGTGAACGCCCTCGACTGGTTCGCTGGTGATCAGTCGGATCTCCTGACGACCTACGCGACCGGCGTGCGCGAGCGCATCCCGATGGACGGCGTCGCGACGGCCACCGAGGCGGAGGTCACGGGCCCCGACGGCTCTGTCACCAAGACGCCGATCATCGATGGCCTCGCTACCTTCTACGGTCAGCGCGTCGGCTACTACGACGTCGTCGCGAAGGGCATCACGGGCAAGGAGACGGTCGCCTCCATCACGCTCGCCGCCAACCTCGCCTCGCCGACGGAGTCGGACATCGCCCCGTCGTCGGAGCTGACGCTCGGCGGCACGAAGCTCGAGGCCCCGATCGCATTCGCCGTCTCGCACACGACCAAGCTCTGGATCTACTTCGTGCTCCTCGCCATGGGTCTCGTGGTGATGGAGTGGATCACGTACCATCGCCGGATCACCGTCTAAATGGCTCGCACGTCCGCCATCCGCTCGCTGTTTACCGCCGGAGCCCTGGTCCGCCTCGCGCTCGCGATCGCCGCGGGCATCGGCATCTACTACGGCGTCTCGTACTGGATCGCCGACCGCACGAACATCACGATCGAGTCCGTCCCGTTCCTCGACAAGCCCGTCACGCTTCTGGCGCCCCACTGGTTGCTCATGGTGTGCGTGGTGCCCGTGTTCTACCTGCTGCGCGTCCTCTCGCTGACGGACCTCTCGCTGCTCCAGCAGGTGGTGCAGTCGACGCTGCGCTCGCTCGTGATCGCCACCGTGGCCATCGCGCTCGCCCGTCCGTCGTGGATCACCACGCAGAGCAAGGTCTCGACCGTCGTACTCGTCGACGTCAGCGACTCGGTCTCCGAGAAGCAGCTTGCCGCCGCCCGCACCTATATCGACGAGATCGCGGCCGCGACGGGCGATGGTAATCTGATGCTGGTCACCTTCGCCGAGAAACCGAAGGTCGTCCGCGCCAAGACGGGCGAGTCGCTCTCGTCCTTGATCGCCCGTCACCCCGGGGCCGGCGCAGGCACCGACACGCAGTCGGCGATGCAGCTCGCCTACGGCCTCTACCCCGAGGGCTACCTGCCCCGCCTGGTCGTCATCTCCGACGGCAACCAGACCGTCGGCGACATCGCGGTGGAGGCCTACCGGGCGAAGGATCTCGGCGTGAAGGTCTCCTGGCGCACGTTCGATCAGGACAAGACGAACGAGATCCGCGTCGTCGGCTTGCTCGCGCCCGATGACGTCAAGGTGGGGCAGCCGTTCGAGGTCACCGCCGAGGTGTGGTCCACGGTGAAGCAGAGCGCGACGCTCACGCTCCAGCAAGACGAGTTCCCGAACCCACTCGAGGCGAGCAAGCGCGTCGACCTCGAAGAGGGCAAGAACTACGTGAAGTTCAAGTCCGACGCGAAGCGCGCCGGGGCGACCACGTACAAGGTTCGCCTCTCGCGCTTCGAGAAGGACACCGAGAAGCAGAACAACGAAGCCGTCACCACCGCCCCCGTGAAGGGCAAGCCGAGCATCCTCTACGTCGAGGGCGGCGTCCTTCGCGAGCCCGGCTCCGCGAGCTACCTCGAGAAGGCGCTCCAGCACGAGAACATGGACGTCACGGTACGCGGCCCGTCGGGCCTGCCGTCGAGCCCCAAGGAGCTCGAGAAGTACGACCTCGTCATGGTCTCCGATGTCCCCGCGCACCTCGTCGGGGCCGCGCAGATGCAGGCGCTCGACAAGTACGTCCACAGCTTCGGCGGCGGCCTCGTCATGGCGGGCGGTGAAGACTCGTTCGGATCGGGCGGCTATCAGGGCACGCGCATGGAGCAGATCCTCCCCGTGCGCTTCGACTCCGAGAAGATGAAGGAGCAGCCCGACATCGCCATCGCGCTCGTCATCGACAAGTCGGGCTCCATGCAGGGCCAGCGCATCGAGGCCGCGAAGGAGTCGGCGCGCGCCACCGTCGAGGTGCTCTCCCCCAACGACTTCATCGGCATCGTGGCGTTCGACAGCGAGTCCGCCGTG
>LNFM01035990.1_pt1 | contig 19138 bp, 20 predicted proteins | sample 596031 | NCBI WGS metagenome assembly LNFM01 (sample SAMN04254537, study PRJNA301005) | activated carbon metagenome | isolation source: dual media filters at the Ann Arbor, Michigan drinking water treatment plant | place: USA: Ann Arbor | reverse complement strand
CGGTGGGGGCGCTCGCGATCAGCGACGGTATGTGGCCCGCCAGCAGATCGTTCATCGCCGGCGCTCCGCCGCGGAACGGCACGTGGTTCAGCCGTGCGCCGCTTCGCGCCTTCAGGAGTTCGCCGGCGAGGTGGCCGGCGCTGCCGACGCCCGCGGTGCCGTAGTCCATGCCTTCCGGCCGCTTGGCGAGTTCCAGATATTCGGCGAGCGACCTGGCCGGCACGCTGGGATGAACGACGACGACATTGGAGAAATCGACTGCCAGGCACACCGGTACGATGTCGGTCCGCGGATCGTAGCCCGCGTCCTTCATCGCATAGGGATTGACCGTCAGCATGCCCAGCGTGGCCAGCAGGACGGTGTGGCCGTCGGGCGGCGCGCGCAGCATCTCGCGGGTGGCGATATTGCCGCCGGCGCCGGGCTTGTTGTCGACCAGGACCGACAGGCCGGCATTCTTGGTCAGCTCCGCCGCCAGGACGCGGGCCACGATGTCGCCGCCGCCGCCCGCGGCGAAGCCGACCAGCAGGCGGAGCTGCTTGGAGGGAAACGACTGCGCGCGGCCGATGCCCGGCAGCAGGGCGGCCGATGCCCCCGTCGCCACGGCAGACCCGATCAACGAACGCCGATACATTCTTGTGTGCCTCCCCTGCTTTCGCCCGGTCGAGCTTACGGGCGAAGCCCCGCCTGCGCTATCCTCCGCGCGGCGGGAGGGCTGTCGCATATGGCCTAAGAGGCTGTAGCAACTCGTATTTTGAGGGGAGAGGAAAGGTCCCTCACTCCGTTCGGGATGACACTATTGTGGGGCTTTGCGCGGTACTTCGATGCAGAAACAGCTGTCATCCCGAACGAAGTGAGGGATCTTTGAGTCATATGCGATCGCCCTACTCGCGCCGGGAGGGCGGAAATGGTGGCCAGCGACAGCTTTGCCGGATTCCTGTGCGAGCAGCTGGCGCGGCGAAGCGCAAACGCCTCACATCGCGCGCCCCTACATCGCACGCATGAGCGCCGCCCCCTTGTCGAGCAGCGGCAGGACCTTGTCTTTTTCCTGCGGCGGCACGCCGAACACGACGCGGTCGACGCCGGCGTCGCGGGCGCGCTTCAGCGCCTCGCCGTCCATGCCTGCGCCAAACAGCGTCACCGGCACGTCGGCTTCGGCGCGGCCGGCCTCCTTCAGCATGGCGCGGAACGGCGGCAGCATGGCGAGCGTATCGCCGCCGCGGCCGCCGATCGGCATCCAGCCGTTGGCGTCCTGCGGGAAGCCGCCGCCGACGATGATCGGCGGATGCGGCTTCTGCACCGGCTTGGGCCACTGCATCATCTCGTCGAACTTCACCATCTCGCCCGAATACTTCGGCTTGGCATTCGCCCAGATCGCCTTCATCGCCTCGATGCGCTCGCGCATCAGCTTGAAGCGCGTGCCGAAGGCGGTGCCGTGGTCGGCCATCTCCTCCTCGTTCCAGCCGCCGCCGATGCCGAACAGCACACGGCCGTTGGACAGGCGATCGACGGTGGAAACCTCCTTGGCGGTGTGGATGGGATCGCGCTGCACCACCAGGCAGACGCCGGTGCCGAGCTTGATCGTCTTGGTGACGACGGCGGCCGCGCCCATCGCCACGAAGGGATCGTAGGTATCGTAGTACCATTTCGGCAGCTCGGCGCCGCCCGGCCACGGCGACTTGCGGCTGGTGGGAATGTGGCTGTGCTCGGGGAACCACAGCGATTCGAAGCCGCGCGCCTCGGCCTCGACCGCGAGTTCGTGCGGCTGGATCGCGTAGTCCGTCGAAAACATCGTGATGCCGATCTTCATGCTCGTTCCTCCGGTTTCCTTGGCGCCTGCCGTTTGCGCCAGTCTACGCTATGGTGTCGGGAACGGGGGAGGCAAGATTTTGAGTCGAAAGCTGTTCGACAGCCATTGTCACATCATCGATCCCCGCTTCCCGATCGTGGCCAACCAGGGCTTTAGCCCCGAGCCCTTCCCGCTGGAAGACTATCTGGCCGAGAGCCGGCCGCTCGGCGTGGTGGCGGGCGCGATCGTGTCGGGCTCGTTCCAGGCCAACGACCAGACCTATCTGGAGGATTGCCTGCCCCGGCTGGGCTCCGGCTGGGCCGGCGTGACGCAGATCCCCAACGACTGCCCCGATGCCGAGATCGCGCGGCTGAATGGCATCGGCGTCCGCGCGGTGCGCTTCAACCTGTTCCGCGGCCGGCTGGACAGTGTCGATGACATCGTGGCGCTGGCGACACGAGTCCATGGGGTCGCAGGCTGGCACGCCGAACTCTATGTCGATGCCGCTTCCCTCGCGCCGCATGTCGCGCGCCTGTCGAAGCTGCCGCAGATTTCCATCGACCATCTCGGCATGACCGAGGCGGGCGTGCCCGTCCTGCTCGACCTGGTCGCCGCAGGCTGCAAGGTGAAGGCGACCGGCTTCGGCCGCGTGAAGCTCGACGTGCCGGCGACGCTTGAGGCCATCGCTGTGAAGAGCCCCGACGCGCTGATGTTCGGCACCGACATTCCGTCGACGCGCGCGGCACGGCCGTTTCAGCCTTCCGACATCGATCTGGTAGAGAAGGTGCTGGGACCCGAGCTGACCCGGAAGGCATTCTGGGATAATCCGGTCGCGCTTTACGGGAGAAGATCATGAAGGCTGCTTACCTCCAGCAATACGGCGGACCCGAGGTCCTGAAATACGGCGACCTTCCCGATCCCTCGCCCGGCCCCGGCCAGATCGTGGTCGATACCGTGGCCGCCAGCGTGAACGGCGCCGACTGGAAAGTGTGCGCCGGCGAATACAACCATCCGGGCTTCCCGGTGATCCTGGGCCGCGATTTCTCCGGCGTGGTGAGCGCCGTCGGGGCCGACGTCAACGACCTCAAGGCGGGCGACGAGGTCTTCGGCGTCCTGGAAACGGGCCGCGACGGCACCTATTGCGAAAAGATCGCCGTCGGCGCCGCCATCGTAGCGAAGAAACCCGCGGCGCTCTCGCATGTCGATGCCACCGCGCTCGCCCTCACTGGCCTCACGGCGATCCGGGCGATCGAGGACACGCTCAAGCTGAAGGCCGGCGAGACGATCCTGATCCAGGGCGGCGCAGGCGGCGTCGCGAGCTTCGCCATCCAGCTCGCCAAGCATATCGGCGCCCGCGTGATCACCACCGCCAGCGCCGCCAACCACGCGCTGCTGAGCGAGCTCGGCGCCGACCAGGTGATCGACTACAACGCCACCGACTTCCGAAAGGTGGTGAGCAACATCGATGCGGTGTTCGACACGGTGGGTGGCGACGTCGCGATGCAGTCCTTCGCGGTGCTGAAGCCCGGCGGACGGGCGGCCTTCATCGCTTCGGGCGCGCAGGCCCCCAAGCCCGACCGCAGCGACGTGATTTCCCTGCGTCCGGCCGTCAGCCGCGACCGGCCGGCGCTCGAACGCATCGCCGAGCTTTACCGGACGGGCGTCGTCAAAGCACCGCCGGTCAGGCTGTTCAAATTGTCCGACGCCGTGGAAGCCGTCGGCATCAGCAAGGCACGCCACCTCAAGGGCAAGCTGGTGTTCAAGGTGCGGTGAGCCGGTTGGCGATAAATTTGGTCAACGCCGGTGCCAGCAGAAGGACGGCGATCATGCGGACGGTCTGCATCGCCATCACGAAGGAGACGTCGCAGTCGGTCGAGGCGGCGATGATGGCGATTGAATCGGAGCCTCCCGGGCTGGTGGCGAGATAGGCGGTGAGCGGATCGATATCGGCCACAAGGACGAAAAAAGCCGCGATGCCACCGCAGGCCGCGATCAGGAGCAGCGTGCAGACGAGGATGCGCGGCAGGGCGAGTGCCGCATGGACGATCAGCGGCCGGGTGAAGCGCAGCCCGATGTTCCAGCCGACCAGCGCGTAGCTCGCGGCCAGCAGCCAGGTCGGCAGCTCGATCGTCATGATGCCGAGATGGGCGAGGACGATGCCCGCCACCATCGGCACCAGGAAGGCGCCGGCAGGAATTTTTAGGGCGCGCGCGACCAGCGGGCCCACGATGGCGAGCGCCAGCGTCTCAGCCAGCGGCAGCCAGTGGACCTCGGGAAACCACACGATTGCCGCAGCACCGTAGGACGAGCTGACGCCGAACATCCGCGCCACCAGGGCCGCGATCCCCGCCACCAGGAAGACCCGGAGATACTGCATCAACGCCACCAGCCTGATGTCGGCGCCATAGGACTCCGCCATGAAGGTCATGACCGAGGCGGCCCCCGGGCTGATGCCCCACAGCGCCGTGGTGCCGGGCAATATCTGCAGACGCGTCATCAGCCAGCCGAGCCCGCAGCTCGCCGCCAGCACGGAGACGACGCCGGTCGAGAACAGCAGCCAGTGGCTCAGAATGTCGCCCACGATCGAGAGCGGCACCATCTTGGCGATCAGGCAGCCGACAATGCCCTGGGCCACGGCAAAGATGGAAACGGGAAACCGCACCTGGCCGCCCGCCGCGGCGAAGACGATGCCCGCAGCCAGCGGCCCCAGCATCAACGCCGCCGGCACGTGCAGCCACAGCAGCACGGCCGTCACCGGCACCGTGAGCGCGATCAGGATCGGCCAGGCTGCGTGCTTCTTCAGATGACGAATTCCTCCGCCTCGCCGTTCATGTCGCGGATCGTGGCCATCAGTTCGGCGCGTCCGTGCCGCGCAGCACCAGCGAGACGCTGGGCTTGCCGTTGCGGAAGGCCGGGTAGCTGCCGATGTCGAGGTCCTCGTAGCGCTTCTGCAACGCGCCCAGCGGCTCGGCGATGATGCCTTCGGGCAGGTTGGTGCGCACGGTGCGCGACACGACGGGTGTGCCGCCGACCAGCCGGTGCTTCATCGACTGGAACATCGCCTCGGCCACCTTGGGGATGCCGGCGAAGGTAAAGACATTCTCCATCTGGAAGCCAGGCGCCACCGACACCGGGTTGTCGACCAGCACGCCGCCGTGCGGGACGCGCGCCATGCGGCGGCGGGCCGGCGTGAACAGCGTCACGTCGCCATAGTGCTTCGTCATGCGCGCGACCGCCTCGGGATGCTCGGAGATGCCGACGCCAAAAGCCTTGGCGATACAGTCGGCGGTGATGTCGTCGTGCGTCGGGCCGATGCCGCCCGTGGTGAAGACATAGTCGAATTTCTTCCGCACCTCGTTCACGGTCGCCACCACCGTGGCCTCGATGTCGGGAACGACCCGGCACTCGCGGACCTGGACGCCGAGCTTGCCCAGTTCGGTGGCGAGATACTGGATATTGGAATCACGCGTGCGGCCGCTCAGGATCTCGTTGCCGATGATCAGGATGCAGGCGGTGACGGTCTTGGTTTCTGTCATGATTAGAACAGCTTAGCACGGCCTTGTGACCGCCGGTATCGCATGCCAAATAGGAGTCATGAACGGCCCACGCGATTTCGTCGATGACAGCGACGACTACTGGCGGCGCGACGACCGCACGATCAAGCTGCACGGCCCCGAAGGCTTCGAGGGCATGCGCCGCGCCGGCCGGCTGGCGGCGGAGACGCTCGACTTCATCACGCCCTACGTGGTGCCGGGTGTTTCAACGGACGAGCTGAACACGCTCTGTCACGATTACATCCTGGATCACAAGGCGATCCCCGCTCCGCTCAACTACCGCGGCTTTCCCAAATCGATCTGCACCTCGATCAACCATGTCGTCTGTCACGGCATCCCAAGCGACAAGCGGCTGCAGTCGGGCGACATCGTCAATATCGACGTTACCGTCATCCTCGACGGCTGGTACGGCGACACCAGCCGCATGTTCTTCTCGGGCGACGTCGGCGTGAAGGCGCGCAGGCTCTGCGACATCACCCACGAGGCGATGATGCGCGGCATCGCGGCGGCCAAGCCCGGCGGCCGGGTGGGCGACATCGGCCATGCCATCCAGAGCTACGTCGAGGCCCAGCGCTTCTCCGTCGTGCGCGATTTTTCCGGCCACGGACTCGGCCGCATCTTCCACGACGCGCCCAATATCCTGCACTACGGCAAGGCCGGGCATGTTCTTCACCGTCGAGCCGATGGTGAACGCCGGCACCTGGCAGGTGAAGGTGCTGAGCGACGGCTGGACCGCGGTCACGCGCGACAAGCAACTCTCGGCCCAGTTCGAGCACTCCGTCGGCATCACCGAGACCGGCGTGGAGTTCTTCACGCTGTCGCCGCGGGAACGCAACAAGCCGCCCTACGATCTCGGCGCGGCAAAGCCGCTGGAGATCGTGGCGGTCTGAGGGTCGAGGCCGGCGCCTTCCCTAACTTCAGAAGACGCGAAGCCCTATCCTGCGGCTCAATAGTACCGCGTTCGGCACGCTGCGATATGGCTGGATGTTGACCTGAATGCAGAACATGTCGGCAAGACCTCTCGGCGATGCCCGGAATCTCGTCCGATGAACGAACGACCTGTTGCGGTCCAGTGTCAGGATCGACGAGTCACCCGATATGCGCACCGGCGGAGGCGTGTTCGCGTCTGTCGCAAATCCTGGCGCCGGGAAGGGCATGGCGACGACTGAGATCGTATAGCCGCTGCCCGCGATTCGCGGGATCGGCCCAGGAACCGGCGGGAGAGCTACTCCTTTCTTCGAACGCACGGTCACAGTGAAAATGTCGTTCAAGCCACTGACGAAGATGGCGCCGTCCACGCCCAGGTCGCCGACACTCCCGCTCGTCGAGATGTCGAACCAGTCCGCGGCACGCGCTGAATTGATGCCCACGCCGCGTGGCTCCACTCCGTCGTGCGAGGTTCCAATCCACGATTCCATCCCTGCATCGATGACCGTAAGCGCTCCTGGCCCGACAAAGGTTTCGTTCAGGAAAGCGGCGAACCGTGCGCACGGATCACCGAGAGTCGGCGAGATCAGGCTGAGGGGGAAAGAGAGCTCGCGCGTGCCGGGCGGCACATTGACGGCGAACGGCGGAGCGCTCGGATTGAAGATTATCGGACCCGAAGTATTGAACGAGAACATGGCGGCGTTCACCGAGGTGAAGCGAATAAACGCCGTCGAACCGTTCGGCAACCCCTCGTGCGAGAGGCGCAGCTTCAGCACGCCCGAGGGGCCCATCTCCCCCGGCGGGACGCGATCCGACACGGTGAGGTTCGCCTCGCCCGCCAGCAAGTTGCCTTCCAGGAAAGTGAAGCGCTGCGAATCGCCACCGGGATTGACGCTCAAGCCGCCGAGTACGACGGGGTTGGTGGTGGGATTGTTGTCTTCGGGATCGGCCTGCAGCCAGCGGAACTGCTGCGCAGATGGCGACCTTCGCGGATCGTAGGGTTGCCTGGCGCCGAGCGCGATCGTATCGCCGTGGCGGATTCGGGCTCCAGACGATCCGCCGACCTTCCTGATCCTGAACTGCGCTTGCCCCCAGGAGACATTCTCGAGAGTGACGCTCGTGCCTCTCGGCGTGACGAAGTTCCCCGACCGGTGGCGCATCGTTACGGTCTGGTTGTTGTCCAACGTGTCGTTGCCGCGTTCTTCATCGCCTCTTACGGCGGTTTCAACGAACCCCGTTCCCGAATCATCGTAGTAGAGACCACGCTCGATGGTCCGTCCGTCAGAGCCGCAAAGGTCGATAACCGTCCCGGGACCAGGCTTGGTGCTGACACTGTAAGGTCCGCCGCTCGATGGAAACGTGACGTATCCGCCGGCATGCGGCGAAAAAAGATGGAACAGCAACGACGCCTCCCCCGCAATGAACACAACATGCTTCGATATCAGCCGATAGGCGTCAATCGCATTTTCGCATGCGTCATGTATTTTATGTTGCTCGGGGCTGCGCGGCGCCGGAGCCGTCCACTCAGGAATCCTCTGCGATGAACACAAGCTTCTGGATTCCGGCCTCGGGCCCGGGGGCCAGGATGATCGTGGCCTGGAGCCGGCCTCGCGCGCAGGCGAGCGTGAACCGCCCGCCCAGAGCGTGGACGGGCGCGATCTTCTCCAGCCGGCCCTCGCCCAACTTTTCCTTGAGCGCCGCGAGTTCGCCGTCGCGCAGGCGGGCGGGCATGTCGAGCAAGAAATTGACCGCGAAGAACTGCGCCGCATCCTCGATGCGGCCGGACGCATAGGCCGCGACGACCGCCTCGATCGCGCGCTTGAGCGTGGCCGACGGCGGCACCGCGTCGAGCGGCGGGCTGGCCTCGTGCAACAGCTCCGCGATGCGCAAGGTGATTCGCGACATCTGGGCGTAGGTGCGGTTGCCGAAGGCCATGACGCCCCAGCCGCGCTCCGGCATCAGCAGCACGTGCGAGCCATAGCCCGGCAGGCCGCCGGAATGATGTACGCGGCGACCGAGGTCGCGGTCGGCGGTGCTCATGAGTCCGTAGCCGTAAGCGCTGGGTGGCGTCACCCGGCCGTCGACCGGCTCGTTGGGAAACGGCGGCCCGTGCCACAGCACCATCTCGCGCACGCTGGCACGGCGGACCGGACCCGTGTCGGGATCGTCGCGCGCGGGCCAGGCGCTCAGTAGAAAGGCGACGTAACGCGCATAATCCGGCACCGAGGTGGCGAGGCCACCCATGGCGCCGACCTCGCCATCGGGCTCGATGCGCTCGCGCGACCACTTTCCCTCGTCGAGGCGATAGCCGAAGGCATAGTCGCCGCGCGCCGCCTCGAGCGCATCGAAGGTCGTGCGCCCCATGCCGAGCGGATCCAGGATCGTGCGGCGGATGAAGGTCTGGTAGGGCTCGCCGCTCACGTTCGTGAGCACGCGACCCAGCAGTGCATAGCCCAGGTTGGAGTATTCGAAAGCGAGGCCCGGCGGGCGGGCGAACAGTCTCCCGGTGGCGAGCAGCGCATCGAGCTCGGCCGGCGTCATGCCCAGCACGCGGTCGCCCCAGGGATCGTCGGTGACGAAGCCGGCGGTATGAGTCAGCAGATGGCGCAGGCTGACCTCGGGGCTGTCGCGCGTGGCGGCCGGCACCGACGCGAACTGCGGCAGGTATTCGCGCAGAGGCGCGTCGAGCGCCAGCCGGCCCCGGTCGCGCAACGCGAGGATCGCCAGCGCCGTCATGTTCTTGGTCATCGAGGCGATGCGAAAGGCGGTGTCGGGCCCGACCTTGCGCCCGCCTTCCATGTCGGCGAGGCCCAGAACCGTTACGTGGGCGAGGCGGCCCTCCTGCACGATCCCGGCGACGAGGCCCGGGATCTGCTGCTCCTCGTCGATTTCGGCGAACATCGCCCCACCTTAGCCGCCTTTCCGCCGCGGTTGCATCGGATCGTTGGCCGCATGGGGAAGGCCAAGCGCGCAGTTTTGGAACCGGCGACGGGAGACGACGAAGCGCTCGTCGCATTGTTGGCTGCCGGGCTTCGCCTGAATGCATCGGAAAATCTGTGGCGCGTGAGCGGCAACACGCTTCCCCACCGCGCCCTGCTGCGCGAAGCGGGCGGCGCCTGGAACAGGCTCGACCAGTGCTGGGATTTTACGGGCGAGGACCCGACGGCAAAGCTTGCGGCCGCACTCGCCACAGCGCCTGCGCCAGCCACCGGTCACAACAGCGGCGAGGCCGCGCCCACGACGCCGCACTACTGGGGCCATCGTGCTCGGGTCCGCGAGCGCGTGATGAAGTCGGGCGTCGAGGCGCTGGCCGACTATGAACTGCTGGAACTGCTGCTGTTCTATGCCATCGAGCGGATCGACACCAAGCCGCTGGCCAAGCGGCTGCTGGAACGATTCGGCACCCTGGGCGACGTGTTCGCCGCCGAACCGGCGCAGCTGCGCGAATTCGAGATCGACCAGAAGACACTCATCCTTTTCCGGACCGCGCGCGAGGCCGGCCGCAGGTTGGCCGAGCGCAAGGTCAAGGACATGCCGGTGCTGACCAACTGGCAGCAGCTCATCGACTATTCCGCATCCTGTTCCTCGACCGCAAGAACGTGCTGATCGCCGACGAGGTGCAGCAGCGCGGCACCATCGACCACACGCCGGTCTATCCGCGCGAGGTGGTGAAGCGAGCGCTTGCGCTCAACGCCGCCGCCCTGATCCTGGTGCACAACCATCCCTCGGGCGACCCCAAGCCGTCGCGCGACGACATCGAGATGACGAAGGAGATCGCCAAGGCCGCCGCGGCGCTCGGCATTTCGATCCACGACCATCTCGTGATCGGCCGCAAGGGCCACGCGAGCTTCAGGAGCCTGGGGCTGTTGTCGTAACTCGCCCGTTGCGTGGTCCCGGCGACCCTCCCGCGCCGGCGACGAACTGGCGGCGGAACTCCAGCGGCGTCAGTGCCACATGCCGACGCATTTCCCGCGTGAAGTGCGCCTGATCGGAGAAGCCGCACGCATAGCCGATGGCCGCCAGCGGCTGGCGGCTCTGGACGAGCAACTTCGCCGCCTGCGCCAGACGGACGTCGGTCAGCAGGCGCGAGAACGAGGTGCCGCGCCGCCCGAGCATGCGCTGCAGGCTGCGTGGCGCCACCGCAACCCGGCTGGCGAGAAGAGGCAGGCGCCACGCGCGACCAGGGTCGTCGGCCAGGAAGCGTCGCGCCAGCGCAACGGCATCGCCGCCCAGGTCGGGGCGGATCGCGGTGGCGGGGCGGACGCCGTCGCACCAGCGAACTTCGAGCACGTCGGCCCGCCCGAAACCCGAACCAGACCAGGCACCGGAGCGACTTCGCCAGCGTTTCTGGCCGCGGAAACGAACGCGTACGTCGCTGCCGGCGATGCGGTCGAACAGCGCGGCGAACAACCCGAAGACGATCAGGTTCTCAGACACGGTCGGCGGGCCGTGTGGAGCGAGCGCCACGTGACGGAGGAGGAGACCGCGCTCGCTCGTGCGATGCACGACCGTGCGGTGCCGGGAGTGCACGAACCGCTCCAGGCGCTGCCAGCGCTCGACGAGGTCGAGCGGGTCGAACGCGACCTTCAACGCCGTCGCCACCGGCTCGTCCGGCGCGTCGTCGATCGCCTGCCCGACATCGAGCAGCCCTATCGGGCCGTGGTCAGCCGCGAGCCGGTCGAGCAGGGCGCGTTTGCGCGCCAAGGGAACGCGCGCACCGCGCGCCGGCGCTTCGTCGATCGACCACTGCCGGCGCGCCGCCGCGAGCCGGATGAGCTGCATCATGGCCGCCGCCGCGAAGTCGTTCATGAGGGGGGACGCGGCGCCGTCCGGAGGCCGACCGGAAACCGGGTAGGGCGCACACCGCTCGCCCGACGCATCGCATTGGCGATCGCCGCCGCCGCCGCCACGATCACGGTCTCGCCGGCCCCGGTCGGCGGCTCGCCTTCGTCGATCAATGCGATCTCCATCGGCGGGACGTCCGCCATCGCTGGAATCGGCGCGTCGGCGAGCGTCGATGCTGCGATCTGCGAATTCTCCACCGCCAGCCCATCGGTCAGAATCATGCCAAGACCCCATACCAGATTGCCCTCGCATTGTGCCCTCACTTGATCGGGATTGACGACACGGCCGCAATCGTGCGCGCACCACAGCCGCGTCACCCTGGGGCGGCCCGCCGTCGCGTCCATCTCGACGTCGGCCACCACGGCAGCATAGCTCGTGGCCTTGTAGATACCGCAGGCGATGCCGCGCCCCCGCCGGCCGCCGGATGCCGGCGCCGCGCCGCGCCGGTCCCAAGCGGCGATCTCGGCGACCCGACGCAGAACGCGCACGAGCCTCGGATCCGTCGCATGGTCGAGCCGAAAGGCCAGCGGATCGCTCCCTGCTGCGTAAGCGCATTCGTCGATGGCGGATTCGACGACGAGGTTGTTGGGGCCGGCGCCGAGACCGCGCCACGGACCGGTCAGCACCGGCAACCTCACCAGGTCGAACTCGACCCGCTGCCGCGGGATGCGGTAGGACGGCCTGGCGCCGCGGGCCACGCCGTCGTCGCCGATGAAGTCGGTGAACGCCTGCATCCACGCCGGCACCGCGGCATTGGTGAAAAGAATGTGGCCCGAAGCGAAGGCATGCCACCACTGGCCGAGTCGGCCGCCCTCCAGGCGGGCGCGGATGCGATGGCTCGATGCCGGCCGGTGGAAACCCTGGCGGAATTCCTGCGCCCGCGTCCACTGCACCTTGACCGGCCGTCCGACCGCCCGCGCCAGCACCGCCGCCTCGAGTTCGACCGTGCAGATCGTCTTGCCGCCGAACGCGCCGCCGACTCGCCGGCCGTGAACGACGATGCGTTCCGCGGCCAGGCCGAGCCGGCTCGCCATGACGTCGCGCTGATAGAAGACGTCCTGCGAACCGACCCAGAGATCGAGCTTGCCTCGGGCATCGAACTCGGCGACCGCCACGCGCGGTTCGATCGGCGCGTGCGCGGCGAGCGGCACGTCGATGCGCAGATCGACATCCCACGGCCCGGCGCGGTCGATCCGGTCGCCGGTGACGACATGCGAGAGGCCGCCCTGCGCCAGCCGGCGGTCGATGTCGATCGCGCGGTCGACATCGGACTGGGCGAAGCTCCCGTCGACCCGCCAGCGCGGCGCGAGCGCCTGCTCGACGCGATCGAGCGCGCCCGGCGATTCGGCGACGATGCCGATGCCCAGGCTGTTGCCCTGGCGCAGCAGGTCGCTGCGCACCAGTCCGACGAAGCCCGGCACCGCCCGGGCGGCGGCCTCGTTCCATCCATCGGGTTTCGACGGCAGCTCCGGCGAGGCCGGCGCCCGGAGCACCCGGCCGAAGACCATCCCGCCGCGGCGCACGTCGCCGGCATAGAGCGGAGCGCCGCGGACGATCTCCAGGGCCTGCACGACCGGGCCCGACCGGCCGACGTAGGGACCGCGGCCCGAGAAGGCGCGCAGCTCCGACAGCGGGCGCGGCCGGGCGACCAGCCGCCCCTCGCGTTGACCCGCGGCCAGAGCGTCGCGCAGCGTGGCGCAGGCCTGCGCCAGCGGGATCGCGAAGTCCTTGACGGAGTCGCTGCCGACCGTGGCGCGCACGGGCGCGATCTCGTCGGTCGCGTGGAGTTGCACCGCCAACTCGTCCCAGGAAATCCCCAGCTCGTCGCAGGCGACCTGCTTGAGCGCCGTGGCGATGTTCTGGCCCATCTCGACGCGCGGGACGAACAGCGTGTAGCGGCCGTCGGCGTGGCGGATCCAAGACAGGGCGCTTTCGTCGCTGGGCACCGGCCGCTTCGGGATCACGGGCAGCGCGCAGCCGCCCAGGAAGAGCACGGTCAGAACGCCCGCCGATCCGAGCATGTCGCGCCGCTTCATCGCCCCGCTCCCGCCACCCGCAGGACGGCCCGCCGGATGCGCTGCTGGGTGCCGCAGCGGCAGAGATTGCCGGCGAGCGCCCGGTCGATCTCGCCGGAGGACGGTCGCGGCGTAGTCTGCAGAAGGGCCGCCGCGCTCATGATCTGGCCAGCCTGGCAATAGCCGCATTGGCTGACGGCCTCGTCGAGCCATGCCTGCTGCAGCGGATGCAGGCTTCCGTCCGGGCGCGACAGCCCCTCGATGGTCGTGATCCTGCGGCCTACGGCATCCCGTGCGGCAACCTGACAGCTTCGCTCGGCCCGGCCATCGACCAGAACCGTGCATGCCCCGCAGATGCCGACGCCACAGCCGAACTTGGCGCCGGTAAGCGCCAAGCGTTCGCGCAGCACCCACAGCAGGGACTCGTCTTCCCAGGACCGGGGCACCGCCTCCCGTCGACCGTTGATGTCCATTTCCATGGCGACCTCGTGTTTCGGATCGCGCGACAATCGCCGGCAGCGGCGCCTTCGTATTGAACCATTACGCCAGATCGGGCGGCGGCTGGCCGAGCGCAAGATCAAGGACATGCCGGTGCTGACCAACTGGCAGCAGCTCATCGACTATTGCCACGCAGCTCCGCATCCTGTTCCTCGACCGCAAGAACGTGCTGATCGCCGACGAGGTGCAGCAGCGCGGCACCATCGACCACACGCCGGTCTATCCGCGCGAAGTGGTGAAGCGGGCGCTGGCGCTCGATGCCGCCGCCCTGATCCTGGTGCACAACCACCCTTCGGGCGATCCCAAGCCGTCGCGTGAGGACATCGAGATGACCAAGGAAATCCGCAAGGCCTCGGAGGCGCTGGGTATCTCCATCCACGACCATCTGGTGATCGGCCGCAAGGGCCATGCGAGCTTCAGGAGCCTGGGGCTGTTGTAGTGCCTAGCGGCCGGTCTCGAATCTAGACGGCTGGCACGACCTGGTACTAACGTCGATGACGCCTGCTCCGACCGAGGGGTTGACCCATGACGGTAAAGTCCTCGATCTCGCTCACCGACGATCAGCATTCCTTCGCCAAGGCGCTCGTCGATTCGGGCCGCTTTGCCAGCCTCAGCGCCGTCCTGCAGCAGGGCGTGGAGCTTCTTCGCGAAAAGATGGAAGGCGAAGCCCTGGAGCGGGCCGCGTTGGCCGAGATCCTCGACAAGAGGCGGTCGGGCTCGTTCCTTTCGGCCGCCCGGATGGATGGCCGGCTGTCCAGGATGATCGACGAGAAACGCTGGGCACATGAAGGTCGCGATTGAGTTCTCGGCGGACGCCAAAGGCGACTTCGGCCTGATCTTCGACCATTTGTTCGAGAGCTATGTGGCCTTCGGCGAAAGCACCGGGGGAAGCCTTGAACCATGCCGCGCGCCGCGTGATGGCCATCCGCAAGGTCGCCGATCGGCTGGCAAGCTTTCCCTTGCGGATAACGACTCGCGACGACATCTTGCCGGCGATCCGCTTTTTTGCCGTGGCCCACGCGATCTACTGGTTCGACGTCGATCAGGCGGCACGCAAGGCCCGCATTCTCGCCGTGTTCTTCGGCGGGCAGGATCATATCCGACATATGCTGGTGCGCCTCCTCGGCGGAGGCGAGACACGCTGACGCGCCACGATAAGGGCCATGCGAACTTCAGGAACCTGGGGCTGCTGTAGCGCAGGCCGATCTCCACGTGCCAAGATCGGTGCTTGCACATGATGCAAGAATGGGGAGGAAAACCGATGTCATTTTACCGAGGCATGACTGCCGAGAACGTGACCATCAAAGGCGACAGGGGAACTTCGATCACCGCCTACGTGGCCAGGCCGGAGGGCAAGGGTCCCTTCCCCGGTGTCGTGCTGATCCATCATCTGCCGGGCTGGAGCGAGCTCTACATCGAGACGACACGCCGGTTTGCGCATCACGGCTACATGGCGATCTGCGCCAACCTCTACCAGCGCGAGCAGGGTGGCGGCAGCGATGCCAATCCCGACGACGTCGCTGCCAAGGTGCGCGCCGACGGCGGCATCGCCGATGCGCAGATGGTCGGCGACACCGCTGCCGCCGTGGCCTGGATGCGCAGCCAGCCCAACCACAACGGCAAGGTCGGGCTGTTCGGCTCGTGCTCCGGCGGCCGGCACGCCTTCATCTATGCCTGCCAGAAAAAGGACGTCGATGCCGTCGTCGATCTGTGGGGCGGCCGTGTGGTGATGCCCAAGGAGACGCTGAACGCCAAGACGCCGGTGCAGCCACTCGACATGACCAAGGACCTCTCCGCCCCGCTGCTCGGCCTGTTCGGCAACGACGACCGCGCGCCCAGCCCCGAAGAGGTCGACCAGCACGAGGCCGAGCTCAAGAAGCACGGCAAGAACCACGAGTTCCATCGCTACGACGGCGCCGGCCACGGGTTCTTCTACTGGCACCGGCCGCTCTACCGGCCGGAACAAGCGATGGACGGCTGGAGCAAGGTGTTCGCCTTCTTCGGCAAGCATCTGGCGAAGTAGGAGGTGCAGCATGTGCACGTCCATCGTCGAGATCGCCCGCGCCGAGGGCATGGCCAAGCGCGGTGACGAGTGGTTTCCGCTGACGCAATCGGTCGTCGCTTACGACCATGCGCGCCATGCGCCGCTGGGCGACGTGATCACGCTCGACTTCTTCAACACCAGCCTCGACGCCGGCGCTCGCGCTGCCGTCGAGCTCACGCTCGAATCTGCGAAGGAGCTGCGCGCCGCGCTCGATCGCGCGATTGCCGCAGCCGAGTACGAAGAGGCCGAGGTCCGCGGCAAGGGTGCGGTGCGTCTCGTCGAGGCGGCGTGAAACCAAGCCGCTACCAACCCATTGCCCGGCCGGTGCGGCGGGGATCTGCCGCACCGTAAAGCTTGCCGCTCCTGAGGTCTGCGGAAACGGCGCAGACGCTAGCCGTCTTGAGGGAAAGATCGGGGAGCCAGTTCACCTTGTGGCCGATGGCCTCGAGGGCATCGCCTGTCGGTCGGCCAATCGACTGCTCGAGATCGACGCGGCCGGTGTCGGGGAAGTTGCGGGTGATGAAGCGCGGCGCCTCGACCGCCTGCTGGATATCCATGCCGAAGACCAGATGATTGACGAGCGCCTGCAGCATGCCCTGCGGCTGCAGATCGCCGCCCGGCGAGCCGAACGGCATCAGGAATTCGCCCTTGCGCATCGCCATCGAGGGATTGGGCGTGAGCCTCGGTCGCTTGCCTGGTGCGGCGACCGAGGCATGGCTGGGATCGCCCCAGGACTGCGAGCCGCGCGACGACGGACAGAGCCCAAGTCCGGGAATGACCGGCCCTTCCCAGGAGACGTCGCTCGGCGTCGCGGAAAAACCGTTGCCCGCCTGATCGACGACACAGACATAGGAGGTATCGCCCGGCAGTCCGGGCTGGCCCACCGCAACCGACGGACTCCCGGCGCGGCCGGCGACATGACCGGCCACATCGCCGGGCGGCGGCATCTCGCCGAATGCGCGATCGCTGCGGATCGTCCTCAGCCGGTCCTGCGCATAGGCACGCGACAGCAGCGTCTCCATGGGCACGTCGACGAAGCGCGGATCGCCATAGTAGCGCTCACGGTCGGCGAAGCAGAGGTTCATGACCTCGGCCAGCAAGTGGACGTACTCTTTCGAATTGTGGCCGAGCGCGCTTAGGTCGACCTCGTTCAGCATCGCCAGCATCTGCAGCAGCACCGGCCCCTGGCACCAGGGACCGCAGCTCAACACGTCGGTGCCTTTGAAGCTGTAGCGCAGCGGCTTCTCGATCTCGGAGCGGTACTCGGCGAGGTCCTCCGCCGTCAGGAGCCCACCGTTCTCGCGGTGATACCTGGCGATCGTCTGCGCAATGTCGCCGCGATAAAAGGCGTCGCGCGCCGCCGCCAGGCCGGCATCGCGGCCCCGGCCCGCCGCGGCTTTTTCCTGATCGACCATGAACTGGATCGTGCGGCCGAGATCGGCCTGGACCAGCCGGTCGCCTTCACCGAGGGGCGCGCCGTCGCGGTGATAGATCGCGGTGTTCTGCGGCCAACGCCGATAGTCCTCGACCTTGTCCTGAAGAAACGTCGCCATGACGGTGTGCACCGCAAAGCCATCACGGGCGTAGCGGATGGCCGCCTCCGCGACCTCACCGAAGCTCATGGTGCCGTAGCGCTGCAGCGCCAGGATCCAGGCATCGGGCGCCGCCGGCACCACGGTGCGGAGCAGGCCCATGGGGATCGTGCCGTTGTGGTCGCGGATGAACTTCTCGATGTTGAGCGCTTTCGGCCACCAGCCGAGGCCGGCGATCGACACGGTTTCGTCGCGGTCGGCGAGGTAGATCAGCATCGGCGCCACGCCGGAGAACTGGACCTGGTCGCTATGGACGACACCGAGCGCGATGCCACCGGCCACGCCGGCATCGATCGCGTTGCCACCGGCGCGCAGGATCGCATGCGCGGCTTCGGTGGCGAGATACTGGCCGGCCGATGCCATGTAGTGATGGCCGATGACCATTGGCTGCATCCGCATCCGGCTCTCCCTGGTAACCGCTCGATCCTAGCTCGAAATCTATGGTCAAGCCTTCGGGTATGAGTGAAATTCCGTTTCGGAAAACCGCTTGATGAAAGACCTGCTGACCACCGACTTCAGGACCGCGCCCTACTGGTGGGACGCGGCGCCACTCGCCGAGAGTGCGGGGGACACGCTCGCGCCCTCCTACGACACGGTCATCGTGGGCTCAGGCTACACCGGGTTGCGCGCGGCGCTGACGCTGGCGCGGGCCGGTCGAAGCGTCGCTGTGTTCGACAAGGAGCGGCCAGGCTATGGCGCGTCACGCCGCAATGCCGGTTTCCTGGGCCGCACGCTCAAGAAATCGTACGTCGACCTTAAAGCGGCCAAAGGCGCGGCCCATGCCTCGGCCATCTATGGCGACCTGTCGATGGCCTATGAGAGCACGCTCGCTTTCATCGAGGAGGAAGGCATCGACTGCCATGCCGTCCGCTGCGGCCGCCTCATCGCGGCGACGTCGCCCGCCCACCATGCCGGGCTGGAACGCGAACTGGCCGGCATGAAGGCCGATCTCGGACTGCCTTATTCCATGCTGCCGCGCGCGAGGATGCGCGAGGAAATGGCGACCGACCTCTACGATGGCGGCGCCGTCATCCCCGATCTCGGATCGCTGCATCCGGGCCTCTATCACCGCGGCCTGATGGAGCGCGCCCTGTCGGCTGGCGTTTCCATCTTCGGCAATTGCGAAGTCACCGCGATCGCGCCAAGGCACGTCACCACGGCCTCTGGCGAGACGCGCGCGCGCGACGTGGTCGTGGCGACCAACGGCTACACGCCGAAAAGCCTGCCCTGGCATGCAAGGCGCGTCGTTCCCTTCGTCGGCTATATGGCGGCGACCGAGAAGCTACCGCCCGAGCTGCTGCTAAAACAGCTTCCGCACCGGCGCACGGTGATCGATTCCAATCTCGACATCGACTTTTTCCGGCCCGCGCCCGACTCACCGCGCCTGCTGTTCGGCGGTGCCACGGCAAACGGCCTGACAGATCCCGCGGCCATCGCCGCTCTCCTGCACCGGCGCCTCGCGCGCGCCCTGCCCGACCTCGCCGACGTCAAGCTCAGCCACGTCTGGACAGGGCAATGCGCGGGCACCTTCGACATGATGCCGCATATCGGACGCCACGACGGCATCTGGTACGGCATGGGCTACAATTTCGCCGGCGTGCCGATGGGATCGTTCTTCGGGCTGAAGATCGCGCAGAAGATTCTCGGGCTCCCGGTCGAGGCCAGCGCCTTCGAGGCGGCCACGTTTCCCACCCTGCCGTTTTATCGCGGCAATCCGTGGTTCCTGCCGCTGGCGATGCGCTACTTTGCCTGGAAGGATGCTCGACTGGCGCGAAAGAGAACAACCTCATCCTGAGAGGCTGGCCGGAAATGAAATGAGTCATTTCAAGCACTTACCTCATCCTGAGGAGCGCCGCGAAGCGGCGCGTCTCGAAGGA
>LNFM01006527.1_pt1 | contig 19138 bp, 17 predicted proteins | sample 596031 | NCBI WGS metagenome assembly LNFM01 (sample SAMN04254537, study PRJNA301005) | activated carbon metagenome | isolation source: dual media filters at the Ann Arbor, Michigan drinking water treatment plant | place: USA: Ann Arbor | reverse complement strand
GCGGTGGGTCGGAGACCGCAGGCGACGCCGCCGCCCTGCAGCCACAGTCGCAAGCACGCGTCACGCCGACGAACGTCAGCAATGGGCCGCAAGCGGCCGCGCGATTTGATGCCGGGCGCAGGGCGCCTCAAGCCGTGCCCGCAGGCCGGCGCGTCACAGTCTCCAGCCTCAGCACCCACACCATGAAGCCGCTGAGTGCCACGCCGGCCAGCACCAGCCCCGCCGTGGCCGCGAACCAGTAGCCCGGGGCGCCCTGCAGCGCGGCCGGCACGTGGCCCGAGACGTTGAAGGCCAGCTGATAGCCCCCGCCCAAGCCCACGCCCCAAAGCGCCGCGACGTAGATCAGCATCGGCACGGTGGCGATCTTGTGGGCGCGCAACACGAAGGCGGCGATGGTCTGCGCCGCGTCGGCGGCGTGGAACAGCGCCAGCCACGCCACCAGCGGCAGCGCGGCGGCCAGCACGGCGGTGTCACGGGTGTACAGCCCCAGCAGCGGCTCGCGCAACAGATACACGCCGGCGCCCATCAGCGCGGCCAGGCCGGTGCCCAGCAGCAACCCATGCCAGCCCAAACGCCGGGCTTCGTGCAGTTCACCCGCACCGATGTGCTGCGCCACCAGCGTGCCGGTGCCATTGCCCAAGCCGAAAGGCACCATGAACAGCACCGACACCAGGTTGATGGCGAGCTGGTGGCCTGCCACCGGCGTGGTGCCCAGCCGCGCGATAAAGAGCGCCATGAAGGTGAAGGCCGTCACCTCCACCAGGATGCCCGCACCCAAGGGCATGCCCAGCTTCAGATGGTGCAGCAGCGCGGTGCGGTCGGGCGGCCGCAGCCCGTGGCCCAGCAGCTGGAAGGGTGCGTAGAAGGGGTCGCGGCGCAACCTCACGCTGGCCATGAGGGCCTGCACCCACATCGCCGCCGCGGTGGCCACGCCGCAGCCCAGCACGCCCAGCGCCGGCAGGCCCAGGGCAGGCACACCCAGCACCAGCAGCGGCGTCAGCGGCAGCTTCAGCGCCAGCAGCACGGCCAGCTGCAGCTTCATCGCCTCCTTGGGCCGCGACACGGCGGTGTTGAAGGCGCGGAAGATCGTGAACAACAGCGACGCGGGCAGCGAGCAGGCCAGCGCCAGCAGGTAGGCGTGCACACGCTCTTCGACGTCGGGGCCGGCGCGCGCCAGCCACAGGAAGGGCTGCGGGAACAGCAGCAGCGCGCTGCCCAGGACGCCCAGGCCCAGCGCGATGTACAGCGCCTGGTGCACCTGGCGACCGGCTTCCACGTGCCGGCCGGCGCCGTAGAGCTGGCCGACGATGGGCGCCAGCGCCATCAGCACACCCATCAGGCCGATGAAGATGCTGATGTAGGCCGCGCCACCCACGGCCAGCGCGGCCAGGTCGACTGCCGAACTGCGCGCCACGAGCAGCGTGTCGATGGTGGCATAGGCCAACATGGCCACCTGCCCCACCACCACCGGCCAGGCCAGCGGCAGGATGCGGCGGGCGCTGTCGGCCCAGTGCCCCGGGGCCGGGTTCACGACCTTTCGGCCTGGGCGTCTGGCGGCAAGGCGGGCATGAACACCTCGGGCGGCGGGTGGTCGGCCCCGGTGGCGAGCCGGGCCCGTTCGGCATAGCGGTTGAAGCGCCAGGCCGTGCCTTGCATGGTGATGCGGCGCCACACAGTGCGCTTCTGCGCCGGCGTGTAGGCCGGCCAGTGCTGCACCTCGTCGAAGCTGCGGCCGCAACCCTTGCAGACTTCGTCACCCTGGCTCGTCGAGCAGATGGCGATGCACGGGGCGTCGGGCGTCGTGGCGTACCAGGCCAGCCAGGCATCGGCGGCCTTCATCGGCATGCTGGCTTCGTCGCACAGCGGCTCGCGGTAGTAGACCATCAGCGCATACACCTCGGCCAGCGCACGCACCTCGGCGCAGGCGCTGATGCCGTCGGGCGAGGGCGAGCGCTCGCGCCACCAGTTGATGGCGGCTTCGATGTCGGTGATGTGGATGCCGGTGGCCATGGGGGCGTGGAGTGTACCCAGCGGCTGCGACGGTGGCAGGGCCGCACCGGTGGTGCAGGCAGGGCACCGACGGCCGGAGTGGTGTCGTCGCGCGTGGTGCGCGCCTGAACGGGCGCTGTTTGTGCCCGGCGTGACACCACGAGACTAGGGGTGGCGAAGCCCGCGCGGTTGACCTCGCCCACAGCGCTCCCTAGCATGCTTCGGCCAGGCTGGCAGGCAGCCTGCAAGCGATCGGGCGCGTGGCCCCCGAAACCCCGCACAGGAGCGTCCGTGCTGAGCATCAAGAACCACTTGCTGGAAGGCGACAAGGTCAACCAGCGCAAGACCCCGAACCGCGGCGGCAGGCTGGTGCCCGAGTACCTCGTCTACCACTACACCGCCGGCAGCTCTGCCAAGAGCTCTGCCGACTGGCTGTGCAACCCTGCCGCCAGGGCATCGGCCCACCTGGTGCTGGGCCGCGAGGGCGAGATCATCCAGCTGGCGCCGTTCAACGTCGTCACCTGGCATGCCGGCATCAGCCACTGGGCCGGTCTCACCGGCATGAACAACTACTCGATCGGCATCGAGATGGACAACGCCGGCGTGCTCAAGAACCTGGGCGACCGCTACGAGTCCGGCTTCGGCAAGGTCTATCCGCGCACCGAAGTCGTCGTGGCCAAGCACAGGCACGGCAGCACCGAACAGGCCTGGCACGCCTACACCGAAGCCCAGATCGCCCGCGCATTCGAACTGGCCGAACTGCTGTTTGCACACTATGGGCTGAAGGAAGTGCTGGGCCATGAAGACATCGCGCGCGGCCGCAAGAGCGACCCCGGCCCGGCCTTCCCGCTGGGCTCGCTGGCGTCGCGCGTGGCTGGGCGCATGGAGGACGACTTCCCCCGCTACACCGTGGTCAGCGCGGCGCTGAACATCCGCAGCGGCCCCGACGCCGCGGCCGCCACCGTGGCGCCGGCCCTCAAGCGCGGCACCGAAGTGGCGCTGCTGGAAGCCGGCGAACGCTGGAGCCGTGTCGAAGTGGTGGGCAAGGGCGACATCGAAGGCTGGGTGTTCAACGCCTACCTGCAAGCCGTGCCGGCCGCGGCGCCGGCAAGGTCCAGGGCCAAGCCAAGGTCCAAGGGCAAGAGCCGCTGAAGCGTGCGCTGGAACGCGCGTTCCGTCGCCGCCGCCACGGCGCCGGTGCCCATGCCTCGCGTGGCCTCCGGGCGCGCCTGCGCGTCGTTCAGCGACGCCGCCCTGCCGACTGCGCCTGCCGCCGCAGCCACGGGCTGACGCGGTAGCGCTCGCCGCGGTAGTGGTGGTCCAGCGTGTCGAGCAGCGCCACCACCTCGGGCACGCTCCAGCGGGCCAGGAACTCGAAGGGGCCGGCGGGGTGATTCACACCCAGCTTCATCGCCGCGTCGGCGCCATCGGCGATGCACACACCTTGCAGCACCGCGTCGGCGGCCTCGTTGACCAGCATCGCCAGCGTGCGCGCCACCACCAGGCCCGGCGTGTCGGCCAGCAGCAGCGGCGTGTAGCCCAGGGCGGCCAGCCAGGCCGGCGCCTGCGTGCGCCAGTTGTCTTCGGCCTGTTCGGCCACGGCATAGGCCAGTGCCGTGCCCGGCGCGCTGGGCGGCTGCGGGCGGTCGAAGACGGCCAGCCGGGCCACGCCGGTGGTGGCGGCCGTTTCGGTGGCGGTGTGGCCGTCGCTCAGCACCAGGCGCGCGCCGTCGATCTCCACGCCCGTCCAGCCGCTGGCGCGCAGCCTTGCCGGGCCCCAGCCCTGGGCCGCCAGCGCCTTCGTGGCCGCCTGCTCCAACTGGTCGGCGATGGCGCCTTCGCCGTGCACCGTGACTTCGCGCGCCGTGGCCGGTGCGTCGTGCAGCGCCACCGGCAGCGTGGCGCTGCCGTCCTCGGGGTGGCGGTAGAAACCTCGGCCGCTCTTGCGACCCAGCAGCCCGCCGGCGACCATCTCGCGCTGCAGCGTGCTGGGCATGTAGCGCTTGTCGAAGAAGTTGGCCTCGTAGACCGAGTTCGTCACCGCGAAGTTGGTGTCGTGGCCGATCAGGTCCATCAGCTCACACGGGCCCATGCGGAAGCCGGCGGCGCGCAGGCAGGCGTCCAGCACCGCCGGCGTGGCGGCCTGTTCCTGCAGCAGCGCCAGCGCCTCGGCGTAGTAGGGCCGTGCGATGCGGTTGACGATGAAGCCGGGCGTGCTCTTCGCATGCACGGGATGTTTGCCCCAGGCGTGGCTCAGTTCGAATACCGCGCCGGCCACGGCGGGGTCGGTCTGCAGGCCCGACACCACTTCCACCAGTTTCATCAGCGGCACCGGGTTGAAGAAGTGCATGCCGACGACGCGGCCCGGGTGGGCCAGGCCGCTGGCGATGGCGGTGACCGAGATCGAACTGGTGTTGCTGGCCAGCACGCACCCGGTGCCGACGAGGCCTTCGAGTTCACGGAACAGGGCCTGCTTGGCCGCCAGGTCCTCGACGATGGCCTCGACCACCAGCGCCGCGCTTGCGGCCTGCGCCAGCGTGTCGGCGGGGGTGATGCGCGCCAGCGTGGCCTGGGCGGCCGTGGTGTCGAGCCGGCCCTTGGCCACCAGGCCGTCGAAGGTGGCGGCCAGCCTGTCGCGGGCCGCCGCTGCAGCGCCGGCTCGGCTGTCGTGCAACCACACCGCGTGCCCGGCCTGCGCCGCCACCTGCGCGATGCCGGTGCCCATGATGCCGGCGCCGACCACGAGCACAGGCGCGCCTTGCAGTGAGGGCGTGGCGGTGGCTGGGCTGGCGCTGGGCATCGGGCTTCCTTCGTCGCGTGGCGGCGCTTTGGCGCGCGCCGGCAAGCTTAAGGCCTGTGCCGCGGCCCGACCCGCCCGCCCGCGCCCGGCCTCAGCGCCGGGCCGCGATGCGCTTGGCCAGCGCCTGGCAACCGGCGGCGTGGCGATCGGCGCCTTCGGTGTTGCCCGGGTCCAGCATCGGCAGCAGCGCCGCCAGCGGGTTGACCAGCGCCAGCAGCAGCGCCGCGCCCACCTTGCCGGTGAGCGGGTTGCGGTCCATCGTCACCGCCGGCGCCGTGAAGGGCCCGCGCACGCGCAGCGGGGTGCGCAGGGCCAGCGGGCTGAAGTCGCGCGGCGCGACGACGACACGCAGGTCCATCGTCTCGGTGGCCAACGACAGCGTGCCGTCCATCCACAGCACCGAGTCGCTGGTGTCGACGACCAGCGTGCGTGGCCGCAGCACGCCGGCCTTGGCTTCGAGGTCGGCGACGGCACAGGTCACGGGCAGCGCGTCGTCGCCGCTGAGCATCACGCCCAGGGCCTGCGCCAGGTCGAGCCCGGCGGCTTCGACCGCCAGGTGCGACAAGGTGCCGTCGCCCAGGCTGGTGCGCACGCTGCCCTGCAGGCTGGCCAGGATCTCGGCCGTCGATCGGCCCTGGCCCTGCACCGTGGCGTTGCCGCTGAGGCGGCCCGTCACCCAGGGCGGCTCGCCTTCCTTGCGCGCCAGCCGCAGCCAGCGCTCCAGCAGCACGGCGGTCCAGCGCAGGTCGGCCTTCCACAACGCGGTGTCGCCGCGGCCGTCGAGCTGCACGCGGCCGGTGAGTGCACCTTCGGCGGTGCGCGCGTCGAGCTCGGCGATCTGCAACACGCCGGCATCGAGCAGCAGGTGGGCGCGCAGCGGCCGCAGCGGTTCGAGCTTGGGCGTGTCGAGGTTGAGCTCGTCCAGCGCGATGCGCACGTCGGCGTCCATCACGCGCAGCGCGGCCAGGTCGAAGGGCCGTGTCGGCAGCACCTTGCCGCCATCGCGCTTGGCAGCGCCGTCGACCGGCGCACCCACCGCGGGGCCCAGGTCGGCCAGCAGCAGGCGGGGGCCGCTGAGCTGGCCCGTCAGCAGGGGCCGGCCCGGCCCGGACCGGTAGGCGAAGGTGCCGCGCACGCGGCTGCGGCCGATGGTGGCCTCGGCCACCTGCGCCAGCCAGGTGGTGCCGCGGCGTTGCAGTTCACCCTCGGCGACGAAGGGCGCGGTGGTGGGCAGGGTCACGCGCAGCGGGTCGCCCACGGCGGCGAGTGACGGGCCCTGCAGCCGGAAGTGCCCGTTCAGCCCACCGCCCGCCAGCAGGCCGGTGGTGTTGCCGTCGAAGGCCAGCGTGGCGCGGCCCAGCGTGGCCTGCAGCTTGAGCGCCACGGGTTCGGGTTCGTCGTCGTCGGCCATGAAGGGCAGCAGGCCGCCCGATTGCAGTTCCAGCTTCAGCGGCAGGCGCTGGTAACGGCCGCTGGCGTCGAGCGTGAAGCGCGGCGCCGCGGCATCGGGTGCGTTGCCTTCGGCCAGCGTGAGCTTGGCTTCGATCGCCGTGCCCTGCGCCGCGTCGCTGTAGTGCAGTGTGCCGTCCGCAACGCCCAGGCGACCGAAAGCCGGCAGCGGTGCGACGGCCGGTGACGACGCGCTCGGCGCGGGGCCGAACTGCCAGGACGCTCGACCATTGACGCCGCGTTCGGCGTGCACGTCCAGCCGCGTGGCGTCCAGGCGGCGCACGCGCAGTGCGGTGGTGCCGGGCTCGTCCCGCCAGGCGTCCCAGAGCGCGCCCCAGCCGAGTTCGAGCGACACGTCCTCGCCGTCCAGCAGGTGCGGCGCCTTGCTCCATTCGGGCGCGCCGATCACCAGGCGCGAGGCCTGCAGCCGCACGCCACCGAGGACGCGCAGGCTGAAGACGCCGCCGTCGGGTGCCAGCGCCACCGGCCGGCCCAGGCGGCTGGCCAGCGTGTTTTCCAGCGGCACGCGCAGGAAGGGCCAGCCGGCCGTTTCCCCGATCGCGAAGGCGGCGAGCAAGGCCACGGGCAGCGCCAACGCCCAGCGCCGCCAATGGCGGCCGGGCGGCGCAGGCAAGGCCGTCGAGGGCGGTGTGGGCGGCGAAGGCGGGGGCGGCACTGGGGCTGCCGCAGCCGCGCCGGGGGTGACGGGGGCAGGTGGGGTGTCGATGCTCCATCGTCTGCCCTGCCGCCCGCGGCCGCCAGCGGCCTGGCGCCCGAAGCGCTGTAGGACAGCAAGCCGCGGGGCCGGCGCCTGTGGCGCCCAGCCCGCGCATCCACCGTCACACAACGCACAGACGCCCCGCGCCCTGCCCGCCACGATGCCGCGGTGCCGCCCTGCGCACGCCCATCGCGGACCCTGCCGCCGGCCACGATGTCACGAACGCGCGACGACCACCATTTCACGGCCCAGGCCGCCTGGCAACTCGCCCGCGGCGTCGGCAACGCCTGGCTGGCCGACGGCGTGCTCAGCATGGGCGCGGCGCTGGCCTACTACACGCTGTTCTCGCTGGCGCCGCTGCTGCTCATCGTCGTCTCGGTGGCCGGGCTGGTGTTCGGCGAGGATGCCGCACGCGGCGAGATCCAGGCCCAGCTGAGCGCGCTGATGGGCGTCCGCGGCGCCGGTGCCGTGCAAGACCTGCTGGCCAGCCTGGACCAGCCCGCCGAAAGTCGTGCTGCAGCCGGGCTGGGCGTGGTGCTGCTGCTGGTGGGCGCCACCACCGTGTTTGCCGAACTGCAGGACGCGCTCGACCGCATCTGGCGTGTGCCGGCTCACCCCGGCGTCAGCGGCTGGCTGGGGCTGCTGCGCCAGCGCATGTTGTCCTTCGGCCTCATCCTGGCCATCGGCTTCCTGCTCACCGTCTCGCTGCTGCTCAGCGCCGGCCTGGCGACGCTGCAGCGCTGGTGGAACCCGATGTTCGGGCCGTGGCTGGAGAGCGCGGCGCTGGTCAACGCGGCGGTCGCCTTTGCGCTGGTGGCGGCGATGTTCGCCGGTGTCTACAAGGTCATGCCACGGGCCTACGTGGCCTGGCGCGATGTCTGGACCGGCGCGCTCTTCACCGCGGTGCTGTTCACCTTGGGCAAGATGGCGATCGGCTGGTACGTGGGCCGCAGCGGCGCGGTGTCGGGTTTCGGCGCCGCCGGGTCTCTGGTGGTGGTGCTGTTGTGGGTCTACTGGTCGGCGCAGATCTTCCTGCTGGGTGCCGAGTTCACCTGGGTGTATGCGAACCTGTTCGGCTCGCGGCGGCCGCGCACCATGGCGCCAGCTGATCCAGCACCTGCCGTGTAGCGGCTTGGGCAGCGCGCACGCCGCCGGCGCTGTCGGCGGTGGTGGCGGGCACGCTGGCGCTGAAGTCGCGGCTGCCCAGCACCTGGCGCGTGGCGCCGTCCACCAGCGTCGCGCGCAGGCTCAGCGTCACCGTGCTGGTGCTGCCCTCGAAGTCCTGCCGCAGGCGCAGCACCTCGGTGTCCAGCCGCAGCGTGCTGGCCGCCGCGCTGGGCGCCGAGACCACGGCGGCAAACGCGCCACTGCGCTGCAGCGCCGCCACCAGCAGCGGCGCCAGCATGCGGGCCGGTGTGTCGACCCACACACTTTGCGCGTAAGCCTCCAGCTGCTGGGGCCGGCGCAGGTAGACGATGCGCGGGCTGTCGTAGCCCGCGGCGGCCTGCAGCGCGCTGACGGCCAGTGTCGGTGCCGAGGCCGCAGCCGCGGCGGGCGGCGCGCCGGCCTCGGGGCCGGCTTCCAGCGTGTAGGTGATGGGCGGCGCGGCGGGCTTGGGCAGCAGGTTGCCGCAGCCGGCCAGCAGCGCTGCGGCCAGCAGCGCACTGGTGCTGGCGGCGCGCAGGCCGTGTCGGGGCGCGCCGCGAAGCGAGAGAGGGCGGGCGCTCATCGCGCCACCGCCGGTGACTCGCCGGGCGCCGCAGCGGTGGGCGGATGGGGGCCGGTTTCGCCCGGGCCGTTGGGGGTCGCGCCGCGGCCGAGCAGCAGGCTGCTCGGGCTGCGTTCGGTCTGCTCGCTGACGCGCCGCAGCGACGTCGAGAGTGCGCTCAGCTCACCCATCAGCCGCTGCAGTTCGGGCAGGGCCTCGGCGCTGAAGCGCTGCAGGTCGGCGCCCACGGCGGCCACCGTCGCGCTGGCGCGCTGGCTGGCCAGCGCGGTCTCGTTGCCCATCTTTTCCAGCGCGTCGGCGCCGCGGCCCACCCGTTCGAGCACCGGGCCGGCCTGCGTGGCCACGCGCGCGGCCTGGTCGAAGGTGCGTGCGGCGCTGGTGATGCCCTGGTCCATCGTGTCCTTGCGCGCGGCCAGCGTGCGCGTGACGGTGGCGATGTCGGCCAGCGCGCTGCTGAAGGCGGCGCGGTTGGCCTCGCTGAGCACGGCGTCGATGGTGCCCGAGGTGCGGTCCAGCTTGGACAGCACGCCGGTCAGCACGTTCTCCAGGCGCGCGCTCAGCGACGGCTTCGTCGTGATCACCGGATAGGCTTCGCCGGCCGTCATGGCCAGCGGTGCCGCGTCGGGCGCACCGCCGCTGAGTTCAACGTAGGCGATGCCGGTCAGCCCCTGGGTCTTCAGCACCGCCAGGGTGTCGGTCTTGATCGGCGTGCCGTGCTCGATGGCAAAGAGCAGGCGCACCCGTTCGGGGTTGGCCGGGTCGAGCTGGATGGCGCGCACCTGGCCGACGTCGACGCCGTTGAACTTCACCGGCGCGTTGACGTTGAGCCCGGCCACCGATTCGTCGACGATGGCCAGATACAGCGCCACCTTCTTCTGCCACGCGCCGCCCGAGGCCAGCCACAGCGCGCCGGCGATCAGCGCGGCGCCGAGCGTCAGCACGAAGGCGCCGACGAGGGCGTAGTTCACTTTGGTTTCCATGCGGGAGCCTCTGGTCTTGCTGGGGGATCGGCGGCGTCCAGCGTCACCGCCTGCTGGCGGGCCGCCCGTGCACGTGGGCCGTCGAAATAGGCGCGCACGGCGGGGTTGTCGTGTTGCGCCAGCGCCGCCATCGAAGCGCAGGCCTGCACCCGGCCGTCGGCCAGCACGGCAACGCGGTCGCTCACCTGCCACAGCGTGTCGAGGTCGTGCGTGACCATCACCACCGTCAGGCCGAAGCCGTCGCGCAGCCGGCGCACGAGCTGGTCGACGCCATCGGCGGCCACCGGGTCGAGCCCGGCCGTCGGCTCGTCGAGGAAGAGCAGCTCGGGGTCGAGCGCCAGCGCGCGCGCCAGCGAGGCCCGCTTGAGCATGCCGCCACTCAGTTCGGCAGGTAGCAGTGCGCCCACCTCGGGCGCCAGACCCACCAGTGCCAGCTTGGCGGCGGCGATCTCGTCGATCAGCGCATCGTCCAGCGGCGTGTGCTCGCGCAATGGCAGGCCGATGTTCTCCAGCACCGTCAGTGCCGCGAACAGGCCGCCGTGCTGGAACATCACGCCCCAGCGCTGGCGCAGTGCCAGTTTGGCGGCGGCATCGGCCGCCATGAGGTCGACGCCCAGCACGTCGATGTGGCCGGCCTGGGGCTGGTGCAACAGGATGATCTCGCGCAGCAGCGTCGACTTGCCCGAGCCGCTGCCGCCCACCAGCGCGAAGATCTCGGCGCGCCGCACCTGCAGGTTCACGCCCTGGTGCACGACGTGGGCGCCGAAGCGTGTGTGCACGTCCTGCAGCGTGATGACGGCTTCATCGCTCACAGGCCGAGCACGCTGAAGGCCACCGAGAAGGCGGCGTCGGCGACGATCACCAGAAAGATGGCCTGCACGACGCTGCGCGTGGTGTGCAGGCCCACGCTGTCGGCGCCACCGCGCGTGCGCAGGCCCTGGAAGCAGCCCACCAGCGCGATGATGCCGGCGAACACCGGCGCCTTGGCCAGGCCCACCAGGTAGCTGCTCAGGCTGACGGCTTTCTCGAAACGTTCGATGAACTCGACGGCGCTCACGCCCAGCTGCTGCTGCGCCATGAGCATGCCGCCGAGCACACCCATCACGTCGGCGAACACCGTCAGCAGCGGCAGCGCGATGACGAGTGCGATCACCTTGGGCAGCACCAGCAGTTCCAGCGGCGCGATGCCCAGCGTGCGCAGCGCGTCGATCTCCTCGGTGACGGCCATGGTGCCGATCTGTGCCGCGTAGGCGCTGCCCGAGCGCCCGGCGACGATGATGGCGGTGATGAGCGGCGCGAACTCGCGCAGCATCGACACACCCACCAGGTCGACGACGAAGATGTTGGCGCCATAACGCCGCAACTGATCGGCACCCTGGTAGGCCACGACGATGCCGAGCAGGAAGGACAGCAGGCCGACGATGGGCAGCGCGTCCAGCCCGGCGCTGCGCACGTTGTGCAGCACCGGCCGCCAGCGCAGGCGGCTGGGCTGCAACAGGCTGCGGCCGAAGGTCAGTGCGGTTTCGCCGACGAAGCTGAGCAGCGCCAGCCCTTCCTCGGCGACGGCAGCGCTGCGTCGGCCCAGGCCCGCCAGCGCCGACGGCGGGGGCTGGGGCGGCACGGGCGGTGCCGCGGGCGGCAGCACCGTCATCGCCAGCAAACCTTCGAACGCCGGTGGCAAGCCCTGCAGCGTGACGCTGCAGCCAGCGTCGTGCAGGCGGCGCAGCAGCTTCTGCAGCAGCCAGGCGCCGCCGGTATCGAGCGCCGTCAGTGCCGTCGCGTCGGCGGCCAGGGCGGCCGCAGGCGGCATCTGCAGGCCGGCGATCTGCGCCGGCAGGTCACCCAGGCCCTGTGCGTTCCAGCGCCCGGCCAGGCGCAGGCCGCCGGCGGTCTGGGACAGGCTGGCAGGGGCGTCGGGGCGGGGGGCAGGGTCGGGCACCATGGGGGCCTTCGATGCTGCCGGTGAGGTGGGGTGCCCGTCTGTGCGTTGCATGACAGTCGCCACTCTCGCCCTGGGCCTGTGCGGCGTGCACCGCGGCAGCGCGGCCGCGCCCCGGTCCGAGGCTGACCTGGGCACCAGGCCGGGGCGCCGCTGGCGCGGCGCGGCGTGCACGGAAGTTGCGAACGAGCACGGCAATGACATCCGACGCCCCCCACGCCGCCGGGCCCGCGCGGGCACTGGCCCGTTCACCCGTCCAGGCCTTCCTCGAACGCCTTCACCAGCGTTTCGCCGCCGACACCCGCGGCCAGGTCGCCACCTACATCCCCGAACTGGCCAAGGCCGACCCGGCGGCCTTCGGCATCGCGATCGCCACCGCCGATGGCCAGGTCTACGAGGTGGGCGACGCGCGCGCGCTGTTCACCATCCAGTCGGTGTCCAAGCCGCTGGTCTACGGCGTGGCACTGGAAGACGCCGGCGCCGAACGCGTGGGCCGCGCCATCGGGGTCGAACCCTCGGGGGATGCCTTCAACTCGATCAGCCTGGAGCCCGGCACCGGACGGCCGCGCAACCCGATGATCAACGCCGGTGCCATCGCCACCGCCGGCCTGGTGGGTGGTGCTACGCCGGCGGCGCGGCTGGAACGGCTGCTGGGCGCGCTGTCGGCCTACGCCGGCCGGCCGCTGGACATCGACGAGGCGGTGTTCGAGTCGGAGCGCAGCACCGGCCACCGCAACCGCGCCATCGGCCACATGCTGCGCAACTACGGCATCCTCGAAGACGACCCCGAACCGGCGCTGGCACTCTACTTCAAGCAGTGCTCGGTGCGCGTGAACTGCCGCGACCTGGCGCTGATGGCCGCCACGCTGGCCAACGGCGGCGTGCACCCGGTGAGCCGCCAGCGCGCGGTGCGCAGCGAGTTCGTCGGCCCGCTGCTCAGCGTGATGACCACCTGTGGCATGTACGACTTTTCCGGCGAGTGGGTCTACCGCGTGGGCATGCCGGCCAAGAGCGGCGTGGGCGGCGGCGTCATGGCCGTGCTGCCGGGGCAGATGGGCATCGGCGTGTATTCGCCGGCGCTGGACGAGCGCGGCAACAGCGTGCGCGGCGTGCAGGTCTGCGAGGCGCTGTCGCGTGAACTGGGCCTGCACTTCCTGCAGCCGCCGCGCGCCGCCGCGGCCACCGTGCGGGCGCGCTACACGCTGGCGGCGCTGCGCTCCAAGCGCCGCCGCCCGGCGGCCGAGGCGGCGCTGCTCGACACGCACGGCCACCGCGTGCAGGTCTTCGAACTGCAGGGCGACCTGCGCTTTGCGACGCTGGAGCCGGTGCTGCGCGCCGTCGTCGACGCCGGCGATGGCCTGCTGGCCGCGGTGCTCGACTTCAAGCGTGTCGACGGCGTCGACGCCGCCGCGGTGCGCATGCTCGAAGGCCTGGTCAGCGCCTGCGCGGCCTGCGGGCAGCAGGTGGTGCTGACCCGCGTGCGCCGCGGCGAACTGCTGGCCCGCTTCGGCGACGAGCTCGACCCGCGCAGCGCGCGCGCCTTGCACTTCCAGCCGCAGCTGGAGCTGGGCCTGGAATGGTGCGAGCGCCTGCTGATGCAGCGCTGCGCGCCCGTAGGCACGCTGGCCGGCGTGGCGCAGCCGCTGCCGCTGGCGGCGCACACGCTGTGCACGGGCCTGTCGCCGGACGACGTCGCCTTCCTCGAGGCCCGCGTGCGGCGCCGCAGCTTCGAGCCGGGTGCATCCATCGTGCGCCGCGGCGATCCGGCCGACGGCCTCTTCCTGCTGCTGCGTGGCGAGGTCAGCGTGACGGTGGACCTGCCGCAGGGCGGCGCCAAGCGCCTGTCGACGCTGACGACGGGCATGGGCTTCGGCGAGATGGCGCTGGTGGCGGGCGGCCAGCGTTCGGCCGACGTGCGCGCCGACACGGCGGTGGAATGCGCCGTGCTGTCGGTCGAGAGCTTCCGGGCGCTGGAAGCCGAGCGGCCTTCGCTGATGATCCACCTGCTGCACCAGCTGCTGCTCGGCCTGGGCCAGACGGCCGTGCGCCTGACGGCCGAAGTGGCGGCGCTCGAGGCCTGACGCCCGCCGCGGCGGCGTCTTGTTCGGTGCCGCACCGTCGGCGTCATCCCGTGCGCGTATAAACGGGCGGATGATCGAGTCCATCCTGCTCACCACCGCGCGTGTCTCCACCTTCGACGGCGAGCGTGTGCTCACCGGCGCCAGCGGCTTCTTCTTCGAACGCGACGAGCGCCTGTTCCTGGTGACGAGCCGGCATGTCGTGATCGACAAGCCGACCAAGCATTACCCCAGCCGGATCGAGGTCGAACTGCACACCGACGGGGCCAACCTCACGCGTTCCATCGGCCTGTCGGTGCTGCTCTACCGCGACGGCAAGAGCATCTGGCGTCAGGGCCGCGACGAAGGCGGCGACATCGACGTGGCGGTGATCGAGCTCGAACGCGCGGCGCTGCCGCCGCAGGTGGCGCTGCGCTGCTTCACGCCGGCACACCTGCAGGGCACGCTGGAGGACGTGGAAGTCGGCACACCCCTGCTCGTGGTGGGCTTTCCGCTGGGCTTCCACGACGCGCTGCACCACCTGCCGGTGGTGCGCCAGGCGGCCATCGCCTCGTCCTTCGGTCTGCGCTTCCAGGGCCAGGGCTTTTTCCTCACCGACGCGCGCACGCACCGCGGCACCAGCGGCGCACCGGTGGTGATGCGGGCGCACGAAGTCGAGGGCGGGCTGCCGTGGAAGCTGCTGGGCGTGCACTCTTCGCGCATGGACATGGGCAGCCGCGACCTCAAGCAGGACGAGTCGCTGGGCCTGAACTGCGCCTGGTACGCCGACATCCTGATGACGCTGACCGGGCCCGGCGCAGCCGCGCTGCCGCCCCCCGCCGAGACCGATGCACCGGCGGCCAGCGCAGCCGATGCGCAGTCGCCTGGCTGAGCACCCTGACGCTCGGCCGCCACAATCCCTAAAATCCGCGAGTTCCGCGCCTTCCCGCAGTCTGTTACCCCAGTCCGTCCTTTCCATGCAACCGACCCATTCCCACATCGTCGTCATCCGCAGTGGCGGCGTCGTCCAGGGCCACCAGCTGCGCATCGATGGCGGCGGCAGTGGCCGTTCGAAATACTTCGGCTCCGGCCGCTACGGCAGCCCCGAGAAGGCGCGCCGCGCCGCCGAACGCGAAGCCCGCGCGCTGGGCTTGCCCAAGACCCGCGATCGCGGCGGCAGCGAAGAGGGTCGCGTGCTGCGCACCAGCGCCACCAAGGTCGCCGGCATCCGCTTCGTCTGGACGCCGGGCATCTTGCAGACGGTGTTGCGCGTCACGGCCAGCTGGACCGACCGCCGCGGCAGGGCACGCCACACGTCGTATTCCTGCGAGCGCAACGGTCTGGAAGGGGCACTGGACAAGGCGCTGAAGGCGCGCACGTCCGCAGGCGCACCCATGCCCGACCGTCAGGCCCTGCTGCGCCTGCTGCGGCGGGTCTACCGCGCCGGGGCCGATGCCGCCAGCTGAACGTCCGCGCCGTCCCTGCCGAGGCTTTGGGCCTGAACGCGACACGGATTTGCGGCTGCGCTGTGCGCCGGTCGACCACACAATGGGCTCGACAAGAAGGAAGCGCGCCCGCTCGGCGGCCAGCGCCCACCTCGTGATCTCCGCCGCCGATCGACCGAAGCCCTGGGGGACAGCAAACGCATGGCGTCCTTGACGCGCACATCCACCGACGCCGCTGCGCCCGGTCGCCCCGGCGGCGCGCGCAACGGCGGGCGTGTGCCCGTCTTCGGCTTGTCCGACAGCATCGATCCGCAATGCCTGGAACGCCTGGCGGCCTTGTGCGTGGAACTGCGCCCCGTGCCCCGTGGCACGGCGCTGTTCCGCCAGGGCGACCGCCTGACTGCGCTGTACGAGGTGCACGCCGGCTTCTTCAAGACCGCCGTCACCGACGTGCAGGGCCGCAGCCAGGTGACGGGCTTCCACCTCTCGGGTGACCTGCTGGGCCTGGACGCCATCGGCGCCGACCACTACGGCGCCGATGCGATGGCACTCGAGGACGGGATGGTGTGTGTCATCCCCTTCGAGCCGCTCAACGCGCTGTTCCGCGATTTCGCGCCGCTGCAGCACGAGTTCCACAAGATCATGAGCCGCGAGATCACGCGCGACCAGAGCATGATGCTGGTGCTGGGCACGCTCAGCGCCGAAGGCCGCATCGCCGCCTTCCTGCTCGACCTGACCCAGCGCCTGTATGCGCGCGGCTTCTCGGCCACGGCGCTGCTGCTGCGCATGACCCGCGAAGAGATCGGCAGTTACCTCGGCCTGCAGCTCGAGACGGTGAGCCGCACCTTCTCGAAGCTGCAGCACGAGGGCGTGCTGGAGATCCACAACCGCGACCTGCAGGTGCGCGACCCCGAGGCGCTGCAAAGGCTGGTGCAGGGCGGGGGGCGCTGAGGCTGTCGCCGCCCCGGCGACGTCGCGGCGCCCCCGCGGCGGGTCAAAGGCGGGTCAGAAGCGGTAGGTGTACATCAACTGCGCGTTGGTCTGCTTGTGCGTGATGAGCACGCCCATGCCGCTGGTCACCGAGACCTTGGGTGCCAGCGTCAACGAACCGTTGAACTCGCTGGCGGGCGAGAACCGGTAGCCGACACCGAGGGTGTAGTGTTTCTCGACCGTGGCGGGGAAGAGCGGGTTCACGTACATGTCCGGGATCGGGTTGCTGGCCAGGTTGGCGCCGGCGCGCAGGGTCAGCGCCCCGTTCACCGCGTAGGCCACGCCGATGTTGGTGACGGTCTGGTTCTTCCAGTTCTGCGGCAACGCGAAGCTCACCGAGCCGTCGAAGTTCGGGGCTGCCGTGTCGAAGCGCATCCTGAAGTCCTTCATGACCTTGGACCACCTCAGCTGCTTCACGTCGGCCGCGATCAGCAAGGCCGGCGTGGCCTGCCATGCCACGCCCATGCCCAGCGTTTCCGGCCACTGGAAGTCGACCACGGTGAGCTTGCCGGGAATGGCGGGCAGGCCCTGCACCGTCAACGTTGCACCTTCGCTCTTGGTCTTCATGTCGCCCAGCGCTGACTTGAGCTGGTACGACGCGCCCAGCGTGACCTCCGGCGTCGCCTTGTAGACGATGCCCAGCTTGCCGGCCCAACCCGTGGACTTGGCCGCGCCGCTGAAGTCGCTGCTGTTGGAGAAGTCGATGCGGGCCCAGGCGTTGGCCGGCAGGGTGGGCAGGACCTGGTTCAACCCGGCCGCCAGATTGCCGCTGCCGCCTGTCACCAGGCCGCCGAGCTGGCTGGCCAGCGCGGCAAAGCGCATGTCCAGGCCTGACCACATGAAGTCCAGCGTGGCACCGACGGCGAGGTCGGGTGTGACCTGCCACGCCACGGGCAGCAGCAGGCGGCCCACGCCCAGTTCCGAACGCACGGGCTGGCCCGAGCCGGCGGCCAGGAAGGTGTCGCCGCCGTACTCGGTGCCCATGCCACCCTGCGCGAAGAGCCCGATGCCGTAGGTGAGCGCACCCATGCGCCGGGCATAGCCGAAGGCCGGCATGATGTAGGACGTGCCGCCCGAGTCGGCAGTGGGCATGCCCTGCATGCTGCTGCTGACCTTGGGGCCCAGCAGGCCGAGGGCGGCGTCGAAGCGTGCGCCAGGCGCCATCAGCGCCAGCGTGGCCGGGTTCTGCGCCATCGCCGCGGTGCCGTGGTCGATGGCCTGCGAGGCGCCCCCCATGGCGGTGGAGATCGGGCCGTAGCCTTCCATGTTCATGCCGTTGGTGGCCCCTGCCGGCAGCGCCGCGCAGAGGGCCGCCAGTGGCGTGAGCTTGAGGATGTGCTTGAGTGCTTGCATGGTCTATCTCCAGTCTCGGTGTGGGTAGGGACGGTCGGAAAGAGGGGTAGGGGCGTGCTGTGGCGGTTCACCAGAGCGCCAGCAGGCGCCCCTTGACGACCTTGCTCGGCCACTGCTTGAGCGGGCTGTTGCCCTTCTTGATGCAATCGCCGCTGCGCACGTCGAAGGCCCACTCGTGCTTGGGGCAGGTCAGCGTGCAGCCCTCGAGCGCGAGGTGCGGGATGTTGGTGGTCTGGTGCGGACAGCGGCTGTCGTAGACGCGCCATTCGGTGTCGGTGCGGTGCACGAAGAGGCCGCGGCCGTCGCACTCGACGCGTGTCGTCTCGCCGACCTTGTAGCCCTTGGTGGCCATCACGTCGTGCCAGTCGCCGGCCGAACCCAGCGCGCCGGGCTGGAATTCGGGCAGGTCGAGCGCGAGGATGATGTCGACGGCCCAGACGATCTTGGCCAGGCCCAGCATCGGGAAGGCCATGAGCAGCGCGTCCAGCACCTCGGCCGGCGTGCAGCCCTCGCGCAGCGCGCGGCCCAGGTACTGCTTGAAGCCGCGCTCGGTCTGCGAGTGCACCTTGCTGATGACCGAGATCAAGTTGCGTGTTTTCGGGTCGAGCTGCGTGCCGCAGGCCTTGAGGAAGGCGAAGTAGTGGCCCACGGCGTCGGGCCGGGCCTTGACGAGGTAGTTGAGGGCGTCGCTCATGGTGTTGCTGCCTTCGTTTCGGAGTGGGAGACGTGGACGAGCACCGGGCAGCTGGCCAGCCCGATGACTTTCTGCGCGGTGCCGCCGATCCAGGCGCGTGCCAGGGCGGTGCCGCCGTGACGGCCGACCACCAGCAGGTCGGCGCCGCGGGCCAGGGCGGCGTCGATCAGCGCCTGGTGGGGGCGGCCGGTCTGCACCTCGCCTTCGACGCGGTCGTGCAGGGCACGCGCTTGTGCAAGGGCCGCGGCCAGCGCCTGCGCTGCGGCCTCGCGATCGGCGCCGTCGGCCGCCACGCACAGCACGTGCAGCGGCAGGCCGCAATCGCGGGCCAGCCGTGCCGCCTGGGTCAGCGTCCCGTGCCCGGGGACCTGCGGGTCGACACCGACGAGCACCCCACGTGTCCACATGCGCGCGTCGCGCGGGGCGATGAGCAGGCTGCAGGGTGCGTGCGCGACGACCTTGCTGACCATCTCGCCCACCAGCAGGTTGGCCAGCAGTCCGCGCTTGCCGCGGCGACGGATGACGATGAGGTCGGCGTCGTGTTCACGCGCCGCGTCGACGATCTCCTGCCAGGCCTCGGGGCCGCGGCGCACCTGCAGGTCGAGCACCACGTCCTGCGCCTGCGCCATCTTGTCGAGGTGCTGCCGCTTCAGCGCAGCCTCGGCGTCGGCCTTCGCGGCCAATTGCGGCGCCACCATCTCGAACTCGGGGTTGCTCGCCACCGGCAGCACGCCGGCCAGCGGCAGCCGGCAGTGCTGCGCAATGGCAAAGGCCAGCATTTCGGCGCCGGTGTCGAATTCACCGTGCTCGGTGGCCAGCAGGGGGCGGGTGAAGGCGGGGACCATGTCAGCGGGCGCGTCGAGGCAGGTGTGCATTGCGAACGGTGAATGTCGGGCGCTCTGCGGCGGCTGTCGGCCCGTTGCGGACGTTCGGGTCTTCGTTGCCGTCTGCGTGCCTGAAGTGGCGCAGGAGCAGGCCGCCGGGGTGCTCTGCTG
>LNFM01006525.1_pt1 | contig 19140 bp, 18 predicted proteins | sample 596031 | NCBI WGS metagenome assembly LNFM01 (sample SAMN04254537, study PRJNA301005) | activated carbon metagenome | isolation source: dual media filters at the Ann Arbor, Michigan drinking water treatment plant | place: USA: Ann Arbor | reverse complement strand
TTGTTGTGGCGGCCGACACGGTCGCTCCAGTACAAGGCCGGCCCGGGCGAAGTGAGGCGCACGGTCAGCGCCACGCTGGCCACCGGCATCAGCAGCACCAGCGCCGCTGGAAGGGCCAGGGCCAGGTCAAACAGGCGTTTGATCACAGCGCGAGCCCCGCCACGGCGCGCCGCAGTCCTTCGTCCACCGAGATCGGCGGGTTCCAGTTCAAGGTGTTGCGTGTGTGGCCGATGTCGACCTGGAGGTTGCCGAGCAGGCGTTGCGCCATGTCGCCCTTGCCCAGTATGTTCGCTCCGAGCTGGAGCAGCGAAGGCGGTACTGGAAAGAGGCGTGCCGGCTTGTTCATCGCCTGACCGAGGCGGCGCAGCAGGTCGGCGGTGGACAGATCCTCACCGTCGCTGACCAGAAAGGTCTGGTTGGCGGCAGCGGGGTGGTCGATGCAGGTGACGAGCAGGTCGACCAGGTTGTCCAGGGCGACGAAGCTGCGGCGGTTGTGGGTGACGGCGCCCAGGGGGAGGGGAACGCCTCGTTTGAGCCATCGCAGCAAGGACCCGAAGTTGCCTGGTGCGCCAAGTCCGTACACAAGAGGTGGGCGAACGATGACAACCTCCATTCCAGTTTGTGTGGCCAACGCCTGCAAGCCCAACTCAGCCTCGTATTTCGAAACTGCGTAGGCGGACTGCTGCTTGGGCTCATCGGTTGCCGAGTAAGGCCTTGCGGACGTTTCGGCACCGTTGACACCAATAGAGCTGATGAACAAGAACCGCCGCACTCCGGCCGAAGCTGCTTGTGTCGCCAGATCCAACGTGCCTCGAACATTCACGCGACGAAACTCGGCGAGAGGATCTGCATTTGACTCATTCATCACATGCGCTCTGGCTGCTGTGTGAATGACGACTCCCACCCCCGACAGGGCTTGGTTCCAGCCGTCGCGATCGTCAAAGTCTTTCAAAATTTGAAGACCTGTCTCGCCGGGTAGCTCGCAAGGCCTGCGCACAGCACCTCGCACCGCCATACCGCAAACCAGTGCTTCAGCGCACAGAGCGCGGCCCACAAAGCCGTTCGCGCCAGTGACCAGCACGCGCATCGGGCTCATTCGAGCCTCCTGCCGAGAAGACACAAGGCCAGACACGACATGGCAAAAAGCACCTGATCGCGCCTGCGACGGCGGCATTGCCTTGCCTGAAACGCCAGCCAGAACAGGCCCTGCCTCGCTCCACCATTCGCCCAACGTTTGACGAACATGTTGTCACCAAGCCCAACCAATTCAGCAATCAAAGCGGATTGACTCAAGCCCCAACCACTCAAGACCGTGCTCGCTCGGTGACGTCTGGCTCGCCAGCCTTTGTTGACACCAACCTGGTTGCTTTCATGCTGGCGATACAGCATGCCGGCGTAGTCATCAATCACCCAACGAAACCCATTGGCACGCGCAAAGGCGTAAGAAAACCAATCGTGAAGACCCACTTGCTGTACTGCAGCCCATCGCTTGTTCAGCAAGCTTTGGAGCGCACAAGCAAGCGGCCTGCGCAACACGTAGGTGCAACCCGGACCTGCGGCTTCAAATAGAAAATCCCACTGCTGTTGCGGTTGAGATTTTTCAATCCGCACCCTCCGACCGTCTGCCCAGAACGCGGTCACATTGCTTGAGTAGCCATCAGCCCCGGATTTTTGAAGTATCTCGTGCGCACGCTGCAGCTTGTCGCTTGGCCACAGATCGTCTTGGTCCGCAAAAGCAACGTAGTCGAAATCGGCGAAATTGACATCCCGCATGAGACGAAAGAAATTGCGCGCTGCCCCGCCAAACTGCTCGCCATGAGGCAGCACTACCAGCCGTCCCTCTTTGCGCGCACGGCTGTCAATCCAGGCCTCTGTTCCATCATTGGAACGGTCGACGCTCACCAAGATGGTCACGGAGACGCCCGACTGCGCAAGAATTGAATCGAGCTGGGCCGGTAGCCAATCCATTCCGTTGAATGCGGCCAGACACACGGCTACGCGGGGCTGAACGGTAGCAGGATTTTTCACGGAAATGACGGACTCATATGGATATAGCTTGTTGTTTCACGCAGATTACCCGCCCTGAATGAGTGCCTTAGTCTTTCGCCACGCAACTATGAACAATCGACGTGCAAATTTGATCAAAGAAAAGCAGAGAAAGAATACTGCAGTGGGCGTGCCGATATATTTTTGCCTATAGAGTTGAAGGTAGTTGTCCAACTCACCCAGTTGCATGGCCCAAAGTTGCGAGCTTAGACCGCTTGCGCCGAATTGTGCCTTGTTGATCGTGGCTAAACGCAAGTTTATCCGACTCGCTTTGTAGCCTGAAAGCACGATTTCCATCCAGAGCAAATGATCCTCCATATGTCGCTTGCCGCTTTTGAACCGGAAAGGGAGATTTTTGCGCAACATGACAGAGGGGGTAACGAAGGGGTTGCGCCAAAGAATTTGGCTACGTGAAATAGGCGCTGCTACTGCGCCTGACTCCATTTCGTCATCGCCCTCCCAAGAAAATCTAAAAAAATGCCCGGAGAGGGCCAACTCCGGTTGATCTTGAAACTGATTCCACTGTATCTCCAGCTTGCGCGGATGCCACAAATCGTCTGAATCCAGAAACGCAATATGAGTGCCGCAGGAAGCATCCCAGCCGAAATTTCTAGCAGAGGCAGCACCAACGTTCCTCTCTAGCTCAATCAGCTTTAGCCACCCAGGATGATAGGTTGACTGCAAAGCCCGAACGGAGTCAACTGTTGTATCCATGCTCGCATCATCTACCACAATGACTTCGAGCGGGGCTAGCGTCTGCTGAGCTACCGACTCAATCGCTGATTGAAGCGACTTTGCTGAATTATAGCTGGGGATTACAACGCTAATTGAATCAGATCTCAAGGCAATCTTCCTGGGTAACGAGCAAGAAACAGGTGGCGGACAGAAGTGAATGCAACCAATTTTTCCCCGCTTCAAATCCTTGGATGCATTTGAATCAAATGACTGATCCTCGAGATAAAAGCCGCGGCATGATTGCATGCAGTTGTTAAAAAGTGAATTTATAACCCGGCCACCGGCGAGCCACAATGAACAACGAATTCAGGATGCGTTGGGACAGTCCTCTGAAATTGGGTTGGTCGTGGCTATGAATCAAGGCCGCTGTGTTGGCGAGACAAAATTTTGCGATGGAGCCAGCCTATACCGGCTGCAATGGTGAGGCTGGTGGCGAAGATTTTTATGGGGTTTGCTAGTCCGCCAGTCCCTAGATGAATAATTTGTACTGTCAGGCCAATGCCTATTGCTGTGGCCAAAAAGGGATTCCTGGATAACCAGAATACGAGCCTTTCAGATGAAAGCAATAGCAAAGCCAATACAAACGACAAAATCCCTACAAGCCATTTGCTGCCCGAGAAGTAGGCGAATGCAATAAACCCCGGCGGCGTGGAGTAATTAACTGTGTCAGTATCGGTAGTGGGGTTTAGGGCTATTCTGTGCGTATAAAAGTCAACTTGTCCTGGTACTCGCTTCTCCGAGAGCCTCTCAATAATGAAACCAAAGCTCTTGCCCTCATAAGCAGTAACGGCCATCAAGGCCTCTAGACCAATCCAGCGGTCGATGGGAAGTTTTGCGATGTAAAACCAAGTGCTCGAGGACAAACTGGTGGCCCTTTCAGGGGCAACCGATTCAAAGAAGTTTAAGCGCCTTTCCATGGCGGCAATAACCGACACGCAAACCCCGAGAAAAATTATCAGTAAGTACTTTGTTAATTTGTTGACGGAAGGCTTGGGAAGAAAATCCCGGTATACGAATAGCGGTAAAAGTATGATGAGTGCCTGAAATACTAGGACTCCACGGCTAAAGACCGTCGTCGAAACAATTACTCCAGCAAATACAAGCAGAAAAACGGCTTGCACGTCCTTTTGGGTGCAAAAGCTCCTATAAAAAGGAATCATCAAAAGAATGCTCCATCCGCCACCGAAATACCAAGTTATCAGACCCTGGAGTCGAAATGGGAGATTGAGAACTGGCGGCGGTCTAAATGCCTGGACGATTTGATAGACTTCATTAAGCGTGCTCATGATGGCAACCGCTAGCAAACCGATTATCCAATAGTATCGGTTATCAAAACTGGGCACTTTGGGGTGTTTGTATCGGATTTTACTATTAAACTTGTTGAATAGGAATCCTGCGAGCAATGCTCCCAAGGCTCCTATAGATGCCACCACTGCTACATGATCAACTTGTTGAGCGGAAAAGTCAAAAATGCCTATGGGCTCCATCCATACTGTCGAGAAAATGGTGTTGATGGAGAACTTGAGCCAAAACCCTATCCACATGACTGCGGCGAGAAACAAATAGCCGGCAGAGTATTGCTTTCGGATCGCATTGAAGAATAGCCAATTGAAGGCTACGCTTAGCAATGCGTAGGAGGCAAAAGAGCCGGGCCATTTCAACGACGTTGCGATAAAAATCACAGCTACAAGAGTTGAGGCAGAGTATGCCAATATCTCAGCCGTAACGTTGTTAAGGCATAAAGCTGACTTTATCCTGAGCCTGAGTGTCAATGCATTCATTCTTTGTTTCTGATGAGTGGGGCTGCCCCTGGCATCTCATCGTATTTCTTCCTGATTTATTCTGCAATAGGGATGGCTTAACGCTCTGAATCGTTTGGATTCTTGCTGCTGCTCGAATTCACCGCCTAACTAGAGCTTAGGGTGAGCGTTATATGGAAATCTATTTGCGGAGTAGCTGCCTGACAGTGCGTTTCCAGAAGTCGATCCGAGTTAGAGCCAGACGGAGGCCCCAAAAAACGACGAAGCGGCGTGCAACGGCACGCCGAAAACATGCAGTGTCTGTTTCTCTAAGAAATGGCCGAAGTCCAGGTGAATTTTGATTTAGCCACCTTCGCCAATACATGAATTTGTAGTCCCGCACAGGTTGCGACGTCCTACTGAGTCCTGTAGCAGATTGAATATAACGCAGCCAACTCAATCGTTGTCCGATAGATTCTAGATAGCTATCATTCGCCCCGTGAAGTCGGTAGTTGAAGAGACACTCTTCCGTCCAAACGATAGGCGCTCGATCGAGAACTTCGCATAGAAATGAAACATCGGCGTGCTTCCCTCCCTTACTCGAATCCAACCTTAGGCCCTTGATGGTGTCTGTGCGATACATATATCCAGGGAATGGGGCTGGATCAATCAAACTGAGGGAAAGATACGGTTCTACGAGATCAATCTTGGATCTCAGAATTCGTTCGCCAGAAAAATCACCCATCAACTTTGAACTGGTTGTTTTGCTGTGGCGCATAAAGTATGCATTGCATCCGACAGCCGCTGCATCTGGGTGTTGGGCATGGTATTCCACCATCCGGGAAATATAAGATGGTTCAAGCACGTCATCATCGTGAAAAAGCACCATCAGCGGCGCTTGGGCCTCTTCAATCAAGCGATTGAAATGTCCAAGCGCGGGAAGGTTCGGGATGCGTCTTAACAGGACAACTTCCGGAAATTCAGCGGTCACCATCTGAGCAACGTCTTCCCCTATGGAGTTGTCCGAAATTATGATTTCCAGGTTGGAATAATCTTGGGCCAGGGCGGATACGATGACCTCCCGGCAATAGTCCTTCCTATCGCGGGACAGTATAAACAATTGAACGCGTGGCGCTATGGCTTTTGTCGGACTCGGTGCGTTCATATGTGGATAGAGCGAATAAGACTGTTGTAATAAAGGTCTTTCCCGCGCGATGCAAGGAACTGTCTGGCAGTTTCACGCATGCCTTGCCATTGCTCTGTGCTCATTGCTTGAATGTGGTCGAGCATTTCGAGATAGGTCTTGAACTTTCGCATGTCAACATAGGCAGACGGAGGTACCAGCGTTTCAATGTCAGGTGCGCCCCAGTAGACAGGTACCGTGCCCGCATACAAGCAGTCGAAAAGCTTCTCTGTTACATACCCTTTCATTGGCATATTCTCAAAGCAAAGACTGAACCTGTATGAACTCAATACCTCCCACTTGGATGTACAGCTGCCGTGGTAATTGGCCATAATGGCACGATGGTGACGCCAATAGGTCCACCATAAGGATTGCCGACTCCACCAACGTTCCCAGCCACGCCCGAACAGATCAATTCCATTGCGATGGCTCAGAGCGGCGACGGCCTTGATGCGTTCGCTGTAAAGCTCTGGCTTGTGTGAACGCGGATTATGATTGCCCGCAATCAACACCAGTTTATTTTTGCGCTGTGTAATATCCCAATATGGGCTCAGCACATCGCCATATGGTTGTGGCCAGAAAAGAGGGCGCAATTTATCCCGGTGTACGCTGTTTAGTGAATAACCATCGCCCACTGTGTTGTGCACGTACACCTCATCAAATGCCGCAGTGAGGTGGGGTAGTGCGGCGTAGAGATCAGGCCGTACAAGAGGGGGCTCCATGATCAGAAACCCACGTAGTCTGACATCAGTTCTCCCTGCCAGCTCTTCGTAATGCCGCTCTATGCCCAAAGACCAATAGTGATTGATTTCGCGACGCTCGGTGCCATCGCGCAACTTATCTGCTGTGAAGCAGGGTATCCCGATGGATGCAAAGTGGTCCTTCAGCCGGGAGAACGGAAGCAGTGTCCCGTCCCGATTCAATTGGGCATCATTGATGTTGAAGAGGCGATCTTGCAGAAAATGATCGCTCGACGGATCGATAAAGACAGCTTGGTCCGTCACGCCGTGTCCCCGTTGTCATCACGCAGGCCCATTTGTCCGAATACCCGGCGAAAGCGTTGGTTGAAAGTGTGATCCTTCATGGTGCGCCTATAACCAGCTTCTGCCATGCCTTCTCGGAGATCTTCATTGGCCAAGTAGTAGTGCGCCTTTTCAATCATGTCGTCCGGCGTGGCATAAACTCCAATTTCTTCACCAATGAGGTAGGCGCGCTCCAGGCCTTCTACATAATAGGAAAGTTGAAAAGCGCCGCAAGAGTTTATCTCGAAATGCCTGGCTTTAATCTGTTCGACGTCTTTGGGGCTTCGCAGCTGACGAATCCCGCTGAGCGGGCGTGAGGCGATCATCCTCATATCCCAACACCTGGAATTGGTGATATTCAGATTGATCCTCGATTGATTGAACATGCGTACCATTGCATCATGTTCAATGATCCCCTCAGGCCAGCCATAGCCTGCTACTGCCACATTCAGGCCAGCTTTTCGAAGGCGGCGAATCAACCAATCCCGTGCGGGATTCCATCCACCAACGAATGAAATGTCGTGAAGTTTGGGGAGTGATAAGGGCGCGTAAAGCCGCTCATTGGCGCCAAACGGGAAATGGATAACGTGTGGCAGACCGGCCTTGGTGTACTTTGTCTGACATTCGTAATCGGACGAAGTGAAGAAGTCGAACTTTGGCGCCCAGAACTTAACAAAGTCCCTGCGCCAATTGTCGTCGTGGAAAAAGCACAGGGTTCGGGTATGGGAACGAACGGCTTCTACAGAGGAAGCATCGAGCTGATCGGTGTACAAGGAAAAGATGGCCACATCAAAGTACTCACTGGCCACTTTTGCGACCAGCATTTCATTCATGGCTGGTTTCCCATGCAGCTTGAGAAGCTGCATGTAATCGAAGATTTCGACCGTGTGTTGGGTGCGCAGACTGTCGTAGAAATTGAAGTATTCGTACGATCTTCCCCTCGAAGGGTCTCCGTAGTCGTGCTCCATGCACACCAACAGAATTTTCATGCCCGGTCCTCCAGATGCTTGCGCAGCAACAGATACTGCATAAATAGAAACGCTAAACCAATGACGGCGCATGTTGCAATCGGTGCGACCCATGACGCTGTGGGCAGCCAGTGCCGCAAGACCATTGCAATGGCCAGGAATGCGGGCGTCAATGCAAAGGAAATGAAAATGGGACGTGCTGAGATGCCGCCCCCAACCTTCCTGAGCAATACAAAGTGCATCGTTACGATGGTCAGGGCGCCAGCAGCCGTGAGACCCATGCCTGCGCCGTGTGCGCCGAACACGGGCATCAGGAGGCTGCAAGCCACGATAGAAGTCGCAGCACCAACGACGTTCGGCCAAATGAGCCAGCGGGTGCGCATGTGAACATGGGCGATCAATGAGTAGACGCTGGCAAGCACGCGTGCAGCTTCGGCGAGAGCGCCCCAGATCACAAAGCTGGCCGCAGCCTGGAACTTCTCCCCCAACAAGAGCCAGGTCAAATCAGGTGCCAACACGATGAGAAGCCCGACGGTAAGGACGAGCGATGGGATGACTGCGGAGGCATAACGGCGCCAGGCCTTGGTCTGCAGCTGTGGATCTGTAGCACTTGCGTCGCGATAGAGGCGTGGCTGGAAGTAGGTGGTCAGTACAGATTCAAAGCCAGCAATGATCCCCGCGCTCAGGCCGTAGCCCGCAACAAACAGCCCAACCTGTGCCAAGCCAAGGTCCTCCACCATCAGGTAGCGGTAGCCTTGTGCTTGTACCCAACCGAGTCCTGCCGCGATGGCCACAGGCCAGGAGAACGTAAAAAGCGCCATGAGGTGCTGGCGATGAAAGGGTTGGTGAATGGACACCGGGTTGCCGCGACGGAGTTGCGCGAACAGGTCACGTGTCCCAACCAATGCCAGCAACGCTTGGCCCAGAAGGATGCCGAGAATCCAGTACTCCGCTGTCCGGTGGACTGTCTGGACCAGAGTGACTGCAGCTACGAAGCTCGCAATCAAGGTGGCCACTGTGAGCAAGATGAATCTTCGGCTGTCCCCAAGCAGATTCAGGCATGGAATAGCCGTTTGATTGACAGTGTTGAAGATCACCGATCCGCACACCAGAGCAATCAGCCACACGGTCGGAATGCCGAAGTTGATGAGCCCTGTCATGACAAAGAGCGGCAGGCTGATGGCCGCTATGGTGGCTACCAGAGCAATGTAGCCTGCATAGCGCACCAAATAGCCGACACCACGCCCACTGGCCTGCCAGCCATGGAGGCGTCGGTTGATGAACATCCCGACCGGATTGATCAGCAACAGAGCGAAAAATGCGGTGGTCGTGACGACCAGTGCCACCTTTCCCATTTCCTCCGGCGACAGCAGAGTGGTTGCCACGCGAAGGGTGATCAGCGCAATGAGAAACTGCGCTGCCCGTCCAACGATGATGGTGATCAGAGCCACGGTAGATCCGTGTCAGGAGGCGCTGGAGAGGATGGATGACGCTTCCATCAACACGCCGTCCAGTGAAGAAAGCTGAGGCTGATATCCGAACTCTTGTGCGCGTCGATTGAGCGAGTAGTAATGACTCTTGCGTCCCGTCGCATTCAGGGCGGAGAACTCCTGAACCGACTCGTACTTCAGGCCAAAGCGTTGTTGCATGGCCGTCAGCAGTTCCGGTTTGGTGGTGGGTGCGAGGGTGTAGGCATCCACCGCAGCGTTTGACGGCGGTGCTTGCATGAGCGCTTGCGCCAGTCGAGCGAAATCCGTCGGGTGCAGAAAATCTCGCACCAGAGTGTCCATCGACGTGCGCATCACGGTGTCGTCACGGATCGCGCGCAACACGTCGGAAATCAGAAACCTGGCAGACAGGTCCTGCGCGCGGCTGAAGTAGCTGAAAACGCGCAGGTCGACAATCGGCAAGTCAGCCAGCGCCCGGTGTCGACACTCGGCATGAAATTTGGACGCACCATACCAATCCTGCGCCTGCAAATGGTTGATGTCGAAACTCGTGCGGGTCTGGTCGGTGGCAGGCTGTTGGAAGTCTGATCCGTAGGCGGCACCACTGCTGAGGAACAGGTAGCGTGTCGAAGGGTGTGCCTTCACGTACCGGAGAGCAAGACTGTCAAAGTCGAGCGTGATGTCCAGGATCGACGCCCCCATTTGCTGCGCTGTAGCGGGATCTCCAACGCCGACAAAGTTGATGACGGCATCGTATGTGCCGCGTTTGCCAAAGGACTCGAACCCGCCGACTGCAACGATGCAATCGGGATCGAGACTTGAGAGTTGCGCCCATCGCTGCACCGCATCTGGCCGACGCGCATACAGGCTGAAGACATTTTCGCCAGCGGCGACCGAAATGCCAACGAAATCGCGTGCAATCTGGCTGGTTGCTCCAAGAATCGCTATGTGCATAACGCTCAAGCGCGACTGGACAGAAACGTCGCCAGCTGCTCCTCAATGGCCTTGCGGTCCAAACCATGCTCTTCGAGCAGATAGCTGTAGGTTCCGCAGTGCTCTGAAAATCGATCCTTCACACCGATACGCAGGACTCGCACTGGCGCATGCTCACTGGCGATTTCTGCGACGAGTGATCCCAGTCCACCATGGATGGAATGTTCTTCAAACGTGACGACGGCGCCGCTGTTCTTGCAGATCTTGACGATCTGGGATTCATCCATGGGCTTGATGAAGGGCGCAGACCACACAGAGGCGCCTTCATGGGAGGTCTCTGCGATGTCCAGTGCACACCGAACGAGGGAGCCGGTCGCAATGAACGAAAGACCGCCAGCGTCACCCTGCTTGATCTGAAGAAGCTTGCCCACACTTGCCACAGGTACGTCGACATGAACGGCGCCCAAATCGGATTTGCCAACCCTCAAATAAACGGAAGCGTGCGCCTCATAGGCCGCACTCATGCACAAGGTCATCTCGGCGGCGTCCGCTGGAGAAAACACGCGCAAATTGGGAATCGAGCGACTGCAGGCAATGTCCTCGGTCGATTGATGGCTCGTGCCCAGATGGCTGTACACAAAGCCGGCTCCGTCGCCAATAAAGATCACGGGTAGATGGTCGTGAGCGACATCCAGTTTTATTTGCTCCAGCACCCGGATGGGTATGAATGCACTCAACCCATACACGATGGGGCGGAAGCCAGTGCGCGCCAGGCCAGCAGCCATGCCGACCATGTTCTGCTCCGCAATGCCGGCGTTGATGTACTGAGCTGGGCAAGCGCGGCGGAACTCATCAAAGAGAGCGTAGCCATGATCCCCTGTCAGAAGCACCACGCTTGGATCGGCTTTGGCTAGGTCGACAAGGGCTTTGGAGAAGGCCGCTCTCATGGTGCTGTACCTCCCATCACGGCAGAAAGCGCTGCGGCGTGTGTCTCAGCGTTCAACCGCGTGTAATGCCATCGGTTGTCATGCTCCATGAACGGCACGCCTTTGCCCTTGACGGTCTTGGCTACCAACACTTTGGGTTTCTCGGCATCCTTGGCCCACAGTGCTCTGATTGCCTGATCAATTTCGGCCTCGTTGTGGCCGTCAACCGAAAGACCTGAAAATCCGAAACTCTCGAACTTGGCTTGAATTGAGCCCAGATTGAGGACCTCTTGGGTTGACCCCATGGCCTGGAATCCGTTCTCATCCACGATCACCATGAAATTCTTCATCTGACGGTGGGCCGCGAACAGCGCTCCTTCCCAGATCGGACCTTCATTGATCTCACCGTCACCGACGAGAACATACGTCTTCTGATCGGTGTCTTTGAGTTGGGCCCCCAGGGCCATTCCCACCCCTACAGAAAACCCATGTCCGAGTGAGCCTGACGTCACTTCCAGGCCGGGCACCCGCGAGTCGGAAAGACCCTTGAGATCGCTGCCATCGGAGAAGTATCCCGTAAAGGCACTCTCTGGCAACCAGCCGAGCTCACGGAGGCAAGCGTACTGCGCCATCACGCCATGCCCTTTGCTCAAGATAAAGTAGTCGCGATCCGATGCGTCTGGATCGTTTCCAGGGTATCGGAGGTGATGCCGATACAGCACAGCCAACAGCTCAATGATGGAGAAAGCACAGCCAATATGAACGGTTGAACCGGCGTAAGCCATGTCCAGAACCGTTTTGCGCAGCTGGCTTGGGTCAAAGGCAATTGGTTGCGTGTTCACGGTAGCTCAGTCAGAAATTGACGCCCAGGTAAACCTCGATCTTCCGCGCGGTGTACTCGAGCATCTCGCGGGAGAGAGCGGGCTGCACACCGATCCAGAATGTGTTGTTCATGACGTTGTCCGTGTTGGTCAGTTCTCCACTGACCCGGTAGTTTTGTCCCTGCATGTAGGGCTGCCGGGTAAGGTTGCCTGCGAACAACAAGCGTGTGCCGACCTTGTTCTGATCAAGATAGGTCAGCAGGTCGAGCCGAGTGACCGGACAGCTTTCCTTCAGCGTGATCGGGAAGCCAAACCACGAGGGATCCGAGTGCTCGGTTGCTTGTGGCAGGTCAAGGAACTCTTGGCAGTCCGCTAGCCGCTCCTTGAGGAAAGCGAAGTTGTCCTTTCTCGCCTGAATGAAGGCTGCCGCTTTGTCCAATTGCGCCAAGCCACAGGCGGCCTGCATGTCAGTGATCTTCAGGTTGTAGCCCAGGTGGCCGTACGTGTACTTGTGGTCGTAGCCCTCTGGCAAGCTGCCCAGCTTCCAGCAAAACCGTTTACCGCACGTGTTGTCCTTGCCTGGGGGGCAATAGCAATCGCGTCCCCAGTCGCGAAAGCTCTCGGCGATCGTCTTGAGCTCGTCGTTGTTGGTGAAGACTGCACCACCTTCCCCCATGGTGATGTGGTGAGCGGGATAGAAGCTCAACGTGGCAATGTCGCCAAAGGCTCCCACCATCTGACCGCGGTATGTGCTGCCCAAAGCATCACAGCAGTCTTCAACAAGCCACAGGCCGTGCTTTTTGCAGAGCGCCGTGACCACGTCGAGATTGAAAGGGTTGCCCAGGCTATGTGCCAGCATGATCGCCTTGGTCTTCGGCGTGATCGCCGCCTCGATCTTTGATGCGTCAATATTGTGGGTAAGGCGATCCACGTCGACAAAAACCGGTACCGCACCAAACTGGATGATGGGATTGACGGTTGTCGGGAATCCCGCCGCCACCCCGATCACCTCGTCGCCACGCTGGATGGCTCGAGCGCCCAGTTTGGGCGAGGTCAGCGTGCTGAATGCCACCAGGTTGGCAGAAGAGCCAGAGTTGACAGTGATCAGATGCTTGACGCCTATGAAGGCGGCCAGCTTCTTTTCAAACTCGGCGTTGAAACGGCCGGTGGTGAGCCAGCCGTCGAGGGACGCTTCCACCATCATCTTGATTTCCGTTGCATCCAGCAGCTTGCCGGAAGGAGGCACCACTGAGGCACCCGGCAGGAAGGGCTGTGGAGCTAGAGCGATCGATGCGTATTCGTCGACCAACGTCGCAATTTGTTCGCGCAGGGCTTGTGTTCTGGAGTTCTGCATATGACTTCTTCATTCGTGGATCAGTTTCTGATACGCGCCTATTTGGGCGAGTGTCAATTGGCGGAGGTCGCTGCCGGCACGGCGCTCACGGGCCCAGTCGATAGTGAGCTGCAACGCTTCTTCGAGGCCCAACAGCGGGTGCCATCCCAAGCGACTGCGCGCCTTTGAGATGTCTAGCTTGAGAATATGGGCCTCGTGCGGATGAACGCCGCTGGTTGTGGTCCAGTCGGCATCGGGTCCCCACATTTCGACCATGCGCTTGGCTATCCAGCCCACGGTTTTCGAATCCTCGTCGCGGGGGCCGAAATTCCAACCTTCAGCAAAAGGGGCGCCATGTTCGAACAGATGCTCCGCCAGTGTGGCGTAACCCCGAAGCGGTTCCAGAACATGTTGCCAGGGCCGGATGGCGTCAGGGTGGCGAATCGAGACGGGGTGATTCCGTTCAAACCCTCGAATGATGTCCGGAATCAATCGGTCTTTGGCCCAGTCGCCCCCCCCGATGACATTGCCGGCACGTGCAGTCGCCAACGCGCAGCCATGCTGTGCATAGGTGTGTGAACTGAAGAATGACGAGCGGTAGGCAGCACTGACCAATTCGGCGCAACCCTTGCTGTTGCTGTATGGATCGTGTCCGCCCATGGGTTCGTCTTCGCGGTAGCCCCATACCCATTCGCGATTTTCGTAGCACTTGTCTGTGGTGATGTTCACCACAGCCTTGACACCTGGCGACTGCCGCACTGCTTCCAGCAGATGCACGGTACCCATGACGTTGGTGGAGTAAGTTTCCACCGGGTTAACGTATGAGTCACGAACCAGCGGCTGTGCCGCCATGTGAATAACGATCTCGGGCTTTGCCGATTGCACGGCCTTTTGCAGTGAGCCCAAGTCGCGGATATCACCCAACACGGAGCGCATACCGGCACCAACACGAGCCTCTTCAAACATGCTGGGCTGCGTTGGCGGAGCCAGCGCGAAGCCTGTGACTTCTGCATCCAGGCTTTGCAGCCACAGGGACATCCAGCTTCCCTTGAAGCCGGTGTGACCCGTCAAAAAAACGCGTTTGCCACGCCAGAAAGATGGATTCATGACCACACCTTCCACGGTGCGTTGCCGCCAGCCCAAAGCTCCTCAAGATACGTTTTGTCTCGCAGCGTGTCCATGGGTTGCCAGAACCCCGTGTGCTGGTAGGCCGCAAGCTGGTCTTGCCGCGCCAAGGTCTCAAGCGGCTCCTTCTCCCATACCGTCGCATCGTCTTTGATCAAGTCAATGACCTCTGGAGACAACACAAAGAAGCCGCCATTGATCATGGCACCGTCGCCCTTGGGCTTTTCCTTGAAACTGCGGACCTTGCTACCCTGCAGATCAAGGGCGCCGAAACGGCCTGGTGGCAGTGTCGCAGTGAGCGTGGCCTTGACCTTTTGTGTGCGGTGAAACTCCACCAGTTCTGTGATGTTGACATCACTCACGCCGTCACCGTATGTGAAGCAGAACGCTTCTTGGTCTTTGACGTAGGGCGCAACACGCTTGAGTCTGCCCCCCGTCATGGTATCGATGCCAGTGTCAACCAACGTCACGCGCCACGGCTCGGCGTAGCGTTGGTGAACCTCCATGTGGTTGTTGGCCATGTCGAGCGTGACATCCGACATGTGCAGGAAGTAGTTGGCAAAGTACTCCTTGATGACGTAGCCCTTGTAGCCGCAGCAAATCACGAAATCATTGATGCCGTGGCTGGAGTAAATCTTCAAGATATGCCAGAGGATCGGCTTGCCGCCGATCTCGACCATGGGCTTGGGTTTCACCGAAGTTTCTTCGCTGATGCGGGTGCCAAGCCCTCCGGCCAGGATCACAGCTTTCATGACACTCTTTCTCGATTACAGCCGCGCAAGCGCGTCAAATGCGTCTGGAATCGGGTAGTGGTGGTTGCCTACGAACAGCCCATTCTGGTCAATGTGATCAGCGTTGGATAGCTCTCCGAAGATCTCGGCGTCGAAATACTTCATCACTTCATTCTTTGCAAAATTGCCCGCGACGATCGGACGGCATTCGAAGCCAGCTGCGTTCAGCTTGGTGAGCAGTTGATCGCGCGTCAGTTTGGAGCCTGGCCGAATCACGAGACTGAAGCCGAACCAGCTGCTTTCACCTATCTCTCGCTGGATCAACAGATCAGGGTGTTCGCCCATCTTCGATTGCAACAGGGCGCCGTTCTTTCGGCGTTCGGCAATCAAGGACGGCAGCTTTTTGACTTGCTCGACGCCCAGTGCGCCGGATAGCTCCAACGGACGCAGGTTGTAGCCAGGGAGCACGAACCTGAAGGATTCCTTGAACGGGTCATCGCTCTTTTCGCCACACACATGATTGAACTTGGGCAAGTTGCGCGTCCAGCCGTGCGCGCGCAATGACAACATGAGGTGATACAGCTCTTCATCGTCGGTCACCACCAAACCACCCTCCATCGTGGAAATATGGTGCGAGAAAAAAGAGCTGAACGAACCCATCACGCCAAGGGTGCCGGCTTTGCGTCCTTTGTACTCGGCTCCGAGTGATTCGCAGTTGTCCTCGATGACCCGAATATCACGTTGTCCAATGATGGATTGGATACGGTCGAAGTCATTCGGGTTACCCAGCAGGTTGACCACCATGATGAGTCGCGTGCGGTCAGTGACTGCGGCCTCAAGCTGATCGAGGTCGTAGTTCAGGGTGTGAAGGTCGATGTCCACAAAGCGCAATTTCAACCCGTATTGATGAAGCGGGTAGTAAGTCGTGCTCCATGACACCGCCGGAACAATGACTTCGTCACCCGGCTTGAGGCGGTTTTCCTTCGTAAAAAACAGCGCCGCCACCATCAGAAGGTTGGCGGATGAGCCGGAGTTCACCATCACGGCATGTTGGCTGTCGATATATGAGGCGAAAGATTTTTCGAACGCCTGCACTTCACGGCCCATGGTGAACATGCCTGAGGCGATGACGCGCTGCATTGCATCCAGTTCGGCTTGATCCCAAGTGGCGGTGGCAAGTGGGTACTTGAAAGTCACGGCTTGTGTTCCTCGGTGTAGTAGCGGTATGCAAGGCCAATGCCTTGCTCCAGGGTTGTTTTCGGCAACCATCCCCATGCGGTTTGCCGCTCGATGCTGACCAGCTTTTGTTTCATGCCAACGGGCTTGGTCAGGTCGTGAACGAACTGGCCCTTCCACCCGATCACTTTAGCCACAATGGCGTAGTACTCGCTGATGCTGTAGTCGTGGCCCAGCCCGACATTCATCTCATCTGGCAGCGACTCGATGTCGACGACTGCCTGCAAAGTAGCTTCTGCCACATCGCCCGCGTACATGAATTCGCGGCGCGCTGTGCCATCGCCCCAGATCTCCACCGTCGGGGCGCCAGACGTTTTGGCAAGGTGTACTTTGTGAATGATGGCCGGCAACAAATGCGAATGCTCCGGAGCGAACTTGTCATGGCGACCGTAGAGGTTGCATGGGATCAACGTCTTGTAATGGAGCGCAGGCGACTCGCGTCTGATGTACTCGCACAGGCGAGTCGCAAATATCTTGGCAAGTGCGTAGCCTTCGTTGGTCGGCTCCAGTTCACCTTTTAGCAAGAGGTCTTCAGTCAGCGGGTTGTTGGCCGCACGCGGGTACATGCAAGAGCTGGCCACATTAATCAGGCGTTGCACGCCCGCCGCCCTGGCCGCGAGGATGATGTTGCGCCCCAGGTCAACGTTCTGGATGAGGAAATCCACTGGATGTGCCATGTTGGCCTGAATGCCGCCCACCCGACCCGCGGCGTGTATCACTGCGTCGGGCCTTTCCTGTTCAAAGTAGGCCTGCACGGCGACACTGTTTGACAGATCCAGCTCGCGCCGACCGGGCGCCAAGACATCCCACTCACGTGCCAGCGGGTGTTCGCAGATGTTGCGCCCCACCATCCCGGTGCCGCCCGTGAGCAGAAGCTTGCCGCGCTTGACCATGTCTTGTCAGCCTTGGTTACGAGAGGCTTTGTGACCGTGTGCCTTGACCTTGAGCTCGAACTCGGCCTCGCGCAGATCAGACAGGGCCATCTCGTTGACCAGTTCGTTGAACGTTGTGCGCGGCGTCCACCCGAGCTTTTCTTTCGCCTTGGTCGCGTCGCCAAGCAAGGTTTCCACTTCAGTGGGCCGGAAGTAGCGCGGGTCGACGCACACCACGTCGTTGCCAAGTCGCGCCTGCAGTGCAGGGTCTTCAGCGTCCACTCGAGACAGTACACCTACCTCATTCACGCCCTCGCCGCGCCATTCAAACGTGAGGCCGAGGGCTGCCCCGGCGTGGTTGACAAAGTCGCGCACTGAATACTGCACGCCTGTAGCGATCACAAAGTCCTCAGGCTTGTCTTGTTGCAACATGAGCCACTGCATCTCGACGTAGTCTCGAGCATGGCCCCAATCACGAAGGGAGTCCAGGTTGCCCAAGTAAAGCTTGTCTTGAAGCCCCAGCTTGATACGGGCGAGGGCGCGGGTGATTTTGCGGGTGACAAAGGTCTCACCGCGAATCGGAGATTCGTGGTTGAAAAGAATGCCGTTACAGGCGTAAATGCCATATGCCTCCCGGTAGTTCACCGTGATCCAGTAGGCGTACAGCTTTGCCACCGCGTATGGGCTACGTGGATAGAAGGGAGTGGTTTCCTTCTGTGGGGTTTCTTGTACCAAGCCATACAGCTCAGACGTGGATGCTTGGTAGAAACGCGTCTTTTTCTCCAGACCAAGAATGCGCATCGCTTCCAGGATACGCAGTGCGCCGAGCGCATCGGAGTTGGCGGTGTACTCTGGCTCTTCGAAAGAGACGGCGACATGGCTCTGTGCCGCCAGGTTGTAGATCTCGTCGGGCTGCACCTGCTGGATGATTCGCACCAAGCTTGACGAGTCCGTCATGTCACCATGGTGCAGGATGAATTGCGCGTCTTTCACATGTGGGTCCTGAAAGAGGTGATCGATGCGGTCGGTGTTGAACAAAGATGTCCGGCGCTTGATGCCGTGAACCTCATACCCTTTGCCGAGAAGAAACTCGGCCAAGTAAGCGCCGTCTTGTCCTGTGACACCGGTGATAAGTGCGATTTTTTGCATTGAAGTTCTCTGGCGATTTACATGTTCACCAAACTTAGCAGGGTGTGTCCTTGCCGGTCTTTGGTGGAGAGAGAGGGCAGCGTGCCAGCATCTGGCCAAGAGATGTTCAACTCACGGTCGTTCCAAGCGATGCAGCACTCATACTGAGGCGCGTAGTAATCGGTGGTCTTGTAGAGAAAATCGGCCGATTCACTGGTGACCAGAAATCCATGTGCAAAACCTGGCGGCACCCAAAGCTGTCGGTGGTTGTTCTCCGTCAGCTCCACACCCACCCATTTGCCAAACGTTGGCGAGCCTTTGCGAATGTCCGCCGCGACATCAAAAACCGCGCCGCGAACCACACGCACGAGTTTTCCCTGGGGTTGCTGCACCTGGTAGTGCAGCCCCCGCAGCACCCCCTTCGCGCTGCGGCTGTGGTTGTCCTGCACAAAGCTCACATCAAGACCGGTGGCTTCGTTGAAGGCCTTCTGGTTGAAGCTCTCGAAGAAGAAGCCGCGCTCGTCACCGAACACCTTGGGTTCGATGATGAGCACGTCGGGGATGGCGGTGGGGGTGACTTTCATCGGATCACCGGGTCCTTGAGCAGGCGCACGAGGTATTGGCCGTAGCCGTTCTTGAGCATAGGCTGCGCCAGCGCCTCCAGCTTCGCCGCGTCAATCCAGCCGTGCCGCCACGAAATCTCTTCCGGGCACGCAATCTTCAAACCCTGCCGGTGTTCCAGCGTGGCAATGAATTGGCTCGCTTCCAGCAGGCTGTCGTGGGTGCCGGTATCGAGCCAGGCATAACCGCGCTGCATGATCTGCACGTTGAGCTGGCCGAGGTCCAGGTAGGCCTGGTTGACGGCGGTGATCTCGAGTTCGCCGCGTGCGCTGG
>LNFM01006524.1_pt1 | contig 19143 bp, 14 predicted proteins | sample 596031 | NCBI WGS metagenome assembly LNFM01 (sample SAMN04254537, study PRJNA301005) | activated carbon metagenome | isolation source: dual media filters at the Ann Arbor, Michigan drinking water treatment plant | place: USA: Ann Arbor | reverse complement strand
CCTTGGCGAGCCACGGATCGAAGCCGACGGACTTGATCGCGGCGAGCATCGGCTTCGTGACTTCCTTCGCGGGGCCCAGGCTCGCGTCGTAGGAGACGAAGACGCTCTCGTTCGCGAGGTCGAAGCCGAGCTCGTAGATCACGGGGATGTCGGCGAATGCGGTGCGCACCGCGATCGGGCACGACTCCTCGCAGTACATGCCGATGGCCTTGATGGTGACGTGCGTGAGCTCCGCGGGCTTCGGTGGCGCGACCTTGGCCGGCTTCGCGGGTGCGGGCGGGGGCGCAGCGACGACGGGCGCCGGCGACTCCTCGGTGCGGCTGCACCCCGCGAGCGCCATGACGACGACGCCCACCGCGAGGCCCTTCAACGCCGGCGACCCTTCTTCTTCGGCGGAGGGGCCGGTGCGGGCGTGGCCGGCGCTGGTGCTGTCGCCCCGCCCGGGTCTGCCGGGTTGGGGAGCTGGAGCTCGGCGGGGAGCCCTGGATCGAGCAGCGTCGCGATCCGGAACAGCTCGGCGTCCGGGGCCTTGCCGACGAGGTCGGTGATGATCTTGCGCGCCTGTGCCTTGTCCTCGGCCGTCGAGCCCGTGCGCAGGATGAGGACCTCGGCGAACGTGAGCTGCACCGGAATCGTGACCGCCCCGCCCTCCTTGAGGATGGGCTCGAGGAGCTGGAGCGCGCGGTCCGGCTGCTTGTTGCGCAGGACGATCTGCGCCTGCAGCGCGAGCGTCGGAAAGTAGATCGGGTTCAGGTCGAGCGCCTTGTCGAGCGCCTCGCCAGCCTTCATCAGGTCGCCCTTCGCCAGCTCGAGCTGCGCGATCGCGGTCAGCGTGCGATACGCGAGCGGGTTCGGTGACGTATCGGAGACGTCGGTCATCGCGAGCTCGAGCTGCTCCTGGGCGCCGGGGATGTCCCCCAGCGCGAGCTTCGTGACACCGAGCGAGTGACGACCGAGCTTGCTGTTCGCGCGGCGGCCCAGGCGCTCGAGCTCCTCGAGGGCCTCCGCGCGCTCCTTCTCGTTGCCCAGGGCGCGGGCCTGCTCGCGGAGGATCTTCGCCTCGACGTTCTGCGGCGCCTGCGCGATGACCGCCTCGATCTCCTTCTGCGCCTCGGCGTACTTGCCGAGGTCGAGCAGCGCATAGGTCCGCAGGACGCGCGGCCGCACGCCCTCGATCTTCGTGGCCGTCGTGAGCGCCTGATCGGGCAAGCCGGTCGAGAGCGCCGTGGCGGCGAGCACGAGCTGCACGGTCGGCGCGTCGGCCTTCGCGCCGTAGGCGGTCGTCTTGTCGAGCGCATCGCCCGACGCCTTCATGTCGCCGAAGAGGTAGTAGACCCACGCGACGCGCGACCAGAAGCGCGGCTCGCGGGGCGGCATGCCGCCGGTCGCCTTGATGAGCGACTCGCGCGCCTTCGGGTAGTCCTCGATCGAGATGTTGGCGAGCGCGAGGGCGAGGTTGCGGTACGCGGCGACCCGCGGCGGAATCTTGCTCTCGACGAACCGGTCGTTCAGCTCGCCGATCGTGTCGTCGATCTCGAACGAAGCCTCCGCGCGCCCGAGCGAGCGACCGACGATCGCGAGGGGATGGTTCGCCGTCTTGGCGGTGGCCACCTTGTAGAGCTCGAGCGCGGCTTCCAGCTTGCCTTCATCGACGAGCAGGTCGGCCCGATCGATGGTGGCGAGTACGAGGCCGTTGTCGCCGTCGCCCGCAGACTCGAACAGCCCCGCCGCCGCCTTGGGGTCACCACCGGCGACGAGCACGCGCCCCTTGAGCCACTTCGCCCAGCGATCGTCCTCGTGCTTCGCGAGGTACGCGTCGAGATCCTCGCTCGTCTTTTTCAGGAGCGGCCCGGCCGGGTCATTGCCCGCGTGGAGATTGGCGAGGTTCAGCGCGGCCCGCGCGATGACGGTCTCGCGGTAGCCCTGCTGCTCGGGCTTGATCTCGCCGATCTTGTCGAGCGCATCCTTGCCGACGACGGTGCCGTCGCGCGCATAGAGGAGCGTGTCGAGACCCACCGCCTCGGCGTAGTACGCCTTGGTGACCACGGCCTTGTTGTTCTTGTCGAGCGCCTTGCCGAGGAGCTCGATCGTGTTGGCGAACGCCTCGGCGTCGGTGGGCTGCATCGCCGCCTTCGCGTCGACGAGGAGTTGCCGCACGGCCTCCGCCTGCTGCTTGCCTTCCCACCAGTACCAGGTGCCGCCGCCGCCGATCCCGAAGATGAGGATGACGAAGAGGAAGATGAAGGCACGCAGGGTCGAGCGGCCCCAGCGACGATCCGGCCGCAGGTCGAACTCGGCATCGGGGACGCGGACGCCAGCGACATCGAGCAGGCCACCGGTGAGGAGATCGTTCAGGTAGGTCTCGCCGACGGCGGCCGACTGGCGCAGCGACTCCTTCGCCGCGTTCTGCACCTTTGTCGCCGCGACGATCCGGGGCCGCACGCCCTCGACGCTCATCGGCGGCGGTGCGGTCTTGTTCGGGCTGCGCGTGGAGGGAGCCGGAGCCTGGAAGCTCGACGCCGGGGCGTTGTAACCGGACGGCGGGGCGTCGCCGTACTCGCCGTTCGGCTTGATCGCGAGCGTCGACATCGCCGGCGAGGCCGTCGGCACCGTCGCACCGCCCATGCCGGCATTTGTCATCGGCGGCGGGGCGTTCAAGGCATGGGTGAGCCCCTGGACGGGCGGCGGCTGCGTGCCCGGCGCGGGCCGCGCCATCGGCGGAGGTTGCGGCGCGGGTGCGCGAGCCGAGCGAGGCTGCTCCATCCCGAAGTCGGTCTCGCCGCGCGGGGGCACGGGCTGAGGAATCGGGGCCGGGGCATCGAGCGGCTGGCTGTTGCGGGCCCGGCGCAGCATCGCGAGGATCTGCGGGCTCGTCGGGTCGAGGTTCTGGGCGTGCTGGAGCACCGGCACCGCGCGATCGAAATCGCTGCGGCGCATGAGCACCTCACCGAGCAAGGCGAAGCCGACGCGATTGCCGCGATCGACCTTCACCACCCGGAGCAGCTCGCCCTGGGCTTCCTTCCACTGATGCATCGCCGCGTACGCGCGCGCGAGCATGACGCGACCGCCCATGTTGTCGGGCGCAGCTTCGAGGCCCAGGTTGCCGACCTGCATCGCGTCGCGCGGCCGTCCGAGCGCGAGATACGCCTCGCCAAGCTGTACGAAGGCCGGCGACGACGGGTCGCGCCGTACCAGATCGATCAGCTCCTCGATCTCTTGCGCCGTGGGCCGGCGGTCAGAATCGATCATCAGCGCGACTAATCTACCTCACTTACAAGCCTCCCGCGCCAGGTAGCGCCGTCCCGGACACGAGCCCGAGCTCTGAAAGGTCTTTCCATCGCACCCACAGTAGGTGCGGAGGTCGCGGGTACAGCCCCGCGCCTCGCTCGCGCAGGTACCGGGGGAGTCGTTTCCGCAGCCCTGGCCCTCACACACCCCCGAGCTGCACTCGGTGGCCAGGAGGCAGGTGGAGCCGGCGGGCTTGCCGCTCGTCGGCGCCATCGAACCGCCGGCCCCTTCCGACGAGCCCATCGGCTGCTCGGGCATCGGATCGGTGTCCTGGACCGCGCCTGGATCCGTCGTCCGGGGAGGCGTCTCGCGGGGATCGGGGCCACCGGGACGCGAGGCCGGTCGGCTGGAGCACCCACCCGCAACGAACAGCGCAACGACGAGGGCGAAAATGGTTCGCGACATGGCGGCATCGTAGACTCCGCTGCGATGGGGAGCAGCTTTGGCGTGATCTTCCGGATCGCGACCTTCGGCGAGTCGCACGGTCCCGGCCTCGGCGTCGTGGTGGACGGCTGTCCGGCGCGGGTGCCGATCTCCGTCGAGGGGATCCAGGCGGAGCTCGATCGACGACGCCCCGGCCAGAGTCGGCTCGTGAGCCAGCGCAAGGAGAGCGATCGCATCGAGGTACTCTCGGGCCTCAGCCCCGACGGCATCTCGCTCGGCACGCCGATCGGGATGACGATCCGCAACGAGGATGCGCGCAGCAAGGACTACGCGGAGATCGCCTCGGCCTACCGTCCGAGCCACGCCGACTACACCTACGACGCGAAGTACCGCGTCCGAGCCGTCGCGGGCGGTGGCCGTGCGAGTGCCCGCGAGACCGCGGCGCGCGTCGCCGCGGGCGCGATTGCCCAGCAGGTGCTCGCGCAGCGCGGCGTCTCGATCGTCGCGTGGGTCGACGAGGTCGTGGGCATCGGCGCGACCGTCGATCCCCTCACCGTCACGCGCGACCAGGTCGACATCAACGACATCCGCTGTCCCGATGCCGCGATCGCGGCGCGCATGATCGAGCGCGTCGAGGCGGCCCGCAAAGCCGGTGATTCCGTCGGTGGCGTCATCCGCGCCGTCGCCCGTGGCGTCCCCGCGGGCTGGGGCGAGCCCGTGTTCGACAAGCTCGAGGCCGACCTCGGCAAGGCCATGCTCAGCATCCCCGCCGTCAAGGGCGTCGAGAATGGCTCCGGCTTCGCGGGCACCCTGATGACCGGGAGCGAGCACAACGATCGCTTCGTCCGCCACGCGGACGGAACCATCGGTACCGCAACGAATCACTCTGGCGGGATCCAGGGCGGGATCTCGAACGGCGAGCCGATCACCCTGCGGATCGCCTTCAAGCCCACCGCGACGATCATGCAGCCCCAGGACACGGTCGATCCCGACGGGAATCCCGCGACGCTGGCCCCCCGGGGGCGTCACGATCCGTGCGTCCTGCCGCGTGCTGTCCCGATCGTCGAGGCGATGATGGCCCTGGTCCTTGTCGACCACGCGCTCCGCCAGGACGCCCGGAGCCGATAACATCCGTGAGGTCATGTCCCTGAAGTCGATGGTCGGTGGACGGCGACGGCCACGGCGACGTTGAACGTCGTCGATGACGTGGGCGGACAGCGTCGACGGACGCGGGCCTTCACTACTTCATGGCGCCAGGCTCCGCGAAGACTCCCGGAGATCGCTTCGGGATCTACTTCCATAAGGTGTCAGACCCGGTCGCTAGGGTCATGGGATGGCGATCGATCGAGCCGCCGCGCGTCCGGACGCCGCTCCGGCCACGCGCTCGTCGGGCCTCGGCCTCGCCGCCGCGATGCTCGACGAGCTCGGCTACGACCCCGATGATGGAGTCCCCGACGCGGCAACGGTCGTCGATGTTCCGGCGGGCGCCATCGTGCGCGCCCGTGACGGTGCCCGCCACGTCGCCATCGCCCGCCTCGCGAGCGGCAAGCTCGTTGTCGTCGAGGATGTATGCCCCCACGACGGGGGCCCCATCTCGGACGGGTTCGTCGAGGGGGAACAGCTCGTCTGTGCCCGCCACGGGTGGTCGTTGGACGTACGGGCCGGCCGCTGCGAGCGCGCCCCCAGCACCTGCCCGCACCGCAGCCGCTAGCACCTGTACGCAAGCTGCGGGAATGATGCAGATTTCTTGACCGTTTGGGCTCGCCCACGCTAGCGTGTCCGCAGCGTGGCGGCCGTCGTGGTCCACATCGATGTCGGGCGTCGTGCTCGCGACGGCCGGCAGGAGGTCTGCGCCGATGCGTCGTCGTTGACCGCACTATCAGCGGCGCGCGCGATCGCTTCGTCGTGGGGCGCCACGCTCCACGCGGTCGCGATCGTCGCCGCGGATGCCGCCGCCGCCGCGCTGCCGACGCTGCGGGCCGAGCTGACCGCGGCCGGCGCCGATCGCATCCTCATCGCCACCGTGCCCCACGAGCCCCTGCCGCTCTGGGCCTCGCTCGGCGCCGCATGGCAGCTCGTCCTCGATCAGATTCGCCCGCGCCTGGTCCTCTTCGGCGCCGATGCCCCCTCGGCCTCCGAGCTCGCGTCCCGCACCGGCGCCAGGCTCGGCGCTCGACTCCTCGCGCGCGCTCGCGTGTCGACTAGCGATCAGGTCGAGCTGCGCGACCCCGATGGGACGAACGCGCGCGCATCCGACAGCGGCGCGGCGGTGGCCACGATCGGGACGGACCTCGCCGCCGCTCGCTTCCTCGCTCGCATCGAAGAGCTCGCGGCGCTGGGCCGTGCCCACACCAATCCCGATATCGCCCGGACCTCGGCGCCAGCCGCTGTCGACGTTCACGCCGACACGAGCCCCGTCCCGACGGGCCCCGACGACCTGACCGACCCGAACGGCACCGCGCTGACCTTCCGTCCCGGCATCGAGGTGACGGTGCTCGCCACGAAGGCGCCGGTCGATGATCGGGTCGAGGTGGTGGGAACTGGCAGCCCCGAGGTGCGGCACGCCCGCCGCCTCGTGGTCGCGCTTGGCAGCGATGCGCTCGCGGATGTGGCGACGGCGGCGGCCACGCGCAAGCTGGGCGCGCGCCTGGGAGCAGTGGTGGTCGAGGCCGGCTCCGTCGACGAGGCGATCGCGCTCTCGCCCGAGCTCTACCTGCAAGTCGGCGCCGCCGTCGGTGACCTCGCCGGCGCGTCGAGCATCGTTCGCCTCGGCGTGCACCCGGAGGATCGCCGCAAGGGCGACGACGGCGCCCTGCCCGCCCCCCTCGCCGCGGCGGTGAGCGACCTCGCGCGCGCCCTGACGGAGATCCCGTGAGCGAAGCGAACCTGCCGGCTCGCCGAGCGCTTCACGAGGCGACGACCGGGACCGTTGTTGTCACGGGGCTCCCGTGAGCCCGGCCAGTCGGAAGGGGGCGCCGCTGCTGCGGCATCAAGGTGCGCCGCCGCCGGGCTCGCCGGGTCCCATCGCGTTGTGGCTCGGCTCGTCCACGCCCGCGCGCTCGGTGCGCTGGCTCGACGGCGCGATCGCCGAGACGGCCGCCCTCGCCGCCGCCCAGGGTGACGGCCACGCGACGGCGATCGCGTGCGGCGACGAGACCTGGCTGTATCTCGCGGCGGATCGTGCGCGCCGCGCCGGTCTCGCCTGTGTCGGCCTGTCGACGGAGCAGCACCTCGACTATCTCGGCTGGGCCCAGATCGCCGCGGCGGTGGTGAAGCACGTGAAGGCGACGCTGGTGCTCGTCGACGAAGTGAGCCGCCCCGAGCGCGCGGCCGAGGTCGCCGCGATCGCGGAACAACTCGACTACGCGCAGCTCACGCACGTGGTGAAGATCGCGCTGAACGATGGCGTCGTCGACGCCGTGCGCAGCGCGGGCTCCGAGCTCCAGCTCTGTCGCGTGCGCGGTACGGCCGTCATCGGCCTGCGGATCGCGGGCGAGCCCATCGACGAGTACCCGACGCCGGTGCCATCGAGTGCCCTCCAGCGCGTTGACCTCGCGACGCTGGGGCTCGACGCGAACATCCTCGCGCATCGTGCCCTGCCGCCGCGCTCTCCGCGCGACCCCCGCAAGTCTGTCGATCGCGTCGCCGAGCTCGTCGCGCTCTACACCGCTCCCCGGAGGCTGTAGTGCCCGCCGAGCCACGAGTCGAGCAGCCATGGGGAAGGTAGCCATCGCGCCGTCGTCCCTCGCGGAGCGCGTCGGCGTCATCGCCCCGGCGAGCCTCGGTACGACGGCGATCGCGGCGCTGCGGGCCCGTGGCATCGAGGCGGCGCTGCACACGCGCGCCGATGATGTCCCGGGCACCGACGTCGTCGCCTGGGCGCTCGAGGCGCTGCCCACGCCCGCCGCCGCTGTCGAGCTGGCCAGCGCGTGTACGCGGGCGGCCGCCGCGGGCCGGCCCATCTGCGTGCTGGCCCCGCCCCTCCGAGGGACGACGCGCACCGCGATCGAACGGGCCGCCGCGCTCTCGTACCTGCGCGCGCATGGCGCCGCCCTCTGCCACGACGTCGATGCCTGGCTCGAAGCGATCGTGATGCTGGTGCGGTACGGCCTACCTGCGGGACCACGCACCGCCGTCATCGCCGAGCCCGGCTCGTGGCTCGAGATGCAGACGCAGATCGTGGCGAGCGAGCTCGAGACGGCCGGCACCCGGGCGCTCCTCGTCGACAACGACGAGCCCACCGACGTGGTGCTGCACGACGCGGCGCTCCCTCCGCGGACGTCCGTCCCCGCCCTCGTGGTCCCCGTCGCTCCCCGTGGTGAGCTCGCGCACGGCGCCGCCCTGCACGGGGCTCGCGCGGCGCTCGCCGCGATCGCGATCCTCGGTCGCGCCGCCGAGCGCATCGCTGTCGGGCTCGGTCCGGCCCCCACGAGCGCCAGCGCCGAGCTCGGCATCGATGCCGCGAAGCTCGAACGCCAGACCTCCAAGCTCGCCCCGTACACCCGGCTCGGCGATCACGAGACGAAGGTCCTGCTCTCCGCTTATGGAGTGCCCATCACGCGCCAGGCGGTGGCCACGACCCCGTCGGCGGCGGTGAAGGTGGCGCGCAAGGCAGGCTTCCCCGTCGAGGTGAAGCCGTGGGGCCACGACGTCCCGACGGAGACCGCCGGGTGCCCGCTCGAGAAGAACGTGACCAGCGACGCCCTCGTGCGCGCCGCGTTCACGTCCGTCCTCGCCGCCGCCGGCAAGGCGAACCAGGATGGCGCGGCCGTGATCGTTCGCGAGACGCCGCCCGCCGGCCGCGAACTCGCCGCCTCGCTCCTGCGCCTCCCCTCTCTCGGGTGGACGGTCGTGCTCGAGACGCCCGGCACCCAGATCGCCGCTGCCCCCGCGCCGCTGCGGCTCGTCGATGCGCTGGCCCTCGCTGCGCAAGTGACGTCATCGCGCGCCGGCGACGCCGAGCTCGACCGCGCCGGCCTCGCGAACCTCCTCCGCCGGGTGTCCCACCTGGTCGTCGATCTCGATCAGCGCCTGCTCTCGCTCGAGCTCTCGCGGATCATCGTCGGCGGCCGGGGTGCGCGCACCCTCGTCGTCGACGCACACGCCGACCTGCGCTGAACCGCGACGTCACTCCAGGGTCTCCAGCAGCGCGCTCGCCGCCTCGATCTCGGTTTGCTGCGCGGGAGTCGCCACGACGAGGAACGACTCCAGATCCGACCTCGCCTGCTTCGTGTGCTTGAGGCGTGCGTGCACGCAGCCTCGCGCGTACAGCCCACGGGGGTCGTTGGGCGCGACCTTCAGGTGCTCCGTGAACGCCTTGATCGCCGCCTTGTCGTCGCCACCCCGCATCAGCGCGCGGCCGAGGTCGTAGCGCACCGCGGGGTCGTTCGGCAGCACGTCGACGGCGAGCCGCGCCACCGTGACCGCCTCGGCGTCGTAGCCCCAGCGGCCATAGAGCGCCACGAGCGTCCGGTACGGCAGCGCGTCGCGTGGCCCCCGCGAGATGGCGGTCGTGAGTGCGGTCGCCGCCGCGCCATCGAAGCCGCGCTGGGCGTGCACGAGGCTCAGATAGTAGTGCCCGCGCCAGAGGTCCGGCTCGAGCTGGACCGCGAGGCTGAGCTCCACCTCGGCCGCGTCGAGGTCCCCGGTGTTGAGATAGATGAGCCCCGCGAGCATGCGGAACATCGGCTGACTCGGGTGGTGGCGCAGGCCCATCTCGATGAACTCCGCCGCGGCGCTCCAGTCCTGGGTCGCGACGTTGGCCGCCGCGCCCATGTAGTACGCGTTCGCGTGCCCGGCCCATAACCGCGTCGCGTTCCCGCACCGCTTGCCCGCCTCCTCGTACTGGGCGAGGCCGTAGAGCCTCACACACTCCGCGTAGTCGGCCTCGGCGATGTTGCGCTGCGCCGCATCGGGCGCCGGCAACGGCTTCGGCACGGTGAGCATCCCCGCCGGCTGAGGGTTCACGATCGCCTCGATGGTCGCCTCGCCCGTCGCTGCCTCCAGCGACCCGAGCTCGATGACACCGTCGCCATAGCCACCGGTCACGGTCACGAAGCTCCCGGCCTTCATCGCCGTCGCGCCCGCTACGCGTACGAGTCCCGGGCCCTGGCGCGTCTCCGCGAGCGCGAACGACGTCCGCGTCTTCGCGGTGACGTAGCCGCGGACGCTCACCTGCGAGCCAACCGGGTCCTGGCGCCGTAGCGCGCGCGGCGACAGCACCCCTGGCTCGTAGACCAGCAGCTCGAACGCGGGTACGGCCGGCGTGCCGAGCAATGGCCCGCGCGCGGTCTCGGGCGCGATTCCCTGCGCCTGTCCCGGCGCGGCCATCGCCGCGACCAGCCCGAGGACGACCGCGGCGCGCATGCGCCGAGTATCTCAGCGGGCGAGCTCGGCGGCGAGAGCGATCAGCGTCGCGCGCACGTTCAGATCGGCATCGGCCAGCACGCGATCGAGGAGCCCCGCGAGGAGCTTGCCGACCTGTGGTCCGGGCGGGAGCGCGAGGGCCGCCATCAGCTCGCTCCCGGTGACGGCCAGCTCGCCCAGCGCCAGCGCATCGCCCCGCTCGAGGATCGCCGCGGCGCGGTCGGCCAGCGCGGTCGCCCCGTCGGCACGCCACACCGCCGCCGCGATGAGAGCGTGAGATCGGGTCACATCCGCGAGCAACCGCCTCACGCCCGCATCGGTCCAGGCGGAGACGGACGTGGCACCGGCGGTGGCGGCGACGATCGCGGCCCGCGCGAGCTCCTCGTTCGTGAACTTCAGCGCGCGCAGGATGCCTTCGACCTGCTTCTGCCCCGCGCGGTCCACGCGCTCGGGGGTCTTCGATGGAGCGACGAGGTCGAACGCGAACGCGGCCAGCCGCGCCTCGGAGGGCGCCGCATCGACACGCGTGAGCCACGGCTCGACCCGACCGGCGAGCCTCGCGGCGAGGGCGGGGATGATGGACGCGATGATGCCCGTGGCGTGGGCGTCGCGGAGGCCACGCGAGGGCTGGCGGGTCGCGAGGAGCTTGCGCAGCTCGTCGGAGACGCGTTCGCGGGAGACCTTCGCGAGCGACGGCAGCGCGGGGACGATGCCGCGCACGGTGTCGGGATGGAGCGGCACCTCGAGCACGGCGGCGAAGCGCACCGCGCGCATCACGCGCAGGCCGTCCTCGGTGAAGCGCGCGACGGCGTCCTCGTACACGTCGCCGGTCGGGCCGACGGCGCGGAGCTGGCCGTCTCGCAGGTCCGCCAGCCCGGCGTACGGATCGACGAGCTCGCGCCGCGCAGGGTCGTAGGCCATCGCGTTCACGCGCAGGTCGCGGCGAGCGAGATCCTCGACGAGCGGCACGCCGAAGCGGACGTGATCCGGACGTCGCGAGTCGGTGTAGGCCCCCTCGCCGCGAAAGGTCGTGACCTCGACGTTGATCGGCGCCCGCGTGCTGCGATCCACGACGGTGACCGTGCCGTGTTGCAGGCCCGTCGGGATCGAGCGCGGGAAGAGCTCCATCACCTCCTCGGGCGGCGCGCTCGTCGCCACGTCCCAGTCGCCGGGCTCCCGGCCGAGGATCGCGTCGCGCACGGCGCCCCCGACGGCGACCGCCTGATGGCCCGCATCCGCGAGGCGGGTGCACACGGCCCGGACATACGGGGGCAACACGGCCTCGATCCGCGCGACGAGCTCGCTCTCGCCGACGTCCTGCACGCTACTCCGTGGCGGCGGCACCGCGGAGGCGCGCGAAGATATCGGCCGCGCGGGCGCGGAGCTTGGCGGCCTCGGGGCCACCGCCGGTTCGATCCTTGAGGGCGGCGAGGCCCTGGAAGGCCCGGGCGAGCTCGACCTCGTGCTTCACGGCCGCGAGGATGTCGATGGCGCGGCGGAAGTGATCCTCGGCGTCGCCGTCGCGGCCCGCGGCTGCTTCCACCTCGCCGATGACACGGTAGCCGCAGCCGATGTGCGCCCGGAGGCCGACCGCTTCGGCGACGGCGACGCCGGCGTGCGCTTCGACCTCCGCCTCGACGAGGCGGCCGAGGGACAGGTGCACCTGCGCGAGCCGGTGGTGCGAGGTGACGAGGGCGACGCGATCACCGAGGCCCGCGGCCAGGTGCTTGGCCTCGGAGAGGTCCTTCACCGCCTCGGCGCCGCGGCCCGCGGCCGCCTTCACTTCGCCGGAGCGCGAGAGGACGTCGGCGAGGGCGAGCTTGTCGCCGATCTCGGTGGCCATGTGGCGGGCTTCGGCGAGGAGCTCGAGCGCCGTCTCGTGGTTGCCGTCCTCGGCGTGGACTCCCGCGAGGTCCGACAGCGACTGCACGATGCCGACGAGGTCGCCGATGTCGCGGCGCAGATCGAGGGCCTCGCGGAACTGGTTGATGGCCGCCTTGAAGTTGCCCGTGTCGTGGTGGACGCGGCCGATGTTGGCCAGCGACAGCGCGATGGAGCGACGATCACCGAGGGCGCGGCGCGTGGTGAGCGCCTGGCGATGGAAGTCGAGGGCCTGGCCGTAGGCGCCGCGGAGCCAGTGGATGCGGCCCATATCGTCGAGAGCCGAGGCGATGCCGCGGTCGTCGCGCGAGCGTTCGAAGAGGTCGTGGGCGCGGCGGAGGTGCTCCATCGCGACGTCGTAGTTGCCGTAGCGGCGCTGGCCACGCGCGAGCCGGCTGTACGCCGCGCCGGCCTTCGCGAGGTTGTCGTAGCGCCAGGCGAGCTGGAGCATCTGCCGGAAGGTGGCCATGGCCTCCTCGGTGCGCCCGATCTGCTCGAGGACATCGCCGAGGTTGTGGAGAGCATCGATGCGCGCGGGGGCGTCGGCCTCGCCGAGCATCGCCAGGCCCTTGCCGTAGAGCGTCTGGGCCTCCTCGGGGGCGTAGCGCAGGCGGGCTCGATCGCCGCCTTGCAGGTAGCACCGCGCCGCACGCCGGGCCTCGCCGCCCTTCTCGTACAAGTTGGCGAGGAACTCGAGCTGCTCGTCGGTACGCTGCGCCGTCTTGGCCTCGAGCCACTGGGCGGCCGACAGGTAGTAGCGCGCGAGGCGGCCGTGCTCCGTCGAGCGCACGATCAGCTCGCGCTCGAGGTTGTGCTTGAAGACGACCTCGTTTTCGCCCGGAATGCTCGAGTCCTCGGCGTCGAGGGGCAATACGTAGTCCTGGTCGGCGAGGATCGAGATCAGATCGCTGACGCGGCGGCGGACGTCCTCGCCCTCCCCCCATTCGAGATCCAGCGGGCCAGGCGGCAGCGGGTCGTTCGCCTTCTCCAGGCGAGTCATCGCGATCACCGCCGAGACCCAGAAGACGTTGCCGAACACGGCTGCCTTCTCGAGCAGGTCTCGCTCCTCGTGCTCGAGCGCGGCGATGCGCCCTTCGATTGCCTCGTCGATGGTGATCGGCAGCTCGGTCGCGAGCGCCTGCTCGGGATCGAGGACCCACTGGGTTGGCGTGGTGGTGATCGTCCCGTTCTCGAGGAACAGCTTCACCAGCTGCTCGAGGAAGGCCGGATTGCCGCCGGTCTGCTCGACCGCCGCCTGGAGCACGTCGTCGGGGACGTCGCCGCACTTCGTGAGGAGGTGCTTGAACATCACCTCGGCGTCGTCGGCCTCGAGGTTCCGGAGATCCACGCGTTCGTGGTCGACGGCGCCCTGCCCCCAGTCGCCCGCGTGCACGAGCATCTCGGGGCGCGCGGCCGCGATCAGCACGACGGGCGAGCCGCCCAGCGTCGCCGCCAGGTCGCTCACCACCTGTAGCGTCTCGCCATCGGCCCACTGCATGTCGTCGAAGACCAGGACGAGTGGACTGTGCGCCGAGTCGCGCTCGATGAAGTGGCGGAGCGCCGCGCGCCCGATGGGCCGCCGCTGCTCGGGATTCTCGAGGAGCGTCCGCAAGAACGGGGTCGGTCCGAAGTCGAGCCCGACGTAGCTACCGAGGACGTGGAGCATCTCTGCGCCGTCGTCGCCGCCGAGGACCTCGCGCACCTCGTGCGAGAAGCGCAGCTTCACGATGTCGTCGCCGTCCGGCGGAAGTGCGAAGCGATCCCGCAGCAGAGCGGCCAGGGCGGCCAGCGGCACGGGAGCGCCACTCGGCTCGCGCGCGGCCGCACCGTGGTAGACGCGACAGCCCCGCTCCGAGCCGGGGGCGGTCAGGCGGGCGATGAGCTCGTTGATGAGGCGACTCTTGCCGGTGCCCTGGTTGCCGACGATCGTGACGAGCTGGGGCGCCTGGAAGTCGACCGCACGCGTGACGACGTCCTCGAGGGTGGCGAGCTGCTTGGCCCGGCCCACGAGCGGACTGCGGACGCTCCGAGGCGACCCCGGATCGATCCCGACCATGCTGCGATTGCGCGCCGGAACCGGCACGGGGGTGCCCTTGGCCCCCGCCGGGATCGGCGGCGGCTGCGCGGCTACGACAGACTTTGACCCCAGGGGGGCGGTCTGGGTCGCAGCTGACCGGCTGGCGGGGGGCCGGGGCGGTCCTGTGCTCACCGCACAAAAGCTTATCCGAGCACGTCAGCACCGCGCGAGGTTTTCACTGCCCTACCAAACCGGTGTAACGTTATCCCTGGGATGGGACACCGCGCGCATGCGCTCGGCTTCGCTTGCCTTCTGACCGGGCTTGCGGGCTGCCCCACGGTCGACCTCGGCGACACGCCGACGGATATCAACCTGTGCAACCCGCCAGGGGGGCGCGAGTACTTCGACGAAATGGTCTGGCCCGAGTTCGTCCGCCCGTCGGATACAGCCAACGGCTGTACCCGATCCGGGGGTTGTCATAATGAGGGTGGTGGCACCGCCCTCAACTTCCGGACGAACCCACTCGACCTCGCCTTCAACTACCGCCAGGCCCAGGTCTTCCTGAACTGCGGTACGCCCGGGGCGAGCGACTTCCTCACCAAACCCCTCGCCGGCATCGAGCCGCACGGCGGTATGGACATCTTCTCGAGTGAGAGTGATCCCGCCGTCCAGGTCTTCCTCGGATGGTTCGAGTGAAGCAAGCCCTGCTTGTGGCCGCCGCCATCGTCGCCGTGTCCTCGCAGGACGCGGCCGCGGATGCCTATGTCCGGGTCATCTCCCAGGATGCCGCGGTGTACTCGGGCCCCGGCGCCAACTACCGCGAGCTCGCCACCCTCGAGCGCGACCAGGTGTTCGCGGTCCTCGAACGCGGCACCCGCGACTACTGGTTCAAGATCGAGCTCGAGGACGGCACGAGCGCGTGGATCCTGGGGGACCTCGTCTTCCCGTTCGAGGTCGGCGACGAGGAGCAGCCCGGCATCTTCACGCGGATGGGGCGCGCGATCCGCAAGGCGATCCTCGGCCCCTCCCCCGCTCCCTACGCCAACATCGGCCTGTCGTTCTCGGCCGGCGTCCTCGATTCCGAGGGCATCTTCATGCTGCGACCGTCGGTGCTGATCGATCCCCACTGGGCGATCGAAGCCTTCGGCGGCCTCTCCCCCCGCGCCGAGAAGGATCTCTTCGTCGGCGGCCTGGGCTTCGTGCTGCGGCTGATCCCCGGCGCCGTGATCGGACCCTACGTCTCCCTCTCGACGGGCGCGGTGCGGGTGCGGCCCAAGGCCGACAACTTCGTCGACAAGAACGAGACGATCATGGCGCTCGCGGCCGGTGGCGGCATCGAGATCACGTTCAAGAAGCAGATCACGGTGCGCATCGACGCCCGCAACTGGACGCTCTTCGACGAGAACAAGGCGAGCAACGGCCAGGAGTACTCCGGCGGGCTCGCGATCTTCTTCTAACCAGGTGTACGCCCCATGAAGCTCCTCCTTGCCCTCGTCGCGCTCGCATCCATCGGTTGCGGCAAGCATGCCGTGCGCGCGAACGAGAAGCAGTACCTCGCCGATCCGGTCATGGTCTTCGACGAGGATCCGCACGAGGCGTCCTCCACCGAGCACATCCGCACGAACCGCGAGGGCTCGGCCGGCGGCAAGGGCGCCGGCGGCGGAGGCTGTGGATGCAACTGAGCCGGATCGATGACCAGCGACGGCGCCGTGCGCCGGAGCTGTCCACCCGGCCGCTCGCCGGGGCGCTGATCGCGGTCGCGCTCCTGGCCTCACCGGCGCTGGCGGAGGATCGCGCCGAGTTCTCGACGACCTTGTTCGCGGAGAAGCGCGCAGGCGCCGCCGGCGGGCTCACGGTGCTCCACCCGCAGGCGCTGTTCGGCATCGATCTCGGCCAGTTCGTCACCCTGGACGTCGGCTACAGCGCCGATGTTGTCTCCGGTGCCACCGCGTCCGTCTATCAGGTCGATGCCGTCTCGGCGGCGACGAAGTTCTCCGACCTGCGCCACGAGGGCACGTTCGCGCTCGGCCTCCGCGGCAAACGCTCGCGCCTGACCGTCACCGGCACGTTCGGTACGGAGCGCGACTATCTCTCGCGTCAGATCGGCGCGAGCGCGTCGATCGACCTGCCCGGCCGCAACACCACCGTCGGCGTCGCGTACACCCACGGCTTCGACTCGGTCTGCAACCACGACAACGGCGATGCGACCCCGCTCGAGTCACGTGCGCTCACCGGCGACGAGCCGTGCGCGAAGCCCGACTTCATCAAGGGCACCGACACGGCCGGCGTGACGCGCTGGGAGAGCCTCGACATCGACACCGCCGCGCTCTCCATCACCCAGAACATCTCGCCCACGATGAACCTCCAGGGCAGCCTGTTCGGCCAGGTCAGCGAGGGCTTCCAGTCGAACCCGTACCGCCGGGTGCGCATCGGCCCGAACGCTCCGCAGGAGAACATGCCCGACACCCGCGCGCGGTGGAGTGTCTCGGCGCGCCTGAACCGCTACATCCCCTCGCTGCACGCCGCTGCGCACTTCGATGCCCGCTTCTATAACGACACGTGGGGCGTCTCGAGCGGCAATCTGGAGATGGCGTGGTCGCAGTACGCGGGCAAGAGCCTGCTGCTCCGCGTCTTCGTCCGCGCCTACCAGCAGACGGCCGCGACCTTCTTCAAGGACGCGTTCTACTACCAGACGGAATCGACGGCCGGCGAGTACTTCACCGGCGACCGCGAGCTCTCGCCGGTCCGCAACGGATCGCTCGGCGCGAAGCTGACGCTGATCACGATCGGCGAGGACAAGCCCGTGTGGGGCATATTCGATCGCCTGGCGCTGAACCTGCGTGGTGAGGCCTTCCTCATCGGAAACCTCGCGGCGGACAGCCTCGAGAACAACCCGATGGGCATCGATACGCAGTTCATCTACGGCACGGCGTTTGTCGACAGCGTGATGATTCAGCTAGGACTTCTCGGCAGTTACTAGCCGTCCGTCACATTCCGCCGCGGCCGGTATCTATACCTTCGCTGATGCGGAACCTAGCTCGCCTGGCCGTCCTCTGCCTTCTCGTCGCTGGCTGCGGCGAGGTGGTGAACTCCAACCGCAATCCCGACGCGCCCGAGGAGCCGGATGCCGAGCCCGATGCCGACGGGATGACGGACCCCGACGGCGAGGAGCAGCCGGGGCTCGTCTCGGTCACGGTGACCGCGGGCGGCTCGGGCACGGGGGTGGTGGTCTCCGAACCGGCGGGGATCAACTGCCCGGGCACGTGCGAGCTGAACGTCGAGCCCGGGACCGTGGTCACGCTGTCGGTACAACCGGGCAATGGCGCCACCTTCGAGGGCTGGACCGGCGGGTGCAGCGGGTCCGATGTGGCCTGTCAGCTGGTCGCCGACGCCGATGTGACGGTCAGCGCGGCGTTCGGTATCGAGACCCACTCCGTGAGCGTCACGAAGAGTGGTGGCGGATCCGGGACCGTGACGGGCAGTGGCATCGATTGCGGCGGCACCTGCGAGGTCACCGTTCCGCACGGCACCACCGTCGCGCTGACTGCGACGCCGACGGGCACGGGCGCGTTTGCCGGCTGGGGCGGCGACTGTAGCGGCACCGCCCCGTGCATGCTCACCGTGACCGGAGACGTCGCCGTCAACGCCGCGTTCATCCAGCAGAACTTCACCCTCGTCGTCGCGCGCGCGGGTCTCGGCAGCGGCACGGTGACAAGCAGCGTCCCCGGCATCAACTGCGGCCCTGACTGCGACGAGGAATACACGAGCGGCCAGCTGGTCACGCTGACGGCCGTCGCGGATGCGTCGTCCGTGTTCACGGGCTTCAGCGGGAGCGGCTGTAGTGGCACCGGTCCCTGCGTCGTCACGATCGGCCCGACGAACGTGGTCACGGCGAACTTCGCGCTGCAGCAGTACCCGCTCACCGTCTCCACCACCGGCACGGGCGCGGGACGCGTGACGTCGACGCCGACGGGCATCAACTGCGGCGCCGATTGCGACGAGACCTACGACCACGGGACGAGCGTCACGCTGACGCCAGCCCCCGCCGTGGGCTCCACGTTCACGGGGTGGACTGGCGCCTGCACGGGGTCGGGCACGTGTGCGGTCGCGATGACGCAGGCTCGCTCCGTGACGGCGCGCTTCACCGCGGTCGCGCCGAACATCGCGTTCGTGACGAGCACCTCGCACGCCCCGTCGTCGCTTGGCGGGCTCGCCGGCGCCGACTCCATCTGCCAGACCGAGGCCTCGCGCGCGGGCCTCGTCGGGACCGGCAGTGGGCAGAACACGCAGTTCGTCGCGTGGCTCTCGTCGTCGACGAGCGACGCCGCCGATCGCATCGGCACCGCCCGGGGCTGGGTCCGCCCCGATGGCCGGCCGTTCATCGACACGATGTCCGACCTCGCGAACAACCGCGTGTATTACCCGCCGCGGCTCAGTGCGTCGGGCACGGTGCAGGACGTCAGCGCGAACATCGCGACGAACACCCGCACCGATGGAACGTTCTCGGGCACGGCCCCGGCCTGCACCTCCGCGTCGGCGGGCGGCGAATACGTGGGCTCCGTCGGCACGAACGTCCTCGGCGGCCCGGCCACGGCGGTGAGCAGCATGCTCACCAGCAACAACAGCAATCCCTGCACCACCGCGCGCCGCCTGCTCTGCCTCGGCGTGGGTCGCACGGCCCGCGTGGTGCCAACGTCGATCGCGGGTCGCAACGCGTTCACGACGGACGGCTCGTTCACCGTCGGGGGCGGCATCACGGCCGCCGATGCCCTGTGCGCGTCCGAAGCGAGCGCGGGCGGCCTGACCGGCACGTACAAGGCCCTGCTCGCGACGAACGGTGCCTCGGCCATCTCGCGCTTCAACACGACGTCGGGCGCCGCGTGGGTGCGCTCGTCCGATGGCATCGCGCTGACGACGCTCGCGCGCTCGATGGGCACGACGCTCGAGGCCCTCGAGACCGCCCCGAACACCAATGCGAAAGGCAACACTCGCTTCGGCAGCACGACGACGTGGACCGGTGCCGCGACCCTCACGACGGCCGGCACCACGGCGACGACGTGCGGCAACTGGACGGCCACCACGAGCACCGGGACCGGCGGCCGGGCGGGCGATACGGCCATTTCCACGTGGTTCGGCCGGGACGCGAGTGCGGCGTGTACGTCGACGGCGCGGAAGCTCATCTGCCTCCAGGAATGACGGCAAATAAA
>LNFM01007289.1_pt1 | contig 19148 bp, 20 predicted proteins | sample 596031 | NCBI WGS metagenome assembly LNFM01 (sample SAMN04254537, study PRJNA301005) | activated carbon metagenome | isolation source: dual media filters at the Ann Arbor, Michigan drinking water treatment plant | place: USA: Ann Arbor | reverse complement strand
TGACGCCCGCATGCAGCAGTGCGGACACCGGAGTCGGGGCTTCCATCACTTCCGTCAGCCAGCCGTGCAGGGGGAACTGGGCCGACTTAAGAACGGCTGCGAGCGCGATCAGCACGGCAGCACCCATGGCAAACGGCCCCCCTTCTCCCGAGCGCGCCGCCGTCAATATACCCGCGATGTCCGTGGTGCCGTAGCCGGCAGCCAGGACCATCGCCGCCGCCAGGAGTGAGACGTCTCCCAGGCGGGCCGTGACGACCTTCTTGCGCGCAGCACGCACCGCGGCAACCCGGTCCGGGTAGAACAGGAGTAACTTGTGCAGGAAGTAACCGGTCGCGATCCACGTCGCCACGAGTTGAACGAGATTTCCAGCGCTCACCACCAGCAGAACGCAGGAAAGAGCCGCGCACAGAAGCGCGGTGAAGCGGCCTTGCTGCGGTTCGCCATCCATGTATCTGGCGGAGTAGCGCACGACGATCCAACCGATGAACGACACGAGCAGCAGCATGACGACGCTGACCACGTCGATTCTGACGGAAAGGCCAATGCCGGACAATCCGGCCAGGGCGCTCGTCATGGGGCCTTGTTGCGCGAGGAGCCATGCGGCGGCTACCGATCCAGCAACGGCGATCAGCGCTGCGAATTCGGCGAAGATCAAACTGCCACGTGGCCGTCTTTGCTTACCGGTGGCCGCCACGATCGCGGCCAGGGCCAAGGCCGCAGGCGGAAGGAAGGGAATGAGTGAGTTCCACATCTCTGTCTCCAGGTCTGGATGAGTGATGCGGCTCTGTTACCAGCTTGCTTTTCATTCTAAAAATACAAATAATCGAACAGATAGATTGAATATCTCAAACTGTATTAGACTGAATCTCGCAATATCAATGACTTAGTCTGCCGCCGCCACTTGTCTGATCAGTGCTGCGACCGGCGGTCTTCACCTCACCGTTCCTACATAAGGACGAACTCTGCCGTGCTGACCCTCAATTTTCACCATCTGCGTATCTTCTGGGTCATCACCCAGGCTGGAGGGCTCACAGCCGCCGCCAAACAGCTGAACGTTTCGCCTTCGACGCTGTCCATCCAGCTCAAAGAACTAGAGCACCGCATCGGCAGTCCTCTGTTCGTGCGTCAAAACAGAAAGCTTGCGCTCACCGAGACCGGGCGCGTGGTTTGTGATCACTGCGAGGTCATTTTCAAGACGGCCAGCGAGCTCACCCGCACCCTCGGCCGCAATAGTACGCGGCCCACCCTCTCTATCCGGGTCGGTGCTCTGGCCACTCTTTCGCGAAACTTCCAGCTCGAGTTCCTAAGGCCCTTGCTGGCCCGTTCGGACGTAGAAATCGAATTGCGCTCGGCGTCCTTGCCTGATCTGCTGTCGGGGCTCAGAGATCATGTCCTCGACATCGTACTGTCAAATCTCCCCGCTCCCCACGCAGCCGAGACAGGTTGGCACAGCACGCTCGTCCATCAACAGGGTGTCAGTCTCGTTGGCCGGCCTAAAGATGGTCGTGGCCGCGTCACGTTTCCCGACGTGCTGCGCAAAATGCCGGTCATGTTGCCCAGTGCGCAGAGCAACGTCCGCGTCACGTTCGATCTCCTGATGGCGCAGCACAAGATCGAGCCTCAGATCATCGCCGAGGCCGACGACATGTCGATGCTGCGCTTGCTGGCAGGGGACCGCGCGGCTCTGACGCTCGTGCCACCGGTAGTTGGTGGAGCGATGCCGGATCCCGGAATTGCAGGAGCGATTCTACGCCATTACGCGCGAGCGCCACTTTCCAAATCCGCTGGTCCATGAACTGCTGGCTGCGACCCAGCTACTGTCCAGATCGACGCGCCCTCCTCGCTCGCGTAGCCGCGCATAGTGAAACGAAGAAAAGAACTTTCTGCGAAAGAATCGATCGCAGATTGGCTTGCGAAAGGTATTCGCCCCGGACGATCGAGGATTGCCCCCGGGAACGGCCCTATCCCGCAGTCATGAGCTATTTAATGCTGACTTTGTCTGGCAGTTACCCGGTCTGGAAACATTTGTACTGCAGCTGCTCAGGACCGCTTGCGGCCAAGAACGACTGAACCAAACTACTCGGGCGGTGCGCCGCACGCCAAAGCGTTTTCAGACGAATTCGCCCCTCTCATGATTGGAGTCGGATGACGATTACGTCTGCTGCCCAGGTCATCGCGGAAGTCTCGTCGTTCAACCGGTGCTTTGGTCCGGTTCGCTTGTCATGACGGTATCCGTACCGAGCCTGCCATTGAGTTCAAAGCCAATAACAAAAAATGACGTCAGTCGAGGTGACCAGATCACCGAGGCGGCATTTCCGCTTTCTCCCGGTTGGCTGAGATGCTCGCTATCCAGGGAGAGAGTTGTCGAATCATCTTGCCAAATACATCATCGAGTGCCGCCGCAGCTTCAGACGCGTTCGCAGCCTTCAGAACCGAAGACTCGCGAAAAACTTTGGAGCCAAGATTTTTTCCATCATTTGAGATCACCTTGGCCGACACGTCCAGGCCTGCCGTCGGCTGCGGACTGGCCGAGACGGACAAATTGCGGATGTCCAACACGAGCTGCAAGTCAGACTGAAGCCCATCGATGTTTCGTGTCACAGACCGGAAGCAGTTCGAGTTCTCGAGGCTCTCGACAATTTTGGCTTGGACGAGCGCAGGCATCGTGTCGGCAAGAACGCCTTTATCGAAGGCATGCGGGTCGGGAAATATTCCGATCACAGGGATTTTGTTGGTGCTAAGCCCCATTAATGCCCCTGGCTCAGGAACAACGAGCTGCAAATCAGCTACCTCCGCACATGTTGGCGCGTCTGCGGGCACAGTCAGACTGTAGACGGGCGTGGGAGGTGCACCTGCGGCGCCTCCAGTCATGCGCTCCAGGCCTGCAAGAATGCCATCTATGCGCTCGGAGTTGCGCGATAAAACATCCGAGAATGTGCTGAAGTTCTTTACAGCAGTGTGTAGCGGCTCGGTATTGTCAGACATAACCTTGTCGAAGCTCTTCAATGTGCTCGTCGCCGATTGCGTCAATGTCTGACCAGCATCTGGCGCCGCGATAAGAAGCGGCGGGAGCCCGTCAGTGGACGCCGGAGCAAGAGCGTCGGGGCTACCTCCGCTCAGAACGACAACCGGAGCACCGGTCAAACCTTGAAAATCCATTCCGACGGAAGAGTCAGTTCGAATGGGTGTGGCAGGGTCTACTGCGAGAGTTGCCATCACGATGTTCGGCTGCTTCTTATCCAATTCCAGGGCGGTGACTTCGCCGACGCGCATCCCGTTGAACAGCACGTTCGAGCCGACCAGCAATCCGGACACCGATCCATCGAACCGGACACGATAAGCTGATCGTTGACCAAGACCGCCCGCATTCTGAATCCAATACACGAACGCGAACCCCGCCAGAACGACGACGACGGTGAACAGCCCAATCAGTGCGTAACGTGCTCTTGTTTCCATGGTTCGACTCATTTGGCGGTTGAGAAGCGGCTATTGAGAGCCGCGCCGCGGCGCCCCCGGAAATAGGCCTGCACCCAGGGGTGGGGCGATTGGATGATGTCTTCAACAGGCCCTAACGCCACCACTTTCCCGTCCGCCAGGACGCCAACGCGATCACAGACGGTATAAAGGCTCTGGAGATCGTGCGTGATCATGAAGACGGTCAGTCCTAAGGTTTGTTGCAGTGTCTTGATGAGACTGTCGAAGTCGCCAGCTGAGATCGGATCAAGGCCCGATGTCGGTTCGTCGAGAAAGACGAGCTCCGGGTCCAGGGCCAAAGCTCGCGCCAAGCCGACGCGTTTGATCATTCCGCCTGATAACTCCGACGGCAGCTTGTTGTGGTCGCCCGATTTCAGGCCGACCATTTCCAGCTTGACCCTCGCCATCTCGTCCAGCAGGCGCGGAGACAGGTCGAGGAATTCGCGCATCGGAAACTGGATGTTTTGAACGATACTCAAGGAAGAGAATAAAGCACCCTGCTGGAAGAGAATGCCCCATCTTCGCTCTATGGACCGCCGCTGAGCGTCCGTAGCGTCGGTCAGTCGCGTGCCCAAGACATCGACCGTTCCCTCTCGTGACGGCACAAGGCCGATGATAGTGCGCAGTAGAACGGATTTACCGCTGCCCGAACCTCCAACGAAGCCGAAGATTTCACCGCGGCGGACATCCACAGATACATGATCAAGCACGTTCCGGTCGCCAAAGCCGACAACGAGGTCCTTGATGCGGATGACTGGCTCGGTTGTCATAGTTCACATATCAATCGATGCAAAGAACACAGCAAACAGCCCGTCCAGGACAATAACGAGAAAGATAGCCTTGACGACCGAGGACGTCGTCTGCAGCCCCAGCGACTCCGCGCTGCCCTTGACTTGCATACCCTGCGCACACGCAACGATCCCGATTACGAGCGCCATAAACGGCGCCTTGATCATCCCAACCTGGAAGTGAGTCACAGAAATCGCTTCCCGGAGCCTGGCGACGAAAATCTCAGGGCTCATCCCCCCATAAAGCCACGCAACGAGCTCGCCGCCGTAAAGCGCGGACATCGAGCCCAGAAATGTGAGTATCGGGAGCGCGATGACCAGTGCAACAACACGCGGGAGCACGAGGACTTCAATGGGGTCCAGCCCCATGGTCTGAAGCGCGTCGATTTCCTCTCGCATTTTCATGGAGCCCAGCTCAGCCGTGTAGGAACTTCCCGAGCGACCCGCCACCATGATGGCGACGATGAGAACGCCGATCTCTCGTAGGACAAGTATTCCAACCATGTCGACGACATACACGTCGGCACCGAACTTCCGGAAATGGAAGATTCCCTGCTGCGCTATGATTCCACCGATTAGAAAGGTGATGAGGAGGATAATCGGAACCGCTTGCCACCCGACCCTGTCCAAATGGTGCACCGCAGAGGTGAGCCGGAACCGGCTGGGATGAAGGAGCGTGTTGAAGAACGCCGTGCAGAGTGCTCCTAACATTTCAGCGAGCGAAAGAAGGTCTTTCCATCCATCCGCTACGCCTTGTCCAATGGCCTCGGTGTAATCGACGAACTTGTTCGTGTTCGGCCGGGTAGGCGGTCGTGGCGACCTGGAGGATATCAAAACCTCGTCGTACAGCGGTTGGAGATGAGTGGGAAGGTTGACTACTTGAGGGGCCGAGGCTTCCCCGGCGCGGGAACGCACCAGGCGAACAATTAGTAAGGCGCCATACGTATCGAGCGCCAAGACATCCTTCATATCGACAACTGAGATAGCTTCCTCTCCGACGGCGGTTGCCGTTTCGGCGACGAGCTTTTCTAGATAGTCGATGTGCGCCACCATCCAGTTCCCACTTGCGCGAAGCTGTAGCGCAAGCTGCGTTCGCACTAGCGCCAGCCCGGGCAGTCCGGTGTCAAGAGAGTTTACTGGCATAATCTGCATCTCGAACACTGCGAGGCTTTCCCCGCTTGTTTTCCATAGAATTTCAAGATCGCTGGCCACTGCCGGACAAGGGGATCGCAGGCGAATGACGTATTGGGCTGGAACTACTTCCATCCACATTGACTAGCATCAAAGTTCTGAGCGCCACTCAAAGACCACCGAACTATTTTGAAGGGTCTGCTACGTGACCCGAGCCGGGGAACGATAAAACCACGATTTCGCCGCCTCGGTCGCCACGATATATCCTGAAACGACGGCAACCACGACGCCCATTTCAAGTATCGAAAGCGGCACAAATCCAAACGCTGAACTTAAAGCCCCGAGAAACGGGATTGCGAGGGTTGCGGCAGCGACTGCTAGTGTCGACCAGAGCAATAATTGACTTGGTCTGCTACGAAATACTGGCTCGTGCGTGCGCAGAACGAGAACGACAGCAAGTTCAGTCAGTAGAGATATCATGAACCACGACGTTTGGAAGGTCGCCTCGTTCGCATGGAAGACCAGCAGCAAGACAGCAAATGTCAACAGATCGAACGCCGAGCTGATTAATCCGAACACAACCATGAACTTCTGGATATCCTTGATGTTCCAGCGTTGCGGGCGTGAGACGCTTTCCGGATCGACATTGTCGCTGGAGATCGCGATTGATGGCACGTCGGAGAGAAAGTTGTTGAGCAGAATCTGCTTAGCGGCGAGCGGGAGGAACGGCAAAAAAGGCGTTGCCAGAGCCATGCTAACCATGTTGCCGAAGTTCGCACTAGTAGTGATAGAGATGTACTTCAGCGTGTTGGCGAATGTTCGCCGGCCATCCTCGACGCCTGAACGCAAGACGTCCAGATCGCGACTCAGCAAGATGATGTCCGCACTCTCGCGCGCGACGTCCACGGCCTCCTCAACCGAGATCCCGACATCGGCCGCGTGCAGGGCAGGCGCATCGTTGATGCCATCGCCGAGATAGCCGACCGAGTGTCCGGCTCGCTGCAAGGCCCTGACGATCCGCTCCTTCTGCTGTGGGTCAACTTCGACAAAGAGATCGGTGCGTGGCGCGAGATGCCATAGCGCCTCATCTCTGATCGTCGCCAATTCTTCGCCAGTAAGCATCGATTTCGCGTTGAGGCCAACAGACTCCGCCAGATGGGCCGTCACATAGCGATTATCGCCACTGATGACCTTTATGCGGATTCCCAGCTGGTTCAGATCGTGGATCGTGCGTCGTGCATCCGCTTTGGGCGGGTCCAGAAAGACAAGAAAGCCGCGAAAGGTCATGTCTCTTTCGTCGTCACGGCTAAAATGTACTTTCGCGGAAACTTTCCGTGTGGCAACGGCCAGAACCCGATAGCCTTCGGCCCCCTTCGCTCTGAAGACCTCCTCCAGTTCTGCGCGCCGCTGTGCATCCAGCGGAACCTCCACACCGTCGCGGTCCTGCGATGAGCAGACATCCAGCACATTCGCGAACGCACCCTTGGTAACGATAATATGCCGCGAAGACATATCATTATCTGCCACCACAATGGTGAGACGACGGCGAACAAAGTCGTAGGGTATCTCGTCAATCTTGGAAAAGCCGTCGATCGTCAGCCCGGCCGCCTCGCCCGCGGCCACGATTGCCGTATCGAGTGGGTTCTCGATGCCGGTCTCGAACGCCGCATTGAGAAAGGCCAGCCGGCGAACCTCGTCCGAAGTGCGATTTCCTGCGTCGAGGACGTCGCTTAGGACGATCGCCCCCTCGGTCAGCGTGCCCGTCTTATCGGTGCACAAGATGTCCATGCTCCCGAGGTTCTCGATGGCATCCAGGCGACGGACAATGACGCCTCGCTTGCTCATGGCACTGGCCCCGGCGGAGAGGGTCACGCTGATGATCGCTGGCAACAGCTCCGGCGACAGGCCCACAGCTAAGGCCACGGCAAACAGCAGTGACCCGATCAGCGGGCGGTCGAGCAACACGTTTACCGTCAGCACAAACAGCACGATGACAATCATGACGCGAATGAGCAGATAACCGAACTGCCGCACGCCACGCGCGAAATCGGTCTCGGGCGGTCGCGCTCTGAGTCGTGCCGCTATCGCGCCGAATTCGGTCTGCCGGCCAGTTTTCACAGCCATCACCTTCGCCATGCCGCTGCGCACAGATGCGCCCAGAAAGACTGCATTCGTCCGAGCAGCGACTGGTGCATCCGGCGAAATTATTCCAGGCCGCTTCTCGACTGGGAACGACTCTCCCGTCATGCTCGACTCGCTGACGAGAAAGTCCTGCGCTTCGATGACACGGCCATCGGCTGGGATCAGATTGCCCGCCGAAAGAAGGATGAGGTCACCAGGCACGATCGTGCTCACGGGCACCGTCTGCTCCACCCCCTCACGCTCCACACGGCACATCAGCGCGAGACGGCGCTTGAGTTCTTCGACCGCCGTCGATGCCCGGTATTCCTGAAGGAAGCCAAGGAGCGAACTGCCGAGGACAATCGCCAGAATGATTGCGGCGTCCACCCATTGCTGCAGAACTAGCGAGATTGCGGCGGCGAACGCCAAGATAAGGACAAGCGGGCTCTCAAATTGGCGCAGGAGAAGGCGAAGTGCGCTCAGGCGCTGCACGTCTTCAACGCTGTTAGGGCCGATCAGGAGAAGCTGCGCGGCAGCTTGATCGGATGACAGACCTCCGGGACCCGATTGCAAGGCCGCTGCCAGCGCGGAAGCGTCTTGGCTCCAATATGGACGATCAACGGTTGAGCCACTCATCTACGTGTCCGACTTCCTAAGGCATATCAGTGCGTCGACACTTTAGGCTTGGATTTCAACGGCGGGCCGGAGTCAACTGCTCACCAATACGCGACCATCGATCGCTAACTCTGCTGTTCGACGAATTTCTATCGCCGAGACTGCCACCACGTCGCGACCAGCCCGAACAGGATCATCAGCGGCAGGGAGAACAGCAGCACCGTCCAAACCGTCAGAGCGATCCCGAGAACGAGGCCCGCGATGACGACGAAGGCGAGTGCGGCCGCCAGCATGATAATCCATGCGCGCCACCCGGTGATGACGGTCGGGACGCCGTTGCGATAAATCACGATCATAGAGGTTGGTTTCCTTCTTGCCGCCGACAAAAAGGCGGATCGCACATACTCGATGTGGGTGGTTATCCACAGAACCCGACACGCCGCCACAGATTAAAGCTCAATCAGGTGCGTTCTGTCTTCACCGGCGGCACTGATCTCCCGATTTTCCTAAGATCAGTGCCGCCGGTAACGCCTCGATGGTTCTGCGTATTCGTGCGAGGCGAAACTTGGAGTGGGGTGGATCTGAATGGATCTGACCCCACTCTTTCTTTGTGGCTTTGTGCAATTGGCGGGCTGCGACATTCTCACCGCATTGATCGGCATCAACCGACGCTCGGCGGCTAGGCGCTATAAGCAATGCGTTGGCGAACATCTCATCCCCCCCCCGATAGATGTTTCGATCGGATGGCTCTATCTCCCCCTCCTCCGAGCCGCCCCTTCAAGCCCTCGGTCCCTCGCCGGGGGCTTTCCTTTTGTAGGCCTGTTCAGTACTACTGGAATTGGTCCGCGCGCCACTCTCTCCGATTTCCTATCCTGCCAGCGGATTGGGCCCGAGGGATGCCAGATGATACCGGCGGGCGATCTCCGCGATCGCAGCGTCGCGTCGTAAGTCAAGGTTCGCACCGTCAACGCTCGAAAGATCACTAGCTAGGCGAGCCATGACGAGGAAGCGCCGTTGCGGCTCCGTCGTATGAATAGAACGTCGAATTGCTCCAGTTGCAGATGACTCACTGCTTTTCTGCCGCAACGGTCACTTGCCCATTTCCGGGTAAGAGAAAAGGAAATGGAGTGATCTAATGAATTACCGATGACTTCTGCCACTTGCCGCCTCACTTGGCGCGCAAATCTCTTGGGCGACGGGAGCGGGCGCTGCAAGCGTTCGGACAAAATTCGCCTGCCTTGGCGACTTCCGGACTTACTGCAGCTAATTGAAAGTCGGCAGCTCACAGCTGCGGAGCTGCATGAATGCAAATGGGCCGAAGTTGTCTAAGAAGTGCGTGAACGCTCTGATAGCCGACGGCGAAATCTCAGAGGCAGAGGTTGTCCGCCGCGCTGCAACGTTGAGATAGCCGCCTGCTCTGACATTTGCAGACCAAAGAGTTGTTTCACCATCTATTCTTAAATTAAAGGCGGCATGTGCGTGCCCACACATGCCGCCTTTATCGCTCCTGCCCGGTTGGGCTACTTCTTCACGCACTTACCAGCAGCCGCGTCCCAGCTCATATCCTTGTGCTTGGCGCAGTCTTCCTTGGTCTTGGGCGCGTCAGCCGCAAATGTCACCGGCGCTGTGGCGCTGAGAAGCACACCGGCAAGCACGGCACCGCTGAGAATTTTTGTGAGCATGATGGTTCCTCCATGTAATGTCACTCTTACCGTGACGCAGGAGGTATAGACGTCATGGTTTGCCGGTATATCGCGGGCTGTATACAAATTGGAAAGCTTTCTGGGCGCGCGGCATTCCAAAACGAACCTCGGCTTCAGTCGCCAGATCACTGAAACCCAATTCGGCCGTCGATGCCCTTACGAATCGGTAAGGCGCTGGAAAGGTCTGGCACAGGGACCGTCGCTTACTATGCGATAGGGGTAAATTCTGTCCCACCCCGTCTTCTCGTAACGTCTTCCCCCCGAGACCGGCGAGAAGAGCTGTGAACGACCGCGGCGCCGTCCATCTCCCCCGCGGAAAGTTCGCATGACCCCGGATGTACCTCGCATCCGGGGTCTCACGTTCTCACCGATCCGTGGAGCCCAGGTGTCATGCGCATTCTCCTGATCGAAGATGATCCCAACACGGCATCTTATGTCCGCAAGGGGCTGGATCAGGAGGGGCATACGATCGACCATCTGAGCGACGGCCGCGATGGTGTCACCCAAGCGCTCGGCGAAGACTATGACGTTCTCATCATCGATCGCATGCTGCCGGGCATCGACGGTCTCACCATCGTCAAGACCTTGCGCATCGCCGGGCGCAAAGCCCCTGTGCTCTTTCTTACGGCCCTTGGTGGCGTCAACGACCGCTGCGACGGACTCGATGCGGGCGGCGACGACTACCTTTGCAAACCGTTTGCTTTTTCCGAGCTTCTCGCGCGAGTTCACGCTCTCGCGCGCCGCCCGACGGTCAAAGGTGAAGACACTATCCTCGTGGTTGCCGATCTCGAAGTCGATCTCATCGGCCGCCGGGCCGTGCGGTCCGGCCAGGAGATTGAACTGCAACCCCGAGAATTCCGTCTCCTCGAAGTTTTGATGCGTAACAAGGGCCGTGTCGTAACGCGAACGATGCTTCTTGAGCGCGTTTGGACCATCCACTTCGATCCGCGCACAAGCGTCGTTGAAACCCATATTTCGCGTCTCAGGGCCAAGGTCGACCGCCCCTTTGGGAGCGAACTTATTCACACGGTGCGCGGCAGCGGATACTCGATCTATGAGGGGACGTGAACTTCTTCAGCGCACCCCGGTGCGCCTTGCCGCCTTCTTCTCCGTCCTGTTCATCCTCACATTTCTAGCTCTTTTTGCCGTGCTCTATGTGGGTATCAACGCCCGTCTTGAAAGTGACATGCACCGGCGCATTGAGGAGACATTTGCGGCGGTCGCGGCCTTCGATGATCCCAACGATCTCTCAGATATCGTCAGCGTCGTTCGAAAAGAGGCAGATTCGGTGCGCCAGTCAGACTTTGTTTTTGCACTGATCGACGACACCGGCGCGCACCTCGCCGGCAATGTAAGCGCCGCGCCGTCGTTCGCGGGTTGGCGCTGGATCGATCGTGGCGAGATTACCTTCGCGGTGGAACGGAAGAGCGCCAGTGATGTCTTTCTTGCGCAATGGCGACCTCTGTCGCACGGGAAGCTTTTGGTTGGCCTCGGCAATCGCGAGGTCCGGCAAATGGGGTCCTATCTTATTAGCGTCCTGGGATATGGCGTCGTCGGCACCGGCATCATCATCAGCATTCTGAGTGTAATGTTGGCGGCCGCCGCTCAGCGGCGCATCTATGTTTTCGCAAAGACACTTGCTGCAGTTTCCCGGGGCCAGATCTCGGCGCGCGTTCCTTTGTCTGGTTCTGGCGATGATATCGATCAGTTGGCCGCACAGGTCAACCGCACACTGGGCCAGCTGCAAACCCTGATAGAGAACGTTAACCAGTCCTCCTCCGACATTGCCCACGATTTGAAACGCCCCGTTGCTCGCATCCGGCACAAGCTCGAGGAAGCCAGCCTTATTGCGACGAAACCTGAGGGGATGCGCGCTGCCATGCAAGAGGCCATCGACGACCTAGACTCGATCACACGCACATTCGAAGCTTTGCTCAATATTACGCAAATAGAGGCGGGCGCACGCAAATCCCGTTTTCAACTCGTCGATCTCGGCGGGATCATGGATGATGTCTACGAAATATATGCGCCGGTCGCTGAGGATGCCGGCCATCGCTTGATGCCGACATCGACCGAAACAAAACCGTTCCGCATATTTGGCGACGCCGAACTTCTCACCCAACTCCTCGCCAATCTAATCGAGAACTCGCTGTGCCATACGCCGGAGGGAACGACGATCGCACTCGGTCTGGCCCACAGGGATGGCAGCGTCATCATGTTGGTTGCCGACGACGGACCCGGAATCCCTACCGAGGAGCGCGAGAACGTTTTTCGTCGTCTCTATCGGCTGGAACGCGCCCGGTCCGCTCCAGGTAGCGGTCTGGGCTTAAGCCTCGCCCATGCGATCGCTGAATTGCACGACGCGCGAATTAGTCTTGACGACAATTCGCCGGGATTGACCGTCAGCGTTGCATTCCGACTGGCGCTGGAAAGCTGACGCCCAGGGTTACAAAAACGTATGTGACCGGCGAACTGGCGGAGAAGATAGTGGCGCATGGTGGGAGTGTGGATCATGCGACGAGCATCCACCGGTTGCCCGCAACCGCCATCCAGTCCGAAGAGGAATAGACACATGAAAAGGTCGGCAAAGCTTGCAACTGCCATCGTGGCAATGACTGTCGGGGCAGGTTCGGCAATAGCTGCATCCGCGACACATGAAGCAGTGGGGAAGGTCGAGCACATCAACCCGAAGTCGCAGCGGATTATTGTGAGCCATCAAGTCTATCGCTATAGCCCGCGCCATATCGCCCTCGACGTGAAGCGCGGTGAAAAGGTTCGCGTCGTCTACCGATGGGGTCATGGCCATCGCATTGCGGAGAAGATTCTCCCGCTGTCGTCATCCTGAGCGATGTGCCGCTCGAAAAGGCTGCGGACACCCGTCCGCAGCCACTTCGCAGTTAACTGGGCGGAACTCGTGATCGGACTTCACAAGCGGTCCATCATCGCGACTGTCCATTACATCGACGGCTCACCGGTAGGGTAACATCCGCTTATTGGGGACTAGCCGCCTTTAGGCGGAGCCATCACTGCCCGGCATAAACCCAGCTGCCGAGATCAATAGTTCTGCGTGGCGTTCAACGCTGTGGCACCACTGCTGCGACTGCTCAGGGCTGCTTCGGGTCAAACGCGCAGGTTTCGCGTGCGATGTTCACATGACGCGATAGGTTCCTAAGCGGTCGCAAATCGCGAATGCCGCGTCGAATGGCATGCGGTGCAGCATTTCTCATGGAGACCGATGTTGATTTTTGATGTGCGGATAGCACAGGCGGTCTGATGATCCGCCTCTGGCCAATGGCGCTTTTGGCCCATCGCTCCCGTTGCATCACTTCGGCTCTTGGACCGTCTCAACCCGTGCCTAGCTATGCTGTGCCTAAGCCCCCCCGCCCCGACTCTCCAGCTTACGTCTGCTTACTGGGGCTCAGCGGACATCTCACGAGGCAGAAAAAGTGGCTGTGTCCCCTCGACCGGCGACGACCGCTTCCTCTGCATCGTTACAGTTGATTTGCTACTGTCAGTTGACTCGCTCCCATTGAAACCAGCCCATAAATTCCGCCAAAAGGCAGATCTACGCGCACTGACTGCAAGCAAACACTGACGCGAGACACTATTGGCGGCCTACGCTAACGACTAGATTCAACAGCACGCTGACCAGAAAATTCGCAGACGCCCCCCCACAATGCTCGACGCTTTCACCAAAGCGCACAACAAATCCCAACGACACTTTGATGCGAGAACCAAGTCAATACTTTCGCGAGGACCAGCATGGCAGAGCCCGACGAACTTGTCCCAGATGAAGCGTGGCCACATACATACAAAATAAAAGAAGGCGACTGGAAAACACTCACGGAGAAAGCTGGCGTTACAAAAATTGGCGATGAACACCGCACTGCAATTAGCGAGATAACCGCAGCCTATCGCTACAAATCACTCGCCTATCCCGAAGGTCACGATCCCCGCCAATTACAACGCAGTTTGAAATCGCTGCAAAACCATCTGGCGAAGGCCATCGAGAAACTCGATGACGGAGACGTAAGGCAGGCACTGGCGGTGGTGGAGCGGAGCTACGCAAACCTCTACTCTCTCCCAGTTGGTCTCCATTCAAAGCCCGGCGTCGAACTTCAGCTCCCTGATCTCACTCGAGCGATAACAATTCTTGGGCAGCTCACCGAGCATGCACTTAGATTGCGCATGTTCGACAAGCGTCGCGGATTTGGCAGCAAAACCGGATTACAAGAAGACGTGCACATACCCTCTTCATATGATCCGCCTTTGGATGAGCTTCTGCGAGCTCTTGTCAGATACTGGGACGAGGAAATAGCTGGACCTCCGGGTAATTCTGTTGATGTCACCCAAGAACCACCGAAGGGAGCACCTCTAACGGAATTCGTTCACGCTTGCCTTGCTATTGCCAAAGCGCGCGACAGAAACGGCAAACCATTCAAACTGGAAAATGTCCGCCAAATAATAAGCCGAGCTCGCAAAGCTTAAGGCATTGGATCAGATGAACAGCACCACCGGAGCATTGCGCGAGCCGCCACAAGAGACAAGGTGGGCAGAGAAACGCCGACCTTGTTCCTAGCGACAACCACTACAAGAGCGTCAAGGTGCCTGCGAACGACAGACAGGCACACAAATGGACCAGAAGCTCCTAAAGAACTCGATCAAACCGCAGGACCTCACCTGCAACTACATCACGTGCAGCACGTGTTTCTGCACTGACCAACTTGTCTCCCAATACATCAACACCGTCAGCGCCTCGGTGCTGACCGGCCTCTCCCGGCGCGCCCTGGACACCCTTCGCTATCGCGGTGGCGGACCTCGCTATCTCCGAATCGGCCGCCGCATCCGCTACCGCATCGACGACCTGCACGCATGGATGCAGCGCGGCGCCGTTCCTGACTCAGACCCAACGGTCGCTTGCAGCGCAGACGAAGCGGGGGGCGACCATGGCTAAGCCTACCAAGCCGGACCCCCTGCAGCATCTCACCATCGCAGAAACGGCGCGCTTGATGGGTGTGTGCGAGAAAACCGTGCGGCGCGAAATCGAAGATGAGCGCCTGATTGCAACTGGGATCCGCGCCTCCATTCGCGTCCCTTATGCCGAAATCGTGCGCTACGTCGCCGCAACCAAAACCAAAAAGCGCAAGAAAACGTCAAAACAAGAAAAGACGTAAATTGTCCCATTCTTTCAACGACTAAACTGAGGAGTATCCAAAACAGTCCACGGTATTACTTGAAGAAAACGCCACCCCGTACTCCAGATTTTCCACTCCTGACCCGCCTCGACCAAGCCTGACCAACCCAGTCCACATCAGACCGGAGCGACCACTCATGTCCAAGCCACGCAACTTCGAAGAGTTGATCACCTTCACGAACAATGACCAAAGCCTCAGCTTTAACAAGCGCAAGTCACGCCGTTCCCATCTGAAGCGCTTTTGTGAAGCTGTCGGTCATATACCGACGACCCTAGCGGCCGATATCCCGATCGTTCGCGATCTCATGAGCAAAGCGAACCCTGGGGCTAGCGGTATCAGCCAGCAATACTGGGCCACGATTCGCTCTGGCGTGTGGGGCGCGATGGAAGCCGCGGGCTTCCCCATCGTTCGCGCCCGAGGCGTCAATCCCACGCCTCACGTCCAAAGTCTCGTCGCGATTATTGGCGACGACGGCGACAAAACTCAACTCGCGCTGACGCCCATTCTGAAGTTCTTCGTGATGGCCGGAACATCGCCCTGGGAATTCAGCCAGAAGACGGTGCCATTGTATCGCAAGTGGCTCAATGGCTGCTATTCGCGCACGAACTGGCAACGCGCTTACACGCGCTCGATTGGCGTGTGGACGATGCTCCAGACCCGGTTTCCGTACGAATGGCCCCAGCACCCCGTGTCGGCGCAATTCGACGTCGACGACTTCTATTACCCCAACTGGGACGTCTTTCCCGACCTTCGAAACGACTATGACAACCACCTGAAACAGATCGCAGCGAACAAACCTCGCCGGTACGGAAAGGACCGGAAAATCCTCAATCCCTTATCCCTGAAGGCGCGCGAAGATCACGTGCGCCGCTTCGCCAGCGCTGTCGCAAGGGCCCACAACATGAAGCCGCATGAGGTCATATCACTTGAATTCATCACCCGCCCGGAAGTCGTCGATGAGACCGTAAACCTACTCATGGAACGCTTCGGATCGGAAACGAACGGAGGCGTTTACCAAACGCTCCGGCATATCAACTCAATCGCGCGCCATCACGTCAAGCGCGATGAGGAAGAACTCGAAGAACTGATGGACATCCGCGCATCGGTTGCCCCGCCGAACGGGCCGGCTGACAAGAACGTCGCGCTGGTCCAACTCTTCCGCGATCCGGAGCTGCGTGAAAAATTTGCGGGGTGCGCAGGGGAGATTCTGCGCGAACTCAAGCGCAAGAAGCGCCTCACTCCAGGCGACGTGAAGCGTGGCATGCTGGCATTCCTCGCAGGAATTCTGACGAAGATCCCCATGCGGATCTCTGAGGTGTTGGCGCTGAAGTATGGAGAGACGTTCTTCGACGCCGGGGCGGGCAACACCAGAAAGGTCGCGATTTCCCTGCCGGCCGAAATGGTCAAAAACAATGAACCTCGTCGCGCCTTGTTCGGCCCTGAACTCGTGCGGCTCTATGACATCTACATCACTGTCATCCGCCCGCACCTGGCGCCTGCGTCGAACCCGTACCTGTTTCCGAGTGGCCCGACGGCTGCCCGCAACGACGACCACATCAGCCACTCTCTTGCGGCCATGATGCATCGGGAGATCGGGGTCCGAATGACGGCGCATCAATTCAGGCACGTCGTCGGCTATATCTTCCTGGTGGCAAAGCCCGGATGCTATGACACCGTCCGGCGTCTCCTCGGTCATCGATCGCTGAAGACGACCCTTCGATTCTACGCATTTGTTTTGGAGGACGAGGCCCACGAACTTCTTGACGAAACCATCGACGATTTAGCCGCCAAGCGCAACCTTCGCCGCCGCCGGAGGGCTGCATAACATGTGGCGCATGCGGGCGATGCCCTTAAAGAAGTGGCCAAAACGCGACCACAAGCTGTTCACAGCTGGTCTCAAGAATTCGTCGCGCCGCCTTCGTGGCGGCGCGACGTCGAAGAAAGCGGATGCAACGAAGGACGGCTGGCGTCGTGAATACGGGATCGCCTTGAATTGGCTCCAGGAGAACAATCTCCTTACCGAGGTATCTGATCCTGCCTCACGATGGCCACAGCGCATCCTTGAGCGCTATGTCGAATACATGGTGTCGCTGGAATATGCGGCAGTCACCATCCATACCCGGATCGGCCGCCTCAAGCGCGCACTTCAGGTCATGACACCCGGAAACCGGTTGAAACACTTTGAAGACATCCGCCGCGAACTTGATCCACCCAAACCTCGTTTCGATCCAGTCGTGCTTCTGGTCGATGCGCAGCAACTCAAACAGCTTGGAATTGACTTGATGGAGACGGCGAGGCGCGAAACAGACCTTGACGCGAAGGACCGCGCCGATCGCTTTCGATCAGGGTTGCAGATTGCACTCATTGCGAGCCGGCCATGGCGCAGGCGGACATTCACGTTGATGATCCTTTGGAAACATCTTCGCAAGATTCATAACGCGTGGCGCATGGAGGCTGCCCCAGAAAACACCAAGAACAGACGCGGTCTCAGAACCTGGGTACCCAAGGACCTGAACGCCTTCGTCGATGAGTACGTTACGTTCGACCGCAACATTCTCTGCAGCGGGGCAACAGAACCCACCGACGCACTCTGGGTCACTCGGAAAGGAAGGCAGCAAACGAAGGAACAATTCTATCGCGAGTACTGCCGCTATACGCGTGAGCGTTTCGGGACCCACATAACACTGCAGGCCACGCGAAAAATCGTTGCGACCACGGTCGCCATCAATAGCCCAGAAAACGCCCAGATCGCACAGACTCTCTTGGGACAATCCGGGCCAGAGGTCGGAGAGCAATACTATAATTTCGCGACAACAATCGCTGCACTCAACGATAACTCAACCGTAATGGACGGATTGGCGAAGAACAGAAAGAAGAAAGGGAAAGGGAAGAAGTAAATAACCGGATGGCAACGACGGCCCTCGTGCGGATCGTCTCAGAAACAGCATCCATAATCTCCCTATATACAAAGGGAGAAAGACATGACCTTGAAGAAATCCATTGGTGAGCGCATTCAACTCTATCGCTCTGTCAACGAACTCACACAACTGGACCTCGCAAAAATCGCCGACTGTTCGAAGCAGCTAGTCTCAGGATGGGAATCGGGAAGAAGCGAGCTGACCGTCTCAACCGTCGTTCTGCTCGCCCGTCGCCTTGGTATCGATCCACGCTGGCTGCTGCTCGGCGACCGAAATATCGAAAGTCATGCGTTGAAGACCCCTAACCTCATCCAGCATCTTCCCTTCGTGACCAAATTGCAGATCATCGAACACACATTGAGCCGTCACACGGGACCGCCCACATCGCTCCAGACAATTTCAACTGTGGCTGCACATCCCGGCGCATGTTTCGCCATCCCATGCCTCGACGACGCGATGGCTCCGTCATATCGGCGAGGCGATCTTCTCATCGTCGACCCGCACCTGCAGCCCTCGCCGAACTCGCATGTTGTAGCGACAGTATTCAAAGACGGCAGCCAAGACCTGGACGAACCGCATGTCGTCGTTCGCAGGATTCATTTCGATGGTGGCGCCGGCACCCCCACTGCGCCGTATCGTTTGGTACCTAGCGCACCGGGCTGGCCAGAAATCTCCGTCACGTCTCCCAGCACAATCGTATTGGTTGGGCGTGTCGTGGCTGCACAGACGCGGCTCGCCGAATGACGAGACCGGTACGACAATGAGGCTACCATTCGATCGGCTGGCTAGAGCCGGGCGCCAATAGCGCCACTCGAAGACCGTTGCTCTTCAACAAGCGGACGCCATGCACAGCACGCGAGAAGCCGAGCGAAGCGGTGGACCCCAGCGGGATCGACGCAATGACCGGAAACCTGCCGTCGACCAGCCGTCGCGATGGGCCACTTCCTTCCGTCGAGACGCACGGACGATCAGACGCCGTGAGCTTTTTTTGCACAGTAGTCCCGAGTTTGGTGGTGCTAGACATCGTTGCAGCGCGTCAAAAACGGCTTCTGGCGACCGCTTTCTGCCCGATCGCGTCGCTCGACGATCACTCGCGGGATCGGGCCTGCTGACGAGTCGCCCGGAGGACTTTCACCCCCGGGCGCTCCCAGAACCGTGCGTGACCCTCTCGAGTCACACGGCTCCCGATGTTCGGCCGTTGCC